>Ga0193744_1000306_pt1 | contig 11678 bp, 9 predicted proteins | sample L1a1metaG_FD_143056 | JGI IMG/M metagenome (GOLD analysis project Ga0193744, IMG submission 143056) | Soil microbial communities from a riparian zone of the East river system, Colorado, United States - L1a1 | ecosystem: Environmental > Terrestrial > Soil > Riparian zone | place: USA: East River...
GCTGTATATCCCTTAACTGTAAGTGTTGGTCTGGCCATAATTTATAGGTTTTATGGCACAATATACATATAATTGTGTAATTATTTATTAGACTTTATATAAGTAAAGACGGAGTTAGAAATTCTAACTCCGTCTTTACTCCGTATTAAAGCCGTAGTTACTCCATAGTAAAGCCTATGTAAACTTTTACCTGGATAACACAAATGCTGAATTATACACTCTATTGGCCTCTATACACTGCAATGTATACCAGCCTGCAGCTAATTCCGGCAGTTCTATCAAGTTAGTTTGAAGACCTTTCATGGTTTTGATATGCTGTGTGTATACTATCTGCCCCACTGAGTTAATCAATTGGAAAAGCAAATCAGCATCAGTCCCCGAATTGTAGTTAATGAGTAATTGCTTAGCACTCATCATATGTGAATTCAGATTGAAAGGATTAGCTGCATCATATTGAATAGCTAGCACATCTCCTACATAAACTAAATTACCACTGAAGTCTTTCTGTGATAATCTGAAATAATTGATGCCTTCCTGAGCTTTTATACGGTAGTTATAATTTTGGGACATGAAGCTATTTCCTGCACCCGCTACATTATAAATGGTATTAAATTTGATGCCGTCGTTGCTGTATTCCAGTATAAATTTTTCATTTTCTTTTTCAGATACAGTTGACCAGTTTAAGTCTATTTGATCTCCTTTTAATTCTCCATAGAAGGCACTTAGCTCTACCGGAAGGCTAGAGGAATAACTGTATTCTAAGCAAGCTATGTCAAGAGAGCTTATAGTATTGCAACACGATGGGTTCATATTGGCAACACCTGCACCTGATGAAATATGACCAATTCCTAAGGTATGTGTTATTTCATGTTCAAGCATTATAGTAAAAGAAGATGAACAATAACATGCTCCAACACCATTGTTCACAATAACAAAACCATATCCGGCAGTATTCCAGGTCTTTCCTTGATACATATTTGTACCTCCTGTTGTATAGGAGCCTCCAATCGCAAGGGTACCTGAACAACTGGATAAATCAGGTACTTCTGAACATGGATCATTATAAATGATAGCAACATTTCGAACTCCACCTAAGGTAGAATTACAGAAACTTATAAAATTACCCTGATAAGCACTCCCACCCATGCAATTTGGAGTATATCCACTAAAACTGCTACCATCAGTAAGATTTATTCCAGCATAAGCTGAACTTAAAACAGGTATTGCTGCCTGGGTTTTTGTAATTGAGGTCGGACAATCTATATCACCAGTACTTTGGTATTTTACCGGTAAAGGAGAAGCAGGGAATCCAGTCCATCTGGACCATGGCTCCGAAACAAATAAGAAAGTACACCAAGAGGGGGGCTCTGTCCTCAGTTGAATATCCTCTATTTTCTTTTCTATTTTAAGATCTGGTATTGCCATTTTACCATACCAATGGTTACCATTGATCGTATATAACTTTAAATATTTGAGCAAATCATCTCTTTTATAATCGGTCAATGGTTCAGCTGGAAAGCCATCTGGTCTTTCATTTAGATGTATATAACGACTCTCATCGCATGGAATTAAATATGGCTCCCCATCAATAATTTTCTCTTCAAAAACATAATAGGAAAGACCTATAGCCTGATAATCACCTATAATATTAGATTGTTTCAGAAAGACTAAATATTTTACATGCTCCTTAAGGTTAATATCTCCCCATATTTTGCTTTCCATCTCATTGATTAATGTATGGTAAGATCTGATCTTTATAAAGTCATCTATTTGAGCATTTCCCTTAATAGTACTGATCACTTTAACCGGAAAATATTCATGTTTTTCGTCAAGATTAATATCAAATTGGCCACCAACAGCTTCAACATATAATACCTGATCAGCAAACTGGGTTAGTTCTCCAAGATGTCTGAATGGAACAAGTATGGTAGATTTTACAAAAGGAATAGATAGGAAGAAAAATCCTATTATCAGTATACGGAATTGGGGTTTCATAGGTCTTATATTTAAATAGTATAATCCACTTTTCTTAACAAAGATAATACACAACTATTGGTTTTTAAGTAGCGCTCCTTGTTAATGTTTGTTTCCAGGTCATTTGAGCTTATTAATAAGTAAGCAAATAACGTGATTCTACTACATTATTTCTTTTCAAAGGATTAAGAAAATCGGGCTTTAAAGTAGATACATGATAATCCTGAAATACTTTCTCCTGCTTGTAAGGAAACAGCCTGATCACTTCATCTTTGTGCAATGAATCAGTCACTATCCAGGATTTACCAGGTATTAAAAGTTTAGACAAATTACTTAGATTACCCTCCTTATGAACCGTGGCATTGGAATAGAACTCTCCGGCAAAATATGGATCTATTTTATAAAATATAAGTTTATTCTCTGTACCAGATTTAGCTTGTTCATTAACATATTTAGCTATCATTGAGTAGCTTTGAAACTTAAGTATTTGAGGATATGTAACTGAATTCAGAATAATATTGGTAACTCCTATGAGCATTGCACCGGCTATTACTAATCTTAATGAATAGTCTATCGACTTCTTAAACAAGGTATAAATAGCAAGACCCGAAATACCAATAAATAGAGTAAAACTGAATACAGCATGTTGCGTAAAATAGACACCAAACATAAAAATACCTACCGTTAATATACCCACTACTGTGAATAGGAATAAAACGATGAGAGTCTTTCTTAAGCCAATGCTGTTTAGAACCCTGCTATCAATAAATGAAGCCAGTATTATAGCTGCCAGTGGATGTATGACAAAGGTGTAATGCGGTAATTGATAATTTGACATCGACAAGAAGATAAATATCAACAAAAAGCCAGCTGTTGTGATCCATTCTACATTAGTTTCCTTTCTGATCAGTTGTTTAATTTTATCCACCAGGCTTACAAAAAATGCTACCATAAATAGTAAACTCCAGGGAAGGAAACTCCACATGAAATTATGTACCAGGAAGAAAGTGTCCGGGTGGTTGTTCCAGTAGATCTCACCAGTTATTCTTCCGAAGCTCTGTGTCCAATAGAAGAAACGAAGTCCGGATGGCCCTTTTAAATCATAAACAATCTTTTCAGGATGCAGGTCAAATTGGGTGTAGAGCCCATAACTCATAGGCAGTAAGACAAGCCCTATAATGACCAATGCAGGTAAATACTGCCAGCGCAAGATCTTTTTCCAGTCTTGGTTTAACAGGTAATGAAACAGAAAGGCTGTGCCTGGAACTACCAAGCCGATGGGTCCTTTACTCAGCATAGCAAGACCCACTCCAAGCCCGGCCAATAATATATACTTTAATTTATTCGACTTGTCAAACTCGGCCATCTGCCAGAAAGTAAAACTTACCAATCCGGTTAAGAGGGAATCTGTTCGAATATCGTGATTCATTAAAAAGAAAGCCTGGCAGGAAGCTGATATCAGGGCAGCCAACCTGGCGGTGGATTCTGGATAATATAATTTAGTAAATCTATAAGTAGAATAAATACCCAGGATAGTAATCAGAATTGAGGGCAAGCGAAATGCCCAATCATATACACCAAATATTTTAAAGAACAAGACTGCTGTCCAAAACAACAAAGGCGGCTTATCCAAATAATCAGAACCTTGCAGGTAAACTTCAAGGTAGCTATGATTATGGTACATTTCCTTTGCGATCAAAGCATATTGGGCAGCATCAATATCCATTATGTCTATAAATAAACCTGCGATATAGGCTACGGCAACTATGGCCCATGCGGCATACCAGTAGTTTCTAGGAAATGAATTCATTTCAATTGTTTTGCCAAATATAGGGGATAGTTGGCAGTTGCCAGTTGTCAGTTGCCAGGAATATCTATTGGAGGCAATAAGGATCGGTGTCTTAATCCTGGAAAACTAAAATTTGTAAATAGACTCTGAAGTAGTTTAGCTTAAACTACTTCAGCCCGGGAGTTGTCTTGCACTTTCTTTTTTCTTTGAATGATTAAGGCCCCAAAGATCATTGCGACACCAAAGCCTTTTAAGAAATCGGCAGCATTATCAGGTATATATATAAATGTTCTGGCAAACAAAGGGAAACTCATGCAAAGAGCACCAAATAATAAAAGTAATAAACTTTGCTTTTTCATCTCAGTATCAATTTTATGCAAACTTACTATAAACGACTTAGGAGTAACAAGTTATATAGATGAATGGATAATTATTATAGATTAAGAACTAAAAAGTCAAAGATTATTCTGCTTTTTTATATGTGCCAATACTTCTAATTCAGAATTTAATGCCACTTCATCTCCTTCATTACCCTCAAAGGTATCATAGTTGGAAATTTCTGAAAAGTCAATTTTAGTCTTTTCTTGCAACCATTTAATACTACATTGATATTCTTTAAACTTTGTATTCTGGTCCAAATCCAATTGTTCAAAATCTATATCATCTACCAATTCAATCTGTGTTAATTTAAAAGCCGTAGCTTTTAAATCCCCATTATCAGTTAACCATAGTACAATTTTATAAAAATCCATAGGAACTTGAATACCTCTGAAAACCGGGTCATTATCTTTAAAAATGGGCCCGTTAAAAACAGATATTTTAGCTGTTCTTCCAACTTCAATTTCAGCCCCGCTTTCCAAAACAATTTTCTCTAAAATACCCCACAATCCCTTTCTTGAACTTTGATTTATCTTTGCAACTTGAGGGCATGCATTTGTATACATGCAAGTATAATCTGCATTTCTTTTTGCATCTTCAGATGTAGCTCCCCCAATTTGCATCTTCTCTCCTGCTCATATGCCCACGATCAAAACCACTTCCGCTATAGTAACTATCACTTAATTGAATATCAAAACTTAATCTTTTATCTCGTAACCAAACATCTTTACGTTCTGATTTATCTTTTCGTTTACCCGGGTCACCATCTATATTAACTCCGCTTATTATAGGCATCATTCTTACCGAATGAAAGATGGTAGTATAATTATAATAATTTAAAATCATACTATCAGTACCAGAAACTTTTGCAATAAACTTTTTTAATTCAGCTTGGGGCTTGGGAAATTCAATTTTGTATTGACTACCAAGAAACCTTGATTGGTAACCTTTACATCCGGAAAAATCAGAGGCGTTCTCTAATTTTTTTACTTCCTCCAAATCCAAACCTTCAATTGTATTTATTTTAGTTACACCCATTTGTGGGGGATCTACATTTTTTTGATCCCCTTGTTTAATATTAATATTTATTGAACCACTCATTTCAATTAGCGATGAAGGAAATGAAATAGTAACATTTTTGGAGTCCATTGTTTCCATGTCTGAATTAGGTAAATTATTTGGAATAGAAGGTTTTTTGATTATTGACTTTCCTTCGTCTAAAGTCAATTTTGTTTCTGGTCTTATTTGAAGCTTATTTACGATTGGCTTATCCTGAAAGATTGTAAAGAAGTCCTTTAGTATCACACTAATTCTTATCCCTTCATTTGCATCCCACACAACCATTGATGAATCAATTTCACCATTTATTTTAGGTATTACTTTTCCATCCTTATCAATATAATCACCTGCCTCATTTTTTCTGCCAACTCCCATATGATGCAAGGCAACAACCTGCCATTGGTCATTAAATACAGGGCTACCACTGCTACCCGGTGCTGTATCTGTTTTATACCAGATTGAGGTAGGGCTTATCTTTACAAAAAGATTCTCCCTAATGGAAAGCTGCATATAGTCACCATCAGGATGATGAATTATATTCAGCTTTTCCTCTTGTTCATTTCCCAATTTACCCAGAGCTGGATCGAGAAAAATATAGCCAATATCATTAAGGTCTACTTTACCGGTTAAATCTAAAGAGCTTACTGATACAAAACAATAGTCTAATTCCTTATTTGAATAATAGAAGCTATCACTTTTAAGTTTGAAAGAAACTGCAGTACCAGGATTTCCCAGCATGTCGAGTTCATAAAAAAACTGTATTTCACTTTCGCCTACTTCCTCTATTGTCCTGAAAACATGCCAATTAGTAAGCATTAAATTTTCTGAGACCATAAATCCTGTTGCGTATCCAATATTTCTGGTACCTTCTTTAATAGCTATTCTTCCAACTTTTTGCTTTACATTTCTTATAAGTTCGACAAAATTGCTGTAGACGGAATCATTTTCACCAATTGCCCTTTCAAAAGCAAAATTTACAGGCTCTTGCTTAATGTTATTGAGCATCTCTCTTCTTTTGGTAAGGTTTTCCTCCGTACCAAGAATGTTTCCTTCGAGAATTTCTGTGGGAACATCTTCAATAAGTGCATCTTCACTAAAATCAGAAACACTATCTCTTAGAGGCTCCTTTGTAAGTGCTGAAAATCGTTTAGCAGATTCTTCTATTTGAGTAACTGAAACAAACATAGCACAAATTTTATATAACAAATCTAAATAAACTATTTTGAACTGCAATATGTATTGTAGAGTTATTTATATATAATTATTTAACTACATCCAGATTTTATTATATAATTTTGGTTTTATTTCATTTAAAGACTAAATCAATGTTATAGAGCTAAACCATTATAGTATGTAAATTGAACTATTATATCCAAAAACAAAACAAGCCCCTCGAAATTCGAAGGGCTTGCATAAAGAGATTTGATTTTATCTTAGTGATTATGATACACATCTCCTGATTGAGGGGTATTAAGCCCTATTTCCTGAACTTTTTCCAATTTTATCTTATTCTCTGACTGGTGATGACCAGCTCTTTCTCCTAAGATCGGAGCAATAGCCAAGCCTACCAGGCAAGTCAATTTAATTAATATATTCATAGATGGTCCCGAAGTATCTTTAAAAGGATCACCAACAGTATCACCTGTTACTGCTGCCTTATGAGCATCAGAACCTTTGTACTGCATAACTCCATTTATCTCAACACCCTTTTCAAATGACTTCTTTGCATTATCCCATGCACCACCTGCATTAGACTGGAAGATAGCCCACATAACACCTGAAACAGTAACACCTGCCATATAGCCGCCCAAAGCTTCAGGGCCCATCAAGAAACCAATAATGATAGGCGTGATGATAGTAATGGCACCCGGCATCATCATTTCGCGTAATGCTGCTTTAGTAGAGATGTCTACACATTTAGCATATTCCGGAGTTCCGGTTCCTTCCATGATACCCGGTATTTCTCTAAACTGTCTTCTCACTTCATTTACCATATCCATAGCTGCACGTCCAACTGCTGACATAGCCAGGGCTGAGAATACAACCGGTATCATACCACCAATAAACAAGGCAGCCAATACTTTTGCATTGAATATATTGATACCATTTATACCGGTAAAAGTAACATAAGCTGCAAATAAAGCTAATGCTGTTAATGCAGCAGAAGCTATGGCAAATCCTTTACCTATTGCAGCAGTAGTATTACCCACTGTATCTAAAATATCTGTTCTTTGTCTAACTTCTTTTGGTAACTCACTCATCTCAGCAATTCCACCAGCATTATCTGCAATTGGACCAAAAGCATCAATTGCCAACTGCATAGCAGTGGTAGCCATCATAGCAGAAGCAGCAATTGCGACTCCATAGAAACCTGCGAATGAATATGCACCCCAGATAGCACCTGCAAATAAAATAACAGGCATTGCTGTAGACATCATACCTACTGAAAGACCAGCAATAATATTGGTAGCTGCTCCGGTAGCTGACTGCTTTACTATACTCATAACCGGTTTTTTACCTAGTCCTGTAAAGTATTCTGTTATAGCTGAAATTAAAGCGCCGACTGTTATACCAATTATAGTGGCATAAAATACATCCATAGCACTTACCTGCATCGGTTTGAAAGTACCACTATCGAAAATACTCATGGTCATTTGAGCAGGCAACATCCACTGTATTACAAAATAAGACGCAACCAATGTCAATAATAAAGCAACCCAGTTACCCATGTTAAGGGCCTTTTGAACGGAAGCTTCATTAGCACCGGCATCACTTACTTTTACAAAGAAAGTTCCGATGATTGAGAATACTATACCAAGACCTGCTATTGTGATGGGTAATAAGATGGGACCTAAACCTCCAAATATATCATTAAATGAGCCATTGGCAATGGTCATATCTTTTACTACATAGTTTCCTAATACCATAGCAGCAAGCATAGTCGCTACATAAGAACCGAATAAATCGGCTCCCATACCAGCTACGTCACCTACGTTATCACCCACATTATCTGCAATAGTAGCAGGGTTACGAGGATCATCTTCAGGAATCCCTGCTTCTACTTTACCCACAAGGTCGGCACCTACGTCAGCGGCTTTAGTATAAATACCTCCACCTACTCTTGCAAATAAAGCGATAGATTCAGCACCTAGTGAGAATCCTGCTAATGCTTCCAGTATAGTAGACATTTTTTCATAACCAGGAAAAACTCCACCTCCTAACCAATAGAACAGGAATGCGAATATGGCACTTAAGCCAAATACTGCAAGTCCGGCTACACCAAGACCCATTACAGCACCACCCTTAAATGATACATTTAATGCTGTGGATAAACTTGTTCTGGCAGCTTGTGTAGTTCTTACGTTTGCTTTGGTAGCGATACGCATCCCTATATTACCGGCAGTAGCAGAGAAAAAGGCACCTATTATAAATGCGATGACTATAAACCAATGAGAGGTAACTACCATTTGGGATAGGATTCCCAAAGCGACACCTGCTATTACTACGAAAATAGCTAATACTCTATACTCTGCTTTCAGGAATGCCATAGCGCCTTCTGCTATGTATTTAGCGATGCCCTGCATTTTTTCATTACCTGGATCCTGCTTACTTACCCAACCATACAATATGAACATATATATAAGTCCGAGTATACCAAATAGGGGTAATAAATACACTAATGAATTCATAAATTGTTTGTTTATCTATATACTAATGAATTGAATATCTTGTTTTTAACTTGTTAAGGCGGGGCAAAAGTAAACTTATTTTTATTTATAAGCAAAAAACAGGGCGTTTTGGTGGAGAATATGGGTTTTGGGTGTGGATGAGGATAGGTGCGAAGCGATATGTGCCGAACTTACGGTTCTCGATTAATGGGGTTTATGATTTGACCCCGGATTGAAATCCGGGGCGACAAAATTGGTCGAGGCTCTGCCTCTTGGACGCGGATAACTTATATGAATTTAATCCTTTGAAGAAGATATGCCTCTCAAAAATCTTTGTAATCATGTGCAACAATATTGGATGAGGCTCTGCTTCTTGGACGCGGATTAATAGATATGGGTTTACACCTTTTAGTAGATGAATATTTGAATTTTCAGGAATCTTTATTTTTGATATACCCTTAAAAAGAGCCTTGGGCTCGAAGCATTTTGTAGCAACGGATTTCACTCCGTTGTTTAGAAAAGAAGCATAAACATGAGTGCCGTAGGTACGGCACATTTTTTTATCTAATTATAAATTTAATTCTCAGCGATATGTGCGGAACTTACGGTTCTCGATTAATGGGGTTTATGATTTGACCCCGGATTGAAATCCGGGGCTACAAAATTGGCCGAGGCTCTGCCTCTTGGACGCGGATAACTTATATGAATTTAATCCTTTGAAGAAGATATGCCTCTCAAAAATCTTTGTAATCATGTGCAACAATATTGGATGAGGCTCTGCTTCTTGGACGCGGATTAATAGATATGGGTTTACACCTTTTAGTATATGAATATTTGAATTTTCAGGAATCTTTATTTTTGGTATACCGATTAAAAGAGCCTTAGGCTCGAAGCATTTTGTAGCAACGGATTTCAATCCGTTGTTTAGAAAAGAAGCATAAACATGAGTGCCGTAGGTACGACACATTTTTTTATCTAATTATAAATTTATAGAGGTCATCATTTAAGTACATATAATTTGATCATGATAAATATTATCGGTATTAACCATTCTATTGATTAAGTTATTGAAAATGGTTTTCTTGTTTTGTGATCGATTGATGCGATAACAAAATTCATCATAGTATTTGTTTATATGCTTTTCACTTACCCAAGAATAGGTAGTTCTTAACCAAGATTTCACCTGATGTATCATCGTATGTAATGCCTTGAAATTTAATCCATTGTTTGCTGGAATTTGCTCTATGTCATAATTCTTAGCAATAGGTCTGTATCCCCGCCACTCATCAGTTGTGACTTTAGCTTGCTTACTGACATGCTTATCAAAAATAAGTTGTAAAGAACTTGCTGAAAAGTCTTTGATTCTCATTGCATAAAACCGTTTTACTTTCCCTTCTTCAGTTAGCTGTACTGCACAAACTGTTTTCTTCTTTTTACTGTCATAACTCCTACCTTGTTTGTGTTTTTCCTTGCCCCCAACTACAAATTCATCTATATGCACAGCTCCGTCCATCGGATTACTTTCACTAGATTTCATCCCTTCTCTAACTTTATGCATAAACAGTCTGGCCGTGTTTTCCCTTATGCTATAACGAACACTCATTTGGCTGGCTGAAAGGCTCTTGGTAGTAGTAGTCATCTCAAAACAAATGAAAAATGCTTTGCGTAATCCAAATTTTACTTTGTGGAATAATGTATTCGCCCCAGCTGATTCTGTAGCACTACAAATGTTGCAGGTACGAGCGTAATCTTTGCGTACCTGATATTTTAAATGACCACATTTAAGACATTTGTATCCTTCTTTCCATTTAATCTCTGATAAGTATTTTTTGCAATCTTCATCTGTTTTAAAGCGATCACAGAACTTTAGAAGATTTTGACCCTCATATATATTCATCTTTTCCTTTGTTTATTCCGCTCTAAAGATATGCAATTAAATGATGACCTCTATAAATTTTTATTCTCGTCTATTGTGTTTATCTGTTTTGAGAACCAACTAAGTCCATTATCAAAACTAAAATCTATAAAAAACTCACTTTTTTTCTGCCTCAATGCCTGTGTAAAATATATGTTTATACCAGCACTGCTATCTTTTGCACTTATATCAATATTGGGTGATTCTAATATACCCGCCTCTGGAGCAATACAGGAACCTGAACCGGGTAAAACGCCTCCTGTATCATAATAATCAGCATCAAAACAAGCTGCACCATTACAAGCGGATAAAGATGTGATTCTTCCTCCAGTAAATGAGTATAGCCCTTTAGTGCACATTGTGTCATTTGACCATTTCCATAATGCAGTATTGTTACAACTACCAAAGGTGTTCCATCCACCTAAGCCTCCACTAAAAGACCCTTCCCCATTGGAACCCCATAATATTTTACCTAAATAATCAGGGTTATCTAAATATGCTCCTATCTTAAATCTGCCATCACCTAAATGCCAATCAATAGCAGTACCATCTGCTGACCAGACTCTAATCAATATTTCCTGGCCAGGTATTAAGCAATCAGTACTTAGTCTAAATTCAGTCGGTTCCCCTTTTGCAAAAGCATCTGTACAGTAATATGGCGTATTGGTAATATCACATGAATTATTCAAATAAATTGCCATTCCAACTCCATTAATGTTCTGAGCATCAACATAATTGGTTTTATCAACAATTATTTTTATTGTTTTTTGAGGCTATGGTCTAGTTTATGTATGATTTAAGATGGTTTCTAATGTATGATTAACTGTTACTGGTGCTGCAAGTATTGCTAAAGTAAATGCCTTAATAGGGTTTGTATTTGTTTTTAGCTTTTCTA
>Ga0193744_1000307_pt1 | contig 11675 bp, 13 predicted proteins | sample L1a1metaG_FD_143056 | JGI IMG/M metagenome (GOLD analysis project Ga0193744, IMG submission 143056) | Soil microbial communities from a riparian zone of the East river system, Colorado, United States - L1a1 | ecosystem: Environmental > Terrestrial > Soil > Riparian zone | place: USA: East River...
ATTAAAGATTGACCCGAGTATAAAAATGATATATGGAGAGACACCTGCTAATCCTTCCATGGCTTGTATTGATCTTGAAAAAACAGCTGGGTTGGGTAAAAAGTACAATGTAGTTACGATGGTGGATAATACTTTTGCTACGCCTTATCTTCAACAGCCACTGGCATTTGGTATTCAGTTTGTTATACACTCCACCACAAAATATCTTAATGGTCATGGTAATGGCATATGTGGAGCCATAGTGGGTGCCAACAGTCCGGTAATGGATATAATAACTAAAACGATGAAGTTATTAGGGACTAATACCAATCCTCTGGACGCCTGGCTGGTAAATAATGGCATGAAAACGTTAAACCTGAGAATGGACAGGCACAGTGAAAATGCAATGGCTCTGGCCAATTGGTTGTCAGAACAAAAAGAAGTCATACAAGTAAACTATCCGGGTTTAGAATCTCATCCGGATCATTTATTGGCTAAAAAGCAAATGAAACAGTTTGGAGGAATGCTTTCTTTTGAACTGGAAGGAGGAATCGAGGCAGGTAAAAGATTTATGAATAAACTCAATCTTTGCACACTGGCACCTACTTTGGGAGATGTAGATACTTTAGTATTGCACCCTGCCTCCTCATCTCATTTAAATGTCGACAGGGAAGCTCGTTTATTAAATGGTATTAGTGATGGCTTGATCAGGTTATCAGTAGGTATTGAAGATATAGAAGATCTAAAAGCCGATATTAAACAGGCGTTTTAATAGATTTAAAGTCTGAATTAATTATCATGCCTTATGGTAAGCTTTTTTATCATAGCATCTGACAGTGCCTCAGCATACATGCCATAAGCATCAACTAGTAAACCTTTCATGCCTTTATTTGATGATATTGCATACAAAATGCTGTTATCGTCTGTATTAGACATTCCCTCAAACCTAAAATAAAAGTCTACTTCAAAATCCTCAGGATGTAATTGAATGTTGGTTTTCCTGCATTCAATATTCTCTTCATTAAGATTAAAATCTACATTGTATCCCTTGGATTGTAAATCATTGATTGCTTCACTTAAGGTGTCATATGAATACATATCATTCAATTTAATAAATTCAACAATAGTGCTTAAAAATAGATTATAAAATAGCTGGATTCCTTATTGATATATTAGAATCCTCATTTTATTAATATAAATTTACTAATCTACATTCAAATTGACACAAGCTTATTTAATATTTTCAACAAAAGCCTAAATATATTTATTTGCTTTAAGTTAATAAATTCAGCTCAATCTCAATTTACTGCCTGTTTAATGCTTATTTATTGGTAATACTAGTTAAAATATGATAATGGGTAGGATTGAAATTGAAAATTGTTAATTACCTTAACAGGATATTTATAATTGTACCTATTTGCTTTTAGTACCAACTGGATAATCGATACTTAACAAAATATTTAGATATTAATATTATTATCCATTAAACTAATTGTACATAATATCATCTAACTTCTAAAATCTATTTATATGAAACGGTATAAATTATTAGTAGTGCTCGCTCTTGCACTCATGTCAGTCCCTATAATGGCTCAAAATTCGGCTTTAGCTAATGCTGCTGATAGTACAGGTATGCCTGGAGATAATTTTAGTCTCCAGGGTGCATTAGAGATGTTTAAAAAAGCAACATCTTTAGAAGACTTTGAAAAACAACTGAATTCTGAAGACAATGCAGTTAACAATCTTGACCTGGACGGTGATGGCAAAACTGATTATGTTAGGGTAATAGATAATCGCGATAAGGATATACATGCAATAGTCCTGCAGGTACCCGTTAATGAAACTGAGTCTCAGGATATAGCAGTTATTGAAATTGAAAAGAAAGGAAATGAGTCTGCTGAACTCCAAATAACAGGTGATGAAGACTTATATCCTGAAAATACAATAGTAGAACCCATAGATGAAGCTGCTGCTCCTTCTGGTAAATCAGTTAAAAAAGGACCGGATAATGAGTTTAATACTGTCGGAATTGTATTTAATGTCTGGTATTGGCCATGTGTCAGGTTCGTTTATGCTCCGGCTTATGTAGTTTGGGTTTCTCCATGGAGATGGAATCATTATCCTGGATGGTGGAGACCCTGGCATCCGCGTCCCTGGAGCTGGCATTATCATCATTGGGCACCTTATCATGTGCATTATAATGTGGTTCATACCCACAGAGTGGTTGCAGCCCATGCTTTTTATGGCCCGAGAAGAACTACTTCCGTGGTAGTAAGAACTCGTAATGTAAACATCCACGAAACCCATGTTACTAAAAGGCTTAATAACAATCCTAGAAATAATAAATCAGTAGCACATGAAAACCGTAAAATGGAAAAACAGAATCCAAGGAATGAAGGTGCTAATAATGTACAAACAAGAGAAAATAAGCATGAAATGAATAAAGAGAACAGAGGAGGGCACCAAAAAAGAGGAAAAGTGAATAAAGGAAGAAGGTAGGCGTTTAATTTTTATTTAGAATATATTTTGAATCTAAGGGAGAATGTAGTTGTATAACTTCATTCTCCTTTTTTATTTATATTGTTTAATTATTATTTAAAACTCTCATTGAATTTATAGTCATTTTCTTTGAAATCAAATTATCCTTATATTTTATCTTTCATAAATAAAACTTCGCTACCAGATTAACTAAAGCTAAGATCATGCTTACATAGGCCTTACTACGGCTTTACCACGGCTTTACCACGGAGTAAAGGCGGAGTTAGAATTTCTAACTCCGCCTTTACTCCGTGGTAAAGCCGTGGTAAAGCCGTGGTAAAGCCGTGGCAAAGTGCATGCAAAGCTTATATTACTCCTTAAATGAGTTTATAATGATCCTATACTAAGCTGATTAAGTTTGCATAATTATTTGAAATAAAAGGGAGCTTAAAAAGACTGCCTATTTTAATTCATTAAAGAAAATAGGATCCTTAGGATCATCATTATGTTCAGATAAAGCTAACTGAAACCATCTGACATCATGCCATTCACCTTGTTTGTATCCTATTTTAATGTAGGTTCCAACTAATTCAAACCCTATGGACTTATGGAAAGCCTCGGAAGAATCATTCGGAAGTGAAATTCCTGCATATACATTATAAAAACCTTGTCTTCTCAACGAATCAAACAAGGATTCATATAATAAACTAGCTACACCTTTTCTATGAAAATCTTGAGCAACATAAACCGTTGATTCTACTGACCATTTGTAAGCTGATTTAATTCTGTGCTTACTTGCATGCGCATAGCCAATAATTTTATTGTCATGCAGACATAAAAGCCATGGGAACTGGTGTCTTATAGCTTCTATTTTATCTAAAAACTCTTTTAAACTAGGAACCTCAATATCAAAAGTAACGCTGGTATTTTCTACATAATACTTGTATATTTCTAAAGTTGCCGGCACATCTTCAGGAAGAATGGGTCTGATGATCATATCTGTTTTTACAGGGCTAAGGGTTATGGAAAAGCAAATTTACCTTAAGTATTCTTTATAAAAAAGATTTGAAGCTATACATATCCTGAATCATTACTTATCATTTCATCCGATTACTCACAATCTTTTTAAGATTAATATTCTTCTAATGGACACCAGGTGGCCAAATAATACCGCCGGAACAATAAGAGCAGGTAAGTAAGAAAATGGAAAATACAATACTGCGATATCTGGCTGGTCAAATGCAAACTGCTGAATAACAAAAGGGCCCGATAATAATGCATTGATAACTATATTGATCAGCAAGGTAAGGCAGAAAAAATTCCATGCTAATAGTACTTTTCTGTCCAACTTATGTTTTTGTAAACCAAAATAAGCAATAAAGGGAGCTGTTATTCCAGCAAGTATATCAAAGTTGCGACCTGTAAATGTCATCAGTTCAGGTATGGCTTTGTAATATAACAGGCTCATAAATATTAATTCGACTCCTATTCTTATCATATTGAAATAGGTAATATTTACCAGGGGGAGACTATCAATAAATCTTTTACCTGGTTTGGTGAAGAATAGAATTATAATCAGGATTAAAGGTGGCCATATAAGGAGCGCAAATCTGGGTGGTAATGTTTTGGTATTGCCGGAATAGAAATTATAATAGCTCAAAAGTCCTTGTATAATTAACCAGCTTAAAAGTACAAGGGTGACAAGTTGGGTTTTAGACCGAAACTCAATGGATGATTTTACTAAATTAATTATATAAATAATAGCCCATATGGTGAGCAGTATAAATATTAATGATATTGAAAATGGTAAGTTTGGAATCATGATGTCAGGGTTTTAGTGTTTGTTTTTAAGAGTATCATTTAAATGTATGTACAAGTATAATTAGCTTTATTTAATTGTGAAACTCCTCCATACTATTTTTAATTGCAGATGTAATATTGTCTATTTGCTGTATATTATAACTGCCCAGGATGCCGGAAACAGTAGTATGAAGTTTAATCCAAACCGGCGAAACGCTCTCAAGTAGTTCGTAACCTGTCTCTGTTAATTCTAGTACAGAATGCCTTGAATCTTCTCCCTTATTTATTGTCACCCATGTTTTATCTACGAGCTTTTTTAAATCTCTGCTCAATGTTGATTGATCTAATAACAGCACATCAGCAATAGCTCTCTGATTTATGTACTTATTCTTTCCAATGATAAAAAGTATAGATAACATACTTCCTTGTAAACCAAATGGCTTTAATTTAGCTTCATAAGCAGAAGCAATGAGACGATGAAGTCTTCTTAGTTTTGCATTGACACATAAATGAGGATCTACTCTATCAAAATGAGGTGTATCAATTTTATCAGCTTGTATCATAAAACAAAGATAGCACAATTAAACATGTATATACAAGTTTAATTGTGCTAATTATTTAAGTTCTTTTAACTTAGTTTTTGTTTATAGTTCTTTTTTATAGAAGAGTTCTAATCCGGATATCGCTGATCTTGCAATACCCTGGCAAGAATATAGGAAGCAATCAAACTAAAAATGATACCTTCTGATACTAAAAATAACCCTGCTGAAAACGGTGTTAAATAATCACCTACATTAGAAGCAGCTTTTAATTTTTCCATAAAGTCATTATTCAGAGAAAGGTAAATACCCATTAATAAAGCAAAAGGGAGCACTCCAAACAAGGATGTAAATAAACCTAAAGTCACATTCGCAGGATAGTTGTCCAGTATTTCCTTTTCATGATCTAAATGCAGATTTGTATATTCCCGCATTGCTTTCCATATAAATAACAACTGAACCACCCAGTTCAATATCCTAAAATTGTAATTACCACTTAAGTTAAGTAAATGTGTTAATAGAAACACAACTGTAAATGCTAAAAACATCAAAATTCCATTTTTAAATGCTATCTTATCCATAATATATTATTTAGTGATGTTAATGTTCTAATTTGAAATTGGACTATAATACTTCAGGAATTGACTTTTAAAAAACTTACTCCTTAAATTTATAAGTTCAATTATCCTTATTAATTTCTTTGTAATAAAATTTCATTGGATCAAGCATCTTTATACAAAGTTGACTATTTAGGTTTCTATTCTTATTATAGAATTCATTATTTATATTACATAATTATCATGTGTTTGTAGCCTCTGGACTATATATTACTACAATCAATTTGCACTATTAATCAATTTCTTTTCAATGGCAAACTTTACTAAACCGGGTATTCCTTTAACCCCGAGTTTCTGAATAATGTTATTGCGATGTGTATCAACTGTTCTGGGACTTATATAAATTTGAGAACCAATTTCTGTACTTGACAATCCCTGTGATATTAACTGGATAATCTCTATTTCTCTTTCTGTGAGCAATTTTACTAGTTCATCAGTTGAATTATGATTAGGTCTCAAAAGAGAAAGTGTTACTTCTCCTGTATAATAAGCTTCATTTCTTGCCACTTTAGTAATGGCTTCACTGAGTTCTTCTATAGAAGTATTTTTAAACAAAAATCCATTGGCACCTTTCCCTATTGCATCTTCAATTAACTGTTTGCTATTCAGCATGGTTAAGATGATTACTTTAACTCCAAAATAATCCTTCCTAATCTGTTCCAGGGCTTCAAGTCCATTCATCACCGGCATTTCATAATCTAGTAGTACTACATCAGCATGTATTCCCCTCCTAAATAAATCTAACACCTCTTTACCATTTGATACATCACCTACGAGGTCTATATTATCTATTTGTTCCAATAGCGAACAAAAGCCTTTTCTGACTAGTTGATGATCCTCTGCAATTATTACGCTTATTTTCTTTACTGACATTTATATAGGTATTTTTACTAAAGATACAGCCCCGGATTTGTCTGCTGGTTCAAAACTGAATATACCATCTAAGGTACTTACCCGGCTTAAAATATTCAACAATCCCATACTCCCTTTCATTCTGGCTTGTTCATAATCAAAGCCTTTTCCATTGTCTTCGATTCTCAGCACCAGGCTATTATCAGATCTGAATAGTTTTACCCACACCTGCGCAGCATTTGAATGTTTCACTATATTATTTAATAGTTCCTGTGCAATCCGGTAAACCCCAATTTCTACTTTCTCATCTAGATTGCCTGGTATATTTTCACTATCAAATTCAAACTGTAAGCTGGTATGTTGAAATGTATTTCTTAATAATAGTTCCAGGCTGGGTGCCAAACCATGCAATTCCAAGGTAGGAGGCATCATAGTATGTGATATATTCCTTACTTCGGTACAGGAATCATCCAGTTGTTGTGATAACTCATTCAATTCTTTTGCTTCTGTAGGAGCTGTCTTGACTAATTTGTGTTTTAAGGCAGATATACCAAGGTGCAGCGCTACTAATTCCTGTGCTATACCATCATGAAGATCCTTGGCGATCCTTTTTCTCTCTGCATCCTGGGCTTCTATAACTGCATTTAGTCCCAGTCTTTGTTCTTTTATAATAGCTGCATCCATCAAGGTTTTTTGCTTTAATCTCAAACGGTTATAATAAAGAGACCCCAGCAATCCTATCACTAAAATACTTAAAAATAAAGTAATGATCCAGGTTCTTTGCCTGAATAAGCTACTCTGTTGTTGTGCTATTTTAAGATTCTGTTGGGCAATTTCAGTTTCCTTTTTCTGAGTCTGGTATTTGGTATCAATATCAGCAAGACTCCTTACATTTTCACTTTTAAACAATGAATCATTCAATATCATCAATTTCTTATACCAGCCTATTGCATCTTTATACTTATCGAGTTTTTCATAAGACTTACCCATTTCTTCATAATAAACTCCCAAAGGATCAATGAGCTTTTCATTCATCATGATCTCATATCCTTTCCTGGAGTATACCAGGGATTTCTCAGGTTTATTTAATAAATTGTAGACCCCAGCAAGGTTTACTAGAGGAAACACAAGGTTTTTATTCCGCTTGGCTTCTTCCAGATACGCAATGGACTTTTCGCAGTAAGGAATTGCCTCTTCCCCCTTTTTTTGTTCCAGCAATAAATGGCAAATGCCCCCAAGAATCACCCCGGCCAAGTATTTATTATCATATTTTATAGCGAGATCACCTCCCTTCTTAGCATATTCAAGTGCTTTGGGAATATCACCCTTATTGGAGTAAGCAACTGAAAGGTTATTATAGGTATAAATACATTTCTTTTCCTCCCCATGTTCAAGGCGTATTTTCAGTGCCTTTTCCAGGTACCCAACCCCCTTTTCATAAGATTGCTGATTAGTATAGAGATTCCCTAAATTACTATAAGCAGAAGCTACAGCACTATAATCGCCACTTTTTTCACTTATATCAATTGATTTTAAATAATTCACTACTGCCGAATCTTGTTTATAAAGTTCAGCATAGGTAGCACCAAGATTATTATATGCTTTGGCAATCCCATTGGAGTTTTTATTCTTAGACTCTAGCGCAAGGGTTTTAATAAACAACTCTATTGCTTTATCAAGTTTTCCACTGTCCTTAAATGAGGATCCTCTCAACTCAAGTGCCATAGCCTGACCCCTCAGGCTGGCTGCAGTGTTAGACATCTTCTCCAGGGTATCAGCATATTTAAAAGCCGATTCAAGATTTAGCTCCTTATTTTCCTTTCCAATGTTATAATATATTTTGAGCCTTTTTTCACCATCATTTTCTCTGGTGTATAAATTCCGAAGGCTATCAATTACAGCAGTTTGAGCGACCCCATTGAATGTTGATATAAGCAAGCTAATAAATAGAATGAAAGTCTTATAAGCGGAATAGAATTTCATAACATCCATATGATTTAATAATGAAATCAATTGAATCCGTACAAAAAATACGCAAATCAGCGTAGTGAAATTACGAAACAATACTGAGGTCTGTCACTTTTATACCCATTTATCTTTGTATCAGGATATAAATATTGGTTTAACATGAATAAGCATGCTCTAAAAAGAAAGATATCATCTCCGGCAAAATGTTGCTTTTTCCTATTATATGTTCTATCATTTTTGCTAATCAATATTGGCTTTATAGCAATAGACATTGATCAAGTATTTAAGAAATAATACCATTTAAATTCATTAAAACTCAAACCAAACAGTATGAAAAATAAGTCCTTAATTTCAAGCTTCTTTAGAATTTATGCTACTTCTCATCTACAAGGAATTCCAAAAGATTATTCCTGGTTAAAACTGCTGTTATTGGCAATGGTATTACCAGTCAGTGGTATTTTTAGTCAGGTTGAAACTAAAATCAGTACTGTTGAAAACTTTGATAAAATTAAAGTAAGTAAAGATTACAGGGTAATATTAGTGGCAGATCAATCCTTCACTGTAACCATAGAAGGACTGAGAAAAGATATTGAAAAGGTCAAGTTTGGAGTAAAAAATGGAGAATTAAGTTTTGGCAGAAAAGGCCTGTTTGGTACAAAAAGAAAAGTATTTATTTATGTAGGAGTTGATTCCATATCAAGTATAAGAGCAAAAGATGATGCCGTTGTAGAATCGTCCGGCACTATTCATTCAAAAGGAAATCTAAATCTTAGGTCCAGTAATGATGCACGTATTTATGTTCAGACAGATGCCTATAGAGTATTAACTGATTCTGGATTCTATTCCAGTATCTTAGTAAAACTGATCGCTGAAAATATTAAGTCAGATTCTGTTTATGATCCAAAGACAAGAAAAATATCACAGTCGCTGGTAGTCGAAAACAAATAATCCATATAGAGACATTATCAGCTTTTTAATCAATAAAACCCATGTAATATGAAATACTCCAAGTTCATTTCGGCCTTATTAATTGTGGTAATTTGTTATTTTTCTCTGGTAGTACTATTAAATGTATTCAAACTGGAAATATTATTAGATGCTATTATGACTAATCTCTCAGATTGCGAAAAATGGCTGGCATATGGGCTGTAAGGGCGTTGTTTGTGCTTATTAATTAAAGGAAGTTAGCAAAAGCTTAGGTCTTTGTGTTTTAGAATTATCAGGGCAGATTAATCCAATCAATATCTTTCTTTAAATAAGAAAGAGTCATTTCTTCTAATGAGCCAGGTTTTGGATGATAATCATATTCCCACCTTGCTAAACTTGGTAAACTCATTAAAATTGATTCTACTCTGCCTTCAGTTCGGAGTCCGAATTTAGTACCCCTGTCATACACCAGGTTAAACTCAACATATCTTCCTCTGCGCAGTTGTTGCCATTCGATGTTTGATTCAGTATAGGGTTTATCCTTGTTTTCATTAATTAATTCAATATAAGTAGGTGCAAAAGCTTTAGCTACATCTGAAACGAAATTAAATACATGATCTTTATTTAAATCTCCTTCTTTTCCTAAATAGTCGAAAAATATGCCCCCTACCCCTCTGGTTTCTTTGCGATGTGGAATATAGAAGTAATCATCAGCCCAAACTTTAAACTGATTATAATATGCAGGATCGTGTAAGTCACACACTGATTGTAAAGCTTTATGAAAATAAATTGCTTGTTCAGAGATAACATAATGTGGCGTTAAATCGATACCACCTCCAAACCACCACTTTCCGGTAGAAGTCTCAAAATATCTTATATTCATGTGTGTTATAGGCACCCACGGATTAACAGGGTGCATTACAATAGAAACTCCACTAGCAAAGAATTCGCATGGTTCTAGCTCCATTAATTTGCAAAGACTTTCTGGTAATTGTCCATCAATTGCAGAGAAATTAACACCTCCTTTCTCTATGATATTCCCTTTTAATATCCTGGTTTTACCGCCTCCACCTCCGGGTCTTAACCAAAGGTCTTCAGTAAACTTGCAACCATCTACTTTTTCCAGCGCCAGGCAAATATCATCCTGGAAGCTTTTAAAAGTATTTCTTATCTGGATTTTATCAGGCATGATGATGCTATTGAAAACAGGGTTACTGCCTTTAAGGGCCTGAATTAAAACCAGGCAATATCAGGTAGAATATACTTAAAATATAAGCTCTTACAGATTAACCATTTACCTTCTTGTGATCTGCAAGGAACTGCGCCAGTCCAAGATCAGTAAGTGGATGTTTAAATAATCCCATAATAGAAGATAAAGGGCAAGTTACTACATCAGCTCCATTTTCTGCAGCTTCCACTATTTGTTTAGAAGAACGGATAGAAGCAGCAAGGATCTCTGTATCATACTGCTGAATAGCATATATTTCAGCTATCTGGTTGATCAGGATCATACCGTCCCAGTTGGTGTCATCAATTCTGCCTATAAATGGAGAAACATAGGTAGCACCTGCTTTAGCTGCTAAGATTGCCTGTCCTGCAGAAAATATCAACGTGCAATTAGTACGTATGCCAATTTCAGAAAAATGCTTTATTGCTTTTATCCCTTCAATGATCATAGGTACTTTTACAACAATATTGGGAGCAATTTCTGAAAGAGCCTGACCCTCTTTAATAATCCCTTTTAAGTCAGTAGCTATTACCTCTGCGCTTACATCCCCTTCCACTATCTCACATATCTTCCGATAATGAGCCATCACATTATCAACACCTTTGATACCTTCTTTAGCCATTAATGAAGGATTGGTAGTTACACCATCTAAAATACCGAGTGCTTTAGCTTCCTGGATCTGATCTATATTGGCAGTATCGATAAAGAATTTCATAGTTTTGGAGATTTGAATAGTAAAATAAGAAGGTGAGGAATCACGTCGAACCGCTCAACCACCTACCCTTGCTGCATTTCTGCCCTGGGGGGGTTCGGCAGGAGCTGGCCACATGACCCTCACCGGGGGCAAAGGTAAATATTTTTTCCAGATTCAGTCAATTGAGAAGATAAAAAAGAAAGCACATTCGACAAGGCACTGAATCAATTGCGTATTGATCCATATTCATTTGCATTCCTGATATAATTAGTCTTAAAAATTATACACAGCAATTAGTTTTTCCATTTCCTTTTCCCAATTCCATTCAAGCCTGGCTTGTAAACAATTCATTCTTAATCTTTGATGTAACATAACATCATCAAAAAGAAGTTTTAAATTATATACTATCTCATCAATTTCTATAGATTTTAGTAATAAACCTACTTCATATTCTTCATTCAGTGCACGGTATTCCGGAAAATCCATATTTAAGACCGGAACCCCAAACTGCACATAGTCAAAACACTTATTGGCTAAAGAATAATAATAGCTCAGGCCTTTATTTTCCAGGAGATTGAGGCCTACATATGCTC
>Ga0193744_1000308_pt1 | contig 11673 bp, 6 predicted proteins | sample L1a1metaG_FD_143056 | JGI IMG/M metagenome (GOLD analysis project Ga0193744, IMG submission 143056) | Soil microbial communities from a riparian zone of the East river system, Colorado, United States - L1a1 | ecosystem: Environmental > Terrestrial > Soil > Riparian zone | place: USA: East River...
GTAGTAGTTGTTTCTGCCGGAAATTCAGGTAGCGGATGTAGTTCAGTAGATGATCCTGCAGCGATGTTTGAAGAGAGTTTTTCCGTAGGTGCCATGAAACAAAATGATACGATCGCTAATTTTAGTAGTCGTGGTCCGGTGGCTATCGATAGTAGTTTTAGACTAAAACCAAATGTTACTGCTCCTGGAGTAGGTGTGAGATCTTCTATCCCTGGCAATAATTATGCTTATTTCAGTGGCACGAGTATGGCTGGACCTCATGTTGTAGGGGCTGTCGCTTTAATCTTATCTGCCGCACCTGAATTAATCGGTGAAGTAGAAACCATTGAAGATATTTTGGAATCTACTGCGATTCCTAAAACTTCTGAACAGGACTGTGGAAGTATTCCAGGAACTGAAGTTCCTAATAATACCTATGGATATGGACGGATTGATGTACTGGCTGCAGTGCATAAAGCCCTGATCATAACCGGAACCGCCAATCATAATAATCTTGTAAATGTTAAAGCTTTTCCGAACCCGGTTTCTGATGTTTTATATATCGATTGTAGTGGAATCTGGGGTAATATTAAACTTGAAGTATTTGATATTACGGGGAGAATAGTCAAAACCATGAATGAGAATATACAAGGTGCTAAGATTCTTAAAACAATATTACCAGCAGATATTCATGGAATGTTTTTTTATAAACTATCCTCCAAAGATTTGGAATTTACCGGAAAGTTTGTGAAACTTTGATCCTTGTTATAAACCAAGTATAGAACAGCGTAATTGACAGCAAGCCTGCAACTTGCCATTATTAGTTGATTATATAATTTATTATGAAACTTTACAATCGGGTTAACGGCGATGAGCTTAAGCATCGAATCAAAGCCAGTGATGAAATACGCACTACCATTTCATTTTATAAGTATTACCATATTTTGAACCCTCGGATCTTCCGTGATCACTTGTATTTATTGTTAGACAATCTTGAAGTACTGGGCCGGATCTACATAGCTAAAGAAGGAATCAATGCTCAGGTATCTGTTCCAACAGAAAAGCTGGAAGTATTAAGAGAAGCAATGAATACCATAGATTTTCTTCAAGGCATCAGATTTAATTATGCAGTAGAAGATGATGGTAAGTCCTTTTTTAAGCTGGTAATTAAGATAAGAGATAAACTCGTAGCTGATGGATTACATGATGATAGTTTTGATGTAACAGACAAAGGAATACATGTAAATGCTTTACAATTTAATCAGTTAGCTGAAAATTCCGAGACCATTATAGTTGATTTCCGAAATCATTATGAAAGTGAAGTAGGTCATTTTAAGGGAGCCATTACACCCGATGTGGAAACTTTCAGGGAATCATTACCTATTATAGAGAATATGCTTGCCGATAAAAAGGATAAGAACTTATTGATGTATTGTACCGGTGGTATACGCTGTGAAAAAGCAAGTGCTTATTTTAAGCATAAGGGGTTTAAAAATGTTTTTCAGTTGGATGGTGGAATCATAGAATATGCGCACCAAGTGCAGGATCAGAAACTAGAGAATAAGTTTGTGGGTAAGAATTTTGTATTTGATGAGCGCTTAGGAGAAAGGATAAACCCTGAGGTTATATCCAAATGTCATCAATGCGGAAAAACCTGTGATACTCATGTAAACTGTGCAAATAATGCTTGTCACTTATTATTCATTCAATGCCCGGAATGTGCTGCTAAATATGAGGCTTGTTGTTCTGAAAAGTGTAAAGATTTTAATCATTTACCAGAAGAAGAGCGGATAGTACTAAGGAAAACGGAAGTATTTAGTGGTACGAGGTTTGGAAAGGGAAGGTATAAAGCTTTCCATAAGGATCAGGTACTGGATGTGAAGTGATTTACGATGTAAGACATACGATATACGATTTACTTTTAGCGTCGCTTTCTATTTATCTTTAAATTTTACATTTTACCTCTTACTTCCCATCTCTCACTTCTTACAAATATAAAAGATGGATAGAACAACCCGGGAGCTGTCCCATCCATTCCTACAACACGATGAAATTACCCTCGATTACTCTTTAATCCAGCTGAGGCATTTCTTTTGTCCATTTTTAAAATCTATGGTGATTACATATATACCTGATAATAGATCAGTTGTATTTATCCGGTTATGTCCTCCAGAAATGTCCTTTGTGATTTTTACATTTCCAAGAATGTCAGAAATTACCATATTTGCAGTGCCCGATTGGTCTCCGGTTATGTCAATTTCTACCTGAGTTGAGCCAGGATTAGGATAGACCAAGACTTTATTAGATTCTGGGGCAATAATTGCTATACCAGTTGTAGCATTATCAACGCAATTATCAGCATCTTCATTCACTTTGATTCCATTGGATTTTAAAATATTTCTGGCCACATATATTGCATCTCCTATTTCTAAAGGACATTGGTCAGCAATATTTTTTAATATATTAATAGTGCTTTCATTCAGGTTTTCATTTGGACCCATTGCCATTTCCATCTTGATTTCCAAAACAATCTTCATATTAATATCCATTGGATCAGATGGCTGAATAGTCTCAAGCAACTTTTTTAGAGAATTCACTTTGGCAACAAATCTTTTATTCCAGTTTGTTAATATTTCATCCAATTGCTGGTCTATCAAAGTGATATCTTGAATATACTTATCTATTTCGGTTCTCATGGCAGCATCTTGGGTATTCAGGTTCCAGCTTGGAATTAAATTTCCAAGGACAGAGTAAAGACTTTCTTTACGATCTTGTTTTTCCTGGATTTGTTCAAGTAATGATGGCTCCATGTTAAAAGCATCCTGAAAATCTGCTCCTGATTTCCATATCTGGTAGCTTTCACTGGAATTTTCTTCATTAATAAAATCATTAACTTCTGATACACTTCGTTGTAATTCCGGAATTGCTTTTAACTTCTTAAATAAGCTCCGGTTTGCTGACCATTTAAAGTAATCTGTTTTTGGAAGTTCAGATAAGTCTTTTTTTGCAATTTTTAATTGAATCTTGCTTATAAGTCCAGAAATGGTAAATCCTTCTCCACAGCCTGTGGCCGGACTAGCTGCACCAGGATCAGAAGAATCCAGGAAATCTGTTCCGCCATACACAACTCCATAGTTTGGCCAGTAAGGGTTGTCATAAGCAGGAAGCTTGTCTTCGGGATAAATATAAAATTTCCCAAAGCAGCTGGGTGTATAATTGACAGCATTATAATGGGTATATCCACCGGTCCAGTAATTACCTGCTGCATATTGATCATCTATTAAAGCTCCATATCCACTTGCATTCCCTATGGTAAGACCATCTGCTCCTCCTGCAAATTCATTGTGCTGAAATATAGAACCGGAACAATTACCTATGACATTAAGGGAAGTACCAACCCCATTAAAATAATTGCAACTGATAAAATTATCTTCTGATTCCCACACAAACAATCCGATTTTATTTCTTGTACCATAAAAAGAATATAAGCGATCTGGCCCAAACATATGAGCACCTGAAATGTAACATGAGTTTGTTTTATTGTGCAAATTAATGCACTGGTATTCTTTACCTGAAACGACCTGTATTTTGTTTATTCCTTTTACATCAGTATAGGCCGTACCATCCAGATCAATACCTACCCCTCCATTAGAAATTGAAATGGTATTGTCTGATATGTTTACAAATTGCGATTCAAAAAAAGGCGTTGCTAATACTCTGGCAGCGGCTATCAAGTCATTATTGCCAGAAGAATTTAGTATGACCTGATTGTATTGTACAAGTGAGCCAAATTGATTCAGATTACCTCTGAAGTCAATACCCAGCACTTTGGGATTAGAAAAAGTATTGGAAACTATTTTTGAAAAGCTTAGAGGACCTGTATTTCTGACAGTAACTCCAAAATCGCAATTTATAAATTTGCTTAAACTAATAATACCAATACCTCCTGTTGACACATACACCCCTCGTAGGCAATTTGAAAAATTCTCACTACGCTTTTCGTGGTTTGGCCCTACTTCATATTTACCTAAAGGCTTTCCCGTAACTTTTACGATTGGCTTTTTAATATTTACTCCGCCAATAATTTTGATCGCACTTCCATTGCCACCGCTATAAGGATTGCTTGGGTCAATCCCGGTATCGTTGAAAATTGCCTTATATACATTGTTATCTGTCAGATTATAAACATCAGCCAGACAGATAATACCATTCTGTATTCCTTCAAACAAATTACCATTTGCATAAAATCCTGGAATACTATGATTTAAATAAATTCCTGCCAAAGGAGTGTCGCCATTTAATGCTCCATTTTTTGTTCCATAAAACTTACAAAAACTGACCGAATAAACTCCATAACCAATGCCGGAACTCCGTATGCCCACAATATTATTATAGAAATAGCATTCATCAATATTAAAGCTGGCACCTGATCCTTTCGGCTTTATATAGATACCATTCAATGCATCGGCGATACTACAATTGCTCATAACCAGGCTGGAAGAAGAATTAAGTGATATACCTTGCCAAAGATCTGAACAACCTGCAAAATTACATTCAGCAAAACCGATTTTAACCGGAATATTACAAATAATCTCAGCAGCCGAATCCATTAAAAAGCTATAACCCTCCAGGTAAACTGATTGATTGATGTTAAGGTGACCTCTGACTACAAACTGATGTGAATTTAAGGAGATTATTTCAGAAATATCATCCAGTGAGCTGCTTACCCCTGAGCCAATCTCAATATAGGCTTTTGGTGCCTTGCAAACAGCTTTTAAATCAGTTGAGGAAAATAAGCAAGTTAAAAATACTAAAACAACAGCTGGAATAGATTGAAATATAGGAGAAATCATCTTGCCTATAAGTAATGGGTTTGTTGGAATTGTCTTCATTTGTTTTGGTTTTAAATTTTGAGAATAATAATCGGGTGGTAATGGGGCCATTTTTACTACTTCAAAATCAAGCGGTTCAGGTAATTGGATAATAATATAAAATGTAATTTGATTGACCGGTTTTTGAGTATCAGATAAGCTTTTATTGGAAATAGCTTAGCTATTGTATCCAGGGTGGGATACTTAATACAGTTTTGAGATTGCTGGTTCATAAGATTTTGGTTTAAAAAGTTAGTTAATCATTAATCATTTTCTGTTGCTTTAAACATGGCATGAAAATCCAAGGGGAAACCAGCGTGAGTTCCCTGCCAAATTCATAAGCTGTTAGGTATATTGGTATCGAAAACAATGTTTAGAGATACTAAGACCTACAGATGAATGATTGTCGTAAAGTGTTTAATTAATTTCAGACTTAAATACCGGATGTTGATTTACCTGTTAAAGCAGGCGCATCTCTGATTTATCTATATGGATATCTATACAGACACAAAAATGCTTGTTTAGATATGTGTGTGGGATTATAATATGCGAAACAAATATATAACTGTTAATCCGATATGTCAAGTTTCCCGAAATTATTTAGCAGGATTAATTACTTGATTTCTAGTAAAATAGCCCTTTAAAATTTGTATTTTAAGCAGTCAAATTTTGTAAGAATTAATTAATGATCAACTCTTTAAATATGTTTTCAAATCATACTATGAGGCTAATAAATTAAAACTATAAATATTTAAACTTTAACATTTGGAGGGTGGATTTTGACTGTGTTAGGGGGGCGATTCGTGAATCGCCCTTACATATATTTTATAATGCGTGAATCGTGAATCGTCTTTACAGGTTTATAAGAAAATGATAGTAGAGCAAATCTGATTTTGGCACATAAGGGCAGACACATGGGTCTGCCCCTACAGTATTATTAAAGCTTAGGTAATATGAAATCCATTTTACATTTTACATCTCACCTAAATAGCTGATTGGGAACTTATGTCCTTTAAATTAATTTTGTAATATTTAGACATTTTGATCAAATAAATATTCAGGGCATATAATCGGATATTAATTTAGTGATAAATATTAATTATAAGATATTAATTCTAATTGGCCATTATCAAATATTTAAAGATAAAGTATGAAAAAAACAGTTACACTTATTTTCTTGGTTATTAGTATATCCTTTTCTAATGCACAACCCTGTGACCAAGGGAAGGCAAAGCAAGTTTTGCACGCAAATAACATAAGTGCTAAGTTTAAAGTTGGCGGAGATTTGTTTTTTGACGATAAGACAGGAGAATTCATAATAAATGCCAATATACTTAATCCCCCATTGGCAACTATATTTCTTGCTGATCTCTGGATGTCTGCTATTGATTTACAAGGTGTAAGAAGAATTGCGGTTCAATATGCAAGGGGAACTAATTTAAGCTACTTACCTTTTGGAACAACACAGTCAGATTGTAATAATTGGGATCATATCTGGAGTGTTGGAGGGGAACAGCTAAAAGCCCATATTCAAGACTGGAAAACTGATTATAAGATAGATAATAAAATTCCTCAGATTTATGCCTGGCCAGCAAAAGGGAATCCATATTTTGAGAGTGAAAATAATTTTCCTTTAAGCACGAATATTAAACAGTGGGCCGAATTTTATGACCAGAATAAAGATGGTATTTATAATCCGGATGATGGGGATTTCCCTGCTGTCATTGATCCTAATACAGGAAATGCAGTGATACCTGATGTTATATTTTGGTATATGTTTAATGATGATGCAGTAGAAAATAATACAATAGTGAAGCCTTTGAATGTATTAACCCAGCTAACTGCTTATGAATTTAAAGGAGATAATGATGTAATAAATAACACTTTATTTACCAGTTACAAATTCATATCCAGGGGGCTGGATACGTTAAAGAATTTTAAGCCAGCTCTTTTAGTTGATTTTGACATGGGATGTCCTTGGGACGATTATGTTGGGTGTAGTAGAGATTTGTCAGCAATTTTTGTATATAATGCCGATTCAATAGATGGCTTAACTAATGGTTCTTGTAGTGGAACTAATACATTTGGAGATAATCCAGGTGTACAAGCAGTAAGTTTTCTCTCTGATAGTTTATTTTCATTTATACATAGCGGGAATTCCGCCCTTTATCAGTCCAGCAGTTTTTTAAATATGATTGATACTAAATTTGATAATGGACAACATTTATTAAATTCTGGAGATGGGACAACTGGTATTCCCACAAATTATGCTTTTGATGGTAATCCAAATAAGCCAGATGAATGGTCTATGAAATCTGTATTTCTAAAGGGACAAGAATTCCGAGGTTTAGGTTCTGTTAATTTAGGAAATCTTAATCCAGGTGATATTAAACCAATGACTGTTGCATATACCTTTTTTAACAGTAATACAATTAAAGCTACTTCAGTTGATATAGATTCTATGTATAGTGGTGTCAAGTATTTACATGAACTTTATGACGGATTTTTTGAAGAGTATTCTGTAGCCACCAATTCAATCAATGAGAAGGAAGTCTTAGTTTATCCAAATCCTGTTTCAAATCAACTGCATATAATAAGTCCGAATGAAGTGATTACATCTATAAACCTGGTAGATATGTATGGTAGAATAGTTTCTTCTGCTATTATAAATTCAAATGAAACTGACTTAGATGCTTCTTCTGTTGAGGCCGGGTCTTATTTGCTATTAATTCATTTTGATCATTTAGAGATGGTTAGAATGGTTGTGGTGATTAAGTAAGTGAATGGCTACAGTTGGGTGATTCGTGAATCACACTTTCATGAAAAAAATAATATCTCACAAAATCTGATTTTGGCACATAAGGGCAGACACATGGGTCTACCCCTACAGTATTATTAAAACTTAGGTAATATGAAATCCATTTTACATTTTACATTTCACAAAATGGCGACTCCGCAACTCCGCAACTCGGCAAAAAACTCTTCACTTTTCACTTTTAACTCTTAACTATAGAAATGGCAGCATTCTTGCTATAGCTATACTATAAAGCATATTGTAATGGAAGCAATGGACATACCCGGTTTGGATATCATAAACCTGATTACCTTATTTTACTATAAGAACGATCATTTGCGTTACCAGATAATCCTCCATCTTACAGGAGAAAGAAATGTATTGTATGGAGAGTATAACAATTATAAAGAATACAAAGTAGAGTTTGAAAATCTACAAGCTCAGAGGAAAAATAATTTTAAGATTCAAATACCTGAAAATCAACTTGCTGTAGGAATACACATCAGAAACTAAAAAATAAATATTAACATTTTACCAATAATAGAAAAGTTGGTATCATTTTTTCATAGAGTGTTATATATTAAGAAATAAATAAAGTATCTAAAGATATGGACGCAAGTCCAACACTGAGAGTAAGACCAGATCGCTGGGGGGTTGAGATGGATCTTACTCTTTTTTTATTTTATATCAACCTTTACCCTTTCATCTCTGTTACAAATCTCCCAGGCAGTAAGAAATACCAACCTGGCTCTTTCTACCATAATATCAAATCTTATCTTTTCTATAGTATCTGTTGGCTTATGGTAATCTGCATGTGTACCGTTAAAATAGAAAATGACCGGGATATTGTTTTTAGCGAAGTTATAGTGATCTGACCGATAGTAATATCGATTGGGATCTTTCTCGTCATTATAAGTATAATCAAGGATTAGGTGGGCGTATTTATCATTTGTAGTCTCACTAAGTTTATGTAATTCTGTACTTAGTTTATCTGAACCTATCAGGTAAATGTAGTGTGGGTTATCCTTATACTTTTCATCAATGCGGCCTACCATGTCTATGTTAAGGTCGGCAACTGTATTTTTTAAATCTATTATGGGAAAGGTTGTATAATAATCAGAACCGAGGAGGCCTTTTTCTTCTCCGGTAACTGTCATAAAAAGCATGCTTCTTCTTGGCCCAAAACCCATTTTCTTAGCAAGGGAAAATGTATTTGCCAGTTCAATTACTGTAGATGTTCCCGAACCATCATCGTCTGCCCCATGGTAGATGAACTGATCTCTTTTACCCAAGTGATCCATATGAGCGGTAATAATCAAAACCTCATCTGATAATTTCGGGTCACTTCCTTTTAAAAATCCAAGAATGTTCCGGGATCTTATCTCTTTTATATTTCTTTTCTGCTTGATTAATAGCTTCACTTTAGCCTCCATGGAAAATGGTTTTCCACTCTTCCTGCTTTTTTTAAGCTTTGACAGGAACTTTTTAAACTTATCTCCCATGATCTCTTTCATTACATTGGGACCGATATAGGCATGGTTGACAGTTGTAAGTTTTTCTATTCCTTTGGCCGGTGTTAATTTATTACCCAAAATGTTTGTCCGGTTATTACTGAATAACTCAGGAATGTCTTCTTTGATGATTAATACATACCGGACCCCCTTTGAATAAGCAAGTTTTAGTTTCTTCGTATTATCAATTGACCAGTCTGTTCCTTCTCTATTGCCTGTCAGTAATGAAATGCTATCTGCATTCCTGGGTTCACCTTCATAGATCATGATCACTTTATCCTTTACATTTACATTATTGTAATCGGAGTATTTGGGATCATCGATACCATAGTTTAGAAACAATACTTCATTGGTATTGATAGTGACATCTTCATTTAAGGTTGGAAATGCAAGAAAGTCAAAATTACTTCTAAACTCAGCTTTATTTACAAGGATATCATAGTGATCCCACTTAAAAGAATTAAGATAAATACCCTGATAGTAAGATTTGTTATCTCCTATTGGTTCTAGACCAAAATCCTTAAACTTACCGGCTATAAAATTAGCTGCTTTTTCATTACCTACTGTGCCTGTTTCTCTACCTTCCAGTGAATCGGAAGTTAACACAGTTAGATAAGCTTTAAGATCTTCTTCAGTGATATGCGCAGCATAAATTAAGGGATCAGATTTAGGATTACTCTGTGCCCGGAGATTTTTATTTATTGATAAACAGGCTAATAGAATACAAAGCCAGGAAGCCAGTCTATTCATGGGCATGCGACATATTTATCTTATCTACTCTTCTTGCATGACGTCCTCCTTCAAATGGTGTTTCTATAAATATCTCTACCATATGTATGCCTTGAGAAACTGAAATAAACCTGGCAGGTAAAGCGAGCACATTTGCATTGTTATGTGTTCTCGCTAGTTTAGTTACTTCCTCGTTCCAGCATACAGCTGCCCTAACACCTGCATGTTTATTTGCTGCCATGGCAACTCCATTTGCACTGCCGCATATTAATATTCCAATATTAGCTTTTTCTTCTTCCACAGCAAAAGCAACCGGATGTGCAAAATCAGGATAGTCTACGGAATTCTCCGAAAAGGTGCCCATATCAAGAATAACATAATCTTGTTTTTCAAGATAATCCATTATGGGTTTCTTTAAGGAAAAACCAGCATGATCACATCCGATTGCTATTGTTAGTGGATCCATTAATTTTTTTCTAATGACTTGGTGGTTGAATAGGCTTTGAATTTTTCCTTTAGTTCTTTTGCATAAGCTTCATCATTAGCTTGTTTAGCCATGGTCTGAAGATCATCAACTGTTCTGAGTGCATAACTAAAGTCGTTTGAAAATCCGGCTTCCAGATCATCGTTATCTAATGAAGTATAGAATTTAAGGTATTGCTCCGTATTTTTTACCAAGGTCTTCATTTGTACTTTTGCTTTATCATAGGCTCCTGCCTGAACATAAGCCTGTAAAAATGGCAATATGTCTGAGTCATAAGAGAAGTTCATATCGGGGAATGCCTTAAAGTAGGTATTTAAAAGCTCAACTGCTTTTTCTTTCTGATTTGCTCTTATTAATTCCTGTGCACCTCTCAATATGGAATAGCGGGTGGTCTGAATACTTGGCATGTAACTTCTACCAACGAATAATCTTTCTTTATCGAAGTTACCCCACCTGAATTTTTTAGTAACATTTTCTAACAATTTATCAATAGCTACTCTTCCGTTACCTATAACACTAAATCTTTTATCACTTGGGTTTTTAACAGGAACTATCTGAAGTGCGAGACCTTCCAACTGCATGTAATCATCCAATCCCTGCATTTTATCTTCCTGGCAGGTAACTGCAAAATAGATGGGACGGTCAAGGAAATTAGAGGCAATGACATCCAATACTGCCAGATCATCTTTCATGATCATTTCACCTTTTATGCTGAGATCTATTCTTTTAACACATTGTGCTGTATCAGCAGCGGTTATTATTCCGTTTCTTAATGCTTTAGCTATATCCACCGGTATATAGAGATTTTTGCTTGGGATATAACTTTCCAGACTCCTGCCGGATTGAAGTGGTACAGGATGTTCTTCTCCTACAAATTTGATGGCTTCTTGTAAAGTCATTGGTTTACCGGCATCATCTATAATTGGTAACTGAACACGTTTATTGCCTCTGTAGGCATCATCAGAAATACTCAGTTTGATGGCTGGTGAATTATTGACTTTCCTCCTTAGACCGGCTATATACCAGTCAACTGCTATTAAACTTAAATTAACTACACGCACATCTGTTCGAATATTTTCAACTTCCTGTGCATACCATAACGGATAGGTATCATTATCACCAAAAGTAAAAATGATGGCATTCTTATCGACCGAATTTAAGAAGTTACTGGCATAATCTCTTGAAGCTTTAATATCCTTACGACTATGATCATCAAAATTCTGAGTAACCATAATAAGTGGTGCAGATAAGGCTAACATGGTAGCAACACTCCCTGCTGCCATTCCATTTACTTTTAATTTCCTT
>Ga0193744_1000309_pt1 | contig 11625 bp, 25 predicted proteins | sample L1a1metaG_FD_143056 | JGI IMG/M metagenome (GOLD analysis project Ga0193744, IMG submission 143056) | Soil microbial communities from a riparian zone of the East river system, Colorado, United States - L1a1 | ecosystem: Environmental > Terrestrial > Soil > Riparian zone | place: USA: East River...
GAGTTTGATTCATATATCACTTCTCCTGTTTATACCATTAAGACTCGTAAAGCTCTCCGGGGCGTAACTCTATTCATTTAATTGATTGCTACACAAGAGAGTATTCTCCCTGTGGCGAGTACTTTCTTTGAAGTTATCAATTAGTAAAGGAGAATTGTAATGGGTGGACTGCCTATTGGCTACATCATCGGTATTATTATATTTGGTCTTGTAATCTGTGGCGCTATCTTTGCTCCTAAGGAATAGGAGTTGTTATGGAAATGACAGAGAAAGTACTTAAGATATTCCTAAATGCACTGTGGGATGCTTATCGTAAAGGTGATCTCACTGATACAGAAATGAAAGAGGCTATCTTTTCCCTCAGTTCAAGCGCAAAGGAGAAATAAAATGAATTGGCCTTTCATTTACTGTCAGTGTGGTCACGTCTATTGGGCCCACTGGTTTAATACAACCAAACGTTGTGCTCACTGCAATTGTAAGTCTCTGATTGAGAAGGAGAACTGAAATGTCTAGTGAAACTGAGATGCAACACGTGTGGCGGACTATGTCATCAGTAAGTAATGTTGGTTATGTTGTTTGGGATATAATGGAACTAATGGGAGAGCCTTTTAGAGAATCTTATTTTATTAAGTGTAGTGATAACTCTTATATCAGTATTCAGTGCTTCCATTTTTGGACAGAAGAGAAAGCAGTTGAGTTTTTGAATCAATGTGCTTATGATGAATATCAAACTGTTGAAATTGTGGGGATGAAATGAAAATTGCAATTCGAATTGTTAGTGGTGAGACAGGTAAAACTAAACTGTTTGCTATTACATCTGATGGCCCTGCGGCTACTCGTCACTATAATTTGGCAAAGCAATCAATTCCGACTGGATCATCTGATTGGGTACATGCGGGATTTTGGACACAGCATGGTGAATTCAGGGATCAGAATGAATATTTCGACTATCCTGCCGGTAATCTGTTTTAAGGAGATATGAAATGAAATTACTATGCAGATTGGGACTGCATAAGAAAGAACTCAGGCAATTAATTCACCATCGGTGGTGGGTGTGCCAGCGCTGTGGTGATTACGAACTAGATAAGTAATTGATTTAGTGTCGAGAGTGTCAATCTGAAAGGCTTGCACTCTCTGTGGTTTAATCAATTAGGGAGGTTAAATATGTTCTGTAAAATATGTAGTGCTGCTATTCGTAATGGATTCTTGGGCTGGATTCATGTGCGGATTAACTCACAAAGTCACTCTCATAAAGCACAGCCTTAAATTAATTAGAAAGGAAAATAAAATGACTGAAACACAATTGCGCATTCTTATTTGGGATGTTTTGTGCAACGTGGGAAAGGACTTGACAAAGAAAGAGATTAACGATATTCAAGATACAGCCGTTAAAATGGCAATTAATGATTGCCTCATTGAAGGTAAGTAATTCGACCGGAATTGGAGCTTAGTAATGACACCAGGACAGGCAGCATTTGAAAAATGGAATAGCTTTTATGAGCCCGGAGTTGATTTTTCTTGGAACAAACTTCCTGAAAATGCAAAAGCAAAATGGGAGGAAGTTGCTAAGGCTGCAATTGATGTATGGCATCATCGTTTGTAATTGATGAGTACTGGAGTGTGCAATTTTTGACCAACGGAATTGGAGCTTAGTAATGAAGTATACAACTATTCGATACATTACTTGGCCTAAGGATGAGATTCGTACATATACAGGAGAGCATACTGTACGTTCTACAGTTGTTGTGTTTCATACGACTAAAAAGACAGACGTGATAATTCCTATTTCTAATGTAATTGATGTTACTATTACAGATATGGATAAGTGATGAAACGAATTAAATGGTATTTGTGTAAGGTAGGAATTCACAAATATAGGAAGGTTGAATTCTACTACGCACGTTATATTGAGTGCTCTCTCTGTGGGAAGGTGAAATAAATGTTCGACTCTTCCATTAGTCTACTTGTTATTTGTTTTTTACTTGGTATCATTATTGGCTACTTGCACTCAATCAATAACAAGCTTTAACCCTCTTTAATTTCCTCACTTATTATGTCAAGATAGCCACAGGGGTAGGCGGGCGAAACGGACAGGGAAAATCATCCGAGAAATCTTGCCTATCCCCTGGTCAACTGCTAGATCAGGCTGTACACTTAAGGGGTACCGAGCGGGGACAATCCTGCCCTCGTCTAGGCCAATAATTGACAATTGCAAAGTTTATTATTGACCATCAAATCTATTTCCTTATTGGAGGAAACGAAAATGACTAATCTGCCCACTACTAAGAATGTTACTAAGGCAACTCTGGCTAAGGCAACTTCTACTAAGATTGAGGAAACTCCTGTGGTTTCTGACAACAATGTTGAGTTGGTTGAGACTCCCGTTGACCGTATTCCGGAGGGTATTACAAAGCAGGCAATTCTTAAGGAGATGGCACAGCGCTACCTCAACGTTTTTGATGAGGTTAGTAAGTATAATGAGGCTGTTCTCGCTGAAAAGAATTCCGAATGGAATGCTAGTAAGGTTCTCGAGAGGTCTAAGGAACTTGCAAGTCCTGAGGATGCATCACTTATCAATGAAAAGGTTAAGGTTGCACGTGATGCATTCGAAAAGTTGGCGGCAGACTTTGCTAAGGCACGTAAGTCTCTTATTGAAGTTACTGCTAATGAACTTGGAATTAAGCTTTCTGTAGTTGCCGATCGTGATTCGGCTATTGAGGGTCCGCTTAAGGAAAAGCGTAAGTTCGCAATGGAGATTGGTACGCAGCTTAGTAAGATTGCTGAATTCACTAATGATGCGCAGGCATCTAGTGATGTTGTTGCATTCCTTGCTAAGTATGGAATGCCTCTTATTGGTCGTGACCAGGTTAGTAGCTTTGGAACTGACGGTTCTGGTAGTACTCCTAAGTACCGTGTTACTGTTGCTGTTTCCAAGGGTGACACACTTATTGAATCCTTCGATGGTTTCACTAAGGCCGGTCAGAACTTGACTAACCCGAAGTTTGGTTATGAGCGAGGTAAGGCTCTTAAGGCTGACACTCTTCGTGACGCTTGGGAAAAGGCGGGTAATTCAGCTACTACTGTTGTTTCTCCTGTTGAGTTTGATGACAATGATCTGCACTTCGTGATTACCAAGAAGTGAATTGAGAAATGGCCCGGGATTACACATTCCGGGCCTTTCTTTTTGCTTAGATGTCAAATGATTAAGTTATCTAATTCGGAAAGGGTCGATTGGACAGTAACATATTGGCATGATAGGATTGACCTATCGCGGGAGCCCTATGAGTATGGAGGATAAATAATGGAATTTGACATTATTACCACTACTTAATGCAATTTGACTGGAATTGATCATGAAAGAAATACACAAATGTAGAGTATTCAAAGATCGCATTAATCATCGATGGTATGTAAAATGCTATCATACAGATAAATATCTTATGTGCACCTTTGGGACACGCACTAAAGCTATTTCACATGCTATTAAACATTATCAATTGTGGAGTGTTTAATGAGTCAATTGAATCTTTCAGAGATAACACGTAAACGAATTGCAAAATGGATGGATACAACAAAACCCGTAAATGACCAGCCACAGTGGACAGAACGCCGTCAGGCAATTGTATTCGGAGGGCATACGTATCTAGTTAACCACGGTCAAGTATTTCAGTGTGGACATTGCGGTCACTACGATCCAGAATGGAATGTGACCGAAGTCCTACACTGGTTTAAAGAAACTTTGGGCATCACCCCAATTGAAATAGATGTTGTTTGCTCTGTGGCTGTAGTTGAGGAGAATTAAATGCTAGGTGTCATTCTTACTATTGCATCTTTTATGGGCTTGCTCGATTTGTTTTCTAAATCTAAAGACAGAGTGCTTCCTTGGTACGGTGATGTTATTGTAATGGCAATCTGTGCAATTGTTTATGTAGTAGTTAATTACATGTTTCCTGATCATGATGAATCATGAGGAAGGCCACTAGAAGTGTTGGCCTTGAGGTCACGAAAGATGTTTAAGGAAATTCACTTGAGATCCTTTAAAGTTAATGACCCTGTTATTCATGTAATTACTCTAGATAAAGGTGAGATTATTGAAGTTAGCGAAAGATTTGGGTGGGCAAGGACTAGATGGTCTGATGGTGTGATCAGGGTATATAATATCAATGATAGACCTAATGCAACTATTCAATTAGATGGAGATAGACTAGATGAAGATTCTAATTGAAATTAATGATGAGGATCAAGCTAAAGATTTTCTCGCTCATATTGTAGAAAGTGGTGGAATTTTCACCAACGATGTTTCCTTTGTGAGGATTAATAGCGTCACAGAAGTGAGTGAGAATGTCACTGTCAACAGAAATTCAAGCACAGATAGCGGCTCTTCAGGAAAAATTGGATATTCTAAACCGTTGCCCTACTGATATTTATCCACTAGGCACGATTGTTAGATTTGCTGCAAATAATAATACAACTAAATGGCATTACTTAAAGGTTGGTGAGGAAAGTTGGTCATATTTGGAAAGTCGTACTGTAGATAAGGAACTAGCAAGGTGGATTCTAGAAGCTATGGAATCTACCATCGGCTACTTTGAGGTTTATGTACTTACAGTTGCTGCCACTCCTATATTCACACAAGCTTAGGAGGTTTCCTGTGGCTGCTTTACTTGCTCTTATCTGTTTTGTATTAGCAATGTTCGGAGTTAAGTTTGATGCCGTGAACATTATCTACCTAGGATTTGCACTCCTTGCACTTGCACTCTTGATCGGTAATTGGCCCATCGGAATTATTGGTCGTAGAGAGTAATTAGACTTTATTCGAGGTTATTAGTGCCTATCTGTACCCGTATTACAGATTAGGCGGGATTTGGTGAATGGTTGGTGGGGACCTTCACAATAAAGGAGAAACAATGGGAATTACATTTGGACAATTAATGGCTGGAATTGTATTTTCTATGGTTGCTATCATTATTGCTAACATGCTGAATGGCGGTTAATTATGGTTTGGACAACTCCAATTTCTAGAAAGAATGAACATCAGAGTTGGCATGTATTCAGGAGAGGTGGTTGTCTTTATTGTGGTTATCATTGTGACGACTGTCCAATAGGTGTGGCTACGTGTAAATGTACTCCTATAAGTATAGCGGATAAGATTCTAGCTCAAGAGAATGCAGGTATTACTAGCAATTGGCGTGATTAAGTAAGTAGGAAGGTTTGTAGTGAATCTTCCTTTAGGCTGTGTACTCCAATGGCAGAGAGAGTCGACTTAAAATCGATACAGTGTGGGTTCGAATCCCACCACAGCTACTATAGAAAGGAAAATAATGGCAATTGATCAAGTAAGGAATCGTCGTTCTTTTAATAAAGAAAAGACTAGAGCGGAGGATCAACGAGTTACTGTATGCAGTGATTGTACAATGGGAATTTTTAATAATCAAAAATATTCCTGGGTTAAGGGTAGAGGATTAAGTCATAATGCCTGCATAGATAAGAGACGAGATGGATCTCAAAATACTACGTGAGCACTATACTAGTATTGATGGTGGTCAAACGTGGAAAGTTAAGAGAGCTTTTGATAGTAAAAATAGAGTTAGAAAATTTATGCGAAATGTAGGATATTTTCCAAGTAGATGGAATATCTATCGGTGTAGCTATTGTAGATTCTTTCACTTATCAAAGAGGGTTAAAAATGGAAATTCAGATGTCGACTGAGCAGGATGTTAATAGCATTGATCAGCAACTATCCCATTATCAGGAAGAGCTTAGACTTCAAAACGAAGCTGAAGCTACTTATAACATGCAGATGTCTGCACTTCGTTTGGAGATTGCAAAGTTAAGAGATAATCGCTTTCAGATTAATCAAAAGATTAAGCAGGCACAACGTGATCGTGAATCTGCTGCCCGTAAAGCACAGCTAGCACGAGAAGCTGAACTAATTGAGCAGTCACTAGAAGAAAAACGTCGTGAAGCAGCAGATATTATTGCTAATGCTTCTTGGAAAGATACTGCTTTTGATTGGCAGATTGAGGGGGCTCTTAGGCTTCCTGAGAGAGCTCTTATTGGAGATAAGCGAGGATTGGGCAAGACGCTTTCTTCAATTATTTGGATGAGACTTCAGCGGTCCAAGAAAACTCTTGTTTGCTTGCGTAAAGAAGTTGCTTCAGATTTTATTAAAGAGTTAAGTATTCGCGAGCCTAGCCTATTTGTTTATCCTCTTCTAGGAGCTACGTCTCAAACTCGTGGTTTTGCTGCCACTCTTCTTAATGGTTTAGGACCAGACGCAGAGTTTGTTGTTGTTACTAATATTGAATCGTGGCGTCGTGATATTGATAAGACTACTGATGACATTCTTAAGATTCCTTATGATGCAATTATTTTAGATGAAGCTCACCACATCAAAAATTCAGCCACAGGCACAGCACAGGGGTTCTTTAGACTAGCAGCTAAGGTTCCTAAGATTCTTGAATTGACTGGTACTCCGATTAAGAACCGTCCTCAGGAAATGTATTCTTTACTTCATGCTTTGTATCCAGTGCAGTTCCCTAAAGAAACTAAGTTCTTGTATGACTATTGTGTAAGTGTTGGTCAAAATAAATGGGCTTTCTCCCCCATGGGTCTTAAGTCTCTTGTTGCTAAGATCAGTCATTTCTATTTGGCACGTACTCCTGAAGATATCGGTCGTAAGGTTCCGCCGCCAAGGATGATTGAGTACAAACTTGATTTTGAAGCTCATCCTGAGCAAAAAGAGGCATATCAAATGATGACTGAACGTTCTATGGCCTTGCTTAAGAGCGGTAAAGTTATTCCTATTATTAGTCAACTTGCTATTATGACTCGTCAGGCTCAAGTTGTTAGTTGGCCTGCCGGTATTCGATTTGAAATTAAGGATGAAGATGGAGAAGTTGAAGAAGTAGTTAAATTTGATGTCCATCAATCTGTAAAGATGGATTGGGCAGAGGACCTACTTAAGGAACTAACAGATGAAGGAGAAAGAGTAGTTGTTTTCTCTCGATTCAAACCTGCTATTTACGAGTTGAAGGCAAGACTTTTAAAGCTCGGAATCTCTGTGGCTGTTATTACGGGTGATGAAAAAGCTAAGGGGAATACAGAAGAAGTATTCAATGATTTTGATTTGAAAACAGCTCCTGAAAATCCTAAGTATCAGGTTCTTCTGGCTACTTATCAAACTGTTGGTGAATCTGCTAACTTGAATGCAGCACGTCATATGATTTTGTACGATCGCTTCTGGAATCCTGGTAATGACGATCAGGCAATTGGTAGAATTGACCGGATTAATTCAATTGATCAGGCAACAGTTCATTTGCCACAGGTAGACAGGTCAATTGATGATTATATGGTTGAATTGATTAATGATAAGCGTACAATCGTTGCTGATTTTAAGGATGCTTCTTCACAACAGGCTAGTTTGCTTGCTCAACAGTAGTTGAATTAAAATGGAAAAATAGACCAAAACTTCCTGTTACAGTTCTTACTTCTAAAGGTTTTCGAGAAGTACAAAAACTTGTTTATTGCAATAATTGTAGGGAGTGGCATTTAGTTTTAGGGGAGGCTTCATGAATCTTAGCTTAGGAAGTAAACAAAGAATAGATCGAATTAAGGTTTTAAAGAATAAACCTAATATGTCTGATGAGGAGGTGATTGAACTCGCACTTTCAGTAACTTGGCTTGTATATGAAAGAAGAGCATTTCAAGGAAGGATAGCAGTGTCAACTAAACCAGATAATAATGATCCTAATAACAAGGCACCGAGAACAGGATCTAATTCTTCTTCACGAAATGATGATAAAGCGACTTCTGATGGAAAGGATGTTAATCCTAACAGACCCAAAAGTGACTGAATGCATTATTTGTACTAGAGATTATGACTACTGTCCACACAACTATTTTTAGCCACAGAGGAGAGCCCAATGGAACTTCAGGAAATTAAAGATGCAGTTGTTAAACTCCTTGTTACTGAGCACGATATGCTTCTAGAAGAGGCAGAGTCGGCAGTCGAGGAATCCATCACATCTGAGGTGGGTATGTGGAATGTCAATGCCGAGGCAGAAAACATTGCGAAATACCTTGCATCCGATGAGGACAACGACTAGCATGTAGTTATAGGGTGGGCCCGGTTTGAGGATCGGGCCCCCAGGCTTTTGTGTGCCATTTTTCGGAGGGATGATCATCGTGTATAGCGTGCCCGGATATGCTGATTATGAAGAGTTTAATAATGAAATTACTGAAGTTTTAGAAGAACAGCCTTTTATAGATTATTCTGATGATTCGATTTTTCCAACTAGGGGTTTAATTCCAGAAGTAGATGCTATTAGAGACAAAAAACTGAATGAAACCACCTAGAGCTTTTAAAACGCAAGGCAGACGAGGCTATTCTAAGTGTAGAGCCTGTGACAAATGGGGGCCTAGTAACGATAGTGCTTTCCACCATGAAGGGATAGATTGGGTTCTCTGTGAGATAGACTACTATGATTATTGGGAAAACACAGATGAACTTCTTTCAGATTTTAAGGGGTACTGGCTATGAAAATTATGGCTACATTATTTAAAGAATCAGGAAAATATTATACAGAAGAACCCTGGGAGTGTCCTGAAGGAGCTATTGGTCCTTGGGACATGTTAAAATCAAAAGATTTTCGGCGTATTGATAATGGTGCGGTACTGATTGAAGCACAAGAACCTTGGGGGTACCCTCATCTTTTTCCAACTCCTAGGCATCTTTAATGGCCTGCATTCCCTGTGGCAGAAGTTTTCATGAAGAATGTGAAATTGGTTGTGAAGAATGTCATGGTGAACACGATAAAGCAGTAAAATCTTTTAAACATATAGCTATTGGAAGAGGTAGGGGTCAGCCTTTAAAGAATCCTGAAGATATTACAGATCCATATTCTACGGGACGTAAACGAGCAGCTAAGATGTACCCTATTTTTAAAACTAATCCATGTGAATGGAGAGGTAAGAGAAACTGTGGAGGTGGTAAAGAACCTATCATTGGATGTATTAGTGGCTTACAGCAGGATTGCCATCACGGTCCTGTTAAAAATACACTACGCAATGAACCTGGTAACGTTCATAGAATCTGTAAAAACTGTCACAATAGATGGCATGCTTTAAACGATTCTATTTACGATGAGATGGAGTATGATAAAGATGAATTAGCCCACTCTCCTGAACCTTCAAGTGAATTAGAATTGTTAGCTAATGAGGCTGACTGGAAATTAAAGGGGAAACTTAATGCTAGTAAGGATTAGATTTAGATGACCATATTAGAGGATATGGAAAATTGGGCTCGTCTACTACCTCCTTTTCCTAAACATATTCCACGTTTAATTAAAATGAAGCCTGAGACGTATTATATACTACAAACAAAAATTGCACATAAAATACCTACGATTGGTCAGTACGTGCCTCAAGCTCGTTTGGATGCCATTCCTATTGTAGTTGTAGAAGATTTAGAAGTTGATTGGATCATATTTGATCAAAATGGTAAAGAGATGAAGAGGGCTGAATCTTGACAACTATTGTTAGTTATTCAGAGATTTATAAGTTTCAGACATGTAAGCGTGAATATTACTATGGTCAGATTCTGAAGTTGCAACCTGTTGAAGAAAAAATTGCAATGATGACCGGCGTTAAAGGTCATAAACTTCTTCAGAATTTCTATGAGTTTTTGGCGGAGGGTAAAACTCAGGAAGAAGCACGCGAATTAGTAACTAAAAGTGCTACTAAGTTAATTAATGAGGAAGGTTTCTCTGATATGAGTATCCTTCCCGCTTGGGTAATGGTAGATAACTATCTAAGTTCCACAGATTTTAGTAATTCAAATGCTGTACTTATTGAGAATCGTTTTCTCTTTCCAGCTTCTGAGCTAACCACCGATCCTGAATTTGAGGATATTCAAATTGGATTCACTCCTGATGTTGTGTTTGAACGTACTGGAGGTTTTCATGACGTAGAAGACTATAAATTTATTCAACGGGCTTGGTCTCAGAAAAAGCTTAAGCGATATGCACAGAGTAAACTTTATCAAGTTTTTCTAGAAAGAATGGGTTATAAAGTATCTAGAAGTCAAATTCGTTTTTTTAATGTTAAAACTAATAAAATGTATGTAGAACCTTTCGTAATGAAGCCACAGGAAGAGATAATTCTTATCGAGGATTTTTTAGAAGGTGTCAGAGAAGTCATTCGTTTTAAGCTGCAGCCTGAACACACTTATAAATTTGCTCAACGTACTATGAATAATAATGCATGTCAGTATTGTGACTTTGCTTATCCATGTCAAATGGAAGCAGAAGGTATTGATGCCTCTAAGACACTAAAATATCAATTTAGGAAGAAAGATTATGACTACAGTCGATGAGTTGAAGACACTTGCTAATGCAGATCCAATACCTTCTCCTTATAGAGTAAGTGTTCTTTATGGCGATCACGGAAAACGTAAGACTACTACGGCTTGTTCGATGGTGAATAATCGTGGTCTTCTTTTGTCTTCCGATGAAAGTTGGAAGGTTCTTCTTAACGATAAACATAAGGAGTTGTTTGGTAAGGTTAAAATTACTATTCTAGAGGGGCTTAGTCAACTTCAGTACATTGATATGGATGGCTATGATACAATCATTTGGGATACCGTAAGTCAGTCAGTTGATATCTTTTTAGATTTGCTGTATGATAAAGGTAAGTGGTCAGGAAGTCAGCGAGATCACATTATTAGTAGTCATCCTGATTTAAAGGATGTTAAGGCTCTAGGTGCTATTGATTATCGGGTAACTAGAGACACAATGCGACCTTATCTTAATAGACTATTTCAGGAGACTAACGCTCACATTATCTTTACTTCTCAATTAACAGAGCCAATGCCTGGTCTTAGTAAGGATCAGAGGTTTAGGCCATCTATTCCCGCTGCTACTTTTAAAATTATTGGAACTAGGGCAGACATTATTGCACATCTGAAGCCTGGCAGTGGTGGTAAATTCACTGCGGAGGTTACAGAGAATTCACTTACTGTTTTAGGTAAGAGCAGGATCCAAGAAATCAAGGGTAATATGGACCTTGATAAGTTTGTAGCTACCTATAAGGAGATTGTGTTCCCATGAGTATTTTCGGTGATCTGGATGCGGAAACAATTCCCACCAATCCCAATTACATTGAAAAGGGTGACTACGAAGCCGAAGTTACTAAGGCTTACTTTAAGGACTCTCCCGATAAGCGTCAGTTGGTAATTGAATACACCATCAATCATGATGGTTCTGAATTTGATGGTAAGAAGGCTTATCACTACTTTACTCTTGTTGATGCTTCCATGAATAAGGAAATGTTTGCTCTTCTTCCCCCTGATGAGAAGAAAGATATTCAGCGTCTACTAGCTACAATTAAGCGGACCCTCTGTGGCGATAATGGTAGTGCTAATAAGAGGGGTCTTGGCGTTGAAGCCAATGATCTGAATGATAAGAATTGGAATCCTGAGGTTATCGTTGGTACTAAGATTCATCTTGGTATCGGCAACTGGGGTACTGATGGCGTTAATGTTCGCTGGGTTAATCTCCGCGAAGAGTAATAAGTAATTCAGGGGTACAAGCTTTTAACGCCGCTTGTATTAAATAACCCGGCTTA
>Ga0193744_1000310_pt1 | contig 11300 bp, 8 predicted proteins | sample L1a1metaG_FD_143056 | JGI IMG/M metagenome (GOLD analysis project Ga0193744, IMG submission 143056) | Soil microbial communities from a riparian zone of the East river system, Colorado, United States - L1a1 | ecosystem: Environmental > Terrestrial > Soil > Riparian zone | place: USA: East River...
TCGATTTTCTCGGCGTGTACTCCAGTGTAGATCTTGCCGCCGTCGCGGAGAATCGCGCGGGCCAGCCCCTTCAGGTACTTGAGAGGGTGAAAGGTGGCCTGGCGGGGAAATCGAAGCGCGGGTCCGCTGTCCCAGAATCCAAAGGGAATTTTGTCGACCAGCTGCGTGTCGGTTATTCCGGCACGATGAGTTGCCTCGAGCTCGCGTTCAAGGTCCTTTCGCGTGTTCTCGCCACCAAGGAAGAGGAACCCTTCGACACGCTGAAAATCGCAATCGATGTCTTCCATCGACGCGATAGTCTCGATTCGATGTATCGCCGACATGTGACTCTCGGCTGCCAACCTGGCGCCATCCTCGCCGTGCATCTTCTCGATGTTGTAGTAGCGATCATCGAGAGCAGCGGTCAGATGTGCGGTTGTGCGGCTCGTCTCCCCGCCGCCGATTGGTCCATCATCGATGAGCACGACGGCGCGGCCCGCCCGCGCAAGCAAATATGCTGTGGTCATGCCGGCAAGCCCGGCGCCCACGACACATACGTTCGACCGCAATTCCTGGGTAAGCGGTTGAAACTGCGGTACTTCGGTTGTGTCCATCCAGACGGAGGTCGTGTGACCTGAGTCGCTGTGCATAGGTGATCTCTTGCAATTATTGGTGCGAGTCGCGCTGCTCGGAGTCGCGCAATGGCGCATACGACATGCCATGTGCTACTCCAGAACGCGCAGTCACTCGTGAAGCTTCACCGCGCAACCGAACGCCGGAGGGATATCCAGCTTTACCAGCTAGACGACGATCTGGCGAAGAACCGCGCGCACAGGGGCGGCGTCGAGGGCCATGAGCTTGAGCGGAAAGGCCATCAGCTCGTACATGGTCGGGGTGACTCTTCTCAGATCGAGGTTCTCGAGAATCGCCGCGTTGGCGGAAAAAATCATGTTGTGGACGGGAAGGTTTTTGCTTTCCCTCAAATCCACCGACGGAGCGTCGACGCCAAGCAGTCGCAAACCCCGGCCGAGCAAGGTACGCACGCACGACTCGGAGAGAGTGGGCCAGTCTTCGGGAAATGCACCGCTCGCGATCGTTCGCCCCGTGCGTAACAGCAACCGCTCTACGAAAGGCAGCGATTGGATCTTCTCGAGATCCTCGATGTCGATCTCTTTGCTGAGCGTCGACACATCAACGACGATGGCAGGGCCGAAGAAGGCATCGAGCGACAGCTCGTGCGAGCCCGACCAATCCTCTCGAACGTGGAGTGGTGCGTCGGCATGGGTGCCGACGTGCGGACTGGAGGTGAACGACGATACGTTGACACTTGCACCAGCCGCCATCGAGGAAGCCCACCCGCACGTGAACGGGGTGTCGCCCGGCCACTCCGGAGTGTCGGGGTTGAGCGTAACGCTGATGTCGCGGAGTAAGGGCTCGCCGCTGCTCACGATATCCATTTAGCGATCAATTTGGGTTTCGTGACTAATTCTTTCCGACGAGCTTCTTCACTGCCTCGACCATTCGGTCGGCGGTGATGCCGAGGTGCATGTAGATGATGGGAGCAGGGGCGGAGGCGCCAAAGCGATCGATTCCGATGATGACGCCATCGTCTCCAACCCAACGGTACCATGACATCGGGTGCGCCGCTTCGATTGCAATGCGCTTGACGCCCTTGGGCAGCACGCTGTCGCGATACGCTTGATCCTGTTTCGCGAAAATCTCGTGACTCGGCATGCTCACCGCACGGGTACGAATTCCTTCCGTCTCCAACTTCTTCTGTGCTTCGAGAATCAGCGAGACCTCGGAACCAGTCGACATCATGACGACCTGAGGAGCGCCACCGGGTGAATCCGCCAGCACGTACGCGCCCCGCGCCAATCCGCCTGCCGCGGCGTACTTCGATCGATCGATAAAGGGAAGCTTCTGTCGCGTCAGGACCAGCGCGACCGGACCCTTCTTGTGCTTGAGCGCGGCTCGCCAGGCTTCCGCTGTTTCGGAAGCATCGGCAGGCCTGATGAGGGTGAACCCGGGGATCACGCGCAACGCGCTCAGCTGCTCAACGGGTTGATGCGTAGGACCATCCTCGCCGAGCCCGATCGAGTCGTGCGTGTAAACGTAGATGACGTGGCGATCCATAATGGACGCCAGTCTCACCGGCGGTCTCATGTAGTCCGAAAAGATCAGGAACGTCGCGCCATACGGGACGATGCCCCCGAAGAGCGACATGCCGTTCATGATCGATCCCATTCCGTGCTCGCGAATTCCGAAATGGAAATTGCGGCCGGCGTAGTTCTCCGCCGAAAAGCTTGGCTCACCCTTGATGATGGTGTTGGTGGAGCTGGCGAGATCCGCTGATCCACCCATTAGCTCAGGTATCTTCTTGCCGATGGCGTTGATCACGACGCCCGATGCGGCGCGGCTTGCGACGTTGCCGTCCTTTGCAGTGAAGACGGGGATCAGCTCTTCCCAGCCGTCCGGCAAATCACCGCGAAGCCGGCGCTGCAGCTCCTTCTCGAGAGCCGGATTCGCGGTCTTGTAGGCGCCGTAAATCTTCTTCCATTCGTCTTCTGTCTTCGATCTTTTGTTCGCGGCTTCCCGCCAGTAGCGAAGCGCTTCGGGAACGACGTAGAAAGGCTCCAGCGACGGATAGCCGAGCGCTTTCTTGGTGAGAACGATCTCGTCGACGCCTAACGGGGAGCCATGCGCCTCGGCGGTGTCGTGCTTGTTGGGACTACCGTAGCCGATGTGCGAGCGAACGATGATCAGAGATGGTTTTGACGTCTCGGCCTTTGCTGCATCGATCGCACGATTCAGTGTTGCGAGATCGTTCACATCCGCGACGTGCTGCACGTGCCAGCCATAGGCTTCGAACCGGGCGCCGGTGTCGTCGCTGAACGTGAGCGCCGTATCGCCTTCGATCGTGATGTGATTGTCGTCGTAAAACCCAATCAGCTTACCGAGCTTGGTGTGTCCCGCGAAGGACGCTGACTCGTGCGAAACACCTTCCATCATGTCGCCATCGCTGGCGATGAAATAGACGTGATGGTCGATGATCTTCTGGTCGCGATTGAAAACCGCACCCATGTGGGCCTCGGCCACCGCCATTCCAACCGAGTTGCCTACTCCCTGGCCCAGCGGGCCGGTAGTCGTCTCGACGCCGGGAGTGTAGCCGAGCTCGGGATGTCCAGGCGTCTTGCTCTCCCACTGCCGGAACTGTTTCAGGTCATCGAGCGTCAGCTCGTAGCCGGTGAGATAGAGCACGCTGTACAACAGCATCGACGCGTGTCCCGCCGACAGCACGAAGCGATCACGATTCAGCCAATTTGGATCCGCTGGGTTGTACCTGAGGTGCTGGGTCCAGAGCACATACGCGAGTGGTGCCAGCGCCATCGGGGTGCCGGGGTGACCGGAGTCCGCTTTCTGAACGGCATCCATTGCAAGAACTCTGATCGCGTTAATGCAGAGGTCTTCGAGCGATTGGGCTGATCCCGAAGGCGAAGAAGAAGCAGGCGAACCGGGAGCGGTCGCGGTGTCGGTTGGCTCGGACATTAGAGGCGGTGCGGCAGGTTGGGTGCTAGGTAATGAGGTTAAAAATGACTATGTGCAGGGGCAGTCACGCCGAAGGGGAATCTCATCTGAAGCTAGCTCATACGTGCGCGCGGCGCAGGGCGAACCACTCGGCTGCTTCGTGCACCTCGCTGGGCACGAGACTGTGAGCCGCGAGCTGCCATTTCAGAGTGACTTCCGCGTGCGCCTCGTCGAAGAGCTCGACCAATCGCTCGACACTTTCCGCGGGAACTATGGGATCCATGCGACCAGACGAGATGAACACAGCTGAGCCCGTGAGATCATTCATCTCGCTCGGCTCATATACGAGCATGGGACGAAAAAGGATCGCGCCGCGCAGAATCTCCGGTTCCACGAACATGATCGTCGATGCGATGTTGGCGCCGTTGGAATATCCGAGCGCGAAGACGCGGGCGGGATCGAGTCGATAGGTGACGACCGCGGCGCGAATGAAGCGGGCCAGCTCTTCGGCGCGTGAGCGCACCTCCTTCGGGTCGAACACGCCCTCGGCAAGACGCTTGAAGAACCGCGGAGCGCCGTTCTCGAGAACGTTTCCTCGCGGGCTCACAATGGCAGCACCTGGAGCGATCGCTTGCCCGATGCCGATCAGATCGTTCTCGTCTCCGCCCGTGCCGTGCATTACGACAAGCGTGTCGCCGGTGGCATTGTCTTCCGCGGGCACGAAGCGATGAATGAATCCGAAGTCTTCACTCATGCGTTGGGGCCGTGTAGCTCGAGTGGAGTGTGGACGTTGGGAAGAAGCGCCTCAATCTCGAATCTCCGGGGCTCGAGCCAGCTTGGAAGCTTGAGGCCCTGACCGAGCGAATCGACGCGCTCGTCGATGGCGAATCCGGGACCATCGGTGGCGATCTCGAAGAGAACTCCTCCCGGCTCGCGGAAGTAGATGGATTTGAAGTAATCGCGATCGAGCTGCGGCGTGACATTGTAGCCTAGGGAAGTCAGCTCAGTGCGAACCTCCATTTGCTCGGCTTCAGTGGCGCCGCGGAATGCGACATGGTGTACCGTCCCCGCTCCCAGCACTCCGCCCCAGATTCCCGGGACGCAGCGCAGGTCTACTATTGTCCCGGGGCCGCCGTCGCCGCTGGCGTAGCGAAAGATGCTTCCCTGTTCGCGCACGAGCCTGAATCCGAGTGTGTTGGTGAGAAGCTGTCCGGTGAGCTCGTTGGCATCGAGCCATAGCGTGACGGAGTAGATCCCTCTGATCGCGTGCTCGGCGGGCACTCCCGCTCCAGACCAACCTGTGCGAGCAGCGGCAGCGGGGTGCGCTACCAGCTCGCCCATGAATCCTTCGTGGTCCTTGAAAGCGATGACGCGCTCGTCCTCGTAACGCGCGACCGGTTGTTCGAACTCCACCCTCTTCTTGATCAGCCGTTCGATCCAGAAACCGACCGAGCTGGGAAGGATCGTAAACGATGTGACGGCGACCTGGCCACCGCCCTGCCTGCCGCGGCGTGCATCCGGCCAAGGGAAGAAGGTGAGGATGCTGCCTGGATCACCAGATTCATTACCGAAATAGAAATGGTAGGTGGTCGGATCGTCGAAATTCACAGTACGCTTGACGAGCCTGAGGCCGAGGATGCCCGCGTAGAAATCGAGATTTCTTTGCGGATCGCTCGCGATACCGGTGACGTGATGAATGCCGGCGGTCCGAAAGCTCATCGTACCGACACGCGCCTAGCTTTTCTTCGCCGCAAGAAAACTCTGTTCCTGCTCTCTACTCGGTGCCATTATACCTCCAACCCTTCCCCTTCGACAAAGCAACGGATGTGCCGTTGACGAGGCATTGATTTGAGCCGAATCCAACACTCCAGAAAGGCGAAGAAGCGGAGACATTTTCGCAGTCTGAGCGATCTGCAGACGCTCAGTGAGCTGGCACTGCGACTGAAGGAAGGAATTTACATCACGACGCTGGATGGTGAGATCGTCGACGCAAACCCCGCCTTTCTCGAGATGTTCGGGGTCGACTCGCTGGAGGATTTGAAGGGATACCGTACCAGCGATTTCGTGAGGCCCGAGGTGCGGGCGAGAGAAATGGCGTTGCTCGAGCGCGAGGGATCTGTTCGTGACGTCGAGTTCCAGCTCACGCGCCGCGACGGCGAGACGAGAACGGTGGTCGACAGCGCCTTTCTCTCCGTGGATCCGGAATCTGGTGAGAAATACTGTCACGGAATCCTCGTCGACATCACTCACCGCAAGGAGCTGCAGACGCAGCTTCTCGAGCTGAGCATCCGGGACCCGCTCACGGGCTGCTACAACCGACGCTATCTGAACACCGTCTCGCGTCAATGCGACGCGCAGCCGAAGGGAGAATTTGGCTGCATCTATCTCGACATCGATCATTTCAAGCAGTACAACGACACCAACGGTCATGCCGAAGGCGATGGTGTGCTCGTAAAGATGGCGCGATTCCTCATGCGCCACGTGCGAGCGGAGGAAGCAGTCGTTCGCGTTGGCGGAGACGAATTCCTGGTGGTGCTCAGCGATGCCGATAAGGATCAGACCGAACAGGTGGCCGCCCGGCTGCGCTCCGCCGCCGCGATATCGGCGCCCGTACCTTTCTCGATGGGCTGGGCAGCGCGCCGGAACGGGGAGAAGTTCGAAGAGACAATGGTTCGAGCCGATCGCCAGCTTCTGGCGGTAAGAGTGGATGAACGGCGGGACCTGCAAAAACGGCGGAAAAGGCGTCCCAAGGGTAGTTAGCCCACTCCAGGAGGCCTCTGCTCACGCCAATGGCGCCGAGCGGTGTCGCTGTGTGCAAGTGAGGCGCTGACGCACGTCCCACAGTAGAACCTTCCTCTACTGGTGTCTCATGCGCTCATTCGTTCTCGTACTCGCACTCGCAATCGGATCTCCCGCGGCTGTCTCAGGGCAGATCGTCCGGCCGCCGCGTCCATTTCCGTGTCCGGTTCCGCCGCCTTGTTCGACAGGACGACCCTGCGTGATGCCGGCGTGCGGTATTCCGTCGTCAGATGTGGTTCGGCAGAGCAGCAATGTCCGCGTTGACCTTGCCGACCGTGTCCTGCGCTATGAGATCACGGAGACATTCGTCAATCGAGGAAGCAGAGTCGGCGAGGCGGATTACATGTTCCCGCTGCCGAAAGGCGCCGCGTTTCAGGATTTGAAGCTTTCGATCAACGGTGAGATGGTGGCAGGCGAAACCATGAGCGCCGATCGGGCTCGGCAGATTTACGAAGAGATCGTGCGGCGTCAACGCGATCCCGCGCTGTTGGAGTGGATGGGATACGGTCTGCTGCGCGCGAGAATATTTCCAATCGCGCCGGGCGAAGAGAAGAAAGTAGTGGTGCGCTTTCAGACTGTGGCGCCGCGTGAAGGCGATGCGCTCCGAGTCGACTATTTCCGTGGAATGCGGTCGAATCAGCGGGAGATGAATCAGGATCCAGAGGGTCGTACGTCATTCATCCTCACCTATCCCAACGATCCAATGTACGGAACGGCGTATTCTCCCACGCATTCGATCTTTGAGCAGCGTTACGGGTCGGACAGATCCGACGATGGGGATCGCTCATTTGCGTCGAGCTATCGCGGGTCGGTGCGACGGATTGAGGTGAGGGACGCGCGCGGAGAGGTCACGCTCCTCATCCCAGTCCGCCGCTCGACCAGTGCTGCTATCTCGCTGCTGACCAACGCGCCCGGGAACGGCGATGGTTTTGCGCTCATCACGCTGTCTCCCCCGGCGGTCCGTCCGCGCGCGGTGCCACGCGATCTAACATTCGTCATCGACGTCTCCGGCTCGATGAGCGGACAGAAAATGGAGCAGGCTCGTGCGGCAGGCAAACAAATACTGCGCACGCTATCTCCAATGGACCGGTTCCGTTTGATCGACTTCTCGAGCGACGTGCGAACATTCCGCGACGATTTCTCGGCCGCTACGCGCGAGAATCTGGCAGCGGCGGAACGATATCTCGATCAATTGGACGCCGAGGGCTCGACGAACATCTCGGGAGCGCTCGAGGAAGCGTTGTCGGCTCGCGTTCAAGCAGGAAGGCTGCCGATCGTGCTGTTCCTTACGGATGGCCAGCCGACTGTTGGAGAGCGAGATGGTTCCGTGATTGCGTCGAACGTCGCGAAGCAGCGCGGGTCGCGCAGACTGTTCACCTTTGGTGTGGGTGCTGATCTCAACGTTTCACTGATCGAGCAGCTGGCGCTCGAGGGGCGTGGCACCGCCAGCTTCGTGCGTCCGGAGGAATCCGTTGAGCGGGCGGTGAGTATCGTCGCGAGCCGTCTGACGAGCCCGCTGGTGACGGACGTCCGGGTTCGCGCGGAGGGTGTACGACTCCTGAAAATGCACCCCTCGGGACCGGTGGACATATTTGCGGGAGAGGATCTGGTAATTCTTGCTCGCTACGACGGGAGCGGTGATGCGGTTTTGCGATTCGATGGACAGACCACGAGCGGGCCGGTGAGCTGGAGCAGTCGAGTCAATTTCCCGGACCGCTCGCGCGAGAATCCATTTGTGGCGCGGTTGTGGGCCACTCAACGGGTCGGCTACCTGAGCGCGGAGAAGAGGAAGCATGGCGGATCCCAGGAGATCGACGCCGAGATTCGTGATCTCGGCGAACGCTTCGGAATTCCAACCGAGTTCTCGTCGTATCTCGTGGTCGAGCCGGGAATGAACCAGCGAATTCAGATCCGGGGCAACATGGCGCTGGACAATGTGGTTGTCACCGGTGCGGCGTCGGCACCTGCTTCCGCCGCAAGACAATTTGAAGCCGCGAAGTCTGCCGCCGCACAGCGCACGGTGACGAGCTCCTACGCTGCCGACTCAGCCTCAGGTTTGAGAGACGACGCCAATGTGCGCAGAGCAGGGAACGTGACTTTCATCTTACGCGACAGCGTCTGGACCGATGCGCGCTACAAGAAGTCCGGCACGCTACTGCGTGTAAAGCCCTTCACCGACGCTTACTTCAAGCTGATCGAGCTGGTGCCGGAGCTTCGCGAATCGTTCTCGGTGGGCGACCGCGCGATAGTCTCCGGGCGCAGCATGGCGATCGAGCTGACTCCGCTGGGCGTAGATCACCTCACGGATCGCGACATCACTCTGGTACGGGATCGTTGGTAATCGAGTGACGGACGTCGAACGACTCTTCCGAACGTACAACGCCGCGTTGGTGCGATATCTGACGCGGCGTCTGGGAGATCGCGACTGGGCGGAAGAGGTCGCGCAGGAAACGTTCGTGCGCGCCTTGAGACAGACTTCGATACAGAACGAGCGGGCCTGGCTGTTTGCGGTGGCGACCAATCTCGTGAGGGATGAGGCGAGGAAGGACATGAGACGCAGGAAGCATCTGGCGCTGCTGGCTGAAGAGGAACGTGATGCGATGGTCGAGCCGGAGGAGACGACGCTCGAGCGCGCTCAGGACGCGGCGATGGCGCGCAAGGCAATAGATGCTCTGGTTGAGAAAGATCGACTTGCACTTCTGATGCGGGAAGAGGGATTGGACTACAACGAAATTGCCGAGGCACTCGAGCTGTCTCCGGGATCGGTGGGAACCACGCTGTCGCGTGCGCGCCGCCGGCTCGTGGAGAGCTACGAGGCATTGCAAAAGAGCCAGGAAGAGAGAGAGAAGAATGCAGCATCTTGACGAAGGAACGATTCACTCGTGGCTTGACGGCGCGCTGAGCGCCGAGGAAGCCGCGCGCGTGGAAGCGCATGTGAAAGAGTGTCCGCAGTGTGCGGCAGCGGTGGCAGAAGCGCGCGGGTTCATTGCCGGCGCGTCGCGAATTCTGACCGCGCTCGACAATGCCCCTCGTGGGGTCATCCCGGTGGCGGCGCCGAAGAAGCGCTTCGATCCGCTGGTGTGGCGTGTGGCGGCGACGGTTCTGGTTGTCGCGAGCGCAAGCCTGTTGCTGTTCAGAGATGGCGGAAGGGAAGCACAGAACGCCACCCTTAGCGCCGACTCGGCACGTAGTGCCACAGGTCCAAGTGCAGTTACGACGATCGCACCAGCGGCGCCAAACGCTGATGCGGCCCTCAAGGAGACCGCCAGACCTTCCCCAACGACCGCTAGACCTTTGCAAGCAGCCGCGGAATCCAAGTCTCCGACTACGAAACAGGACAATGTTTCTATCAAGGCCTCGCAGCCGAGTGTCGGCTTGACTGAGAAGGGTGTAGCGAAAGGGGTAGCAGGCGGTACAGTGACCGGCGTGCAAGCAATGGCGGGGGCTGTTTCAGGTGTTCCTTATCCCGGGGGAAAACCTTCTCCGGCTTCACCCAAAATCACCGCACACGAGAACCAGGCAGTTGCAGACCAGGATCGTAGTGTCACAACGGGAAACGCTCCCACGTCATCGGGATATGCTGGCGCGGCGGCGGCTTCGCCGGTGGCGATCCCACCGGTGGCGACCTTACCGATTGCGCCTCAAGCTCTCCGCATTAGAGGGGCCATATCCCGGGACGCATTGAGCGGACAAACGCCTCTCAAGGTGGTTGGAAATCCGAAAATGATCGGAGCGAAGGTGACGCTTTATGAAGTCTCGCCCGGTGATACGGTCACGCTCAGGGAGGAATTGAACCTCCGTCTGGAAGCTGTGGTTGTAACCGGAGCCGCAGCGGCACGACAAGCGCCTCAGTCGGTGGAAAAATCCGCGGCAGCCGCACGAGCAAGGCATGCCGATACCGCCGTCGCCAGCGCGGCAGATTCGCAGCGCGGAGCTATGGAATCGCTGAGGCGAGCGCCATCATTCCCCGCACCGATTTCGCGGGTCGACGTCACAGATGGCGTGACCATGATCAGCTGGGTGGATGCAACCTCGGGCAACACGTTGAGGCTATCCGGGCGCATACCGGAAGCGAGGCTGCGGCAGATAAAAATCAGGCTTGAAGTGGAGAGGGCCGCGGCGGCGGCAGCAGCGAAACAGAATCCCTGAGAGGCGCGTCAGCTCCGGGAGTCAAGCTCCCGGGAGCCCATCGTGGGTCGCCATGCCCATCGAGTGATATCCCTTGTCCACGTAGACGACGGTGCCGGTTATTCCGGTAGCCAGAGAGCTCGAGAGAAACGCGGCGGCATTTCCAACTTCTTCCGCCCGCAATGGATCAGTCATTGGTGAGTTGGCGGCGCAATACTCGACCATCTTCTCGATGATTCCGATCGCGCTCGCCGCGCGTGACGCCAACGGACCGGCGGAGATAACGTTGACGCGCAGTCCGTACTTGCGGCCCGCCTCGAACGCCAACACGCGTGTGTCGCTCTCGAGCGCCGCCTTCGCCGACGACATGCCACCGCCGTACCCCGGAATCACGCGCTCGCTCGCCAAATACGTCAGAGAGAGAAAAGAGCCTCCCTTTCGCATCAACGGAGCCAGTCGGGAAACCATTGATGTCAGCGAATACGCACTGACGCTGATCGCCGCGAGATAACCCGCGCGGCTCGTCTCCAGCAACGGCTTTTTGACTTCGGGGCCATTGGCCAGCGAGTGGATCACGATATCGATGGAGCCGTTGCCGAAATCCGATTCAAGGCGTTGCCTGAGACCGTCGATGCTGAAATCGCCCGTCTCCTTGTAGCGCTTGTTGGAACGAATGTCTTCCGGTGCATCGGCGAGCGTATCGTACGCGGCGTCGAGCGGATATACCTTCTCGAACTCGAGCAGCCGTCCGCCGGACAACTTTCTGGATTCGTCCATCTTCCCGCGCTCGAGAAGGTTCGTGAATATGTTGAGTGCGGGTGGCCAGGTTCCGACACAAACGCTTGCTCCTGCTTCGGCGAGCGATT
>Ga0193744_1000311_pt1 | contig 11275 bp, 6 predicted proteins | sample L1a1metaG_FD_143056 | JGI IMG/M metagenome (GOLD analysis project Ga0193744, IMG submission 143056) | Soil microbial communities from a riparian zone of the East river system, Colorado, United States - L1a1 | ecosystem: Environmental > Terrestrial > Soil > Riparian zone | place: USA: East River...
CAGTTGCCTACCTTACACCATTTATTGAAGCCAGGAAATCAGCCACCGGGTCACATGCCAAAGGAAAGGTGCTGTTGGCGACAGTAAAAGGAGATGTGCATGATATAGGTAAAAACATTGTAGGTGTAGTGCTGGGTTGCAATAATTATGAAATACTCGACCTTGGTGTAATGGTACCGGTCGATAAAATACTCAATACTGCCATTGAAGAAAACGTAGATATTATAGGTTTGAGTGGGTTGATAACCCCTTCTCTGGATGAGATGGTACATGTGGCCAAAGAAATGAAAAGAAGAGGCTTTACATTGCCATTACTGGTAGGAGGTGCCACTACTTCCAAAACACATACAGCCCTCAAAGTAGAACCAATGTATGATGGCCCTGTAATACATGTTCTTGATGCTTCGAGGAGTGTTGCAGTGGTGAGCAGTCTGTTAAGCAAAGAACCGGGTGTAGCAGAAAACTTTAACCAGGCTAGTCGTAAAGAATTTGAAACAATTAGAGTACAGAGAGCCAACAGAAGAAGTACCAAAAGCTTTATCTCGCTGGAAGCTGCCCGTAAGAATAAATGGCATTATGACTGGGATAATTATGTTCCTGCTGTACCATTAAAAATGGGCATCAAAGTCTATGATAATTATAATCTGGAGGAGTTAACTGATTATATAGACTGGACACCCTTCTTCTCGAGTTGGCAGTTGGCGGGGAAATTTCCTGATATTTTGCAAGATCCTATTGTTGGAGTAGAAGCCCAGAAACTCTATAATGATGCCCGCAGTTTATTGAGAAGAATCATTGATGAAAACTGGCTCACTGCCAAAGCTGTAGTGGGTATATTTGAAGCCAATAGCACCACAGATGATGATGTTGTACTGCATGGAGTTGGTACAAAATCAAGTGATGTGAATCTGCATTTCTTAAGGCAACAAATAGAAAAGGCTCCCGGACTGCCCAACTTTTGTCTAAGTGATTTTGTCATGCCCTACGCTACAGGTAGAAAAGACTATTTCGGAGCGTTCGCCGTTACAGCCGGCATCGGTATAGAAGAACATGTAGCCGCATTTGAAAAGGCACATGATGATTACAACGCTATCATGTTAAAGGCACTTGCCGACAGGCTAGCCGAAACCATGGCTGAAAAGATGCATGAGATCTTCAGAAAGCAGATCTGGGGATATGCTAAAGATGAAGTATTAAGCAGCACAGAAATAATAGCTGAAAAATATAAAGGTATAAGACCTGCACCCGGCTATCCTGCCTGCCCGGAACATACTGAAAAAGGAACCCTTTTCCAACTACTCGATGTCGAAAAGAACATTGGTATTAAGCTTACTGAATCTTATGCTATGTACCCCGCAGCTTCAGTTAGTGGTTGGTACCTTGGTCATCCTGAATCCAAGTATTTTGGACTGGGTGATATATCAAAGGACCAGATTGAAGATTATGCTTATAGGAAGAACATGACTGTAATTGAAGTAGAGAAGTGGTTGTCTCCACTCTTGAATTATAATACTTAAAATTTTATTTACGAGTTACGATGTACGAATTACGATTGGTGCTTTGAGGAGAAGGTTTAGGTTGAGGTTGAGGTTGAGTATTAAATCCAGCATTTCAATTTATTGAATCCTTCGGATTCATATGTTTATAGTCTACAAATTCTCTACAAATTGCGACCCTTTTGGGCTCGTATATCTACAATTCTTCAGAGATCCAAAAAGTGATTTATCAATAATTCTGCTTTTAAACAAGTTTGTTGATCTTGTATTTCACTCATGAATATGCAATCATATTCACCTCATGTGGCGCTTAACAGGCAAGTAATAGGCTAGTAATAGGCTAGTAACAGGCTAGTAAGAATTCTTACTAGCCTGTTACTAGCCTATTACTAGCCTATTACTTCTCTATTACTTGCCATATGATTCGATATTGAAGTGTAGTTTACTAAAATAACTATACATAATGCAGAGACAAATGAATGTTAGTAACCTGGCCATATCTCCTTATAACAAAAGATGGCAATAAATTTAGAGAGCATATAGATTATCCATTTCATTTTTGCCAATCACCACTTTCTATATATGTATTTATTTATATTTTGGTATATACTTGTATTAAATTACAATTATACGCGTTATATATATAACATAAACTTTATGAAATAATTTCTAATAATAACAATTTTATAAACCTATAAATTCAGATTAAATGGCGCGTCAAAAGGGCACAGTTAAATTTACCGGTAGTATTGGAGATGTTACCGGAGTTAAAATTGGAGATGAATATTATATCAGACAGAAATCTAACCTGGATGGTGAAAGGATACAGAACGATCCGGCATTTGCCAATACACGAAAAAGCAATATTGAGTTTACAGAATACACTAAATGTACAGCCTTAATAGAACATGCTTTTGCAGACGCCATACTCAATATTAAAGAAGGAAGAGCTCATAATCGATTGGGAAGTATAGTAAATAAAATAAAAAACCTGGATATTATACACCAAAAACCTTACAGGCAAGTAGCTACCGGTATACAATTGGATGCAGGAAAAGAGTTACTTAGTGGATTTGACTTTAACATGTACTCCCACCTGAATACGGTGTTGGATAAAAAATTTGACCTGGATACTACAAATGGTATATTAACGGTAGAAGATCTTATTACAGCAAAAGACCTTCAAAAGCCTAAAGCTGCCAATAAAGTGGGAATTCAACTTTTTTGCTCAAAAATAGATTTTGAAAGCAGGACTTTTGCTACTGTAAACTCTATAGAATCAAGAATAAATATTGAGGATTCAGTTCAGAATATAAGTTTAACCATTGATTTGCCTCCTGCTGAAAATAGCGTAAATGTGTTTCTCTTAACCCTGGTTTATTATCAAACTATAAATGGGATAGATTACTTTCTCAATGACAGGCAGTATAGGTGTGCTAAGATTATTGGGGTGGAGTAAGTTTTCAGAGCAAACATTAAAAATATATGGTAGTATACTAGAAAGCATATCTAAAATAACCTATTAGGTAAATATAAATTGCAATATTAACCTAATAGGTTTATATTTGTAAAACATTTAAGTCATTTGGACGTTTATTTAGACAATAAGGAATTGGAAAATTTATATACTTCAGGTAAATCCAGGAAATTAAGACTACCTGAATCCGTAATAGATAAATTTTTTTCTACTATTCAAAAGATAGAAGCAGCTTCAACTATTCAGGATTTAATTACTGATAATGGCTTAAGATTCGAAAAACTAAAAGCTACAACAAGGCATTATTCAATGAGACTATCGCTAAAATACCGACTTGAAGTTGAAGTGGTTTGGATAAATCAAAATGAGACAATTGGGAAGTTTTACTTAAAAAACATTTCAAACCATTATGGCTAATTAATAAATAAATGAATTATGATACAAACAACTAGTATAAGACCGGCAAAGAAATTTGGGCCTGGGTACTTTATTAGGGAACAAATGGAATTAAGAGATTGGACACAAGAAGATCTTTCAGAAGTATCAGGTTTCACTATTAAACACCTCAATAAAGTACTTCAGGATAAACAGGCTTTAACTCTGAATATGGCACGTGTATTAGGAGAAATATTTAATACAACTGCTCAGTATTGGCTTAACCTAGACTCCTCATATCGTCTTTGGCTTTTAAAAGACAAGACAGCTAATGAAATAGAGGTTGATATTAAAGCCACTATCTATGAACGAATGCCAATAAAAGATATGCTTTCTAAAAAATGGCTCACCCCATTTGGAACTGCATCTGAATTAGAAAAACAAGTTCTTATTTTTTGGGATTGGAAAAGTTTAGATTTCACTCAACTTGATAGTGATTACTTACCCTACCTTACACGCAAATCAGATGCATACAATCAATTTAATGCTTCATATGCAATTACTTGGTATAGAAAAGCATTAATTGAGGCAAAAAAATTGGATACAGTACCATACAAAAAATCAGAACTTGAAATACTGTATAATAATCTGTATTCTTATACTAATAAGCTAAATGGTATAGATCTTTTTTTAACAGAATTAAATAAAACAGGCGTTCTTTTTCTTGTTCTACCACATTTACAAAAGACCTATTTGGATGGAGCAGCTTTTTTAAAGGGTGATAATCCTGTTATAGTATTTACAGGACGCTATAAACGCATTGATAATTTTTGGTTTACTGTAGCTCATGAAATTGCACATGTACTTTTGCATTTAAATAAAGAAATTCCATTTATACTGGATAACCTAAAAACAGGTGAACTGAACACTTTAGAAATAGAAGCTAATGAGTTAGCTTCTATTAAATTAAAACATAATGAGATTTTGGATTATCTGGATTCTTATTTGGGATATTTATCAAATTCAAGAGTGGAAGAATGTGCAGCCATTTATGAAATCCATCCATCAATAATAATAGGAAAGCTTGCACACGATTCGAAGATTTCATACCATAATCAATCTTTATACAATGAAAATGTTCTTGATTTAATTCCTGCGAGGTATCAGCGCAATTGAATTATATCTTCTCAATAATTTTAAATATAATAAAACTAATTTACCCGTCTACTCATTATTTACATCTTACATATCCCCACTTTGCTTAACTTTGATTAATTAATAAAAGATTTATGCAGCGTTATGATGTAATAGTAATAGGTGCCGGAATCGTAGGACTTGCGACTGCATTACAACTCCTGGAGAAGAACCCGAAGCTTAAAGTCTGCATCCTGGAAAAAGAAAATGAAATAGCACAGCACCAGACTGGGCATAATAGCGGAGTTATACACAGTGGCATTTACTATAAACCCGGAAGTCTTAAAGCTGAAAACTGTATACAAGGGTATGACCTGCTTGTCAACTTCGCAAAGAAATATAATATCCCATTTGAATTGTGTGGCAAAGTAATAGTAGCTACCAAAGAAGAAGAATTAGCTGCACTGGAAAATATCTATAAAAGAGGAGTAGGTAACGGACTGGTGGGTATTAAAAAACTAAGTGCCGAACAGACTAAGGAATATGAACCACATGTAAAAGCAGTAGCCGGGGTATTTGTTCCACAGACCGGTATTATTGATTATACAGCTGTTTCAAAACAGTACCTCAAATTAATAGAACTTGGCGGGGGCGAACTTAAAACAGGAGAAAAAGTCTTAGGCATAAAAGAAACTCCAGATACAATTTATGTTAACACTAGTAATTTTAATCTGAGCACTAAGCAATTAGTAAACTGCAGTGGCTTATATGCTGATAAGATAGCCCAGATGACCGGGCAGGCTAATGATATGTCCATAATACCTTTCAGGGGTGAGTACTTTTTTATAAAGCCCGAAAAGGAGTATTTGATTAAAACCCTGGTGTATCCGGTTCCTAATCCGGAGTTCCCGTTCCTGGGAGTACATTTTACCAGGATGATACATGGGGGACTGGAAGCCGGGCCCAATGCTGTATTGGCATTCAAAAGAGAAGGTTATAAGAAAAGTGATTTTGACTGGAAGGAATTTATGGATATACTTAAGTTCCCCGGATTTTATAAGATCATATTCAAGTATTGGAAAGAAGGGCTTGAAGAAATATACCGCTCCATGTCAAAATCAGCTTTTACCCAAGCACTTCAAAACCTGGTACCTGAAATAAATGAAGATGACCTCATTCCAGGAGGTGCAGGTGTAAGAGCTCAGGCTTGCAGTAGTGAAGGTAAATTGCTAGACGACTTTTTGATATTAGAAAAACCAGGTATCATAAATGTATGTAATGCACCCTCCCCTGCTGCAACTGCCAGTTTGTCAATAGGTAAGACAATTGCAGAAATGGTGTTAAAGAATCAATCTGTATGAAAGCCCTAATCAAATTAAGCTGCAGAATTATCTTGCTTTTGCTTATGGTTTTACCATTGTATTCTCAAATTGCAACTGTTGAATATATTAAAGAATGGGAACTTTCGAAAGCAGGTAAAGATGAGTGGATCCCAGTACAAACACCAATAACTGTCCATACTGCACTTTTCAAGGCTAATCAAATACCTGATCCTAAAACCGGCAATGTTGAAGACAGTCTACAATGGATAGGTGAAACTGATTGGAAATTCCGATCCAGTTTTATAGTCAGGAAAGAAGATATTTCAGACTATCAATATGAATTAGTCTTTGAGGGATTAGATACTTATGCTGAAGTGACAATAAATGGGAAACCACTATTGAAGGCTAATAACATGTATCGTGCCTGGCATAAGGAAATAAAGAAATTCATCCTGGTAGGAGTAAATAAAATAGAGATTAGATTTACCTCCCCCTCCAATTATATCAAGAATACCGTTAAAAATAAGGATATTAATTACCCGGGAGGAAACAAGGTCTTGACCAGGAAAGCTCCCTATCAGTTTGGCTGGGATTGGGCACCCACTTATATTACCATGGGTATTTGGAAGCCCGTGTATATCAAGAAATGGAAGATGGCAAGAATTGCTGACATGAAGTTAGCTTATCATTTAAAAGAGAATCAGGCTGAGATACAGTTTTATGGTAAGTTCATAATTGACAAGCCAGAAGATTATGATTTGATTCTGACTATTGGGACAGATGGTTTCATCAGAAATCTATCAATGGAAAGAGATACTGAATGGCTGACTTATAAATTTGATATGCTGGATATTGAGCGTTGGTGGCCTAATGGTATGGGTGAACATGCCATATATGTGGCCACACTTAAGTTAATATATAAAGGACAAGTCTTAGATAAATTAGAGAAAGTAATTGGCTTTAGAACCATTGAACTCATCACCGAAAAAGATAGCATAGGTGAGTCCATGTATTTTAAAGTCAATGGCAAGCCTATGTATGCAAAAGGGGCTAATTATGTGCCGCCCTCTTCTTTCCCAGACCAGGTTAAAAGCAGAAAATTACTTCAACTTATAAAAGATGCCCAGGACTGTAACTTCAACATGCTGCGTGTATGGGGAGGTGGGTATTATGAATCGGATGAATTTTATACCCTATGTGATTATGCAGGTATACTTGTCTGGCAAGACTTTATGTTTGCCTGTGCAATGTATCCCGGGTACCCTGATTTCATAGAAAATGTATTAGAAGAAACTACTGAAAATGTAAAGCGTATAGGAGGGCACCCCTGTATGGCCCTATGGTGTGGCAATAATGAAATATCGGAAGGATGGGCAAGATGGGGCTGGAAGGATGGTTTAAACAACACGCAGAAAGAATACCTCGATAAGAGCTACAATACTATTTTTAAAGACATTTTATCAAAAGTAGTAGGGCTTTCCAATCAGTGCATTAATTATTGGGAATCTTCGCCTTCATGGGGCAGAGGAGATAAAAGATATAAGACTGAAGGTGATGCACATGATTGGTGGGTATGGCATGATGCAAAGCCATTTGAGCAATATGAAGAGAATGTTCCCAGGTTTATGTCTGAGTTTGGTTTTCAGTCTTACCCTGAAATAAAGACCATACAAACATTCGCAGGAAAGGATGTCCAACTGAATAATAAGAACTTAAAAGCCCATCAAAAACATACCAGGGGTGATGAGTTAATTCAGACCTATATGGATAGAGAATATCCAAAACCTAAAGACTTCGAATCATTTGTGTATTTATCACAACGATTACAAGCAGAAGGAATAGGCAGAGGCATAATTGCTCAAAGGATGGCAATGCCAAAATGTATGGGTAGCCTGTACTGGCAGTATAATGATTGCTGGCCGGCCATATCCTGGAGTAGTATAGATTATTATGGCAGGTGGAAAGCCCTCCAGTATAAAGTTAAACATCTTTATGCACCAATCATAACAGCTATTAAATTAAAAGATGAAAAGGCAGAATACCATGTTGTTTCAGATAATAGTGAATTTAGGGATCTGCAATTTAACGCCCAGGTTTTTACACTTAAAGGAGAACTATTGACCAGCAAAACCAGGGTTTTAAGTATTGAGCCCAATACTTCTGTGCTCCATCAAACTATAGATCTGAAAGAGTATATCACAAAATACGGGAAAGAGAATTTATGTATCTATTCCTATCTAAGAGATTCAATAGGAATTGTTGTATCAGAAGATTTTAAATACCTAAGGCCTTATAAAGACTTAAATCTTAGTACGAATGCATTAAAAGTAAATGTGATAAAAGAGCAATATGGATATGCAATCAAATTAACAGCCTCAGCCATTGTACCGGGTATTTGGATATCATCAAGTCTCGAAGGTAAATACAGCGATAATGCTTTCGATATGTTACCAGGCGAACGGGTAATAAAGTTTTTTACAGATGTAAAAGATAGTTCTAAGGTAGAGTTTAGTGTTAGGACATTGAGGGATGCTTGGGAGTGAGTTTATCCTGGAAAATACTATATTTACGAGTCAATATACTCACCAACATCATGCAAAATATTGTAGGGGCGAACCCATGTGTTCGCCCAAATGCAAAATATTCATGCTAGTATAATCAAAGAGAATTACAAGTCTGAATATTCTGCACAAGGGCAGACACATAGGTCTGCCCCTACATATGGCATTTGACTAATTATTATAAATATTACTTATGACTTTCAATCCAAATATTCATCAAAGAAGATCAATTAGATTAAAGGGTTATGATTACACTCAGTCCGGAATGTATTTTATTACTCTATGTATTCAAGATAAAGATTGCTTATTTGGTGAAATAAGAAACAGTGAAATGATATTAAATGAAGCTGGTAACATGATCAATAAATGGTGGAGTAAAATACCAGAGAAGTTTATTAATATAGAACTAGATGTTTTTCAAATAATGCCAAATCATTTTCATGCAATCATAATTAATAATAATACTGAAGGGGCGAACCCATGTGTTCGCCCTGAAGTGCCAAATCCAGGCTTTGTCAATAATAAAAAAGTTTCCTTAAGCGATATTGTTCAATGGTTTAAAACAATGTCTACTAATGAATATATAAAAGGAGTAAAAATACATGGATGGGTACCTTTCAATGGTAAATTATGGCAACGTAATTACTATGACCATATCATCAGGAATGAAAAGTCTTATGATAAAATATCAGATTATATAATTAATAATCCATATAACTGGGAAGAAGATAGGTTCTATAATAAATAGGTAAAAACATAATATAAGCTAGTAAAATATTGTAGGGGCGAACCCATGTGTTCGCCCTTGTGCAGAATATTCAAGCTTGTATAGTCCAGGAAATTACAAGTCTGAATATTCTGCATAAGGGCAGACACATGGGTCTGCCCCTACATATACTGCTAGGTTTTCAATGTTTTGTGTTCCCCCTCATGTAAAATATTCATGCTTGTATATTCCAGGAAATTACAAACCTGAATACTTTGCACAAAGGCAGACACATGGGTCTGCCCCTACAATTATTTCTAGGATATAAGATTAACATTTAAAACCCTAACTTTACCTCTCTTTTACACATACACATATGACCACATTTCAGCAAGCAATATTAGAAGGAATACCTGATCAGCTTCCTCCATTTCAAACCATAGATCATACCGTTAGCCATGCACCTAAAAGGAATATAGAAACCGTTCTCAATAAATCTGAAAAGGAACTGGCTGTCATGAATGCCTTAAGGTATTTTGATAAAAAGCATCATGCAGTATTAGCTAAAGAATTTGCTGAAGAGTTAGAGACTTACGGGAGGATCTATATGTATAGATTCAGACCCCAATATGAAATGAAAGCCAGGCCTATTGAAGAATACCCTGCTAAGACCAGGCAGACAGCTGCCATCATGTTAATGATACAGAATAACCTGGACTATAAAATAGCCAAGTATCCTCATGAATTGATTACTTATGGGGGCAATGGGGCTGTATTTCAGAACTGGGCACAGTACAGATTGGTCATGAAATACCTGGCAGAAATGACTGAGGAACAAACACTGGTATCGTATTCAGGTCACCCACTTGGATTATTCCCTTCCCATAAAAATGCACCCAGAGTAGTAGTAACCAATGGTATGATGATACCCAATCATTCTTCTAAAGACGATTGGAATAAATACAATGCATTGGGTGTAACCCAATATGGTCAGATGACGGCAGGCAGCTTTATGTATATTGGTCCGCAGGGTATAGTCCATGGCACCACTATAACTTTACTGAATGCAGGCAGAATGAAAGGCTTTGGACAGGATGGTTTAAAAGGAATACTGTTCGTCACTTCAGGACTAGGCGGAATGTCCGGTGCTCAGACACTGGCGTCAGAAATAACAGAAGCAGTTGGTGTTATTGCCGAAGTTGACCCTGATGCAGTAGAACAAAGAATAGCAGATGGCTATGTACAAAGAGAAAATGTATACATCATTCTCGATCACTTGATAGACAGAATTAAAGAATGCAAGAAAGAAAAGAAGGCTATTTCACTAGTTTACCAGGGGAATATAGTAGACCTCTGGCAGGCTTTATATGATCATAAAATACTGGTAGAATTAGGTTCAGATCAGACTTCCCTTCATAACATAGATGATCTTGGATATGCTCCGGTTGGTTATACTTTTGAGGAAGCGAAGCTCCTATTAAACACCAATAAGGAGTTGTTCATGGAGGAAGTACAGAAAACATTAAGAATGCATGTTGATCTTATTAACAAGATGTCTGAAAGAGGAATGTACTTTTGGGATTACGGTAATGCCTTCTTAAAGGAAGCAGGAAGAGCAGATGCCGATGTATGGAAAGACAAGGATAATGAAGTGTATAAATATCCTTCTTATGTGCAGGACATCATGGGGCCCATGTGTTTTGATTATGGATTTGGTCCATTCAGATGGGTATGTACATCAGGTAATAAATCAGATCTTGATAAATCTGATCAGTTGGCAGCTGAGGTTATAAAGCAAATGCTCAAGGATGCACCAGAAGAAATCAAATCACAGCTTAATGATAATCTGCACTGGATAGAACAAGCAGATAGTAAAATACCCATCGTAGGTTCACATGCCCGAATCCTTTATGCAGATGCCGAAGGAAGAATAAAGATTGCTACTGCTTTCAACAATGCTATAAAGAATGCTGTTATAAGTGCACCTATAGTTTTAGGCAGGGACCATCATGATGTGTCAGGAACCGATTCACCTTATCGTGAAACTTCTAATATCTATGATGGCTCTAAGTTTACAGCTGATATGGCCATACACAATGTAATAGGAGATGGATTCAGGGGAGCTACCTGGATATCCATACATAATGGTGGAGGAGTAGGCTGGGGTGAAGTAATTAATGGCGGTTTCGGATTAGTACTGGATG
>Ga0193744_1000312_pt1 | contig 11274 bp, 8 predicted proteins | sample L1a1metaG_FD_143056 | JGI IMG/M metagenome (GOLD analysis project Ga0193744, IMG submission 143056) | Soil microbial communities from a riparian zone of the East river system, Colorado, United States - L1a1 | ecosystem: Environmental > Terrestrial > Soil > Riparian zone | place: USA: East River...
CCTATCCTGTAAAGTTCATTCTGAAGCGGTAAGTCATTTCCTAAAATAACGCCACCTGAAAAGGAGGTTTTTAGAATATTCCTCGAGAATAACTTAGTATATCGGTTTATAAGATATTCTATTCTGAATTGAGAATTCTTTACCCCCAGGCTATCATACTGTTTAGCAAAATCAACATCTTCGTTACTTAAGGATACTATCTTCTGGTTCTTCTTTATAGTCCTGAATCCGGTTATAAATCTGAGCTTAAGTTCCCAACCTGAGGAAGGATTTAAAATAAAATCAAGGTCATTATAATTTCCTTCAATGCCGAAAGAAGACCTCGAATAATCTAAAATAGGAGGTAGCTTTCTTGAATCTAATAAACTTTGTTTGTTGAAGGAAAGTAAATTTGAAATAGATTGCTGAGCAAACAACTTTACAAAAGTGCGATTGGTAACCGGCAAGCTGCCTCCAATACTATAATTAATATCCAGGTAGCTGGTATCTCTCTTTTGTAAGCTAAACTGAGCATCCAGACCAATCTGGGTCCTGAATAAATAAGGCCATTGAATACCCAGTTGTAAGTTTTGGTCCTCTGCTTTAAACTTCTTAAAATCAAAAACCAGATGTTCTCCTGATTGTAACAGATTATAAACATCCGCAGTAATTTGACCCGTAAGCACAAAACTCGAAGTCTGGGAAGATTCTGATGCAGGTTGTAATCCAACAATTACATCAAAATGGTTGGACTTCTTTTTACGCAAGAACAACTTCAAAGAAGCTTTATCTTCTTTAAATAATACCTCTGTAGGCTGGGCAGGTTCTACAAAAGGTAATTCTCTTATTTTTTTATCAACCTGTTGAGCATCTTGCATTGAAAATGGAGAACCACTCCGGATATTTAATATACCAAACCAAAAAGATTTATTCGATACTATTTTTTCACCTTCCACTGTAATATCATCAAAGCTAATAAGTGGCCCACGATCGGTTTTTAAGTTTGCAGTCAGCTGATCTGATTCCATCTGAATACTGTCCAGCCAGATATGCGCAAAAGGGTATCCCCTATTAGTAGCTTGGGATAAAATAAGTTCAAGTTGTTTTGAAAGAGCATTAGTTGATACAATTTTATCTTCAAACTTCCTGCTCCAGGATTTGGGTTTATTAAAGATTAGATCAGTAGTGCTCCAATGAAGTTTTGCCCAATGATATAATGGGCCCTTATGGAATGAAACATAACTTAGTGAATCGTTTAGTTTCTTAAATGTGTCTACTGACGCCTCAAGAAAACCTTCCTTTAGCCAGTTAAGTTGGACTTTATTAATAAATACCCTCTGTTTTGTAGTATCATTAAAACATTTTACAGGAATCTCTATACCATCTACCTTGTAATTTAGACAATAGTTTTTTACAGTTTGGGCTTGTGCCGAAGCTGAAATGCAAACTAATAAAATTACAAGTCTATTCAAGTACTTAAATATTATTGACAATTAATTCAAATTCGGGAACCTGAAACTATTTACCTGCCTATCGAACTGAATTACCTTCTTAAGAACGTAAATTTGGGGAATATTTCATAAAGCTTTATTAAATAATATTAATGGCCGGCCTATATATACATTTTCCGTTTTGTAAACAAGCTTGTCATTATTGCAATTTTCACTTTTCTACTTCCTTAAGGTATAAGGGAGATTTAATAAAGGGTATACAACAGGAAATAAAACTAAGAGCACCATACCTGGAAGGAGAAGAACTTGAAACTATTTACTTTGGAGGAGGTACACCCTCACTTTTGTCTGGAGATGAAATTCAGGAGATCTTTAAAAGTATAAAAGATAATTTTAAGATAGTTGATAATCCTGAAGTTACATTAGAAGCTAATCCGGATGACCTTACGGAGGAGTATATTGCTGATTTAAGAAAGACGGAAGTGAATAGACTGAGTATAGGTGTACAGTCATTCTTTGCAGAGGATCTTATATGGATGAACCGGGCTCATAATCCACAACAAGCTCATAATGCTATAAAATGGTCAAAAGCAGCCGGCTTCAACATACTTACAATTGATCTGATTTATGGTTCTCCTACTACAAGCAATGAAAATTGGTTATCTAATATAGAGACTGCTATTAATTATGGAATAGAGCATATATCCAGTTATTGTCTAACCGTAGAAGAAAAAACTCCTTTGTTTAAAATGCTTAAAAAAGGAGAGTCCGTATCTGTTTCAGAAGAACACGGTGCAAGTCAGTTTTCAATGCTTATGGATACACTTGAAAAAGCAGCTTATGAACAATATGAGATATCCAACTTTGCTAAAAACAAACAATATGCAAGACACAATACAGCATATTGGCAAGGTAAAAAATACCTGGGAATTGGTCCTTCGGCGCATTCTTTTAATGGAGAAAGTCGTAGCTGGAATATTGCCAATAATAACAATTATATAAAATCAATAAATGAAGGTATATTGCCTCTAACTACAGAAATACTTACTGAAAAGGAAAAATACAATGAGCTTGTGATGACTGGGTTAAGAACAATGTGGGGTGTAGATATTAATATAATAAAGGCATTGAATCCGGATCTAGCAACACAATTGGCTCAGGATGCGCAGCACTTTTTAAAGCAAGATTACCTGAGCTTCACTGATAATGCATATAAGATAACAATGAAAGGAAAGTTCCTTGCAGACAGAATAGCCAGTGATTTATTTTTAGTCTAGAATAAGTTAAAACATTAGAAATGACAAACTATATTTCCATTTTAAGGGGCATAAATGTAAGCGGTAAGCGCATGATTAAAATGCTTGAGTTGAAAGCAATGTATGAGTCGATGGGTTATATAAACATCAAAACATACATACAAAGTGGAAATGTATTATTTCAATCAAAAGAATCAAACCCTGAACTGCTTGGAAAACTGATTGAAGATAAAATACTGGAAAAGTTTAATTTCGATGTCCCGGTCATTATTATTACACAAAAGGAGATCAAGTATTGTATTAATCATAATCTATTTTTAAAAAGAGAAGATATTCAACTAGATAAACTACATGTCACTTTTCTAAGCACTGAAGCATCCCAGGATTTAATAGACAAAATAAAAGATTTTAAATATACCGATGATGAGTTTATCATTGACGGAAAACTTATCTATCTATACTGCCCTAAAAATTATGGTGAGTCAAAACTCAGTAACAATTTCTTTGAATCAAAACTAAAAGTAAAAGCCACTACGAGGAATTGGAAAACAGTAAATGAACTAGGTAGATTATTGAAGATATTTGAAGCTTAAATAAAAGAAATGACTTAATACTTAACCCTAATTCCTTTTCCAAATTTAATTTGTAGGATTCTAACCTATTATAAAGACTGACTTATTAGATTATATCCCCTTTCTTATTCTTTTAAAAACAAGACTAAAGTTTAATATTGCAGAATTAAATTTGCTAAATAATAGCTTATTAATCTACAAGGTCCATAGTAATGAATTGATATCATAATCTATTGATATACATATTTATATGAATTTATACTAAATGATTTGTCAATTTAGTCAACCACAATAATTAGCAAATTGATATTGTACAAAGGATACATATGAGCCTATCTTTGTGTCATTAATTAAGAATATTAAATAACACCTAAATAAAATCAAAAGATGAAAACTGTATTCACAGATGTTTTAGAATCTCAAAAGAAAGCCTTTGACATGTGGTCAGATCTTTCAAACAACGTAATTAGTGCTACCACCACAAATGGTGCAAAAGCGTTTGCTACCAAAAACCAATCATTCTTAAATGACTGGTATACAAAACAAAACGAATTGCTTACTCAGACATTAAATACAAAGAACCCAACTGAAGCAATAGAGAAAGCTCCTGAAAACTTCAAGAAAATGTTAGATGCACAAGTTGACTATTTCAACAAATGGAAAGATGCATTTGGGGAAAATGCAACTAAAGCTATGAAAGATATTCCTGGGTTTGATGCAAAATCATACGCTTCTCAATACAATGAAGGTTTGAAACAATGGAATACATGGATAAAAGAATCTACTAAGTGGATGGAAGAAAATCTAACTAAGAATATTCCTGATAATATGAAACCAGCTTTTGAAAGCTTTCAAACTAGTTACAGTACTATCCAGAAGTTCTGGGAACCAATTAGTAAAATGATTGAGCAAGGAACTAACCAGGCAGATTTTATTAATAAATTTCTCCCCGCTGATTTCTACAAAAACGTGGTTGATCAAATGATGGGATTCAAAATGAATGGTAATCCTTCAGAAATGCTTGAGCAGTCAAATAAGATGTTTGAAAACTGGATCAATTCATTCCAAAAAGTAAGTCCTAATTTTGAAAACTGGTCTCAGTGGGCTGAAGAGACAAGCAAACAATTTGACCTTAAATCAATTCACCCATATTTCAGTATGTTTTCTGACATGACTTCTCAAATGCGTTCAAGCATTGAGCCATTTTTTAACATCATGGACAATAACAAACAAACTGAGATAATGAAGATCATGAAAGATATTCAGTTCGCAACTTCTTCTTATATCATTAAGAGTACTGAAATGCAGGGAAAAGTTTATGAGAAAGGACGTAATGCACTTCCTGAAGTAATTAAGCATTTCAGCAGTGATTTCTCTAAAACTAAAACATTACCTCAGTACATGGATTTCTTCAAGAAATATATGGATGTATTGGAGAAAGAAATGTTGACAGTTTTAGAAACAAAGGAATATTCAGTATTGCAAAGTGAGGTTTCTAAGTTAGCTGTTGGTATCAAATCAAAAATGGATTCCATAACAGAAATAACTTTAAAAGACCTTCCTATACTTACAAAATCTGCTGGTGATGATTTTTCTAAAGAAATCTCTGATCTTAAACGTAAAGTAAGAACATTAGAGCAAGAATTAAAATCAGCTATTGAGCTTTTAAAAGCAAAAGCAACTACTCCGACAGTTAAAGTTGCAACTCCTGTTGCTAAAGCAACTGTTGAGCCCGTTGTTGCAGAAGTTTCTAAAAATAAGGCATCTAAGAACTAATCCTAACTAAATAATTTGCAACCCGGTCATTTTATGATTGGGTTGCTTTTAGTAAAAAAGCAGATGAAAGAAGAGTCGATATATAATACAGCAGAGGCGATAGTTGAACAAGTGAATACTGCAGCAGAGGCAATGAAGAATATTTCTGAAGTAAATGAAGTAGACATTGCAACGGCACCTAAGAAAATTGTTTGGCAGGATGGTAAAGTTAGTTTATATCATTTTATAAGCAATGCCCCTAAGAAAGCAAAGACCCCGGTTATGATTTCTTATGCTCTGGTAAATCGCTGGGAAATGATGGATCTTCAACCAGATAGAAGTTTTATAAGGAAGATGTTGAGCCTGGGTATTGATGTTTATGTTATTGACTGGGGTTATCCAACACAAGTTGATCGATATAAAACAATGGCAGATTACATTCTTGGAAATATGAATGATGCTGTTGACTTTATCAGAGAAGAGAATAAAATTGATAAAGTAAATATTTTGGGAGTATGTCAAGGTGGAACATTTAGTTTGATCTATTCAGCATTATTTCCTGAAAAAGTAAAAAATCTTATCACTTTAGTTACTCCTGTAGATTTTAAAAACAATGATGGCTTATTGTTTAAATGGGCCAAGGATATGGATGTTGATGCAGTTGTAGATGGATTTGGTGGAGTTATTCCTGGTGACTTTTTGAATAGTGGTTTTGATTTAATGAAACCTATGAATAAGGCAAGGAAGTATCTTTCAATGCCTGAGACAATGAAAGATAAAGATGTATTGATGAACTTCCTGAGAATGGAAAAGTGGGTAGCGGATAGTCCGGCACAAGCAGGAGAAACCTACCGCCAGTTTATCAAGGATATGTATCAGAATAATAAGTTGGCTCAAGGCAAATTTGAACTGGAAGGAAGAAAAGTAGATTTGAAGAAAATAACAGCTCCGGTTCTTACTATTTATGCATCAGCAGACCATATTGTACCACCTGCCACCACCAAACCTATCAATGATTTGGTTGGTTCAAAGGATAAAGAGCTATTGGAATTTCCAGGTGGACACATTGGTGTATTCGTGGGAGGGCGCTCACAGAGCATGCTCACCCCAGCAATTACGGATTGGTTAGTTAAACGCGATAATTGATCCAGACCCCGCTCAACTCGTCAGCTAGAGTAAAGCAAGTCAGGATCTAATTCGAATTCTGAAGCCTTCTTACTGGAAAGTGAAAAGGCTTCTTTTATTTTAGTTGTCCGTTATCAGCAATATTTTAATTCTAAATAGAAATTCTAAAGTTTAGTTTTAGTTATAAATAAAGTAAGCCTTCTCACTTATGAAGTAAGAAGGCTTTATTAATTTTATAAGTTTCATCATTGGGTTAACAACTGATGATTTTTCACGGAAATATTATTGAATAAAAAATAATATCCAGATAGGTACTATTAAATATTATAGAAGATTATGTTGATGGACTAGTTTAACCAATCCTGCTGAACTATTTACACCCAACTTGCGCATAATATTCTTTCTGTGCACACCGACAGTTTGATCAGAAATATAGAGTTCTTCTGATATTTGTTTGTTGGTAAGTGCATTAGAAATAAGTCTAAGGATTTCAATTTCTCTATTTGTAAGGTTGAATTTCTTCATGAAGGAATCCTGGTACATTTTATCTCCAGGTTTCGAAGCGTCAGGCCTTTCAGTAACTGCAACACCTTCTCCCATGAAAGTTCTACCTTTCATAACTTCATCAATACCAGTAAAGATCTCTGAATTTTTACAATTCTTAAGTATATAACCATCCACACCCGCTTTAAAAGCATCTCTAACCAAGCGAGTATCATGATAAATTGTTAATACAATAATACGCATGGTAGGTGCGATCTTTCGCAATGGGCCAATAAGATCGAATCCGTCCGTTCCGGGAAGATTTAAATCAAGAAATAATAAATCAGGTTTATGGTGATGAACTGCATCAAGCAAGTCATTTCCGTTTGCAATGATAGCTTGAATTTGGATTTTTACTCCTAAGGCATCCAACAGGGTTTTCTTCAGGCCTTCTACAAAAATGGAGTGATCTTCAGCAATAAGTAGCTTTAGCATCAGTTTCAGGGGATTTAAATTTGTAATGTATGTTCTCTACAAATGTATTCCCATTCACAATAAGATGCCAGTTTTAGACATTATATTTTTATATAATTATTTTCTTTCTATGTTAAAAAGGAAGAAGATTTAAGTATTTTATTGTCTCCCCCTTTAATTAATGCATATTCAAAACCAGATTGAATACTATAAGCACCTGTCTCCCCAAATTTATTTACTGCCAGATAACATACCTGGAAATCTTTATAATTATATTTCTTTATAATTCTTTGAGCCGCTTCTTCGCAAGCTGATTGCGGACTATAACCCTGTTTCATTAATTCTACTATTAAAAATGACCCCAAAGTCTTTAATACATATTCACCCAAACCGGTTGAAGTAGCTGCACCCACTTCATTATCGACAAATAATCCGGCACCAATAATAGGGCTATCGCCAACTCTTCCGTGTAATTTAAATCCTACTCCGCTGGTAGTACACGCCCCGGATAGATTTCCTGATTTGTCAATAGCAACCATACCTATAGTATCATGCGATTCAGAATTGATTACGGGTTTATATTCCTGCTTTTTTAGCCATTCCTTCCAAGCCCGGTCTGCATGGGGGCTAAGTTTCTTTTTCTCAACAGGAAAACCTTGTTCTTTTGCAAATTGAAGGGCACCTTCTCCTGCTAGTATTACATGCGGAGTTTTTTCCATAATTCTCCGCGCAACTGAAATTGGATTCTTAATCTGTTGAATAGCACAAACCGAACCTGCATTTCCTTTCTCATCCATAATGCAGGCATCAAGACTTACTGTCCCATCTCTATCTGGATAAGCGGCTAATCCTACGGATGTACTTCCCGGGTCATTTTCTGCTGTCATTACACCTTGCTCAACAGCATCTAAAGCTCTGCCTCCAGCACCTAATATTTTCCATGCTGCTTCATTGGCAGTATACCCAAAAGGCCAGGTTGTCAATGCAAGACCTTCTTTATAGGAACCTGCTTTATTCTGTAGATTATTGGCTAGTAATGAATTAGATGTTAAAACAGTACTTCCGATTGCTAATTGTTGAATAAAACGACGGCGAGAAGACATGGCATTAAATTTTATGAGGACAAAATAGTACTATTGTCTTACGTTGACAAGATAAATCTATTCAGTTTTTAAAACTATAACAAATAATGAAAATAAAAAGCCTGATTCCATAAAAATGGCCTAAACTTATTGTTAATAATTAAGCTATGTTATTGTGACAAAATGAAATGAAAACTTCAATAAAATGACTCTGCTTGACTATTTTCTTCAAACCTCACACTTCGATTATATGACAATCAGAAGGATGAAGGTGTTTTCGAAATATAAATTCATCTCTACTCACTCCCCTTCAGAATGATTAAATACAGTTTAAATACTTACCACTAATTATAATTAATCTGAGCAAGTTTAGATAAACTTTTCTAATTTTGTGCTTTTTCTAGAAAAAGCTTTATTGAACATAATTACAAGCGATGCGTGTTGGAATTCCAAAAGAAATAAAACCCGGTGAAAATAGGGTAGCAATAACACCTGAAGTAGTTAAACTCTTAGCTAAATCTGATATCCATTGCTTTGTAGAAACTAATGCTGGTTTAGCTGCCTCCTTTACAGATGCAAGCTACACGGATGCAGGAGCAATTATTCTCCCCGATGCAAAATCAGTCTTTGATAGTTCAGATGTTGTTCTCAAAGTAAATCCACCAACATTAGAAGAAGCTTCGGCCTTAAAGAATGGATCAGTTTTGATTTCTTTTATGTATGCTTATACAATACCGGATATTGTAAAAGTTTTAGAAAAGAGAAAGGTCAATTCCTTTTCTATGGATGCTGTTCCTAGAATTTCAAGAGCACAGAGCATGGATGCTTTATCATCTCAGGCAAATCTTGCCGGATATAAAGCTGTATTATTGGGGGGCAGTGCTTCTGGAAAAATATTTCCAATGATGATGACAGCAGGGGGAACAATTAAACCTTCAAAAGTATTAATCTTTGGAGCAGGAGTAGCGGGTTTACAGGCGATTGCTACTGCAAAAAGATTGGGTGCAATTGTTGAAGTGACAGACGTGAGACCTGAAACAAAAGAACAAGTTGAATCATTAGGAGGCAGGTTTTTGGAAGTTAAATCAGATGCTGTAGTTCAAACTGAAGGAGGATATGCAAAAGAAGTCTCTAAAGAATATCTTCAGGCACAACAGGAATTAATTAAAAAGCATATTCAGGATGCAGATGTGGTAATTACAACCGCATTGGTAATAGGAAAAAAAGCACCTGTACTTGTAACAGACGAAATGATTAAATCGATGAAACCAGGTTCAGTGATAGTTGATATGGCTGTGGAGTCTGGTGGTAATTGTGAATTGAGTGTAAAGGATGAAACTATTACAAAAGAAGGAGTAATCATAATAGGCGAAAGCAATTTACCCTCTCTTTTAGCAGTTAATGCTTCGGAATTATATGCAAGGAACATTTCTACGCTTTTACTTCATCTTGCGGATAAAAATAGTTTCCATTATGAAATGGAAGAGGAAATTACGAAAGGTAGTCTTATAACATATAATGGTGAGTTAGTACATGAATTTACTAAGCAAATTTTAAATAAATAAATATGGAATCTATTATTCAGTTTTTGGGTGAACATATCCAATTGGTCTATATTATACTGCTTTCCATCTTTGTAGGTGTCGAAATAATCGGTAAGATCCCTTCAGCTTTGCATACCCCTTTAATGTCTGGAGCTAATGCTATACATGGAGTTGTAATTATAGGAGCTATTATCGTTATGGGACATGCTGATCCAAATAACATTATGGCACTGGTATTAGGATTTTTAGCAGTTGTGTTAGGGACATTAAATGTAGTGGGCGGATTCGTTGTAACTGACAGAATGCTTCAAATGTTTAAAAAAAGAAAATAGATTTAAGCGTACAAAGGGTGGATCAATATGTTACTGTGATCCTGTAAAATTTATAGATCAATTATGATACAACATTATTTACTAGAAATATTCTACCTGTTTGCTTCTATCATGTTTGTGATAGGACTTAAAATGTTGGGTAATCCAAAAACTGCTAAAAATGGTAATCTGTTAGCTGCTTTAGGTATGACAGTTGCGATTGCAGCCACTATTTATTTGCATAAAGATGCCGAAGGTAATGCTATCGCAAATCATGAATGGATATATGCCGCAATAATAATAGGTAGTATTATTGGTTGGTTTGCAGCATTAAAAGTGAAGATGACTGCCATGCCTCAGATGGTGAGCTTATTTAATGGTATGGGTGGTGCTTGTGCTGCTTTAATCTCGATGGTTGAATATGGTCACCTTGCTCACCTTGAAATTATTCCTTCAGGTACATTCTTTAGTATTTTAGCAGGTCTGGTTATTGGTACTGTTTCTTTTGCTGGTAGCATGATTGCATTTCTGAAGTTACAGGAAATCATGAAAAAGACTTTTAGGCTTCCAGTTCATCAGGCAATAAGTATACTCGTATTGTTAGGGATATTTGGAATTAGTATCTATATGATGGTAACCGGACCTTCCCAATCCTTGTTTTATTTACTCTGTATTTTATCCTTGTTATATGGTGTTTTATTTGTTGTGCCAATAGGGGGTGCAGATATGCCGGTAGTAATATCATTGCTGAACTCATTTACCGGTCTTGCTGCTGCATTTGGAGGATTCCTATACGGAAACCAGGTGATGCTTACAGGAGGTATCCTGGTGGGTTCAGCTGGAACTTTACTAACGATTGTAATGTGCAAAGCTATGAATCGTTCATTGGTAAATGTACTATTTGGTAGTTTTGGAGCAGGTAGTGCAGGTGCTATTGATACTGGTACAACCGGTGGAACAGTGAAGCCTACGAGTGCAGCAGATGTGGCTATTATGCTAAATTATGCACGTAAGGTAATTATTATTCCTGGCTATGGACTCGCTGTTGCTCAAGCGCAACATGCAATACACGAAATGGAAGTTTTATTGGAATCAAGAGGTGTAGATGTGAAATATGCTATTCACCCGGTAGCTGGTCGTATGCCAGGTCATATGAATGTATTGCTGGCAGAGTCAAATGTATCTTATGATAAATTGGTTGAGATGGAAACTATAAATGATGAGTTTCCGACTACTGATGTT
>Ga0193744_1000313_pt1 | contig 11224 bp, 11 predicted proteins | sample L1a1metaG_FD_143056 | JGI IMG/M metagenome (GOLD analysis project Ga0193744, IMG submission 143056) | Soil microbial communities from a riparian zone of the East river system, Colorado, United States - L1a1 | ecosystem: Environmental > Terrestrial > Soil > Riparian zone | place: USA: East River...
CGGAGGAGGAACACGCCCGTGCGATCGAGATCGAGCCGGAAGGGCAGCGCGATGATCGAGCGCACGGAGATCACGCTGCCATCCTTCTCCCACGCTTCGCGCAGCGATTTGTAGGCATCGGAGTGCCAGATGTCGGGAATCAGAACCGGCTGCTCGCTCGCGAGCGCGGCCTCGATCTCCGGGTACTTGTCGAGCTCGACCTGGAGGTTCTCCAGCTGCGGATCTTCGTGAGCGGATGCGACGGTGCCCATCTGATCGCCGCTCTTCGCGAAAATGACCGACGAGTGGCTCAGGTTGAGGGCACGCGCGAGACGGCGCGCCAGCATGTGGAACAACTCGCCCATGGAGAGCGAGCCCATGACATCGTGGAGAATGTCCACGAGCGCTCCGCGCGCAGCAGCTTCGTCGAGCAGGCGCTGCACCTCGGACTCTGCCTTACGCAGGGCCGTGCGCAGCTTCTCGATTTCGTCGAGCTGATGGGCCTGGACGGAGCGCTTTGTTCTCATTCGTCGGTGAGGGCCTCAACCTGATCGGTCTCGGCGGCCGTGCCGTTTTCCCCGCCTTCGCCCTCTTCTTCGGGGACGACCCGGGCAACAGCTGTCACAAGATCTCCTTCATCGAGGTTGACGAGTTTGACCCCCTGCGCGATACGCCCCGTTACTCTGACCTGAGAGACGGAACTACGGATGATCACACCATGTTTTGTGATGATCATGATCTCGTCAGCCGGCAGAACTTCCATCAGGGCAACGACATCACCTGTTTTCTCGGTTCTGTTGACCGTGATGATTCCCTTCCCGCCGCGTTTCTGAACGCGATAATCGGCGATGTTCGAGCACTTCCCGAGACCGCGCTCGGTAACCACGAGCAGTGTCGCGTCGCGCTTGACAACGACCATTCCGATCACGGAATCGCCCTCGCGTAGCTCGACACCTTTGACACCCGTCGTATCGCGTCCCATCTCGCGCACATCCATCTCGTGGAAACGGACCGACAGGCCGTGACGCGTCGCCAGAACGATGTCGTTCGAGCCGCTCGTCACCTGTACGTCGATCAGCTCGTCGTCCTTGTCGATCTTGATCGCCTTGATGCCGGTCTGGCGGACGTTCGAGTACTGCGAGAGCGCGCTCTTCTTCACCGTACCGTTTCGCGTGCAGAAGAGGAGGAATTGCGTGTCCGTGAATTCGCGGACCGGAACCATCGCCTTGATCTGCGTCTCGGGTGAGACGTTGATCAGATTCACGATCGGCTTTCCCTTCGCCGCGCGTCCCGCCTGCGGAACTTCGTGGACCTTGAGCCAGAAGCAGCGGCCGTCGTCGGTGAAGCACAGGATGTAGTCGTGCGTCGAGCCGATGAAGAGGCGCGTTACAAAATCTTCGTCCTTGAGCCCCGCGCCGCTCAGCCCGCGGCCGCCGCGGCGCTGTTTGCGGTACGTCGAGACCGACGTGCGCTTGATGTAGCCGGAGTGGGAGATGGTGATGACCATGTCCTCTTCGGCGATCAGGTCCTCGATCGTGAATTCGCCTTCGTCGCTCGTGATCTCGGACCTGCGCTCGTCACCGTACTTCTTCGCGACCTCGGCGAGCTCGTCGCGGATGATCTTGAGTCGGCGCGGCTTGGAAGCGAGGATCTCGCGCATCTCCTTCACAAAAGCGCGGACTTCCTTGAGCTCGCTATCGAGCTTCTCGATCTCCAGCCCGGTGAGCTTCGCCAGGCGCATGTTGAGGATCGCTTCGGCCTGACGCTCGCTGAGCTTGAACCGCTTCTGGAGCTGCGCGCTCGCGGCCGGCGTGTCCTGCGCCGCGCGAATGAGCTTGATGACCGCGTCGATGTTGTCGACGGCGATCTTGAGGCCCTCGAGGATGTGCTCGCGCTCGAGCGCTTTGTCCAACTCGAACTGCGTGCGGCGGACGACGACCTGATGCCGGTGCGTGAGGTAGTGCTCGAGCACTTCCTTGAGCGGCATTACCTTCGGCACGAGCTGCGTCGTGTGCGAATCGGGTACGAGCGCCAGCATGATGACGCCGAACGTCGACTGCATCACGGTGTGCTTGTACAGCTGATTGAGCACTACGCGCGGAATCGCATCGCGCTTGAGCTCGATGACGATGCGCATGCCGTCCTTGTCGGACTCGTCGCGGAGCGCCGAAATCCCCTCGAGCTTTCCGTCCTTCACGAGGTCAGCCATGTCGCCAATGAGCTTCGCCTTGTTGACCTGGTACGGCAGCTCGGTCACGACGATCTGCGACTTGTTCGAGGATTCCTTCTCCTCGATCACGGCGCGTGCGCGCATGATGATGCGGCCGCGGCCAGTCTCCTGATAATCCTTGATTCCGGCGCGGCCATAGATGTAGCCGCCGGTCGGGAAGTCGGGACCCTTGATCAGTTTTCTGATGTCAGTCGGTGAGAGCTCCGGATCGTCGATCAGTGCGGTGAGCGCGGCGACGACTTCGCCCAGGTTGTGGGGCGGAATGTTCGTCGCCATGCCGACGGCGATGCCGGAGGATCCGTTGACGACCAGGTTCGGGATGGCCGAGGGCAGAACTTTCGGCTCCTGGAGTCTGTCGTCGAAGTTGGGCGCGAAATCGACGGTATTCTTGTCGATGTCGGCCAGCATTTCCATCGCCACGCGGGTGAGGCGCGCCTCGGTATATCGATAGGCGGCGGCGGGATCGCCATCGACCGAGCCAAAGTTTCCCTGGCCATCGACCAGCGGGTAGCGCAGCGAGAAATCCTGCACCATGCGGACGAGCGCGTCGTAGACGGAGCTGTCGCCGTGCGGATGGTATTTGCCGAGCACGTCGCCGACGACCGTTGCGGACTTTTTGTAGGGACGGCCGGGGACGAGTCCCAGCTCGTTCATCGCGTAGAGGACGCGGCGGTGAACCGGCTTGAGTCCATCGCGCACGTCGGGGAGTGCTCGAGAGACGATGACGCTCATCGAATAGTTGATGAACGATTCTTTGATTTCTTCGTGAATGAGGCGCGGGAGGATGCGCTCTCTGTTGTTCGGAGCCGTCATTGAATCCGGTAGTTGCTACGTAGTTCGGAGGCGGGGTGGGAGGACAAAAAATCCTCCTCTGGAAGTAGACCCAAATGTAGCGCTTGGTACCCGAAAAATCAATTGGACCCGGAGAACCTAAGTAGCTACGGCGCAAGCGTTTAGGCTGACGACGACAGATCGTCCGGCATTGCGCGTCGCGGCCTCGAAAATTTGTGATCAATCTAAGCTCAGCAGTAGCAGGAATTTGGTACCCCGGCGTAAAGCTCACTTGACACACGGTTCGATCTCTTATATTCTTGGACGTGGAAAGCCAACTTGACATGATAACCAGCGTTCGAAACCGGGTCAAAGAGCTTCGTGACGGCCGTAACTGGACGCAACAACAGCTTGCGGACGCGGTAGGGGTCTCGCGCCAGAGCATCAACTCCATCGAGCGCGACCGATACGTTCCGAGCCTCGTGCTCGCGCTCAATTTCGCGCGCGTTTTCGACCGTCCTGTCGATCAGATTTTCACTTTGGAGGGCAAGAAATGAGGATCCCGATCCTCGGCGTCGTTATCGACGAGCGTTTCCTCAGTCACCGTCAGCGGTCGACGAGTCTCGCCAGCGTAATAGGGGGAATGTTAGCGGTCGGACTCTTCGCGTATCGCTACTTCGTGAACGGGATCTGGAGCTGGGATCTGTTCGCCGTCGCGGCCACGATTGTAGTTGTGAAGCTGACGTTGATGACCTGGTACTACCTCACTGATTGAACCCTAGGGAGAGCTCAAAATGATTCTCAGAAGTCACGCGAAAGACCCGAAGCAGCTCATGATGTTGGGCATGGCGTTTCTGGTGCCTGCTCTTTTGTGGCCGAGATTCGTGCCGCTGACCGGCAATCTCGGATCAGACGCAATCGATGGAATACGCGGAGTTCTGATTGGAATGTCGATCGCACTGAACCTGTGGTCCGCGCGGCTAGTCGGTCGTCAGCGCCGCGGCGGCGGGAGATAGATGATTGGTCCGCAAAGACGTTTCTCTCGATTCATCATAGCCGTATCCTGCCTCACCGCAGCATGCGACCGGACTCCGCCCTCGGATGAACGGGATCGTGCGGCCTCGGCTACTCCGGCGACTGCCAGCGAAACGGACACGTCTGCGTTTCATCGCGTCATGGATTCGACCGTCTGGTATCAGCAATCTCGCGAGCTCGATGTAACGGGCGACGGTCGTCCTGACACACTGCTGCTGCAGGCATTTGGTCGGGTGGTTGACTCGCTGGCGATTACGTTCTCAGTGATCACGTCAGGTGATACGGTGCTCGTCGACGATTGGGCGAGCGATTATCAGCTGGTTGACCCACCGCACGAGGCGGTGGCTATCGGGCCCGGCCGCGACGCGTATGTCCGGAGATCGCTCGACAATACGCTGGCTCGCGTCGAAGTCGCGCCCTTCAGTGACTCCACTCTCAGCCGACCGTGGATTCCACGTACCCGTGACTATATGTGCGGGGACGACGCAAATAACTGCATCGTGGGAGAAGTCCGCACCGACCTCGCTCCGAACGGATGGACTCCAGATCAGATACGAATCGCTCCGTTCGACACAGCGCGCGCGCGTGCGATCGTCGATGACATCCGGCGGACAGCCGTGAAGAGCATGACTTTGGCTTACGGGTACGAGACAGTTAACACCTACGTCTGGAGCCCGCTCGCGAAGAAGTTCTACACCGTGGCCGCGTGCTGTTAGCCTAGCATCCCGGGAGACGACAGATCGTCCGGCATTGCCCGCTGCGGCCTCGAAAATTTGTGAGTCAGCCCAAGCTCAGCAGTAGCAAGGAATTGATCGAATTCGACAATTGGGCTTAAGGGTGTGGCGGCAGAGCTTGCCGGTCGTCTTTCGCGCATAAGTAAGCCGGTACAGTCGCCAAGGAGGCGGGTCGGCTTTCAACTCGAGGTGCGTCGATGCGACTGCCATTGGTTCTGGCCCTGTTGGCCTTCTGGTTCTTCCTCGCTTACCGTGCGCTGCAGGCCGGGGACAGCACGCGAGCGATCGTCTTCGTCGCCATCGGACTTGCTCTTACGGCATATCGGCTCCGTAGTCGCCCGGCATCCTCGTAACTGGAGAAGACCATGGCTCTCGCCGCGATCAATGTGACCTGCCCCAACTGCAGCACAAAGTTTGTGGGATTCCCCAAGAGATCATTCCTGGGATTTCAGAAATTGAAATGCCGCAAATGCTCAAAGGATGTCCTCTACCCGCTCACGAGCGGTTACCGAACCTTCTATAGGGTGATTTTCGTGCTGATGGTCATCGGCGTCTGGTTCAGTTTGCAGGCGGGGGTGACTCCTACGCCGGGGCTCCTGGGAATCGCCACCATCATTGCGTTGTACCAGGATTCGAAGCTTCGAAAGTCAACGAAGGCACCTGCATCCCCCGCTGCCGCGAGCGTTTAGTTAGAATCCCCCGCTCCCGTGAGCGTTTAGTTAGAATCCCCCGCTCCCGCGAGCGTTTAGTTAGATCCCCCGCTCACGCGTAGCATGTAGCTAGGACCACGCCCTCCCGGACGAACAGGAAATCGAGGCAGGCTTCCCCGGTACGCGCGTACGGTGCTTGCAATTGAGCCCGGCGCTGGACATTCCGACGTTTCGGAAGTCCCAGCGCACAAATACGCCCAAACGGGGAACCTCCAATGAACGTCATCCGACCAACGGCCGCGGTTTCGCTTGCCCTCGCGCTGGCGGCATGCGCGAAAGTGGAAGAGCGTCCGGCCGATTCTACTTCGATCACAACCAGCACCACCACGACCACGACTCCGCCCGCAACGACTCCGCCGGCATCGGGTTCGGGAAGTACGCAGCAGCAGCCTCCGGCAACCCCTGAGCCCGCTGGCTGGACGGTCACCGAGCGCGGAATCGGAAACCTGCGCGCGGGAATGACCATCGCCCAGGCACGGGCCGCCGTTCCTGCGTTCAGCGTCGCCGCATCCAGAGACAGCACCGCCTGTACCTACGCCAAAACCGATGGACTGCCGCCGGGCGTGATGGTTATGGTAGAGGGCGGGAAGGTGGTGCGCGCCGAAGTCAGGCGCGGAACGATCGCGACGTCCACCGGTGCACGAATCGGCGACAGTGAAGACAGGATCAAAACACTCTATCCTGGCCAGGTCACGGTCACACCGCACAAGTACACGACTGGCGGGCATTACCTCACCGTCGTTCCCGCATCGGGCGCGGATGCCGCGTACCGGATTATTTTCGAGACGGATGGCAAGAAAGTCGTGAACTACCGCTCCGGTCAGACGCCGCAGGTCGAGTACGTGGAAGGCTGCTCGTGAGCCGATGATTCCCGCGCGCGAAGCTCTCGCGCGGCTGCGAGAAGGCAATCTCAGATTCGCCGCGAACGTCCGCGGCTCCGACGCGTTCGTAAGTCACACGCGACGCGTCGAGCTCGCGAGCGGACAACAACCATTCGCGATAATCCTCGGCTGCTCTGATTCACGCGTGCCCGCCGAGATCGTGTTCGATCAGGGCCTGGGAGACCTGTTCGTCATTCGCGTCGCCGGCAACATCGTCGCTCCCTCCCAGGTAGGGAGCGTCGAATTCTCGGCCGAGCGCTACTCGACGCGGCTCGTCGTCGTCCTTGGCCATTCGCAGTGCGGGGCGATTCTGGCCACGCTCGAAGAGCTGCGCGCACCGAGCGCGAATCAGTCGCACAACCTGCGGTCGATCGTGGATCGGGTGCGCCCATCGGTGGAGACTCTCCTGCATACCGAGCTCCGGAATGATGAGGCGATGCTGGTGAAGGAAGCGGTTCGAGCTAACATCCGGGCTTCGGTGGATCACCTTCGCCACGGCTCTCAGGTACTGGAGGAGCTCATACAGAAAGACGGGCTGCTCGTCGTCGGTGCCGAATATTCGCTGGAGACGGGCGTGGTCGAATTCTTTGATTCCGCGCCATGAAAATCCTCCTTTTTGGCGCGACCGGAATGATTGGTCGGGGAGTTCTGCGTGAGGCCCTTCTCGATCCTGACACGACGAACGTAGTCACGGTTGGGAGACGACCAACGGGACAGACCCATCCGAAACTCACCGAGCTGGTCAGCCCCGATCTCTCTGCGCTTTCCCCTCTCGAACGCGAACTGGTCGATTTCGACGCGTGTCTTTTCTGTCTCGGAGTGACCGCGCTCGGTATGACCGAGGAGAAGTACTCAGAGGTGACGTACGATCTCACGATGGCGGTCGCGAGAACGCTCCTCCGGACGAGCCCCGGTCTCACTTTCATCTATGTGTCGGGCGCGGGCACCGATAGTAGCGAGCACGGCCGCATGATGTGGGCGCGCGTGAAGGGGCGGACCGAGAACGCGCTGCTCTCCCTGCCGTTCAAATCCGCGTACATGTTTCGGCCCGGCGCGGTCATCCCGAAGCATGGAATTCGGTCCTCGGTCTGGTGGTACAATGCGGCCTATGTTGCCCTCCGGCCGCTCTACCCAATCGTGAGTCGGATCGCTCCGAACTCGATGACCACGACCGAGCAGCTCGCGCGGGCCATGCTCGCTGTCGCGCGAGGTGGGTACTCGACCCGGATATTGGAGACCGCCGACATCAATCGCGTGGCTTCGTAAGCTACTGCAGGTTCGAGGGTTAGCGCCTTGCTGTCCAGTTAGTCATCGCTGCCACATTTGTGACTAGAAATACGCCAGATGTTTCCACAACCGTTTACCGAAATGGATTTGGCTCAAGGTAACGTTCCTGGGCTAACCCGCCTCACAACTCGGTAGCTCAGCGAGAGGTGAATCGTCTATACACGATGCCTCTTCCGACCTCAGAACCCGGAACACTGAACGCTGCCCAAAGCGCGACTCAAAGTACGCCGCGTGCACGTCATAAATTCCCGCTTCCATTCCCGCGCCTCGAGAGTCTGCGCAGCAGAATTCTCGCGTTCGCGGTAGCGGCGGCGTTGCTGCCGGCCGGCACCATGCTTGGCGTCTTCTATACGCAGAACCGCCGTGCTCTCGAGAAGAAAATCGACGAGGATCTCGTCTCCAGCAGCGCCCAGAGCGCGCGTGCAACCGGCGTCTGGCTGCGGGAACGTCTATACGACCTGAGAGTCTTCTCCGGATCGGACGAAGTAGTGATCACGCTGGAGCATGGCGCCCCCAAAGCGGGATCGCCCACGGAAGGGCGGCTGCGCGATTACCTCGTCTCTCTCCACGAGCGGTTCAGCGATTTCGAGAGGCTGATGGTGCTCGACATGAATGGAAATGTCATCGCCACCAGCGCAACTGAGGTGACCTCGATTCCCCTGCCCGCCGATTGGCAGGCCGCGCTGAAATCGGACAATCAGATCGTCGGCAATGCGTACTGGGATGCGAAATCCGGCAGGGCAAAGCTGATCGTAGCCGTCCCCGCGCAGCGCGCCGACGGGCGACTCCTCGGCGCTTTCGCCGCGGAGCTCAATCTCGCGCCGGTGCAGATGCTCCTCCGATCCTTCGCGCCCGAGAGTACCGGGGCGGTCCACCTCGTCAATGTCAGGGGCGCGGCGATAGCGAGCTCCATTGGAGCCACCGAGGAGCTGCTAAAGAATCCCATCCCTCCGCCGACGATGAAGAAGCTGCGTGAGCGCGCCCGCGCTCCGTTCGCCTACACCAGCTTCGGCGGCAGAGATGTCATCGGCACCCTCGAGTACGTCCCGCAGGTGAACTGGCTGGTGATCTCCGAGATTTCGGGCGAGGCGGCGTTCGGACAGGTGCGCCGGTTCCGCAACGCCGCGCTGCTCGTGATCGTGTTCCTGCTTATCGCGGTGACGCTTTCCGCATACAGGCTGGGACGCCTGATCGCGCGGCCGCTCGATCGCCTGACGAAAGCCGCTGGAGAAGTCGCCGCAGGAGATCTCGCGGTTGATCTCCCCGCGGCCCCGGGTGGTGGCGAAGTCGGCTACCTCACCGACGTCTTCAACCACATGGTCTATCGCCTGCGCGAGGGCCGGCTCGAGCTCGATCGCATCAACGAGACGCTGCTCAAGAAGAATGAGGAGCTCGAGCTTCTTTCGACGACGGACAGTCTCACCGGTCTGTCGAATCACCGCTCACTGATGAAGCGCCTCGACGACGAAGTCGCGCGATTCAAGAAAGAGAAGACGGGCTTCTCGGTACTCGTCGGCGACGTTGACCACTTCAAGCAGTACAACGACGCGTTCGGGCATCCGGCCGGCGACGAAGTACTTCAGACGATCGCGGAAATCATGCGCGATTCCACCCGCAAGGACGATTGCTGCGCGCGCTACGGTGGTGAGGAGTTTGTCATCGTGTTGCCCGGCGTGGCCATCGCCGAGGCGCTCGACACCGCCGAGCACATCCGCGCGCGGGTGGCCGCCAAGAAGTTCAACGGCCGGAAGATCACGCTGAGCATCGGCGTCGCCGGCTTCCCCGAAGCAGCGGACGACGCAGAGGCAATTATCGCGGTCGCCGACGAAGCGCTGTACCAGGCGAAGAGAGAAGGACGCGACAGAACCGTGCGCGCGCGCAGGCTCAAAAAGACAGGGTGATTTACCGAGTTCCTGGCGCGACGACTGACTTTGCAGTCTAGTCCGCTACCAGAGTGACTTTCTAAGTTAGGGCCGGGTGATCAGCGACTGGTGGATCCACCCGGTTCGTGCGGAATCATCGGACACGCGAACCCATTCATCGGCGTAGGAAGAAGCGATGAGCGACGTCCCGGCTTCCGCGGTGAACGAGACGGTGAAATTGGTGCCGGGTCCTTCGCGGATATTTCCGCGGCTCGTCGTCTTCAGCTTGATGGGTACGGCAAACGGCGTTTCTCCCGGACGCGCCCCTTCTTTGCTCACGCCAAGACGTCGGTACCCCGACGATACCATCTTGGCCTGATTTGCCAGATAGAGCGCGCCGCCGTAATTCGCCTTGTCGAATTCCGTGGCGCTCTGTCGGACGAGCCGGGTGACCTGTGCGGCTTCGGGCGGATCCGCCGAGGCACCCGTCTTCATTGTCTGTAGCGCGACTTCTGCCTCGGCCATCGCGGAGGCAGCCTGGGCGCGGCTGGCCACCGTCTGAAGCTTGGCCATCGCGCGCACGACTTCGGCGCGCGTATCCTCGAGGCGCTCCTGGAGATCCTCAATCTGCGCGTCGCGCGCCAGCAGCTGCAGCTCGAGGCGGGAGACGCGCTTGTCCAGCTCAGGATCCCGAACGGTCACGGTGTCGTGAACTACCTTGACGCTGGGAACGGGCGCGGGCGCGACTTTTGGCTTTGCGCACGCGATCAATACGGTTCCGAACGCCAGCAAGACGAACCAGGAGCGGACCAAAGAATATCCTCGTCGATTTCGGTGCGGAGGCCAGGGTATGTAACCGGCCCCCCTCCCACTGGCGTTCACAGTAATACATGGAGGGTGAACGTCGCCATACTAAAGATTGGACGACCGGGGCAACCGCAACGGAACACGTCAGCCGAACTGCAACTGTTGCAGATGCGGTCCGCCCGCCGGCATCATTTACCAACCTCACATTCTGCGGATGCGAAACACGAAGGCAAAAGCGCGCTGGAGCAGGCGAAAGAAGCTGACGCTTGCCTTGATCACGGTCGTGCTTGCGCCCGTCTGCATCGCGGCCGCGTGCTTCAATAGCGCGCTCTCAACAAGTGCAGCTGACCCACTTAGCAGCACGACACAATGGTGGCGCGACGGCGTGTGCTACGAGGTGTTCGTCCGGTCTTTTGCGGATGCCGATGGCGACGGAGTGGGGGATCTGCGGGGACTCACGTCCCGGCTCGACTACATCAACGACGGAAATCCAGCCAGCCGTACCAGCCTGGGCGCAAGATGCATCTGGCTCATGCCGATCGACAAATCGCTGAGCTACCACGGGTATGACGTGAGCGACTACTATCACGTCGATCCCCACTATGGGACCGATGAGGATTTCCGGACGCTCGTCCGGGAGGCACACCGCCGAGGGATTCACGTGATAGTGGATTTCGTTCCGAATCACTCGTCGAGCGAGCATCCATTTTTCCAGTCGGCGCTTCACGACACGGCGAGTCCGTATCGAAGCTGGTATCGGTGGTCGAGCGCAAAGCCGAAACAGCCGTCGACGTGGGGCCAGGAAGTGTGGCACAAATCGCCCGTGCGCGATGAGTACTACTACGGCCTGTTCTGGGGCGGGATGCCGGATCTGAACTATGAGACGCCGGCGGTGCTGGAGGAAATGCAGAAGGTCGCGGCGCACTGG
>Ga0193744_1000314_pt1 | contig 11082 bp, 13 predicted proteins | sample L1a1metaG_FD_143056 | JGI IMG/M metagenome (GOLD analysis project Ga0193744, IMG submission 143056) | Soil microbial communities from a riparian zone of the East river system, Colorado, United States - L1a1 | ecosystem: Environmental > Terrestrial > Soil > Riparian zone | place: USA: East River...
GCTTTAAGTACCAGAAGAATGAACTTTCTCAATACCCATTATAGCTACACCCGCAGCAGAGCCAATAATCAGTATACTGCCTCCGGTACCGGCACAATAAGCCAGGTATTCCCAGAAAAAATGATCAGTCGGATATTGCTGCAAATCATACATACCCTGTAAAGCCGCCACTAATGGCACATTATCAATAATGGCAGACAACAATCCTATAAGAGAAAGAATTATAATATTATTACCGATAGCTTCATTCAAATAACTTGCTAAAGCTTGAAGTGTTCCGAAGGATTGTAATGCCGCCACTGCCAGTAATATGCCCAGGAAAAACAGTATGCTTGGCATATCTATTTTTTCTAGTGCCTTTATAATTGATACAGGTATTTTTTCCTCTTTCAATTTATTTCTGTGGAGATATTCACTTAATGCCCAAACAACACCTAAACTAAATAACATACCCATAAATGGAGGTAAGTGGGTAATAGATTTAAAAAGAGGTACAAATAATAAACCGAGAATACCAGTATAAAATATGATGTTTCTTTCTTCTCTTGTCACTTTAGATGTAAAGGAGGTATTCATAGCTTTTACATTTCCTTTAAATCTTCTTAATACTAAGATTAATGGTATTAACACACAGACCAAACTGGGTAAGAATAACATTTTTATAATGCCCATGGAAGTAATTTGATTGCCTAACCAAAGCATAGTGGTCGTAACATCACCAATTGGGCTCCATGCACCACCCGCATTTGCTGCTATAACTATCATTCCGGCAAACATCAATCTATCCTCCCTGTCAGACAGAATCTTGGAGGATATTGACGCCATTACGATAGCAGTAGTCAGATTATCAAGAACTGGAGAAAGGAAAAAAGTAATAATAGATATTATGATGAGTAATGATCTTTTTGAAGTGGTAGTTATCCGGTCAGTGATCACATTAAATCCATCATGAAGATCTATTAACTCTACAATAGTCATGGCACCCATTAAGAAAAATAAAATACCTCCTATTTCTCCAATGTGATGCATTAAGTTTTTAGATACAATCTCCTGATCTGATTGGGCAAAAGAATATACTACCCAACAAATCACACCTGTTAATATAGCCGGCACTGCCTTATCCAGTTTTATAGCATTTTCCATTACTATAAATACATAGCCTAATACAAAACAAAGAATTAACAGTAACTCCATAGATTACAAATGTAGTAAAAGGTGAGATTTGAAAGACGAAAGGTGAAAGGTAGATAAAGATAATTTATTCACCTATCACTTGGTAATACAACAGTAAGTCAAATCAAAAAATACATCTCACATTTTTACATCACATATTTCACAATAAGCATTGCAACTTTTTAAGGCCAAAGAGCATCTATATTAAATAAACCAAAAGAAAATACTATGAATTCAAAAAACTCAATAATCATTATAATAATATGCTTGATTACAATAAGCATTACAGCACAAATCAATTCAGATAACAAAAACCAATTGAGCATTCTTCTCTACAGAAACGAAACTGTAATAGAGCCAATTAATGGAAATAAGGATATCGATAAGTTCTTCAATGGGATCTATTATCAAAGATCATTTAATAATGGACTAGGAGGAATAGCGGGTTTAGAATACAATCAATCTGGTGTTTACGACAATTGCATTTACTGTGCAGATAACTTTTATGGTACTGGAAATTTAAAGGAACTTAGTTTCTTACTAGGGTCTAAGTATTTAATAATGCATGGTAATACTTTCTTTATTCATCCCTATGTTCAACTAGACCTATTCTATTCTAGTAGCACTTATTCAGGAAACTTCGAAGGAGGATTTGCCAATCAGGGGTATAGCTTTGAAGATAAGTATACAAAATATGGTATTATTGGAAGGGCAGGCTTAGAATTGTCACCGATAAGAAATCTATTTCTAAACATATCCTGTAATTATAGAACAGGGCATTTCTCGGGAAAAAGATTAAGAGAAGATATTAGTTTTTCAGGAACTTATTCTAATTGGATTCCTGTGGAGCTTAAACTGGGTGTTGGTTTTTAGTTCATGAAATATATCGTTAATTATTTTATAAGAATGCTGAATGTTGTATAACTTCAACAGACTTTTTTACGTTTAGTGATAAAAAAATATATTTATGAAATCTTTTACTTTAAAAATCTTCCTTTTATTATTGATCAATATTGTTTCATTTAACTTTATAAATGCACAATCCAACCCTCCAACTATGAGCTTATCTAATTCAGATAGAGCTATACAAATGACTAAAGGGTTAAGTGAAAAACTAAAATTTGATGATAAACAAATTACAGATATCAATGCCGTTCATTTAACTTTCCTTAATAATATGGATTTACAAAGAAAGGATTTTGATAAAAAAACAGCTAAATCTAAGTTAAAAGTACTAGATAAAATAAAAGAGTTAAACCTTCATAAAGAAAATTCAATAAAGAAATTGCTTAATCCAATACAATTAGAAGATTACAATAAATGGCTTGAAGAAACTAAAGCAGTCAAGAAGGAAACCTTAGAAAATAGAATACCTCAGGGTGGAGCTCAACCCAAGCAGTCAGACTTAGAGTTTAAATAAAGATGGTACTACATTTTGAATGTAGCACCATTTTGAAGTGATCCCGACTGGACTCGAACCAGTAACCTACGGCTTAGAAGGCAGTTGCTCTATCCGTTGAGCTACGGGACCTTTTAATTTCGAGATGCAAAAGTACATTTTTTCTAAAAAACTATCCATATTTTTTTATATTGATTTACTTACTCCTACTTTAGCATCAAAGAAATAGTAGTGGCAAATCGTGCAATTCAAATAGAAAAAGGATGGAAAGAAGCTTTAGGTGGAGAATTTGATAAAGCTTACTTTGATAATATTAGATCAGCAATAAAGAAGGCTCATATGGATGGGAAAGCAACTTTCCCTCCAAATCCACTTATATTCAATGCCTTTAATAAAACTCCATTTGATAAAGTAAAAGTAGTAATTTTAGGTCAAGATCCCTATCATCAGCCCGGGCAGGCAATGGGTTTAAGCTTCTCCGTTCCTCATTCTGTTGCAATTCCAGCTTCATTGAGAAATATTTATCTTGAAATAAAAAGAGATTTGGGAATCTTACCTCCCAACCACGGCGACTTAAGCTCTTGGGCAGAACAAGGGGTATTTTTATTGAATGCCATTCTAACGGTTGAAGCCGGTCAGGCAGCATCACATAAGAATATAGGTTGGGAACACTTTACCAATAAAGTAATTAGTGTTTTAAGTGAACAGAAGTCAGGATTGATATTCCTCCTTTGGGGTAATTTTGCCAGAAACAAGAAACAGTTAATTGATGAATCAAAACATTACATTTTAGAAGCTGTACATCCCTCCCCATTAGCAGGTGGCAAGTTTATTGGTTGTGGTCATTTCTCCAAAGTAAATGAGATTCTGATTAATAATGGTCAAGAGCCAATTGAATGGTCTATAAAATAAAAAGAGGTATGACCGGATAGATCATACCTCCAATATTCTAAAAATAATTATTAAAATGTATAACGAATTGCCAGGCCACCTGCTTCACCACCAAACCCACTAAGATAACCGCCAATAATTATTGTAGGTAACCAGTCAACCGTAATGCTTATTGGAGCCCCGTTAAATTTATAATCGAGACCTAAAGCTCCCATAATACCAAAATTGGTTGTACTTACCCCTGGTTGAAAGTCATTAAAAGCACCTCCCCAAGATTGGAACATTAAACCGCCACCATAATACCATTGTAAACCTTCAACTGATGAAATCGGGTTGTGTATCAAGTATAAAGCCGATATCCTAAAATAACTATAATCATAAGTACCACTACCATACGATCTATAATTTAAAATACCTTCTAAGGCTGCTTTATCATTCATAAAGTGTTTAAAGGTTAATCCATAACCCCAGCCAAAACGTAAGCCTATTCCATTATTATAGGTCTGAGCTTCTAATAAATTATTACTTATAAAGATAAACCCGGTTAGTAATAATAATAATTTAAGTTTTTTCATAATGTATATATTTTTTTGTTTGGTCAAATTTAAGGCATATAAGAATAACTGGTATATAATAAATAAAAAAAAACACTCAATAGACCAATTAATATATGATAAAAAAAAATATTATATGCTGGGGTACACCAATAGAAAATCTGTATAAATTTGTATCATTACTCACTTATTAAAAAATTAATACTATGAAAAATTTATTACTAGCAACCTTACTTCTAGTTGCTTCTGCACTTAGCGCACAAACTATGCAAGGTAATTGGTTGATGGGCGGTTCCGCAGGATTTTCTTCATCTACTGTTGATGTTGACGGTGCTGAGGCTTTTACTGTAATTCACATTAGTCCGGACCTCGGTTATTTTATCATGGATAATCTAGCGGTTGGAGCTGCAATTGATTTCACTTCTTCTTCTTCTAATGGTTCATCTGGATCAAGCTTTAGTGCAGGCCCTTTTGTTCGTTACTATTTTGCAAATTTAGGTGAAAAGGCTAAGCTATTTGGTCAGGGTCAATTTACTTTCGGAAGTGAAACTCCTTTTGGTGAAGATGATTCAGTAAGTTCTACTGCATGGGAGATTAAAGCTGGTCTTGCCTGGTTTTTAAATAATCATGTTGCTTTAGAAGCTGCTTTGGGTTATGGATCTCATAAACCAGGTGATGAAAATGGAGTGGCAGGTATTGCTACTAACAGATTTGGTTTAGAAATTGGTTTCCAAATTCATTTGGGTGCTGAATAACATTATTATTTAAACAAAAGCTAATAAAATTATTACTATGAAAAATTTATTATTAGGTATCCTGATCCTTGTTTCTGTTTCCTTAAATGCGCAGTGTGTAAAAGGTAACTGGTTAGTAGGTGGTTCTGCTGGATTTTCTTCATCTACTGTTGATATTGATGGAGCAGAGGCCGTAACAAATATTCATGTTAGTCCAGACATAGGCTATTTTATAATAGACCGTTTGGCTGTTGGTGCCGCTATTGATTTTACTTCAACATCATCAAATGGTCATTCAGGATCAAGTTTCTCTGTTGGGCCTGCTGTTCGTTATTATTTTGCTGATCTAGGTGAAAGTGCTAAGCTATTTGGTCAGGCTCAATTTACATTTGGAAGTGAAACTCCTTTTGGTGAAGATGACTCAGTAAGTTCTACTGCTTGGGGAGTATCCGCAGGACTTGCATGGTTTTTAAACCATCACGTTGCCTTGGAAGCTTCATTGGGTTATGGATCTCATAAACCTGGTGATGAAAATGGTATTGCTGGTATTGCTACCAACACTTTTGGTTTAGAAGTTGGTTTCCAAATTGAATTAGGAGAATAATTATTATAAAACAATTTTAAACACTTATACAAAGCCTATCTCTAATGAGATAGGCTTTTGTATTTTTGCACAAAAATAATCATGAGGAATTATATCAGATTAGCTGCTTTGTTTGGATTAACTGCAGTAATCCTTGGGGCTTTTGGTGCTCATGCTTTAAAGCTGTTACTCTCTACTGAAATGCTTCAAGTATATCATACCGGTGTTGAGTACCAGTTTTATCATGCCATTGCCATTCTATTAGTTGCTGTATTATATAAACATTACCCATCTTCATTATTAAACAGGGCGGCTTTCTTTTTTACCATAGGCATTATTTTATTTTCCGGATCATTGTACATTCTATCTCTTAAAGAATTACTGGCTTTTCTTCCTTTAAAAATATTTGGTGTGGTCACTCCTATAGGTGGTGTGTTTTTTATATTAGGCTGGTTATCATTATTAGTATCTTCAAAAAAATCTGATGTCAAAAATATATAATGAATTTACTTCCAGGATGCAGTCCATTGCAGACGTTAATTATGCTGCGGCATTATTGCATTGGGATATGGAAACCTATATGCCAGAAAAAGCTGCGCAAAGAAAGGGAGAGCAAATTTCAACTTTGACTTCCTTAGCTCATAAAAGATTTAGTTCTACTAAAACCCATGACCTATTAAAGAAGTGCAGAAAGGCTAAAAATATAAGTGATGATGATATGACGAATATCATAAGAACTTTGGAAGACTATGATAAAGCTATTAAGTTACCCGCTAAGTTCGTCGCTGAACTATCTGAAGCTGGTTCTAAAGCTTATGTTTCCTGGATAGAAGCGAGGAAACAAAATGATTTTAGTATTTTTAATGTTCCTCTACAAAAACTAATCAATTTAAAGAAAAAAGAGACTGAATTAACAGGATACAAAGCACATCCTTACGACGCTTTATTAGATACATTCGAGCCAAAGTGTACAGTAGATTTTCTGGATAAACTATTTTTAGATGTACGAAAAGAGTTGGTTCCCTTTGTAGCAAATATCAGATCAAAGCCAGAAATAGACAATAGTTTTTTACACAAATTCTATCCTAAACACAAGCAATGGGAATTTGGTATGCATATACTGAAGCAAATGGGATATGATTTTAAAGCAGGAAGACAAGATATTTCAGAACACCCATTTACCATAAACTTTGGACCAGAGGATGTTAGAGTAACAACCCGTATCGATGAAAACAACTTTGCAAATATGACCTGGAGTTGCATTCATGAAGGTGGTCATGCCTTATATGAACAGGGCTTACCTGGTTTTGAATATGGCTTACCGCTTGGATCTGCGGCTTCTTTAGCTATTCATGAAAGCCAGTCCAGGTTATGGGAGAATATGCTGGGTAGAAGTAAGGATTTTTGGGTAACTAATTACCCATATCTTCAAACCATATTCCCTGAAAACTTATCTGATATTTCCTTAGATCAGTTTTATGCCGGAATTAATAAAGTACAAGCCAGCCCAATAAGAACTGAATCTGATGAACTTCATTACCATTTCCATGTCATGATCAGGTATGAAATTGAAAAAGGGATATTTGAGGAGTCATTAAAGCTATCTGATTTAAAAGATTATTGGAACGCCAATTACAAGGATTACTTAGGGTTGGATATAAAATCTGATAAAGAAGGCATATTGCAGGATATCCATTGGGCACACGGTAGCTTTGGCTATTTCCCTACCTATTCTTTGGGTAGCTTTTATGCTGCTCAGTTTTTTAAAAAGGCCTCTGAAGTAATACCTACCTTAAAGAATGATATAAAAGCAACGAATTATGGGAATCTCTTACAGTGGTTGAGGTCAAATATTCATATGGAAGGTAGAAAATATTTACCTAATGAGCTTTGCAGAAAAGTGACTGGTGAGGACCTTGATTTTAAATACTTTATGCAATATGCGTCCTCAAAATATGGAGACATCTATAAATAAGACAGCTTAAAGACTTTTCAAATCTATTATTTATCTAATTACAAATATTAACTTAGCAGAAAAAATGAGAACTATAATCCTCTTAATATTTCTTTCTTTTACCGTTGTTAATCAAACCAATGCGGTAGTCGTAGTTACTACACCTGTAAAAGCTACTAGTTCTAAATCAGCTGACAATGAGAAGAAAATTGCTAAAGAAAAAACCCATACAAAACACTTCTCTTTTAAAAAACTCTTTAAAAGAATAGCACACGTATTTGAATTTGATCTTTCTGACCCTGTTGATGGTTGGCTCTCATTAGCGATAATATGTTTCGGGGCGGCTCTGGCTTTATTATTAATAAGTGCCATTGTTGGGGGTATTTATATATTGGGGTTTTTAGCTACTATTTTAGCCATAGGAGGATTTGTTAGTTTTATTATTTGGGCATTAAAGGCATTTTCTTAGGTATTTCAATGCTCAGTAAACTTTATCATTGTTTAAGTATTTATATTTTATACAAGTATTACTTACATCAACGTAACTTTTTATAAAGAATCATTTCTTTTATTTAATGTCTTATTCAAATTTGTAAACAGTATAAATTTTGCCCTGATATATACTCTTAGGTTTTCCCAGATCTTTAATAAGGTCTCCAGAAATGCTGTCTTTCAACTTATCTATTAGCATAAAATGTTGCTTTGATGGGATATTACTAATTTCTATTTCTTTAAATCTTTGAAAATAGGTATGGGCAGAAAAATCACTATTTGTATTATTGCCAACTAAAACAGATTCACCCCTAGGTATCCATTTTGAGAACTTTGAAATCTCTGATAATATATCTTTTTCTCGTCCGGGAGTTCCAAATAAATTGAAACAATAAATTAATGTGCCTATAAGAAATGTAAAAGAAAAGATGGCTAGTGGTCGCTTAAATTTATAGCTAGCTAGTTTAATTTTTAAGCTATGTGCTGAAAAGTATAAAATAAAAAAAGAAAAGCCTAAGGCAAAAAAAGGCAAAGCAGGAATAATATAAATTGCATTTTGCCTGGAGCTAATAATTATAGGTAATGTCGCAGATAAACCAATGAGAAGAAATAATATTCCCAATTTCCTATTTTCCTCTTCTAAGTATTTAATTGATTTTTTAAAGTAGCGATAGAGAACAATTATCACAATCAAGCCTATTAAGGGGGATATTTCAATTAAAATCAGGTAAAGTACTTTTAAGTGATACAACCCTCTTAAGTCAGCATCAGATCGAGTTCCATTAAGAACAGGATTTAATCTTTGAAACCAATATTCCTTGATAAAATCATAGGCTGAAGGATTATAATAACACAACAAAATAATAGATAAAAGAGCGGTTAAAAATGAAACTGCAGATAAGAAAAATCCTCTCCAGGTATGCTTTTGTTTAAATAATAAATAAATTAAAAAGGGTATTACAACCGGGAAAAAACCCACGGGACCTTTAGCTAATACTCCTATAAAAATGACAAGCCCACCCAAAAAGGCAAATAACCAACTAAATTTATCTTCCTGAAAAGCTGATCTTATTAAAATACCAGTAGCCAATAAACAAAATATTAACTGGAAGCTATCCATTAAGTTATTTGGATTACCCCATATAACGGTTGGCATTAAATACCAAAGTATTAAAGGTAAAAAAGCAAATCCTGAGAGTACAACAAAAGTTTTGGATAGAATATTCCAAATGTGAATTAATAAGCTTAAGTTAATACCTAAAACCACAAATGAAAATAACTTTTCAACCCACCAATATTCACCAAATAACCTGAAGAAAAAAGATTCAACAATTAACATTAAGGGGAGGTTTTCATAGTAGATGGGTTTTACAAAATCAAGCCAGTAACCATGCGAAAAGAATGGTTGCCAAGAACTTCCTTTACCAATTGCCAGATTTCTAGCAATTGAAGAATATAACAAGCCATCGGGGAACATACCTTGGGTGACAAGCCGTGGAAGGAACATCGCCAGTATAAAGGAAATAGTAAAAAACATGAATGCATTTTTTACTAATAATTCTCCTAATTTTTTTAACCAATTAATTATCATATAATTCAGGTTTATACCACTTTTACCTTTACTTCATTAGAGCCCAACGCTTACATACTTTATTATATAATTGAAACTTTCTTTTTATAAATAATCATTTCAACTATTATTTTAAGCCATATCAATATACTGGGTACAACCTTTACCACATATGGATACATATATTGAGTTCGGATACTTCTCGGGAATAGATCAGTTGAAGATAAGGTGGTAAATACAAATGCAAGTATTAATAAAATAAGGTTCTCCCTACTGCGCTCCTGACAACTAAACCAAATAATTATACCTGAAACTGCAATAATGAAAGTAGGAGACTCTGCCTTATGATTAAATATCACTACCCAAATAAGTATGGAGGCTAAAAACAGTAAACGAAACTGTAGTTGATCGTAATACTTGTATTTCAATAAGGGTGCTAAAAACAAAATTACACCTATAATAGTAATTGTATCCTTCACATTGACATTAAACCAGGTCTTTAGCCAGCCTGCTACTGAATATCCAATGGATGTACTATGGTCATTGGACAATAGATAAAACCAGCTTTTGTATTGAGCTATTAATTCCTGGCTTGTACAAACCAATAAAGGTAATAAGCCAAGTATAATAAACCATCCAATAGTATATAAGGCAGACTTTAACTTATGAGGATAAAAAATAAATAAGGCAAGGGCCACAATACCAAATAGTTTAATAAATACAGTCAGAACTATACAAAGTGAAGCTAAGGCCACATTCTTCTTTTCTAAGTATATAAAGGCAAAAATCAATAAGCCTGCAATAAGACAGTTACTCTGTGAATTCTGTAAAGAAGTTATCAGCTCAATAATTACAAATACAAGTAAGAGGTAATTAAACTTATTATTCCAAATGGGGAGTTTAATAAGGGCAAACATCAATACCATTGCATTCAACAGATTCCATATGAATAAGCCCATGAGATCTGGTAAACTTGCAATAGGGGCCATTAATAATGCAAAGCTTGGACTATACTTGTAATAGTCAAAATGCTCTAATGGATAAAGTTGATAGAGATCCTTATTATGGATCAGATGATAAAAAGACTGTTTGAAAATTAAATAGTTATTATAATGTGTATAAGCTAAATCTTTATCAATAAAGGTTTTAGAACCTGAATAATAATTCTGGGCTGTGATAGCCACCACTATAATAAGTATTACTCCGGCAAAATATAATGGATTAGAGACTAGTTTATAAAGTTTGTTCATTTCTACTCAGCTTAATACTGACGAAAATAACATTTTACTTTCATTATCTATTGAGATGATTCCTAATTAGGGATCGATCCTACAATATTCCTCGCTATATAAATTATTCTCTATAGGTTTCATTGATGATTTTAACTAAAATTAGGAAGCTGACTCCCCTATTTAAATTATTTATTATTCCATTAACCAAAGCTTATGATGGCCTTAACTAAAAGGGGATGGTTCAATTCGTCCAACTACTAAATAATAAAATTATGAAAAAGAACTTCTTAACTTTAGCTACAATTATTACTATTAGCTCTTTTATTAATGCACAGTTTTCTGTGGGATTTAAAGCAGGAGCCAATTTTGCCAATGCCGATTTGTCTGGTATATCTGAACGCATACTTCCTGATGCTAAAACTTTTACCGGCTATACTACTGGTGTTAATATGGGATATAAAATTACTAATAATTTGTCTGCACAAGCTGAACTTAATCTG
>Ga0193744_1000315_pt1 | contig 11064 bp, 8 predicted proteins | sample L1a1metaG_FD_143056 | JGI IMG/M metagenome (GOLD analysis project Ga0193744, IMG submission 143056) | Soil microbial communities from a riparian zone of the East river system, Colorado, United States - L1a1 | ecosystem: Environmental > Terrestrial > Soil > Riparian zone | place: USA: East River...
TTGCCAGGGATTCGGCACGCCCTCGTTCGTCCGGCAACCGCTGAGCCCGGCGCCCGTTTCATCGCGTACCTTTTACCGGATTTCGCTGGCGGTCCGCTTCCAAGCGACGCTACCTTGCGCCGCCTTTTGCGCGAGCGAGGCCTCCCCGATCCGTCCGTTCCTGCGCTCTTCATCCCGATCAAAGAGATCCCGTTGTCGGCCACGACCGGGAAACTCGATCGCGCGGCTTTGCCTGCGCCGCCACAAGGTGAACTCATCGCCTCGCACGATCCGGTGCAGCCTTACATCGGCCTCCAACTTCAATTGCTCGCTATTTGGGAGGACGTGCTCGGCGTGCGGGAAATCGGCATCCGCGATGATTTCTTCGATCTCGGCGGCAATTCACTCCTGGCGATGCGAATGCTGCAACGCGCCGAACTTGCGTGCGGCAAAGTGATCCTGCCGTCCGCGCTCTTCCGCCATCCCACAGTGGAGCATCTGGCGGGCGAGATCGCTCGTGAGGTGATTGATGAATCGCCCTCCCTCTTGCACGTGAACGACGCTGGCACGCGCACTCCGTTTTTCTATCTCCATGGCGATCTCTCCGGCGGCGGATTCTACAGCCTCAAGCTCTCTCGCGCCCTCGGACCCGACCAACCCTTTTACGTGCTGCCGCCGCAGGATATTCGTCTGCTTCCGGATGCGCCGACCATCGAGAAAATGGCTGCGGCCCACCTCGCGGCGTTGCGCGCTGTCCGCCCCAAGGGGCCATACGTCATCGGCGGATTTTGCATCGGCGGTCTGGTGGCGTACGAGCTAGCGCAGCAGATTGCCGCCAGCGGCGAGCCGGTCGAAATGCTGCTCATTATAGATGCGGCGCCAGAAGACAAGGGTCTGCGCGGGTTGCGTTGGCTCTCGGGCGCGTTCGGGGCCGTGCTTCGGTGGGATGATCACGCCAAGGTCGATTACTTTGGGCGCTGGGTCCTTTGGCGCGGGCGGTTGTCCCGTTGGTATGGCCTCAATGTGAAGGCGCAGATGCAGGTTATTTTCCGCCGCATCTCCAATCGCTTCACGCGCACGCGCGACCGGTTGCGTCCGCGCTCTCGAAGCGACGGAAAAGAGGGGGGCGACTCGCTGGAATCAAACGTGTCCATCCGGCGCGAGCGCGATGTGCCCTCGGTGTTCCTCTGGGCCTCGGCGCGTTATCACCCGCGGCCGTACCATGGACCGGTAGCGCTGTTACTCTCCGAGGATGTCTTGGATCGTGGCAGAAATCTTTCCGCCGAATGGAAGGCGCTCGCGCCTGAAGTCACCGTGCACCCGCTTACTGGCAGTCACTTGGAATGCATCACCGCACACGTCGATACCCTAGCCCAAACGATCGAAAGCTGTCTCCAGGGCGGCGCCGCTTCGAGCTCGCATCCTCGTCCGCATTCCGAACCTTCCATCGCGGTTAGCGCCGAGTTCCAAAACTGAAACCGCCATTGCCAGCTGAGGTGAGCGCGACCGAGCTGGAAACTCCCGTCAGCGGAGTGCGAATCTGGAGAGCGAACCTGGAGTCGATGTCGGCCATGGACCTCGAAGAGTTAAGCAAATTACTCGATTCCGCCGAACACGCGCGCGCCGCGCGATTCCATTTCGGTCGGGATCGCCGGCATTACGTTGCCTCTCGCGGTCTGCTTCGGCGGTTGGTGGGCGAGGCACTGGAGCAGCCTGCGTCGTCGCTGATTTTTGAATACGGCTCGCATGGCAAGCCTGCGATCGCCGCCGGCACGTGCAGTCGGCCACTGCGTTTCAATCTTTCCCACTCCGCCGGCTGGGCCATGTTCGCGCTGGCGTGGGATCGCGAAGTTGGCATCGATCTCGAATGCGGCGCCCGTCTCGAGCGCGACGACAACAGCCTTTCGGACCTCGCCGCTCGTATTTTTTCCGCGCGCGAGCTGGCAATCTGGCGAGCACTCTCAAATGACGCACAACAGCGCGCCGCATTTCTTCGCGCTTGGACGCGCAAGGAAGCTTACGCCAAGGCCACCGGCCAGGGCGTCTTTGACGAACTGGATCGCATCGAAGTTGCGCTCGACGCCGCGGCGCCGAAACAGTCCTTCACGCTATGCTCGGCGCATGCATCGGAACCGAGGCGCAACTGGGCACTCTACGATTTGTCGGCTCCCGAAGGTTTCGCTGCCGCGCTCGCAGTCGAACAAAAGCTCCAAACGAAGCCATGAGTAATCAGCTGATGAGTGGATCGTGATGCTAGTTGGCTGACGCCGAGAAAATGGCGGTTAGGTCAGCACCGATCACTTGTCTCGCGCAGCTCGATCTGTCATTATTCTGAATGCACAAAGACAAGCCGCCGGGTCTTTTCGATTTTGCCGAACGCGGGGTGCGTTATCTCGTCGGTTTCTGGTTCACCACCGGGCTCGTTCTCAGCATTTTGGCCCGGACCGCGATATTGATCATGAGCGATGACGCCTCGACCCCAAACAGACAAAGCACCGACCGGCTCGAAGCTGAAGCCACTGCTCGCAAAGCTGCCAAGGATCCGAACGGACCACCCGCAGCTCCCGCTGCGGTCCGATATTGATCCGCTAGTTGATCAGATAAGCTTCCAAGAGAGCGATGCCCGTAGTCTCGCCAACTCCACGCACCACGGCCGTGTAGACCCCGGCGCCGGAGGCAATGAGGATCGCCGACTCGCGATTGTCCGTCGGAGCGAAGCCCGCCGCCGCGATCTCGGAGCTGTTGGGCGCGTCGATCCAGTCGTCATTTGCTTCGACCAACGCACCATTGGAGTCATGCAACTCCAGCGCCGGATTTTGCAGGCTGCCGTTAACACCGGACGCCGCGAGAGAAGGGCCAATCGCGCGCAATAAAAAACGCTTCGAAACGCTCTGGTCAGTGAGCCCGCCGATCAACACGTCGTTATCGAGGCCGACAAATGCACGCGCGGAAAGATTGAGCAGTCGCAAACTGCCGGTTGGATCCAGGTCGTACACTTCAATCAAACCGACTCCGCTAGTCGCGTTCGCGCCGCGCAGGACGGCCGTGTAATTTCCCGCCGGCAAAATTGAAACCAGCGCAGCCTCCTTCTCATCGTTGGGAGCGAGACCGGTTCCTAGAATCTCAGTCGCTTGTGTGCTCCGCCAGTTATCATTCCATGAGATCGTCGCACCGCTCGCCGCGTGCAGTTCAAGCACCGGATCGTCGATTCGGCCGGGGATCGGGACGCCGCCCACCTGGAGCGATGGTCCGAGGCCGCGAATGATGATGCGTTTCGTTTGAGAGACGTCGCCCTGAATGATGAACCCGCCGATGCAAACCCGGTCGTCGCTTCCCACCGTGACGCGCGTCGAGATGTTAGTGAGGCCCGGGTCCGGGACACCGATGATGCTCGTGATCCAGCTGGCCCTCGACGAAATGCGCACCGCGTAAAAGCCGGAGGGCACCGGTGCGTTGCCCGTGACGAGCGAGCCATCAGGTAGGTACGATCCGCGTTCATCGAACAGAGCTGCGTTATAGGGACCGCCGCCCTCAGGGCCCGAGGCGAATCGATCGACGTCGGAATTAATGCCGGCGAGTTTCCAGACGCCGCCGTCGTTCATAAAGACGGCGCCTCCAGAATCGCCGCCGGAGAGATGAGCCTCTTGCGGATATCCGGCCTGATCGAAAAGAATGTGAAGCATATCCGCACCCGGGCCAAATTGCCTGATATCCGCCACTTCATTCTCTCCCCAGCGCTGAACCAGATCGCCCACGCCCCAGGTCCACCCGCGAAGCTGGCCGTTGACGATTCGGTCCGGACCGCGTTGCGTGCCGCGCCCCATCACCACCAGATGCTGACCGACCTCATTGCTCTTGGTGTAGAGCGGAGCGTAGGACGGCAAGGTCTCGGCGACTTGAAAGATTAGAAGGTCGTTACTCGGGTCGTCGAACCAGCGCACGATGGTGTAATTCACGCCGTGATAGACGAATTTGTCCGAGACGCTGCCGAGATGTTTCGCCGTCACGAAAAAGTGCGGCGCGATCGCCGTCCCGGAAAAAGCCCCGAAGTTTCCCTGGAATTGCCAGCCGCTTCCCGCGAGCGATCCAGTCGGCGCTGTGGTGTTCGCCGTGGGATCGCCCGTTCGAAAAAGAATGATGCCATGGGCCGCTCCCGTGAACGACCCCAGAGCGATCGCGATCAGCAGTCCGCCCATCCAGCGCCGGAAAAAGAATTGTCTGCGAATGCCCATCACAAAATCAGGTCTGCTCAAAAACGAGCATATCACAGGCCGCACCATTTGCCCGCGCGCATTGCGACGTAGACGCGCTGGGCACCCCATTTTCCGGAGGGACGTGCTTCCGCACGTCCCACTTCCGTTCCCCCCTTAGCGCAAGCTCTCGATTAGCGCGCGACTTGTCGCGATCGCGCTTTCATCAGGATTCGAGCTCGCCTTCAACGCCTCGATCGATTTCTCCGCCGCAGCGATGGCGTCCTTCTTGTTGCCCATCTTGGCGAGAATCTGTGCTTTCTTATAGTGCATGAAATAAGCGGTTGGATTCTTTTCCAGCGCTTGATCGACCCACTTCAGCGCCTGCGGCAGGTCCTTGTTCTGGTCGAGGTAGAAACTCGCCGCACTATAATAAAACCCCGGCTCCTGCGGCTTGCCACCCTTCACCGCCGCGTCGATACCCTTGCTTACTTTCTCAACGTCGTGCGTCGTTAACTTGATAGGCACGCGCATTTTGTCCCATTCAAAGTAGAGCGTGGCCGAATCCGCGCGCAAATCTTCGAAGCCAATCGTGAAGGTCTCGGCCGACGTAGTCAGCGCGATTGGTTTCGCCGGCGCGCGAGCGGCGTCGGACTCCTGCTTGTAATCTGCGGCACTCTGGGCGTTGAGATCCTTCGAAAAGATTATCGTCCACTCGTTCGAGCCGGGAATCGTGTAGAGCAGGTATTCGCCCGCCGGCACCTCCTTGTCGCCCAGTTTCACGTCCGCGCTGAACTTGATCCGAGTCGGTCTGTTGGCGCCGGTGCGCCAGATTTTGTCGAACGGCACCAGACCGCCGAAAATGTTTCGATTGTTCTTATTCGGCCGCGAGTAATCCACTTCCACATCCGTCAATCCAACACGCTGTTTCACGACCGCATGCTGGCTGGCCTGCGGGAACTCTACTTTTTCGTCAGCCACGGAAAGACCGGCCGGAAATACGACGGCACACACGCAGGCCACCGCGCAAATCGCCGTCCGGAAAGATAAGGTCATCGCCAAACGGTCGTGTTGCTCGGACCATCTAAAGATTAAAGGTATTTTCAGCATAAGTAGGATCAGTGATTCCAGTGGATTGCGTAATCGTTGGCGAACTAACGATTCCGCAGTCGTCAAGATACAGGCGCCCGACAGGAGTCAACTGTGCTGAAAAGGATCCCAGAGGCGCCATGACACCTTCACCTTTCTCACCGGACTGGATAGAATGAATCCCCTTGAGTAAGGCCTATCGATCGAAATCCCGGGCTGCTTGAGCAGCAGAATGTTGCCGGAACCCCTCTTCCATGGATCTAGCCACGTCGGATTTCTGATATTCGGAGTAGGAGGGAAATAAATCTTCGAGGTCCGGATCTACGACGCCCTTCACAAAGAACGAACAGAACTTTTGGCCGATCCGAGACTCAGGAGAGCGATCCTCGATAAACAACCACTGACCATTCGGATTCAAGTCCAGGAAGATCCAATCGCCATCGGCCTTCAAGGCAAAATCCGCGCTGGCAAGATTGATCTGCAATGAATCCATGAGGCCGAGCATCTTTTTCTTCAGGGAACCCGGGACGGAAATCGCTTCATAATTCAAGTGGTTCTCCTGATTAAACCCGACCCGGAAATCGAAATACTGTTCGCCGTTTTGTGTGATCTCATAGGCGAATACATCGCCGCCCATGACAAGCATTCGGACGTCGGAAACTTTATCTACGCGCTCCTGATAGATGGTTACGCACTGCGCAATGTCTTCATCCGACAGTTCGGAGCCTCGTTTGGAATCCAGGATGGTGGCAAATGCTGTCAGCATCTCCCCGGGTGCACCTTCCCACGAATACCCACAAAGTGGTTTTGCAACAATGGTTCCATGGGCCCGCAAGAAAGCTCTAAAGCGATCTGGTTGCGCGGTGACGAGTGTGGGCGGGACAGAGATGCCATGACTCCTGGCCCTCTTCAGCTGGATGAACTTGTTCTCGGCCCGCATGGCAACCGCGGGTGAATTGATCCATCGCATGGCACGGTCCTCCTGCATGTCGATGAGCCATTTAGTGAACCGCCGTTCCTCTACCAAGATGAACCCGTCATCTTCGCCATAACCCTTCTCGACCACGGAAGGCTTTGGAAGTCGCCTGCACCAGCCAGCCTCAGCTTCGTTCCAATCCGCGCTGGTAAATCCATCCGTGACGTTGTCCAGGTAGAGCGTGGTGTTCGATGGGCAGTGTGAAGAGTAGATGAACCTGGTTTCATAACCGGCAGCTTGGAGTGCCCAATGGACATAATGGGCGTGCACGTCCTCAGGCTCGCCCAGGATAAGGAACGGTTTCATAAACTAAGGATATGTGCTCCCGGAGGATGAAACTCCGGGAGCACAGGTTTCGAGCTTACCTAGCAAGGAAAGCTCTCGGCGGATTTCCTAGTTCTGGTAATCCACACCGCGAGGATAACAGGTCTCACTGAAGGCGGGGTTGGTCACGGCTCCCCCAACCTGGGCCTGTTCGTCCTTCGACATTGGCCGCGCCAGTTGTTTCATCACCGGTGTTACTTGTTTCTTGGTTTCTTCTTTCTTTTGCATTTGCTTTGTTTTTTCTTTGTTTTTTGTGCATGAAAAAGCGGTTCATGCTTCCGCCCTGGACGCGCCGATATATTCGACGTTCGTACAAGATCTGATGTACCCGTTTTGCAGGGTAAAAATTCGATCGGCGCTTACGATGGTTTCCGGCCTGTGCGCGATGACGATGCGCGTGATTTGAAGGTCCCGGATAGCGGAGTTGATTCTCTTCTCGTTGAAGATATCGAGATGGCTGGTCGCTTCGTCCAGGAGGAGATATTTCGGTTGCCGGTAGAAAGCGCGCGCCAGAAGGAGGCGCTGCTTCTGCCCTCCCGAGAGCGCGGAACCCATGTCGCCGATTAACGTCTCATAAGCGATCGGCATGGAGAGGATCTCATCATGGACCGCTGCCTGGCGAGCGGCCTGCTCCGCGCGGGCCAGATCGGGTGTGGGATCGAAGAAGGTGATATTGTCGTTGATGGAACCCGAGAAGAGCTGGTCCTCCTGCATGACCACACCGAACAAGTTCCGGTAGGCCTCCAACCCATATTTGCGAATATCCATGGCCCCGATGCGGACCATGCCTTCCTGGGGCTCAAGCAACCCGAGGAGCAGTTTGGCCAGGGTGGTCTTTCCACAACCCGAAACGCCAACAAGAGCGACCGATTCCCCAGGCTCCACCCGAAAGGAGCAGTTCTTGAGAATCCACGGTTCGGTCTCCGCATAGCGAAAGCTCACATTGTCTAACTCGATGCCGGCCTCCGCGAGAGCCCCCGAATAAGCGGTCTCCGCCTGCGCTTCTGGCACTGTCAGCGCAATGTCGGCGATGCGTTCCGCCTGGAGCCGCAGCAGCCTGAACTCGATCCATTTGTCTATGAGGCTTCTTCCCCGGCCGGTAAAGAGTTCCGAGTAGGCGATGAAGGCCACGAGCATGCCGGCGGAGAATTGCTGGTTCAGAACGCTGAGGGCCCCGAGCCAAATGATGAGAACTCTCTGGGTGCCGAAAAGGAAATGGTTCAGGGCCTCGAAGGTAATTCCGATTCGCTGAATCGTGAGGCTGCGATGCGCCGTCTCGACGGTCATGTTCGCGAAGCGGCTGATTCGTTCAGGCTGAGCATTAGCCAGTTTGATCGTCTGGATTCCGCGAATGGATTCCATGAGCGAGGTCGCCAGATTGGCCGATTGATGAATCTGCTCCGCCTGAGCATTCCGCAGGTGATGCGATGAGAACCAGCGCAGGAACGCGTAAATGCCAAACGCCAGCAGGATCACGCCCGTGAGTGGAAGGCTGTAGGCGGCGAGAAGAATGAGAACGAGCAAGCCGGTGATGCCATCGAGAATCACGGTGACAAAGCTGGTCGTCAGAGTTTGCTGGATAATTTCGATGGACCCGAACCGGGAGAGCACGTCACCCATATGGCGCTGCTCGAAGTAGTTCATCGGGAGGCGCACGAGATGATGGAAGAGATTTGTCTTCCATTGGGTGTTAATCCGCGCGCTGATCCAGGTAATCACCCATCCTCGCAGACCGGTGACCGCGCCTTGAAAAAGGACAACGATCAGAAATCCACCGGCGATAACGGTGAGCAATTGCCGGTTTCCCGAAACCAGCACTTGATCGATTACCCCCTGGAGGAAGAAGGGAGAGATCAGCACGAAAACTTCCAACGCGAGGGAGAGCAGTAGGATTTTGAGAAGAGATCGTTTGATTCCGACAATTCGACCGGTGACGGAGCGGATGGATACGGAACGGCGGTCCTCCATCGGCTGGAAGTCGTGGGCCGGGTCGAGCTCCAGCACTACACCCGTAAAATGCTTGCTGAGCTCCGCATGGGAGATCTGCACCAAGCCACGTGCCGGATCATGAAGGACCGCGCCCCGAGCGGTCACCTTCTTCAGAACCACGAAATGGTTCATGTCCCAATGGAGGATGCATGGGACTTGCAGTTGCGGAAGGTATTCGGGCTCGACGCGAAGCGGGCGCGGGTTGAACCCGAGCCGTTGGGTGATAGCGATCAGATTGCCAAGAGTGGTGCCCTTCATTGAGACTGGAAAACGCCGTCGCATCGATGCGGGATCAATCTTGTGGCCGTGAAAATTGGCCAGCATGGCTACACAGATTCCTCCGCATTCGGCCACCTGCGTTTGAAGGAAAACCGGCAGGTACTTTCGTTTCCTGAGGCGCTCCAGTTGGTCCGTGAAATCCATGGCCGGGGTTGGTGGGTTTTGGCTATTCCTTCGCCGGCGCAGGATTGGGGAACGAACGGCTCACGCCGTAGAGGGGTTCGAGCACCCATTCTATGAGACGGCGCCGGTCGAGCAGGATGTCGGCGTCCACGGTCATTCCTGGCTTGAGGGCCTCTGCCCGGCCATAGGCGTTCACCGTTTGCTGGTCCAGCGCGACCAGAACGCGATAAAGCGGCTCGGTGATCGTCCGGCCCAGAAGAACCGTTAGCTCGGAGGCAGCCGTGGCGCTCCGGGAAACCGCCAGGACCCGTCCAGCTTTCTGGCCAAATTTTTGGTAGGGAAATGCCGGATAACGCAAGACGACCCGGTTGCCGGTTTCGAGAAATCCGACCGCCCGGCTTGGAAGCCAGAGTTCGGCCTGGAGAAACGATCCTTCTGGCAAAATGGAGAGCAAACGCTGGCCCGCCGTCACCGTCTGCCCATTCTGGATTGCCAGGTTGGCCACCACCCCGTTCTGCGCCGCGCGCAACACCACCGCTCGTTGGGCCTCACTTTGCGCCAGCGACTGATTGATCCCGGAAAACCGGAACCGCAGTTCACTGCGCTGGGCTTCCGTGCTCAGCGGAAGCTGCCGGAGCTGATCCTGCAATGTCCGGAACTGTTGCTCGGTATCGAGGCGCTGACGTGCCAAAATATTGAGTTGAGCATGCCCGTTGAGGGCTTCGGCCTGGTATTTTTCAAATTCGACCTGAGAGAAGGTGCCGTCGCGCAAGCCAGGTTTCAGTTTTTCGAGCCGCAGCTCGGTAATGCCGGTGACTTCCCGCTGAAGAGTCAATTGGCGGTCGATTTCACCCAGCTGCTTTTCGAGCATGAGGATTCGTTCCGTCAGGCCTGCCTGCTGTTGATCCTCCAGGCCCTTCTGGTTTTCCAAAAGCGCCTGTAACTCCGCGAGCTGGGCCTGCAAGTCGCTCACCACCGCACCCTGCGTTTGCCCTCGCGAGAGACTGTTGATCTCCCCGGACAATTCCACCAAAGCTTGATCTTTCGTGACGGGCTGGCCCTCCTGAACATGGGTCTCCGTCACCGTCCCCGCGAAACGGGTAGTCACCGGAAGAAGCCCGGTCGATGGGATAAGCTGGCCTTGCACGCTTTCGTGGCGCGTGTATGTGGCAACGAAGAGGAAAATCACTACAGTCACGGCGAACGAAAACGCCAACACGGTCAGCAGCCAGGTCGAGACAGGCTCGGAAAGGGTGATCCGTCCCATCCAGGTCCTGGCTTGCAGAACTTCCTCGCGAAATAGCGGTAAATCCGCGACCTCATCTGATCCGGACTGACTGGATGCGAGTTGGTTAGTAATTACCATGTGACGGGGGAATTTGGGAGGGGAGGGAGACGATCTTGGCCAAGATCGTCCTTCGGCGACCCCCGCCAATGTGACGCGAGGTGTGCCTACGGGAACGTTGACGGCAGACGATAGTCTGTTGACACACAAATGCGAGAGATCCCGACGCTCGGCCGGAACCTTGGTAACGGCTTGGCATCCGTCTAGCCTTGATCGAGTGCAACACGTGAGCATTTAGCCGACAATAGTCTGTTGACATTGAATTGGGAATATTCTTGGCTCCAACCGCAGTCAAGCCAAAAGTTTTACAACCCGGAGGAGAGAAGTGCACGCGACGACATGATCATCCTCCGCGATTATCGGCACTCCTGTTTCCAAGAAGTCGCGGCCAGAGCGACCTCAACGGGCGTAACGAGACGGTGCTCTCCCCAGCGCGGGCGCAAACTTACCAGAATTGGATTGGCCGTTAACGACGCCTTTGTTCCTCGCGTTAGGAGTGGGATGCCAAGGCGGCGTAAATTCGATCAGTTTCATTTTTCAATTCTATAAAGCGTTTCCCCGCTTCATCAAAGTTCTCCGATTGACCAGCGACTTGGAGGGTCCTCGCGATATCTCTGGCACGATGCGCGCCGAAAATTCCGAGAGAGCTGAGAAGAGTATGTGCCGATTTTTCGAGCGCGACGCCATCGCGCTGCGCGATTGCTCGGCGCATCTGGGCCAGATACGCCGGAGTATTCTCCTTGAACAGGGTCGTCACTCGGTCGAGCAAT
>Ga0193744_1000316_pt1 | contig 11056 bp, 7 predicted proteins | sample L1a1metaG_FD_143056 | JGI IMG/M metagenome (GOLD analysis project Ga0193744, IMG submission 143056) | Soil microbial communities from a riparian zone of the East river system, Colorado, United States - L1a1 | ecosystem: Environmental > Terrestrial > Soil > Riparian zone | place: USA: East River...
TCCCTCATAATCTGGTTCCAGCGAAGTATACCACCTGCACTCCAATATTTAATGATCTTTTTTTGATCTGCAGTTACATTAGTCAATGCTGTTTTTGTAGCCTGTAATTCCAACTTGTATTCAGCTGAATTTACATCTGTGGGAGCAGGTACCACGATATCTGCACCAGAGACTAACACAACCGGCTTCCAACTCCCTGCATTTTCATCAAAATTTGCAGGAACTAATGCATCAAAATCCTGATTAGCTAAATCAATATCTTTATTACAAGATACATATATTGCAGTTCCTGCAATTAAAAATATGATAGATAATATATAGTTTTTCATAATTTTAGTTTTTAGTTTTATTATTAAAATCTAATATCTTAAAAAGTCCAAGAGTGAAAGTCGTTGACTCTCCCACATTTCTTCCGCTTATGGTATTAGCAATACTGCCTACGATTTGTATATCTGAAAGAGCTTTTATTCTATAGTGACCCATAAACCCAACCCTGGTCATATCCATCTCATTTGAAATAAATGGCATATCATTTCTTCTTATATCAAAGCCTCCCTGGCAATCTGTATTATCATAAAACACCTCGGCAGCCCATCTATATGAAAAGTACCCCAGCTTAAGATTGAAATTAAATACATCGGGCATGGCTACTTCATTAGAATAGATAAGATGATCGGTATAATAAGTGTTTCTGTCAATTGTTACATTTTGTCTTAGACTGTATGTAGCATAAGCTGTAAAAGAAAGATTTGAGGAATGAGCATACCGAATCATGGCCCGGCCAAATGCAGTATTACTATGCAATCCTATAGATACCGGCTGTAAATCTGCTACGTAATTTGAAACAGGTAATGAAAATCCCGCAATGGCATTAATATCAAAAATACCCTTTAGGAATTTAGTAGTAAAAGCATTGTATTTTAAACCTGCAGTGAGATCCTGAAATCCTTTAAGTCCGGTTAAAGTACCTTCACTTGCTTGTGTCCATATGTAAGGCAACATAGCAGACACATTTAATTTGTCGGTAATGCCATAGGTAGCTCCAAAGGCAATACCCTCTGTCGTAATTGTACCAATATTTTCATTTGTTCTTTTGAATGTGCCTTCCCAATATTTATCCCAGCTGTCATGCATATACATGAAACCACCACAAATATTCTTTTTAGGCATGTAAACACCATCATTCAGCGATTGTGCATTCAATCCAATGAATGCAAAACCAGCTATAACGAGTGTTAAGGATTTAAACTTTGACATTTTTTATAGTTTTAATAGTGAGTAATTCAAATAGATCCATAAATAAGCTATTCATTTTTAAAGTGAATGCATTTATTGTAGTTTATTAGTCGTGTAAGATTTGGAAGTAACCAGTGATGATTAGTTATTATACTCTAAATAATCAAAAAAGATTTAATATGAATAAAATTTTATATTTCATATTTAAAATCATCTATGATTATATGACTAAACCTGGCCTTCTAACTCAGACTAAAAAGATCAAATTTGAATTTTGAGGTGGAGGAGTAAAGATATTGAGGAAACAATCTGGTAGTTTTTCACTAAAAGTCCAAAAACTACAATGGCCTAAATTAAAATACTTTAAGCTAATATTATTTAAAGCAGGACAAAGATAGTTTGATGCAAAATCAAATGAAATAAACTGTGGTTTGGGACGTTCCTGTTGGTGATCCAGCAATTTATTAATATTATCACAAAAAGCTTTTTGTTTTTCATAATCCAACCTGTTTCCATTAAGCTTTATGTTGATTTTCTTAACCCCTTTGGAAGTATTTATGGATTGTTGCTCTATAAAACTATCATTGCATGAAGTTCCTGTAAGTTGATTTTGAGGATTTTCTTCCAATATATTATTAATTTCAGTCGAATGCTGAAGGTATACCATACAATATACCAATGGCTCAATAGTTTTATAAACAACTAATGCAAACAGGACTATAATGATATGTATTTTCAAATTCATTCAATTAGGTACTATACCGGATTAAAATAATAATATCAATAACTATTCCAATAATAATTATACTGTAATACTTACTGCCAACCAAGCTAGTTAAAACAAAGATAAACATTTGCCAGTGTTATTTTTAAAAAGACTTTAAATTAATCCTACTATGCTAAGTTTTCTAAAACCAGGCCAATCAGACATTAAAATTATAGAATATTTAATGGGAATTATGTAAAGTTTTCAATATTGTTGAATATGATATTTGTATACCTCTTATCCAAAAACAAGCACTACACTATGAAATCTTCAAAAAAGCTTAACTCTCCATTTAAAGAGTTTTATCTTTCATCTACAATTATAATTGGAAATAAAGCTGATATAAATCACTTAAAGAAGGTAGTCTACCATATAGTTAAAATATTCGTGTTTCATTTTAAATACCTGATCCATTTTAGATGGAAAATTATTTAACTATTTTTATTTAGTGAAATCCAAATCCCTCAATATACCCGTATGTAAGATTATAATAGTTTTGAATATAATTTAACTAATCTAAATCTATGAATAGACAATTACTAGTCTCCCTATTTTTCATTAACAAAAGACTTTCATTAACATCTATTTTTTTATTATTCATAATAACCTGCTTGTTTGCACATACCGGTTCGGTAAAAGGGGTGATAAGGGATAACAGCACTTTTTCTACTTTATCTAAAGTATCAGTTACTATAGAACCAACCCATTTAAGTTCACAGACCAATGATCAGGGTGCTTTCCTTTTTACTAAGCTACCTGAGGGACAATACACAATTACCTGTTTCCATATTGGCTATACAAAAAAAGAAATAATAGTTACTGTTAAGGAAGGCATGACCGAACAAGTTGAAATAATTATAGAGCAGGGAGAGATTTCCTTACCAGATGTAAATGTATCAGCTCTTGCCGGAAATAATAGTATGCTTTTGTTTAATCAACTAGATGTTAAAACAAGACCAATAAACAATGGACAGGACCTCATGAGATTAGTACCAGGTATGGTATTGGCTCAGCATGCAGGAGGAGGAAAAGCTGAACAAATGTTCTTTAGAGGTTTTGATATTGACCATGGAACCGATATAGCCATTTCATTGGACGGAATCCCGGTAAATATGGTTTCTCACGCTCACGGACAGGGTTATGCAGATTGTCATTTTATAATTCCTGAAATTATAGGTTTTTTAAATGTATCCAAAGGGCCATACAAAGCTGAAGTAGGTAACCTTGCGACCAGTGGAAGTGTGGAGATGAATACTGTAAGTACTTTAGAAAGTAGTTTTGTTAAACTTGAAGCAGGAGAATTCAATACTTATCATATGGTAAGTGGAATCAATATTTTAAAATCTAAAGATCAAAGTGCATATATAGCTGGAGACGTATTATTTTCTGACGGTTATTTTATATCCCCTCAGTATTTCAAACGATACAATTTCTTTGCCAAATACTTTGCAAATATCAATGAAAATCAATCCATTAAATTCTCAGTTTCGATGTTTAACAGCAACTGGAATGCTTCCGGTCAGCTACCAGACAGAGCTATTAAGTCTGGCCATATACCTTATTTTGGAGCAATTGATCCTACTGAAGGAGGATTTACATCCAGAAATGATTATAGTGTTTCACATTATCTTCAATTGGGAAAGATATTCTGGGAAAACCAAGCCAGTATAACAAATTATAACTTCGAATTGTATTCCAACTTTACATTCTTTGCCAGGGACCCAATCAATGGTGACCAAATAAGACAAAAAGAAAAAAGAAGTATTTTAAACTATACCTCTTCACTTGAAAAGGAGTCATACTTTTTTGACTGGAAACTAAATAATAGTATTGGCTTACACCTCAGAAATGACGACATAGCAAATAGTGAGTTATCCTATACTAAAGCAAGATATATAACCCTCGCAAGAGTGGCACTGGGAAACAGTACTGAAACTAATCTGGGTATATATGCACAAAGTCATATACACCTTACCAATAAGTTGAGTCTTACTATGGCATTGCGATATGATGTATTCAGATTTATTTATGACAACTTATTAGATTCAACTTATCAACCACTTACAAAAAATGCTGGTGTATTTACCCCTAAATTGAGCCTGGAGTATACACTAAATTCAAAGCTGACTTTATTTACTAAAGCAGGCTATGGCTTCCACTCTAACGATATTAGGTCAGTAATAGGGACTCCAGATAAAGAAGTTTTGCCAAAAGTACTTGGAATTGATCTGGGCTTTACTGTTAAACCATTAAACAATGTTCTTTTACAATTTACCCTTTGGCAGTTAAAATCTGATAATGAATTAGTTTATGTCGGTGATGAAGGTATAGTAGAACAAAATGGCAGATCAGAAAGAAAAGGAGTTGATTTTATGCTAAGGTATCAGCCTATGTCTAAAATATTAATAGATCTGGATGCCAACTATTCTCGCGGAAAGTTATTGGATGCCCCTGAAGGAGAAAACAGTATCCCTCTAGCACCTGAGTTTACCTCTTCTGCAGGAATCAGTTTTCTCAGTAAAACCGGATTAAATGCAAGTCTGAGATATAGGTATGTAGGAGACAGACCCGCAGATGAAACCAATGCCATTATAGCTAAAGGATATTTCCTGATGGATCTGGTCGGAGGCTATAAATATAAAAATATGGAATTCAATATTACTGTACAGAATTTATTGAATATAAAATGGAGGGAAGCACAGTTTGAAACCACCTCCAGGCTAAAAGATGAACCAGAAGACGTAACTGAAATACATTACACACCCGGCACCCCATTTAATTTGAAAGCAGGCATTGCTATTAAGTTTTAAGCTCCACACGACATTAACTACACAGAGACAAAGATTAATATTTTATCATTTACTTAAACCATTCAATTATGAAAATGAAAGCTTTTATACAAACTCTCGGCAATCAAGTTAAGTGCTATAGTTTGTTAGTTTGCTTTGTTTTTACAGGAGGGATAATATTTGCCTCCAGTCATCGCGAAGCACCACTCATAGCCAATGATCCGTTGGCTGACAATACAGATTTATATGCTTTTCGTAGTCCGGACAACCCAAACACAATTACAATTATTGCCAACTACATTCCGGCTGAGTTCCCTGCAGGTGGCCCTAATTATAATACCTTTGGTGAAAATATCAGGTATGAAATACATATAGACAATGATGCAACCAAAGCTGGTGATGAGATAATCTACCGTTTTTTATTTAAAAGAGTAAACGAAGATGGCACTACTTTCTTTAATATACGTTTAGGCAAGCAAAATCTACGTACTACATATACTTTACAACGCAGTCTGGACGGTGGAGTAAGCTTCACTACTATTGTTTCTAATGGCATAGTACCACCCCCAAATATTGGCCCAAGAAGTATAGACGGAGGAGCAGGATTAGGACAATCATATGAATCATTAATGACAGGAGCTATTGCAACTACAGCTGATGGAGAAAAGATATTCTGTGGACCTGTTGATGATCCATTCTTTGTAGATCTGGGTGGAATCTTTGATCTTGGTAATTCTCCAAGGGCAGATGGTAAAGACCGTGATGGTTTAAGCCATTATAACGTTCATACTATTTCTATACAAGTACCTATTAGTATACTTTTAAAAGCAGGCACCAGCACCACACCAACCAGTATACTTGATCCTAACTATATTATTGGTGTTTGGGCATCAGCTAGCCGTCAGGCTTTACGAACTTTAAATACTGATGGCACTAATCCAGATGATACTGGTAATTGGGTATTAGTATCCAGATTAGGAATGCCTTTAACAAATGAAGCTGTAATACCGATAGGATATAAAGATTATTGGAATAGTATCACACCATATGAAGAGTTGGCAGATACCATCCTGGATAAATTCTTTTTTAATCCTGAACTAGCTTTATACATGGATAATGATCAATATGGATCAGCGGTTCCTTCTTTTGCACCACTTCGCATTCAACGTAAGTCCCTTGGTACTTATGATTTTGGTTATGGTAAAGATGGTTTATATCCTTTAAAAGGAAATGCAGCAGTAGCAGGTACTGCTCTGGATGATGCCATCTTTGGTACATTATTATTACCTGGCCCAGGAAAAGCAAGATCAGTAGATCTTTGGCCAATATTCCATACAGGAGTTCCAAACTTTAAACCTTATCAACTAGCTACAGGTAAAAATGGAAATCCACTTGCAGATGGTAAACCGTTTATCAATAACTTCTTACCGAATGGAGGCGATATGTTACGTTTAAATATGGCTGTACCGGTTACGCCAAGAGATGATGCTAATTTTAGTTCTTTAGGTCTTGTACAGGCAGCAGTATTAGGACTTACAGATCCTGCATATGCCGGTACTGTAACTTTACAGAATATTCCGAATATGGATGGTTTCCCAAATGGTCGCAGGTTGGAAGATGATGTTACAAGAATAGAATTACAAGCAGTTTCGGGGATTGTATTAGCAGCTATAGGATTATGGTATGATGATTACACACCCCCATCTACCCCAAGTCCAGTTACTCCTAATTTACTTAGTGTATATACTTATACTACAAAAGTAGAAAAGAATGATGCTGCATTCAATAGTACTTTCCCATATCTTGCTACACCTTGGAGAGGTACTGATATTAATTAATACGGTGCTTAAAGAAATATATTTATATAACATAGTAAAAGAAAATAAATGAAAACCTTCATAAACAAATTAATCATAGGCAGCTTTTTCATGTTATCATACATGATAAGTTATGCATCAAGCCATCGTGAGGCACCATTGGTTGCAGATGATCCATTAGCAGATAATGTAGATCTCTATGCATTCAGAACCCCCGATAATTCTAATACCATTACTATAATAGCCAATTATGTTCCATTACAACTTGCACAAGGTGGACCAAACTATTATTCTTTTGGAGAAAATATCCGGTACGAAATTCATATCGATAACGATGTTACCAAGCCAGGAGATGAGGTAATATTCAGGTTTACTTTCCATAGAACCAATGAAGATCCTACTACATTTTTCAATATAAGACTAGGGAAACAAAACTTAAAGACTACTTATACTCTTGAAAGATCCATTAATGGAGGATCTACTTTCCAGACTATCATAACTAATGGAGTGGTACCCCCAACCAACATTGGTCAAAGATCAATAGAAGGAGCTGCAGGTTTGAATACTACTTATGCTCAATTAATGCAACAAAGCATTACTACAGCACCTACAGGAGAAAAGGTATTCTGCGGTTCAGTAGATGATCCGTTCTTTGTTGATCTTGGAGGAATATTCGATTTAGGAGATGCACCCCGACAGAATGGCGCACCATTAGACGGGTTGGCATGTATGAATACAAGTGCTATCGTTTTGCAAATACCGATCATTACATTATTGAAATCAGGTATACCCGAAACTCCAATCAATATATTGGATCCTGATTTCGTAATAGGTGTTTGGGCTTCTGCATCAAGACAAAAGATAAGAACCTTAAATCCTGGGGGAGAATCTTATTCAGGTCAGTGGGTACAGGTTTCAAGACTTGGTATGCCATTAACTAATGAAGCAGTTATTCCTATTGGTTATAAAGATTATTGGAATGCACTAACACCTTATCAAGAATTGGCTGATACAGTATTAGATAAATTCTTCTATAACCCTGAGCTTGCACTGTATATGGATGATAGTCAATATGGAGGAGCAGTTCCTGCATTTGCAAAACTCCGTATACAAAGAAAATCTCTTGGAGAATATGATTTTGGCTATGGTAAAGATGGATTATATCCATTAAAAGGAAATATAGCATTAATGGGTACTGCCCTGGATGATGCTGTATTTGGTAAGTTATTATTGCCCGGACCAGGAAAAGCAAGATCTGTAGACCTCTGGCCTATTTTCCATACAGGTGTGCCTAACTTTATACCCTATCAGTTAGCATCCGGTAAAAATGGAAATCCACTAGCAGCAGGCAAGCCATTTATAAGTAATTTCTTACCAAATGGAGGAGATATGCTGAGACTTAATATGGCAGTAACTGCTACTCCGCGAAATGACCCTAATTTTAGTTCTTTGGGGCTGATACAAGCTGCAGTTCTTGGTCTTACTGTCGCCACTTATTCAAATAATACTGCTATTCAGTTTATTCCCAATATGGATGGATTCCCAAATGGTCGTAGACTTGAAGACGATGTAACCAGAATAGAGTTACAAGCTGTATCAGGTGTTGTTTTGGCTGCAATTGGACTATGGTATGATGACTATGATCCTGTAAATTCACCAAGCCCGGTTACAAGTCAACTTTTAAATGTATTATCTTACAATACCGGAATTGATAAGAATGATGCTGATTTCAGTGGTAGTTTTCCTTATCTTGCTATGCCATGGGCCGGAGATGGTAAATGTGGTGGTAAATTAGTTACTGCAACTTCTGATCCTGGAGGTTCTATTCTTGGATTAGCTGCAGGTCAGGTTATCATGAAAGCTTATCCAAATCCTTTTACTAATTCCGTAAATATTCAATACAAAAATCAGTCTGAGTCTAAGATTACTATTAAAGTATATGATGCTAATTCAAGACAAGTGGCGGTAATAGAAAATGGTATAGTACCTGCAGGAGAACATTCTGTTAAATGGGATGCACAATCATCACCGGCAGGAAACTATTTTGCTACTGTTTATACTGGAAATGGAATACCAATACAAAGTATTAAAATGATTAAATCTCATTAATTTTTAAATAATTATAATTAATTATCTGAGGCCGGTTTGGCCTTTAAGCCAGACCGGTCTTATTCAAAAAGCTACAAATCTATATTATGAAAAATATTTCTTTTGTCTTCTTTTGCTTATGTCTGCTATTCATAGCCTGTAAAAATGATGGTGCCAGTGTTGAAGAAAGAATAATTGGCATACCCAAACTAATCAATAGACCTGATAACTTAATGAATGGTAAAGAATGGGATAATGTTCAAAATCAATATGCAAAACTAAGAGACGCCATTCTTAAAAAGCCGAAGGACAGTAAAGCCTGGGTAGAACTGGCAGAATTATTTATTCAGGAAGCAAGAGTAACCGGAGAGCACCATTATTATTATCCATCTACCCTTATGATCACTAACAATGTACTTGGTTTTAATCCCAATGAAAAAGACATTATGTTCAGATGCCTTGCTGCAAAAGCAAGTGTTGAACTCTCGCTGCATGATTTTGCCGGAGCTTTAGAAACAGCTAATAAAGCAATTGTCATTAACCCATACAATGCTCAAATTTATGGCGCGCTTGTTGATGCCAATGTGGAACTAGGGAATTATCCGGAAGCTGTAGTTGCTTCAGATAAAATGGTATCTATCAGACCTGATATAAGATCATATTCCAGAGTTTCATACTTAAGAGAAATATATGGAGATCCAAAAGGAGCAATGGAAGCTATGAAAATGGCAGTAGAAGCAGGAGGTCCTGGTCAGGAAGCAACTGCATGGGCCATGTTAAATTTGGGTAAACTACACTACAAGTATGGCAAGAAAAAAGATGCTATAGTCATCTATAATATTATATTAGAAGACAGGCCAAATTATCCTTATGCTCAGGAAGCTTTAGCAGAAATCATGATAGAAAATGGGCAATTAAAAGAAGCTAAAGATCTAATCAATAAAGCTATTATAAGTATCCCCGATGCATATGCTTATACCCAATTAGCGCATATAGCTAAAAAAGAAAACAATAAAGCAGAATATGAAAGATTAACTAAAGAGATCATAACCATGATGGAAGCTGATATGAAAACAGGTCATAAAATGGAACTTGATTTTGCCAGAGTATATGCTGATTTATTGGATAACCCGGCAAAGGCTCTCGAATATGCAAAAATAGAATATGCAAGAAGACCAAAAAATATTGATGTAAATAGGGAGATGGCTTCTATATATTCCCAATTAGGCCAAAAAGAAGACGCAAATAAATATTTCACAGTGGCTTGCAGTACCAATTCAAAAAATCCAGAATTAGTTAATATCAAACAAAAGTTAAGCATGTAAAATTATAATATTATTACTGACAACACCTTCACCTATCCGTTAAATAGCCTGCTTAGTAAGTGGGCTATTTTTATCAGTGATTAATAAATAGTGAAAAGGCTTTGTTGTTAGTTAGTAATTCTAGTTTATCAATATGTTCTAACCTTATAACTTTAGTTTATTAAAAAGGATCCCCATACTTTTGAATGAATAGGGATCTCTACTACACACTAATTTCATTAGACTGTAGATGTCATAGATTTGATGGATTTAAATGTATAGCTCATACATATTTGACATACTCTTTTTCTTTATTTTTGAATTTTGGCCTCTTTGAAAATAAGGGTACCCATAAAGAGTACCTCTCGATATTAAATGTTCATTATTTCTTTTTGTATTTTATATAAGGTCAAGTCACAACTTGACCCTACCTACCCATATTTTACCTTTTACTTTTTAACTTTTACTCTTTTCAAACATAACTCTAGAATCTTAGTAGCCACATAACCCGACAATGCTCCAACAAAGCTAAGTACCATGGTATTGACTATTTGATTTAGATCCAGGTTTATTATAAAACTAAGTATAGAGGCACAGCTTATAGCATTGTATTTGGGGTGGTCAGCCAGGTATTTTAAAATAGATTGATTCATAATTTTAGATTTTAGTAGACAATGAATAGCGGAGTCGCGGAGGTGCCGAGTCGCGGAGTCGATGCCAATTTGCTTTTATGCTTATTTGCCTTTCTTGTAACCCGGCAACTTTGCGAATCTGCAACGACTCCGCAACTCAGCGACTCCGCGCCTCAGCAAAAAAAATGTCGTGTATCGTACATCAGTATGGTATTATTTACATCAAATGCAGTATGTCGTACATCGTACATTTATATTTCATTCGGACACAAGGCGGTGCCTTGTCTCTACGATAGCGACATTAAAAGACAATCGTATGTCGTCAGAATGTGAAAATACTCTCTAGGTTTTTATAGGACTAATTATTATACCTCTTATATTGATATATCAAGCATTTATAATCGATTTAAGAGCACAGGTTTTT
>Ga0193744_1000317_pt1 | contig 11022 bp, 9 predicted proteins | sample L1a1metaG_FD_143056 | JGI IMG/M metagenome (GOLD analysis project Ga0193744, IMG submission 143056) | Soil microbial communities from a riparian zone of the East river system, Colorado, United States - L1a1 | ecosystem: Environmental > Terrestrial > Soil > Riparian zone | place: USA: East River...
GATCGCGGGACTGAAAGGCGGGCAGGTTATGGATGCAGATGCAATCGCGGAGGGGCCCTCTTTGGCGACCGATTCGATAGTCTCGAGCAAAAGTTCCTTGGTTAACGGCTTCGAGAAATATGTGTCCATGCCAGCGAGAAGGCAGCGTTCTGAATCGCCGCTCATGGCGTATGCTGTCATCGCGATGATGGGAGTGTGATGGCCGGAACCTTCCTCGGCCGCGCGAATTTCTCGCGTTGCCCCGAGACCGTCGAGCTCGGGCATTTGCACATCCATCAGAATGAGATCGGGCCGCTCGAGCTGATAGAACCGGACGGCTTCCCGGCCATTCTCCGCCAGCGTGAGTGTGTGTCCCTGCTTTTGCAGCATGCCTACGGCGACCGCCTGGTTAACGGGATTATCCTCCGCGACAAGAATGCGCAATCCTCGCGAGGCAGGCTTCCCGGTGGCGACAGCCTCCGGCAGTGGGTGGGTGGTCGCGTATGGTCCCGCTTTTGGCTCGATCACGTTTCCGATCGCCTCCAGCAATGCGGCTTGCATTACCGGTTTCGTCAGGAGTAGCGCTATCCCCGCATCTTGCGCGCGAGCATCATCTCCCGGCCGTACTCCCGAAGAGAGCATGATGATGGGCGTGCCAACGGATTGCGGCGTATTTCGCAGCTGTTTCGCCAGCGAAAAGCCATCCGTTTCCGGCATCATCGCATCCACCAGGACGAGATCGAACCTCTCGGCAATCGCGATTCGCTGAACCTCCATCATCGCTTCCTGGGCAGAGCTGGCAAGCAAGGGAATCATCTCCCAATTCGAGAGCATTTCGTGGAAAATTCGCCGGTTCGTTGCGTCATTGTCCACGACGAGGACACGCAGACCCCGCACTTTTTCTCGGGCTTCACTCGATGATGCAGCTGTCCTCGAGATGGGAAAAAGCGCCGTGAAATGGAATACGCTTCCTTCCCCCGGAGTGCTCTCCACCCAGATTTTACCGTGCATCTGCTCAACAAGTTTCATGCAAATCCCCAAACCGAGACCGGTTCCCCCATATTGCCGGGTCGTAGAGCCATCCGCCTGGACAAACGTTTCGAAGACGAGCTTCTGTTTATCCTTTGGTATCCCCGTCCCGGTATCACGAACAGTAAAGTGCAGAGACCCCTCCGCGGCCTCACGGCCGTCGCGATTGATTTCTACAGCGATTTCCCCGCGCGCGGTAAACTTGATGGCGTTATCGACGAGATTAGTAATGACTTGCCGAAGCCGGGCTGCGTCACCCACGAGTGTATCGGATATCTGGGGATCGATCCGCACGGCGAGTTCGAGGCCTTTCGCGCGAGCGCGGACCCCGAGGGTATCGAGAGTCTTGCGCAGGCAATCGCGCAAACGGAAGTCGATCGCCTCCAACTCCAGATGGCCGGCCTCGATTTTTGAAAAATCGAGGATGTCGTTAATCAGACTTAGGAGAGAATGGGCGGAACTTTGCACCATATCGAGATATTCTCGCTGCACCTGGGTGAGTTCTGTTTCGAGCGTGAGTTCCGTCATGCCAATGATGCCATTCATCGGCGTGCGAATTTCGTGGCTCATATTCGCGAGGAAGTCACTCTTGGCCCGGCTATTTGATTCGGCTACCTCTTTCGCTTCCAGAAGAGCGGCGCGGGCCTCGTCCCGGGAACGCTCCAGGCGCGAAACGGAAACCAATGTCCAGGCAAGAGCTACACAGAAAAGACCTGCCAGCATGACCGAAAAGATGGCGGTGGCGGCTTGGGGACTCAGAATTTCGGCCTGTTCGCCCCGGAGGCGCAACCACCCCATCACGAGGCTGAGAAGAAAAACCAGAGGAATCAGGCGCCGCACCATGATGCCGCGGATGTCGTCGACCGCGAAGATTTGGCAAAGATAAGTATGCGGCCTTGCAAAAAAACCCCCAAGCGACAGAAGGACAAAACAAATCGACACGTAAGGGAGAACTGGAACCCCAGGCGTCTGACCGTAAAACCAGGTGACCCCATAACAATAAGAGGTCACGACCAAAAGGGACGGGAAGAGACCCAGAATCGACAGCACCTGGCCAAGCGAGACCTTTTTATAAAAAAGATCCAGAGAGGCACAGCCTATCCCTGTCAGCAGAAAAGCGGCGGCGGTAAAACCGTGCATGTCCCGCAAATAAGTTCGGTCGAAAAAAAGGATACGATCCGGGGCAGGGTAAAATTTGAACTGGAGATGGGCGAGCTTCGAAAGCGTAAGCAAGACAACAAGGAAAGCGAGAAAACGGCCGAACCAAAGAGCCTTGCTGCCAGCCGGAAAACAAGAGAACCACAGGGCGGCTGAGGCGAGCATGATCCCAATAGAGGTCAGCGGATTCATCACCGGACCCACTGGAGGATAATCCGCCAGCCAGGCCGAAAAGCAGGAAAGAGCGATCGCAAAAGGGAGAAACGAAGCAACAGGCGGAAGATAAGCCAGGGAACGCGGTAGAACGAGATTGGCACTTCCTCGACACGATTCCCGTCGGTCGGCGGGTGGCGGGTAAGCATTTTCCATGGGGAGAGCAGGATAACGTCGCTTAGCCTGGTAGCGCGTCAAATACCGCCGCAAGTGGGGATGTTACCTGCTCCGCGGGTGAAAGCCGACTGGCTTGATTATCGTCTAACCCCCGCGCCGCCGGTACTCGGCCGTATCGCGATCCCGGATGGACACGGTCCGCACGATCATGGTGTGGTCGCGCTGGTCGCCATCGCGTCTGGTTGCGCCGTGAGCGTCCCATTCGGGTCCACCAATACCCAGGAAAGACTCAAAAAAGGGGTAACTTTACTGAAGTTCTGAAAACTCACCGGCTTCACGATGTAGGTCTCCGCCCCTAGCCGGCGGCACTCGTTGATATCCTGATCCCGCTCCGAGATAGTGAGGATGATCACGGGAATATTTTGCGTCCGCCCGTCGTCCTTGAGTTCTCTCAGCACGTCCAGTCCGCTTTTTTTTGGGAGATTTAGATCGAGCAGAATTAGTTGCGGCGGACGCGCCTTCAACCGATCGGCGTGGGAGCCCCTTGCAAAAACAAAATCAAGCGCCGCCTCGCCATCATTCACTACGTGCAGTGGATTGGTGATTTGTGCTTTTTCGAATGCATTCTTGGTTAGCTCAACATCTATCGGGTTATCTTCCACCAGGAGGATCTCCACGGCTTCCCGTGATCCTGAAGGCTGGCCCCTCCGGTCGAAAAGGCTCGTAAAAGAAACTTCCAACGCTTGGGCGAGCTTCTCAATGCTCGCGATCGAAGGGTTTCGTTCTCCACGCTCTACCTCGGAAACGTATGTGCGATGCAAACCCGCCCGGGACGCCAGTTCCTCCTGAGATATGCCCAAGGCAGATCTCTGTTCCTTTATCGCGTTACCCAAGAGGAGTTTCAATTCAACTGCCATCATATTGTATCACAGGTGCCGTCGGACCGTTACAGACTGGGAATGGCAGATGTTTCACCCAGAATTCGAATTAGTAAAGTGGGTGAATTCCTAGACCCTGTTCTTTCTGGCGCTGCATAAGCAATGCCGGTGCGGGAGACCTTCCTAGGCGGTGGCGTTCGGCGTTGGTCGGGGCTCGATGGCGGGTTTCTTTTTCGCTGCTGCTGTCGCAAGGTTGGCATCGACCTCGGCCGCTTCGAGCGGATGGATGTTATGGTAATAAATGTTCGACTTCGCCAGCTCGTCCTTGCCCATGAGCAAGGCGTCGAATCGTTCGCGGCGGCTTAGCTCGAAGACCTTGTCCATCTTGATCGCTTCAAAAGGACAAACCTCGACGCAAATCTGGCAACTCATGCAGACTGAAATATCGATGTCGAAGACGCGTGGATAAAACTGTGGTTTATCCATGTAGTCGGGCTTCTTGTCTTCGCTCTTAACGATATAGATGCACTGCGGCGGGCATTCCTTTTCGCAGATCTTGCAAGCGACGCAGCGCAGGCCGGCCTCCGCGTCGTCGGTGTCGAAGACCAGGAAGGGAAAGTTGCGATAGTTCTCGGGCAGCGTCTCCCGTTCCTCTGGATATTGCACGGTGATGAGCCGCTCCTTCTCGAAGTAACTCCCGATGAAGTTCCGCAACGTCACCGCCATACCATTAAGGACACCCAGGCCGATCATCGATCTACCTCCCCCATCACTATGTCGATGCTTCCCAGGATAACCATCACGTCCGCCACCGTATGTCCGAGACATAGGTCCTCGAGAATGGTGAGGTTGATGAAGCTCGGCGGGCGCACCCGGTAACGATAGGGATTACCACTCCCGTCGCTGATCAAATAAAAGCCCAGTTCCCCTTTGGGACCTTCAATCCGACCATAAGCCTCACCTGCGGGTGGACGGAAATTCCGGATCTTCACCTTCGGGTTCATAATTGGGCCCTCGGGTATTTCAGCCATGGCTTGCTGCAAAATTCCGATACTTTCGCGCAGCTCGAGCACGCGCATCATCAGCCGGTCATAACAATCGCCATGTTCGCCCAGCGGGATTCGAAATTTGAAGCGCGGATAGAACCCATAGCCGTCCACTTTCCGAAGATCGTAATTAACTCCGCAGGCGCGAAGCATTGGGCCAGTGATGCCGGCATTAATCGCCAGTTCCGCTGATAGCTTTCCCACGTCCTGCGTGCGCGCGATCAAGATCTCATTCGAAACAACTAACTTCTCGAATTCATCGAGAAAGCGCGGAAAGCCATCGACCAGTTTCCGCGCCCGATCCATCCAGCCCGGCGGCAGATCACAACGGCAGCCGCCGAAGCGCATGTAGTCGCACATCATCCGCGAGCCCGAGAGCGACTCGAACAGGTCTAGAATTTTCTCGCGTTCACGGAAGGCATACATGAGCGGAGTGCCCCAGGCGCCCATGTCGCTCAGCAGAAATCCGAGCAGAGAAGCGTGGTTCTGAAGCCGCGTCAGCTCGGCCAGGATCACGCGCAGATATTCGGCCCGCTCGGGCACTTCGAGGCCGGCCAGCTTTTCCACACTGAGCGCGTAAGCCCAGTTGTTGGTCATCGAGCAAAAATAATCCAGCCGGTCGGTGTAAGGCATCGAGCCGAGGTAGCTGGTGTTCTCCCCAATCTTTTCGTGATTGCGATGAAGGTAACCGAAAACCGGCTTGAGCTTGACCACGATCTCGCCGTCGAGCGCGACGTTCATGCGAAAGACGCCATGCGTCGAGGGATGCTGCGGCCCCATCGAAACTTCCAGCAACTCGCCTTGGAAGCTCGAGGTCATCCCGAGCGGAGTCGAGGGATCCTGTGGCGTTACCGCAAAGGTAGTATCGCGGGGTCCCTCGACTGCGCTGCGCTCCGCTCGGGATGACAGAATCATGGTTGGGTTGTCAGTTTTTCCGCGCCGTCGAGTTCCGGTCGCGCGTCGTAATGCTTCTTTGTCTTCTCGATTACGTCATCATGCGGCGTCGGCTCATATTCGTAGTCGTCGGGCTCCCGATAGTCCTTGCGCATCGGATGATCCTCGAATTCGTCCCACATCAGGATTCGTCGCAGATCTGGATGGCCATCGAAGTGAATGCCATAAAGATCGAAAATCTCCCGCTCCTGAAATTCCGCGCTTCGATAGACCGGAGTTAGCGAAGGCAATCGCGCCCCTTGTCCGCGGTCGTTTGTGCGCAGGCGAACAATCACCGGGCCATGTTTCAGCGCCACTGAGTAAAGGTGATAAACCGCTTCGAGATAACCGGGAAAAAATTCCTCCTGCGTTTCCTCCTCTTCCTTTTCCTCTCTCACTACGATCTTTTTCACCTTCACCTTCGTCGTCACCTTTCGATCGAGCCAATCGACCCCGGTCACATTCGAGCAGTGATCGAGCCGCAACGCCGCATCATCGCGCAAGAATCCCGCAACCGCGGCGGCGTGTGCGTGGTCGAGCAGGAGCGACGGCTGATTTGCCGGGCCCGGATTCGGAACAATAGCGATCGCTGCTCCGGGTACCGCGGCTTCAGCGCGCGCCTTGATTTCCTCGAGCGATTCCATCGTCAAATTGGAACACAGCCCTGCGGCCTGTGCGGCCGGCGGACATTCTGCCCGCCTTGAAATTCAGCGGAGCAAAACCCCGCGGGCCACACAAACTGAAAGTTCGTAATCTTCATGTCCTTCCGATCCTCGGCGGGCTGAACACGTCCGGGTTACTTGGCGGCTCCAAATCGTGAGCCCCAAACGCGGGTACCGGAAATTCGCTCGGCTGCTTTGGATCGAGGAATGCCGCCTTGTTATTGCCGGTCAATTTCTGTCCATCTATTTTTCGCTGCAACTCCATAAAAGCGTGCAGAAGTGCCTCCGGCCGTGGCGGACAACCAGGAATGTAAACATCCACAGGGATATAACGGTCGATCCCTTTCAAGACGTTATACCCTTGCTTGAATGGTCCGCCCGAAATCGCGCAGGCGCCCATCGAAATGACGTACTTCGGGTCCGGCATCTGGTTGTAGAGTCGCACAATCTGGGGCGCCATTTTTTTGGTCACCGTGCCGGCGACAATCATCAAGTCAGCTTGCCGGGGTGATGGCCGGAAAACCTCGCCGCCGAACCGCGCCAAGTCGTAGCGCGACGCGGCCGTCGCAATCATTTCTATCGCGCAACAAGCCAGGCCGAACTGAAGCGGCCAGACTGAATTGCGCCGTCCCCAATTGTAGAGTTCCTGGGTCGACGTGACCCAAATCCCCTGTTTTTGCAGTTCACTACGAAGACCTTCGTCGACTGGGCCATTCATTTGTCTCTAGCCTTTCCGCATCTGCGCCCAATCTAAACAGCCTTTGCTCCAAGCCCAAACGAGTCCCTCGATCAACAGGAGCAGGAAAACCAGGATCGCGATAAACGCGCCTATCGGCAAACCAGTGAAGGCTACGGCAAATGGCACCAGAAAAATCGCCTCCACATCGAAGATCAGAAAAATGATGCAATAAAGATAGTATTGCGATTGGAACTGCACCCGCGCTTCCCCGATCGATTCCACTCCACACTCATAAGTCGCATTTTTTGCCGGACCCGGTTTGGGCGGCTGGAGAAATCGCCTCCAGATCCATGCCACCGCCAACGGCATCAACGGAAAGACGATTGCGACCCCGCAAAAAATGACGATAAAAAAATATGGATCGGGCGTCATGCGAGGCGGATCAGATTATCACTCGCGTTTGTTAACCGAGAGTCCGCGCTCCCGCCAGCGCATTCTGATTCCCATCTCAGGAAAACGCCGCGATGTTCTGCCTTGCCTAAAGATCGGGGCACCGCTTTTCTTCATCGCAGATGACCGGCGAGCGTGTTGACCAGATTTTCGTTGTCGCAAAGCACTGGCTTCTCTCGCTGCTGGCTGGATCGCCCGACTGGGTTCTCCAAATTGCCTCGAGCCTTCTCAATATCGCCGCGGTCCTCGGCGCATTTATGATGCTTTTCGCGCTCATCTCAGTGCTCGAGCGCAAGATTCTGGGCCGAATCCAAAATCGTTACGGGCCGAATCGCGTGGGGCCGTTCGGGCTTTTGCAGCCGCTCGCCGATGGCATCAAGCTCCTGATCAAGGAAGATATCGTCCCCGCTCGCGCCGATAAGATCCTGCATTTTCTCGCCCCGATCCTGATGGCGGCCACGGCTATTCTTGCGCTCGGAGTGATTCCGTACGGGCGAAATATGACGCCGTTTTCGATTGATGGCGGCATTCTGTTTTTCTTCGCGGTCGGGTCCACCACCGAGCTGGGCGTTTTCATGGCCGGCTGGGGCAGCAACAACAAATTCTCCATGCTGGGCGCGATGCGCGCGATCGCGCAAATGGTCAGCTACGAGTTGCCGCTGCTGATCACGGTGCTCCCGGTCATCATGATCGTCGGTTCGCTCTCGGCCGACGCGATCGTGGCCGCGCAAGATGGCTACGCGCTCGCGGGTATCGTTCCGCGCTGGTTCGTTTTCAAGCCCTGGGGCGCCGCGGCCTTCATTTTGTTTTTTGTCTCTGGTTTGGTGGAATCCAATCGCACTCCGTTCGATGTGCCGGAAGGCGAATCGGAAATTGTCGCCGGCCACATGACGGAATATTCCGGATTCAAGTACGCCACGTTTTTCCTCGCGGAATATTTCGGGATGTTCGCCATCAGCGGACTCGCGGTCACGCTTTTCCTGGGCGGTTGGCATGCGCCGATCCAGGCGCTCGAGTTCATTCCATCCTACCTCTGGTTCTTCGCGAAGCTTGCGCTCCTGCTCTTCGTCTTCATCTGGATTCGCGGAACGCTGCCACGGATGCGCGTGGATCACGTCATGCGTTTCGCCTGGACCTTCATGCTGCCGATGGCTTTCACCTGCATCCTTGCTGCCGCGGTCTGGCATTATCAACGCGGAGTCGCCGGATGGTTTTATTCCTTCGGAGTCGTCGGCATCGTCTATCTCGGGCTCTCCCGCCTGCTCGACACGAAAAAGAAATTCGCTCCGCGCACCTATCGTTTTGCCGAATGAGCACCGCCGCTTTCATTGTCATCGCCGTCCTAACCCTCGCCGGCGCTCTCGCGGCTGCTTCGCTTCTGAAGCTCATTCACGCGGCGCTCTGTTTGGTCCTCGCGTTTCTTGGCGTCGCGGCTTTCTACTTTCTGCTCGGGGCGGAATTCGTCGGCTTGGTCCAGGTCTTTGTTTACGTCGGCGCGGTCGCGGTGCTGATTGTCTTCACGATCCTGCTGACACGACCCGCTGAGGAAACTGGCGGCGGGTTCAACTGGGCTGGCATCATGACTGCCATCGCCGTCTTTGCCGGATTGATGTGGGCGATTCTTGGCACGCCGACCCTCGCCGTCGTGGCGCCACAAATTGAAGCCCTCACCGTGAAGCGGATCGGCGAGGCGCTCATGACCGATTACGTCTGGCCACTGCAATGCGTCGGATTGCTGCTGACCGCCGCGCTGATCGGCGGGCTGATTCTCGTCATGGAGGAGAAGAGGTGATTCTTCTCGCCGCGGCCACGCGTTTTCTCGGGATGGGGAGCGCAGGCTGCCAGCCTGCGCTCCCCAAAGCCAACAGATCTTTCCGATGACGCCAACGCTTCAATTTTGTCTCATCATTTCCGCCGCGTTGTTCTCCATTGGCTTGCTGGCGGCGCTCAGTCGCCGTCACGCCATCTTCATCCTGATCGGCATCGAAATGATGCTCGCCGCGGCGAATCTGAATTTCGTCGCCTTCTGGCGTTTCGGTCCGCAACCGCAACCACCCACCGGGGTAATGGTCGCGATCTTTTCCATCGCGATCGCCGCCGCGGAAGCAGCCGTCGGACTCGCCTTGGTCATCGCCGTTTACCGCCACTACCGAACGACCAACGTGACCAAACTCGACCAGCTCAAGGGATGAAATTGCATCTGCGCTTTCAACACCGCCTAACGAGTCGATCACGAGCATGAGCAAGAGCACGAATTATCCGTCCCTTGGACGTTGGACGTTGGACGTTGAACAGCCTGCTCGCGAAAGCTTTCGGAGTTGGACCTTCTCTTCTTCCTTTCCCGAACGGTGATGAACTCCTGGATCGTCACCAATCTCTGGCTGGTCCCCGCGGTTCCCTTTGCGGCCTCGCTCTTCACGCTGAGCCTGGCGAACTCGCGCCGCAAAACCGCCGCCGCTTTCGCGATCATCGGCCAGCTCGCCGCTCTCGCTCTCGCGATCACGGCCTTCCTGCCCACGCTGCAAGAACCCGGCTGGCGCGTCTTTCACAATTTCACCTGGTTCACTTTCGGCGAACACGCGTTGCGCCTCGGCTGGATGCTCGATCCGCTCACCGCTGCGATGTTGGTTATGATCACGTTCGTCGGCCTGTGGATTTTCGTCTTCAGCATTGGCTACATGGCGGGCGACAAAAACTTCTCCCGATTCTTCGCGTACCTTTCGTTTTTCTCCGGCGCGATGCTCGGCGTGGTCCTCGCGAATAGCCTGCTTCTTCTTTTTGTCTGCTGGGAACTGGTCGGCCTCGCTTCGTATCTCCTTATTGGTTTTTGGATTCACAAACCGAGCGCAGCCGCCGCGGCCAAAAAAGCTTTCATCACCACCCGCATCGGCGACCTCGGATTGTTCCTGGGAATGCTCTGGCTCTACGGCAGCAGCGGCACCCTTCTTTTTTACGACGATGGAAATGGCTGCCTCGAAAAAACCGGGCTCCTCGCGCTCGGCGCCAGCGCCACCTTTGTCGCGCTGCTCATCTTCTCCGGCGCTGCGGGCAAGTCCGGCCAGTTCCCGCTCCACGTTTGGTTGCCGGACGCGATGGAAGGTCCCACGCCAGTCAGCGCGCTGATCCACGCCGCCACCATGGTCGCGGCCGGCGTGTTTCTCGTGGCGCGGGTCTATCCGCTCTTCTCCTTCGGCGCGATCGGCGGCGTGACTCCGTCGCTCACCGTCGTCGTTTGGATTGGAGTCGTCACCGCGTTGATGGCGGCGCTGATCGGGCTCGCACAATTCGATATCAAACGAATCCTCGCCTACTCAACTATCTCGCAGTTAGGCCTGATGATGGTGTCGTTAGGCGTGGGGGGCGTCGTCGCGGGCATCATGCATTTGCTCGCGCACGGTTTTTTCAAGGCACTCCTGTTTCTCGGTTCGGGCTCGATCATCCACGGCTGCCATCACGAGCAGGACATTCGCGAGATGGGCGGATTGCGACGGCCCATGCCGGTCACGTTTATCACTTATGCCATCGGCATGATGACGCTCAGCGGCGTGCCGCTCTTCTTTTCCGGCGCGTGGACCAAAGAGGAAATCCTGCATGCCACCGAATCATGGCCACGGTCGCAAGCGCCGCATTACTTGATGATGGCCGGCGTTGTTCTCACCGCGCTCTACATGACGCGACAGATGATCTACGTCTTTTTCGGGAACAAGCGCGCAGCTGCGGAGAAGGCCCACGAGAGTTCGCCGGTGATGACCGTTCCGCTAATCGTGCTCGCGGTCTGTTCGATCGTTCTCAGTGTCCTCCTCACGCCGGCCTGGCCGTGGCTCCATGATTATCTCCGGGGAGAGGTGGCGCACTTCGAAGTAGAGCGATTGATCCAG
>Ga0193744_1000318_pt1 | contig 10891 bp, 13 predicted proteins | sample L1a1metaG_FD_143056 | JGI IMG/M metagenome (GOLD analysis project Ga0193744, IMG submission 143056) | Soil microbial communities from a riparian zone of the East river system, Colorado, United States - L1a1 | ecosystem: Environmental > Terrestrial > Soil > Riparian zone | place: USA: East River...
CGAGGCGTGTAAAACCCCTGCTCTCCCACTGAGCTAATGGAGCGTGAAACTTGGTGCCGGTGGCGAGAGTTGAACTCGCAGGGCATGCGTTTTAAGTGCTGCCGTGTCTCCGCTTCACCACACCGGCTTGTTGGTACCCGTGGGGAGATTCGAACTCCCACAAAGAGGCTTTTGAGACCCCTGCCTCTTACCGTTGGGCTACACGGGCAAATTGGTACGCGACCGGAGATTCGAACCCCGACTTGATGGCTTCTGAGACCACTGCCTCTACCGTTGGGCTAGTCGCGCATGGTGCTGTCTGGTGGCTTCGATCCACCCGCCTCCGAGATACCAGCCCGGTGCTCTGCCGAATGAGCTAAGACAGCAAAACTTGGAGCCCCAGCCGGTAATCAAAACCGGCTCCCCGCGTTACGAGGGCGGTGCATCGTCACAATGCTTCAGGGGCAATTGGTGCCGCTTGGAGGAATCCAACCTCCGCACCCGGCTTACAAGGCTGGACCTCTGGCACTGAGGATAAAGCGGCCTTCTTCCGCGCTCGCGCGGCTTTCTTGTATTTGTTGCAGTAGTTATTCCACGACGTGCGGCAGATGTCGCACCTGCACTTGTGCTTCGTGTACATACCGATGCCGTGGCTCGCAGCATGCTCCAGCTTGTGACAGGGGGAGCAGCGCAGAACGCATTTCTTAAGCTCCTCCAGAAGCTGGTCCCACGGCTTGGCGTATTCAGATGAGATGTCGAACGATTTCTCTCTCGTGTCGACGTGGTGAAATTGGAGTTTTCCGGTCGAACCGCACTTGCCGCACTTGCCGCCGAGAAGGCGCTTCAGCTCGTTGGTTCGCTTGTAATATCTCAAGGTGTTGTAATGCATAGACTGACATTACAGTGGCGGGTTCTACCCGTCAAAGAATGTTTTTCGGACCGCCGAAACCAGTTTGCAGCGCGCGAGGCGCCACTCCTACAGCTCGGTCCTAGCCTCCGGGACGCGCGTGCGCGGCGACGGTAGGCGGTATTCTTCTGGCAGAGGGGTCGGGTGGTGCGAGGTTTTCTCTGCCGGGTGGCAGAGAGCGGTGGCTCGCTGCCGTTTAGTCTTTGCGCCCCTTGGGGCTATCGATGGTCGCTTCTGGATTGCACACGACAAGCATCGACCACCGCGTAAATAGCGGTCGGGCGGCCTGTGTATATGAGTGCAATTGCGACATGGTGTCGGTCCAGAGCGTGAAGTTCGGAGCGAGCGTCTACACTAGCTTTACCACGGTTGTCAACATCATCGAACGCCTTTGAGGCAAACAACCATTTTCCCCTGCATCCCCCTCGGGGCGTCCCACAAGATCTTGAGGCCGGCGCGCTGACACTCATCCTCAGTGCCGTACGTCTTCCCCATGGTGTTGCCGTTGGGGTCGCACAGAGAGGCGCTCATGCAGAAGAACACCGCGATCCACACCTCAGCCGAGGCCATTGGCTGGCCCCGTGTTGTAGAGCAGAAACATGGTGACCGCGATCACAACCGCGACTGTGGTCCAGAGCAGAACCGATTTGCAATTCATTGGGATCAGCAGCGGTCGCATCTCAGCGCCCCTGCAGGATGAAGCCGAAGTCGTGCCATCCAAGCAGGAAAATGAGGATCATCACGAGCCCTGAAAAGCCGCTCCAGCCGTAGGCCCATGTTGGCCCGTTGCGAAACCAGATGCCGCCGAAGATGAGCCAGATAAGAAACACGACCCAAAAAGCCGTTCCAAGTGGCATGGTGACCTCCTCTGGTTGAGCGGACAATACGCAGGATGAACGAAAGTTCCGTTCGGATCAGCCGAAGACGTGAAACAGCGTCGAGATCACCACGTAGCCGCCAGCGATAAGGCCAGCCCCCATCCACGGCCACTCACCCAAATACGGGCGCGAAAGAATCCGAATCAGCAGCAGTACCGATATCGCCGTGCCGGTGACGCCAAGCGTCAGGAATATGGTCTGCACATCACTGAAAGGCAGAACTCCGCCCGTAGTAAAACGCCACGTCCACACGGTAAATCGCGTTGTAAGTTCGCCGACCTTTTCTGATGTCATGATCAACATCAGCGAGATGGCCGGCGGCAATCCAACGAAGGCGGACCCGATCGAGTGGGACCCGCGGTACTCGAAAAATGCCAGCAGGTAGCAGGCAGCCCAGCACAGGAAAAAGAACGTCAGGATCGACGTCGAACCGTTTATCTGCTCAAGAATAAAGTTTAGATTTTCCATCCTGAGATCCACCCCGGTGCCGATGATTTAGCACGTCCGTCATCAATGCTACCAGAGGGTCACTGGATTGCTGATACGACTTAAGGGTGGAAGAAAGTTCCCGGATGCTGGAGGTCAGATCATTGGCGGCTGCGGACACCATCTCCGCGTCCGCATGACGATGCGCTCGGCCCGTGAGCTTCTCGTGTAACCGCACGATCCATCCCATTACTTCGGCCCGCCATTGGGCTTGAAGATCGTCACTACCTGATGAAGCAATGCCTTCATCTCTCCCATGGTGGTGAGCGTATCTCTCGTGAGCTGCTTGTTTTCTTTCTGAGCGTCCTTGCGCTCGTCCCGCTCTAGCCACCAGAGGATACAGAAAACGGCGGCGAGGGGCGCCCCACCAACCTTCACGTACTCCAATAGTTCCAGCAGGGTCATCTAGCATGGCTCCGCCGCCCCCGCAGTATAATATAGCTCACACATTGCCCGGGAGATCGGGGTCCAGCTTGGATTCGACGGCGTCCCACGCGTCATCAGCCTGCTTGTCGAAGGCATCCAGCGCAGCTAGCTGCTCGGCCGTCGTAGCAGGATGCGATCCGACCGCGTCGAGAATGTTCTTCACCCCGGTGTAGGTCGCGCCGATCTGGCTGATGGCCAGCGGAGCGATATCGGTGAGCGTCTTGACGATCGCGCCGATCGCATCGCTGTTCTTGACGCCGACCAGCGGCAGGACCTGCGTGATCAGACTGAGGACGCTGCCGACAACGGTGACAATTTCAATCGGGTTCATTTCGCCGTCTCCACAAATTGCGCATTGGCTGCAGGCGACTGCTGCAGGCTCGTAACCGCCGTTACCAACACATTGTAGATCGAGGCCTTGGCCGGCGTCTTATCCCTTACACTGGCCTTGAGCTGGATGCGTGCGGCGGTGCCGGTGCGAATCGCCTTGATGACGACCCGGCGCGTCACCGCGCTGCAGATCGACGGCGCCATTTGGTTGTTGATGCAATACTGGCCGTAGTTGGCCGCGCCGATCTTCAGAATGTCGAAGGCGTTTGCCGCAGGGATCACGACGTCGGCCGGCACCACAGTCTCGGTGACAGTCTTGTAGGTACCGGTGATGGCCTGAAAGTCCGCGCAGCCTGCGAGCACGAGGCCGGCGCAGAGAACCAGCGCGTTAAGCGTCTTCCGCATCATCATGCTCCCTGAGCTACTTGTTTGACCGCCGCATCCTCGCCGGGCGCCGGTGCGATGCTTTGCTGGTCCGGGTCTACTGCCATGGCGGCGATGGCCGGAGCGGCGTTTCGATTGACGTTCACCTCAACACCCTTCTGGGACTTGGCGTCAAAGACCACGTTGGTGTTGCTGGTGAGAGCGACCATCACGCCGTTGATGATCAGATTTCCAAGGCCCGCGGCGGAGGTGATGTTCTTGGCCAGTGCTGAACCGAACAGATCGGTAAGCTGCGGGCCCGCGATCATCAGCACGCTAACGACGGCGCCGATGATCATGAATATCTGCTTGCCGTTCAGCGTCATTTTGTGTCCCTACGCCTCGTTGGTGGAAACCTTTCCATCGCTCCGTACCACAGGTAGCGCGGTCATGCCAACATTTACTGGTAAAGGTACCGATGACGGCCACCAGAACCCCTTGTTGAGGCGCGACAGCGGGAACGGAACAATGCTCACCTTGTCCGACTGATTGCCGCCCAGCCCCATGATGTTGCCGTGCTGATCCTTGCCGACGACGCACACGATGTGGCCGCCGCCGTTGCGCAGCATCGGAGCGAATGCGCCGACCGCAGGCCCGATCAGTTTGAGGGATGGCCACTTGCCGGCGAAGTCCAGAGCCCAAAGTGTTTCGGGGCCCTTCAGCCCGGCCCGGGTGAGCATCATGTTCTGAAACAGCGCGCACCACGGAATCGAATCGTGCGTGTATTCCTTGGCGATGTCGCCGCCTTCTTCCTTCGCCCAGTCGATGATGGTTTTGTTGTCCGCGGTGTTGGCGCCCTCTTTGAGGCCAACGAACTTCAGGCCAGCTTCCAGCCATAGAGGACGACCAACTTCCTCGGCCACGTTCGCAGCCACAGGTTTTCCCTGCGCAGCGTCGATTAATCTTGCAGTATCCAGACCGACATCCCCATCTGGGGTCACGCCAGCACGTTTCTGAAATGCGGTGACCGCGATATCGGTAGCCGACCCGAAGAAGCCAGTGCCGGTCAGCGGGTAACCGAGGTCTTTAAGCGCCAGTTGAAGCGCTGCGACCGCCGGACCAGAGTTGCCCTGCTTCAAAACCTTGGTGGCTGAAACTAATGGCGAGATCAGCATGGCTAGGCTTCCTTGTGTTTTCACTGTTGTGCGTTCCGCCCCCGTTAGGGACGCTGCTGCTCCTCGCCGGCATTGGCCGGTACTGGGCCCTGAAGACCGCCCAGATTAGGACCTCGGTAAGGCAGGAGGGCACGTACCCCCTGCTCGACCGGCTGCCGCGCCGCGGTCTGCCCAGACAAAGCCACACGATTTGCGATATTGCGCAAACCCTGCATGATCGACTGGCTCTTGGCGGCCATCTGATATCCCTGCCGAAGCAACCGAGGGTCATCCGAGGTGAGCAGCTCCGCGACATGTCGCGCCGTCTTGGCGTCAACCTTCCCGATCAGATGCTTAGCTCCGACCTTGATCTCATCAGACAGAAACTTGCTCGCTCCGGTACGCAGGGTCGCGCCGCCCACGATGCCCTGACCGACCGACATGGGGTCCCAGCCGCCTGCGAAGCCACCCGCAACGCCTCCGGCGAGACCCGCCTCGATGAGCTGTCGCGCGGTCGTGGAGTTACCCATGGCCTTCCGCGCGCCGTCCATGATGGTTTCCAGCGACATCCGAGCCTGCAGCATGCCCATGCCGCCCGGCCCGAACACCGTCGACGCCAGCTTGCGCTCATTTGGACTCGCGAACATGGCCTTCGTGACGTCCCGGGTGTCACGGATATTTCCGATCACCCGGTCGGCGAGGTCTGATGCATACCCTTCCTTGAACAGCATGCGCTCGTCCGGATTCATCTTGGCCATGATCTTTGCGACGTCTTCAGCCGGCAGCTTCTTGCCAGCCAGCTTGCGGCCGGCATCCAGCGCGTTGCTCTCGCCGAAGAAGTCCTCCGCTACGCCACGGGCCTTCTGATAGGCTGGTACCTGAGTGTCCAGTTCGCTGCGCAGCACCTTGGCCAACTGACCGGCCACGCTGCTGGTATCGCCGCTGCGCTTCGCCTGATTCGCAACGCTGTCGAGTTCGCGCTTCACCTGATCCCAGTATTGCAGGTTCGGGTAGGTAGGGACGCCCTTGGCTCCCTGATTGAAAACGATACGCCCGTCCGGCGTGACGTTCACCATCGGGTTGAAGCCACCGAGACCCTCCGCGACGTCACGATCCTTGCCGGTGGAGATTGCGCGCTTCATGGCTCCGACGAACGTGTCGCTGCTCATCAGCCGCTCCATCGCCGGGCTCATGATCGGCTTATCGCCTGCCTGATAGGCCGCCTTGTACGCCGGCACGCGCGCCTGATCGTATTCAGCCACGAGCTGGTCGGCGCTCTTGCGCGCGTTCGCCTGACCGCCGGGGACGACCTGCCTCACCGTGTCCGCGACGCGCTCGCCCTGCGACAGGAAGCGGTCCTGAATCATCTTCTCCAGTTGGGCGCGTCCCTCCGGCGACGTGTTAGCCGCCGAGCGCAGCAGCGCCTGCGTGCGCGAGGAGCCGAGATCCGCCAGCGTCACCGGCTCGCCGGCATGCTTGGCCGCGACCCACTGCTGCACCGTCATGCCATCAGCCTTGCCGGCATTGATCAGCTTGGCGTCATCCATCAGCGCCGAGCCCAGCCTGCGGGCCGCCTCGCCTTCCGGGTTAATCCAGCCGCGCACCGTGTTCACCACCGGCGCGCCGTACTTCTCCAGCGCCGAGCCCATGCCGGTGCCGATGGTGTGAGCGAGGCCGCCGCCGAGGATGCCGCTGACCAGCCCGGTCGCACCCTTCACGGCGCGATCGGCGATGTCCTCGCCCTCGCCGGCACCGCTGGTCGCGCCGTACAATCCGCCGGAGAATGCCGAATCAAGCGCACCGGCGCCGAACCGAGCGATCTTGGTCGCTGCCGGCGCGAGCATCTTCGCGGCGCCCAGTTCCGGCTGCGCAGCCATCGCCGGGATTGCCCCGGCCATTTCAGACCCTGCGGTGATCCACGGGTGATTCTCTTTGGCCGAGGCGAGCGCGCGCCGCTCGGCATTACGCCCTTCCTCGTATTGCTTCGGGGCATTCGGGTCCATGCCGGTAATGGCATTCAGCCCGAGACGTCCCGCGCCGACGACGGTCCCGGAGATCGGCCCCATCCAATCCGGACCTGCCGCGCGCGCGCCGGTCAACTCATCGCCGAATCCGAACGTCGCGCCCTGCTTGGCGCCGCGGTAGGCAGCGTCTAGCTTGCCGGCATCGGGCGTGGTCGGCTCGGTCTGGTCGAACGCCGGCACATCCGACGTCGCCTCGAATGGTGGCGGTCCCTCTACCTGTCCGCCCGCGGCTCGACCTCGATACATATCGGCCTGATCCTCATGCAGTTGCTGCGCGTAGGCGTCCGAGTTTGCCGGCGTGTCGAACTGGCCGAGGTGCTTTCCACTCATGCGATAGAGCCGCACGGCGTCATCGTCGTTGAGAACCGACTGGCCATAGACGGTAGGCAGCAGCATTTCCTTATCATCAACATTGGCGCCGATCGAGCGCACCGTGCTGATGGTGCCGTCCGCATTGTGCACCACCGGACGATTATTGAGATCGATGTTGCCCGGCTGGACCATTCCCTGCACACGCCCGCCGTCCGCCCGGCCAATAGGAGCCTTTGTGTCACTGTGGCGTAGCCAGTTCTTGAAGTCGGCGATGGTCATGGTCTCGACGTGGCCGATCCGGGCATGGCCCTTGCCGTCCGAGAACGCCTTCGCATAGGCATCGACCGCCTGCTTCTTGCTGCCGAAGCCGATGAAGCACTTGTGCTCGTCGAACCCGCCGCCATCGAGATCCTTCTGATCGACCACGAACACCTTCGGGGATTTCAGGTGATGCCCGAGGTAGACGTCGACATGATCACCATCGGCGCCGGCCGTGCCGCGGATATAGCCGTAGTGATTCGGAAGCTTCGAGCGCCACGGCTTGCCATCAGCGCCCATGCCAGACCGATAGGAGCCCGCCGGGTTCTCGATCGTGATGTCGAGCCCATGAACCCGAGCGTGACCCTTGCGGTAATTACCGCTGATCTTTTGCCCCTCGGTCGGGTTGGTGTTGATGCCTGCGATGTCCATCACTGCCCCGGGTACGGCTGCTTGGTGGCCGGGTCATAGTAGTAGGTCTTGCCTTGGTACTGGCGAGGAATCGCGCCCGGCGGCGGAGTGAATTTCGGCGCTGCTCCAGCAGCCGGTGCGACTCCGGCTTCATCCGGCGCAACGGACTTGGCGCCATACTGCTTGCGATAAAACTCGCGCATCTTGCCCGGCGATTCCTTCGCCATGTTGATTTCTTGGATCATGGTGTCGAGCATGCGGTTGTAGGTCTCCGCGTTGCCAGCCGTGTTCAGCAGCGCCTCGGCGTGATGGCGCGACGAATCGGTGGTCACGTTGGCACCGCGCGCCATGACCGCAGAATAGGTGTTTACGATCGCCTGCGTGCGTCCGTACAACTCGGTCTGATCCGGGTTCAGCGTCTTCTGGCTGTAGCCCTGCAGCAGTTGGTTGAACGGCAGGAACGATGTCCGTGGCAACCTCTCGATGACGCCACGAGCCAGCTTGATCGCGCCCTCGGCTTCAATTGCCGCCGAACCCATCCTACCTTCCATCACAGCCAGCGTGCGCTGACCTGCTTTGCGGCCCGCGAACTCGGCAACGCGCGTGCCCATCTCCTCAGGGGTGACCTTGTTCTCCTCCATCACCTGCCGAACGTGCTTCTGCACGACCTGCCGCGCAGCACTGGTGATACCCAGACCATTCAGCCGGGAATTGTCGCCGGTCTTGACGTAATACTCGGCGATCGCGTGAGCATCATCCTCGCTGATCGGGCCGCCCTTCTGATCCTTCGGCTGCACCTTGTCGGTCGCGGTCGGAGCCTTGCCGGTGACAGCATCAATGACCTTGCCCGACGCCTGATCGAGCACCAGCGGATGATAGGAGCCATCAGCCGTGATCGCCGATCCGGCCGGCATGAACTTGGTGCGGTCGAGATTCCTCGTGGCCACAGATTCGGTCGCAGTGTTGTGACGCTCAGCCTCATCCTGCTTGCGAACGTCGAGACCGAAGCGCTGCTGCTTCTCGCGCGATTCCCGCGCCAGCTTGGCCGCTTCGGTCGCTACCGCGCGATCCTTCCTCGGCGGTGCCGTAGGCAGACATGCCGGCGAGACCACCTTCGCCGATCGCATTGCCCAAGAACGGCGACCGGGAAGCAAGCATGCCGAGACCGGCGGTCATCAGCCCGGAGCTGGCGTTCGGCGAGATCGGAAGCAGACCGAACCCGCCACGCTCATCGCCACCCGGCTTGCGGATCGCGTCCGGCAGGTTGCCATAGGCGTCCGGGCCACCTTCCGGCCCGAATGCCATCACAGGGGCCGTGCCAGCCCCACGGGGAGTGCGCCCAGCGACGCCGGCTACTGGCTCCTCCTCTGCAGCGTCCTCCTCTGCCACAGGGGCTACGCCCTGCGCGGACGTAGTGTTGCCCATCAGCTTGCCGTTCGGCCCCGTCACCGGGAGCTCGCCGCCGTAGGAAACTACCCCATCTCCCCGCTGCAGCGCATCATGCGCGACGACCCGGTTTGTCTCTCCGAACGGATCAGGGTTCGCCTGCTGATCGAGGAAATTATATCCACCCTGTTCCGGCGACAGCCAGTCCTGCGTGTCAGCAGTCGGATTTTTTGCCGGAAAGGACGCATCAAATCGGCCGTCGAACGGGGTGCCGCCGCCGGCATAGCCAGCCACGCCGCCGCCGGCCGCGCGCGGGCGAGCGCTCATGGATGACTGGATCATGCTGGCGGTCGAATGGGTGCCGGTGTGGACGACCTGCCCCGTGCGGGTATTGATGACCGAGACCGATCCATTGCTGTTCTGGCTCAGCTTCCATGGTGATCCAGCCTGCTGCGCGAAATGCTGCCCACCGGCGACGTCGACCGGGTCCTCATCCGACATCACCGCGCCGCCGTCCGCGAATCCCTCGCCGTAGTCCGAGGCATCGAGCCCAGCCATCGGGGAGGCGCTCGATCCGCCGTAAGCATCGCCTCCCAAGAAGCTGCCGCCACCCCACGAATCACCGCTGAAGCCGCCACCGCCCATGACGCCAGCCCAGTCGAGTCCCTTGAGGCCCTTGCTGGCGCCAGCGATGCCGCTCGCAAACTTGCTGGCGTCGAACGCCGGTGTCTGCGGCAGGCTAGGCGCGCTCGCGTGAGGCGCGCCGGAGCCGCCCGAGATGCCCATGGTCGGTATCCAGCCCTTGGCGTCGCCCCACGGCATCACGCCTACACCGCCACCGCTGGCCCGCTTGACCGACCCTTCCGTGGCTTCGTGCATATCGACATAGCGGTAGCCATCGACACCGCGTGATACCGCGTCCGGATTGCGCTTCTCCACATCCTGAGCCATCGGCCCGACGTGCCAATCTGGCGACCCCTTGTAGCGGAATCGGTACATCGGCGTGCCATCGTTCATCTTGCCGATGCGCTCGATGTCTTCCTTGGCATCGCGGTCCGACAACGCGCCTGCCGCCGTCAGGCCGACGCCAAGCAACTGCGACCAAGGATTCGGAGCCGGTCCCGTGGTGCTGCCGCTCGACGTACCGCCAAGGTTCGAGCCCACGCCGGTGCCGAGCCCGGCCAGCCACTGGGTCTGCTGGTACGGGTAGGCCTGCGCCTGCTGGTACTGCCCATAGAGCGCGTTGAGGTTCTGCTGCTCCGTCTGCTGCTGCAGCGAGCCGGCGCCGACCTGCGCGGTCGCACCAGTGAGTGCTGCGTTCTGACCGGAGATACCGTAGTTGGCCTGAGCGTTCGCTCCTGCGAGCCCCGTCTGCTGCTGCTGCTGCGCCGCCCCAAGCGCCTGCTTGTAGCTCTGGTCATAGAGCCCGGCGACCGTGGACGCCATCGTGCGGCCCTGCTGGCCGGCGAGAATGCCCTTGGCCACACCGGTCGCATTGCCGCCAAGCGCGCCCTGCGCGATCTGATTGCCCTGCAGCGATGCCATCTGCGAAGCATTGTCGTGCGACATCTGCTGGGTGGTCGCATCGACCACCTGCTGCGTGTACGGATTCTGGTAGCCCTGAATGGTCGCGCCAGTGATCGGCGCGCTCGATGCGCCTGCCTGCTGCGAGGCCTGCTGCATGAACGGCGATGCATAGTTAGCGTTCGCGTTGATGCCGGAAATGCCGGCCGTCTGCTGCGCGTTGACGGGTGCAGTGAGGTCGCCGGTGTATGCCTGATACGGCGTGGACGCCACGCCCTGCGCGCGCGTCAGGAGATCCCGATACATCTGCGCAGCCTGTGGATCAGGTGCAGACGTGCTTTGGTTCGTGGTGGTGTTTGAGCCTTTTCCCAATCGTCCGTTTCACGTAGGGGCGCCCTACGCTGTCAAGGACACCGCGCCTGCGGGCCGATGGATGACATAGCCTCCGACTGG
>Ga0193744_1000319_pt1 | contig 10846 bp, 4 predicted proteins | sample L1a1metaG_FD_143056 | JGI IMG/M metagenome (GOLD analysis project Ga0193744, IMG submission 143056) | Soil microbial communities from a riparian zone of the East river system, Colorado, United States - L1a1 | ecosystem: Environmental > Terrestrial > Soil > Riparian zone | place: USA: East River...
GGAACCAGGACTTACCCTCCGCCGTTTGCGGGTCGATCGGAGCGGGCGGTTGTTTACTCGAGTGACAACCGGCGCAACTCTCCGCAAAGACTTGTTTGCCTCGAGTCATGGCCGCCTCGTCATGGCTGATCAGGTCGCTGCCGCCCGGCGCGTCCGCCAAGTGGTAAGGCTCCAATTTCTTAAAGAACGCGGCGATATTATCGAGGCGTTCCTGTGTGGCCATCCAAAAGACGGAGTGCTTTTGCGCATACGGAATTTCAAAGGCCTTCTGCGGAACCAAACCGAGGAGCCGATTGTGTAGCGTAAGCCAGTACTCGGAAAACATGCCGATGTTCACAAAGACCCGAATGGTGGCGCCCCGCACGCCGACGGAATCGGCGCCATCCTTGAGAATGTGCGGCACGGCCATGACCTCCGTCTCGCCCGGGATTGATAAAGATCCTCCGGCCACCCTTTCCGACGTGGCCATCTTCAGGCGGTCATTGAGAAGAAAGATGGGATTGATCGCGTTCGGGTTGTTGATGTGATCGGTGGCGATGCGCGAAGTGTCGGACGTGCCCGGCGGCTGCGCCTGGAGCATCTCGTAGAACAAGCCTCCCTTGGTCACGTTCGGGGCAAAGACCATTCCTTCCCGGATGTATTGGTTGCCGATGGCCGAGGCCAGGTTTTCCCAGGCGGGATTCTCCGGGTCCGCCGGCGGATGAACGGGATGCGGCGCGATATGACAGGCCCCGCAGGCCACGCCGACCCGATAAGGCCGAATGAGCTTATTATTGTTGTAATAATTCGGGTCGCTGACGAAGCGATTGCCGTCCCATTGCTTTCGCGCCTCGGCATTAAATTCAGGGTTCGGAAAAAGACGGAAGCCGAGCACGCCCGATGGCTTGCCATAGATTTTTTCGTCAATGCCGGCCGGTTCCGGTTCCACCTGCTCGTCCAGCCATAAGCCAAGGTCATCCGGCTTCGTAGCAGCGCGGAAGCCCGGCTCGTTGACCAGGCCCAGGGTCTTAAATCGTTCGCCGCGCTTGTACCGGCGGTTGTCGAGCGCTTTGAGCAGATCCAAGAGCCCGAAGCTGTCCTGCGCGACGCTATTCCAGAAATGTTCGTTCCCGGCACTCCAGAGATTCCAGGCATTACGGCCCATGATTTCCTCGGGCGAAAGCGCGATGCCGCCGTCCATCGGCTTGAAAACGTCGGCGGTGATTTGCGGAAAATCGGCCGTCGTTTTGCCAGCGAGCTTTGCTTCATCTTCCACCGTTGCTTTCTTACAGGAGGCAACGAAAAGGAACGTGAGGGCCAGGGCACACGCTGGCGTCGCGAAGCGGTAGAGAGATTTTGTTTTGCGCGGACAGTTGGGTGTGTCGCTGACCGGGCAACCAGGACCATTTTGCGACCGGCCGCTTCCCTTACGCGTCGAAGCGAGCATAAGATTTTTTTTCATCATTTGGTGTCTCCAGTTCGCCTGAACCAGACGTGCTCAGGCCATTGTGGTGGGAGCACCTCGTGGAGGTGCATCGAGACGTTCTCGTTTTTTTTCTGCGCTCGTACGGATTGCGCCATGAGGGGAGGATTTGATCGAGGATTAAAGAAATCGGCGGCGCGAAGCAAGATCAATCTTGAATTCCGGAAGGTCGCGCGGGTCGCTCGGCAGCAGAACGGGTGCGAGCATCCAAAGCTCGGTTTGGCTCGAGAGCCTTTCGGAGGATGGGATTGTAACCCCTTGCGGATGACGCGCCCCACCAGTCGAACTGCGTTCTCACCCCGGTTTCGCAGCGCGCAACTGCTGCGGGGTCGGGTGATTTCATCGAGCCAATCATGTTGGCGGAAGGGGTGGGATTCGAACCCACGGTGAGTTTAACCCCACGCTCGATTTCGAGTCGAGTGCCTTCAACCGGACTCAGCCACCCTTCCTTTGCGCCGGCGATGAGCGGGCGATTCGAAGCGCATCATTATGAGACGACCGGCACGATTTGTAAACAGCGAGTGCTTTCGCTGCTTACGGCGATGCGGGACGAAGTCCGGTGGCAGATCGACCTGCGAAATTAGTCTGAAAGACGGTGGAAAATGGACAGCCTTTCGTGGTTAAGTACCTTGGCGCGAGAGGTAAAAAATGTTACAAATTTAATCTTGCCCTGGAGCGGATTTCCACTGCATGTTGTAGACCCGCTAGAGCAGCTCCCCTAGTAATTGTTGTTGGTTGCAGTTGGCTGCAATTCACAACTTATTAGCCGGGCTGTTCACCCTTATTCTCGTCTATTCCCAACCTCAACCGCGCCGCCGCCATGATTCAACTGAAACCCGGAATCCAACCTTCCTCACTCAATCGACTGCGAAAATCGTCCGACCGGACCAAGATTCGTTCGAGTAAAAAGAAGGGGAAGGGCCTGCGGTTCGAGCGCGTCTTCAGTGACGCGAAACTGGCGCCATTCGACCAAATCGATTGGGAACGCCGCACGGCGGAGATCACCGACGACAGCGGCAAAGTGATTTTCAAGCAGGAGAACATTGAGGTGACCAAAAGCTGGAGCGCGCTGGCGACCAAGATTGCGGTCTCAAAATATTTCTACGGGGACATCGCGAATGGAACCGATCCGCACAAGTGCGGCCGCGAAACATCGGTGCGGCAGCTGGTCCACAGGGTTACCCGAACCATCGCCGACTGGGGGATCGCAGACGGATATTTCGCCAATGCTTCGGAAGCGGAAACGTTTTACGACGAGCTGACTTGGCTTTGTGTGAACCAGCATGGCGCTTTCAATTCGCCCGTTTGGTTCAATGTCGGCTTGCATCATCAATACGGAGTCGGCCGGGACGCGGGACAGGGAAATTATTTCTACAATCGCGAGAGCGGCCAGGCCGAGCGCGCCGCGACGCAATACGAATATCCGCAAGGCAGCGCCTGCTTCATCCAAAGTGTGGGCGACACGATGGAGGACATCATGCGCCTGGCCACGAGCGAGGCGATGCTCTTCAAGTACGGCAGCGGCACGGGCAGCGATCTTTCTTCGTTGCGGAGCACGCGGGAGAAATTGAGCGGCGGCGGGAAGCCGAGCGGGCCGCTTTCGTTCCTGAAAGTGTACGATCAGGTGGCGAACGTGGTGAAGAGCGGCGGCAAAACGCGCCGGGCCGCCAAGATGAACACGCTAAAGGATTGGCATCCGGACATCGAAGAATTCATCGATGCCAAGCAGAAGGAAGAGAAGAAAGCATGGGCCTTGATCGAGCAGGGCTACGACGGGAGCTACAACGGCGATGCCTACGGCTCGGTCATGTACCAAAATGAAAACCTGAGCGTGCGCGTAAGCGACGAGTTCATGGACGCGGCGGTGGAAGATCGCGAATGGTGGACCCGGACCGTGCGCGACGGGAAACAGTGCGACCGGAAGGAAGCCCGGGCGCTCCTGCGCAAAATCGCCGAAGGCACCTACATCTGCGGCGATCCGGGAATGCAATTCGATTCCACGATCCATAAGTGGCACACGTGCAAAGGGACCGATCGCCAGAATTCCACCAATCCCTGTTCCGAATATCTTTTTCTCGATAACACCGCGTGCAATCTCGCGTCGCTGAACTTGATGAAGTTCAAGGGCGTGGACGGAGTGTTCGATGTCGAGCGCTTCAAGGCGGCTGCGCGCGTTTTCATCACGGCGCAGGAGATTTTGGTCGATAACGCAAGCTACCCGATCAAGGAGATCGCCGAGAACTCGCACATCTTCCGCACGCTCGGACTGGGCTACGCGAATCTGGGTTCGCTCATCATGAGCTACGGTTACGGTTACGATAGCGTGGAAGGCCGGGCCATCTGCGGCGCAATCACTTCGATTATGACCGGCGAAGCTTACGAGCAGAGCGCCAAGATTGCGCGAGTGATGGGGCCGTTCCCCGGCTATCGCGATGCGCGTTGCAGCGGAGTGCCAAAGCCCGTGGCCAAGAACAACGTCGCGTCCATGCAGGAAGTGATCGAGCTGCACCGATCGGCGGTGAGTGAGATCGCGGCCAACGAAGAATTTGCCTACCTAAAAGAAGAAGCCGCGCGGGTCTGGGACAGCGCCGCGGAACTTGGGAAACAATACGGTTACCGCAACGCCCAGGTGACGGTGCTCGCGCCGACCGGGACGATCAGTTTCCTGATGGATTGCGACACGACCGGGATCGAGCCCGACATCGCGCTGGTGAAATACAAACTGCTCGCGGGTGGCGGCATGTTGAAAATCGTGAATCAAACGGTGACGCCGGCGCTGGAAAAGCTCGGCTATAACTCTGAAGAGATCGAGCGGATCGTCGCGCACATCGATTCGTTCGATACGATCGAAGACGTCGCCGATAACGACGGCTCGCTCATTTCCTCCGGGCTGAAACCGGAGCATATCGCGATCTTCGATTGCGCGTTCAAGGCCTACAAAGGCGAGCGCAGCCTCGGCTACATGGCGCATTTGCGGATGATGGCGGCGGCGCAGCCGTTTCTCAGCGGCGCGATTTCGAAAACGGTGAACATGCCCGAGACGGCCACGGTCGAGGAAATCATGAACACTTATGTCGAGGGCTGGCGGCTTGGTTTGAAAGCGATCGCGATTTACCGCGACGGCTCGAAACGTTCCGCCCCGCTCAACACGCGCAAAACGAAAGACATGGGCGGAACAGACCACGAAGACGTGGCCACATTGGATCGCGGAGAGTTGGAAAGCAGAATCGTCGAACTCGACGAAGAGGTGGAATCACTTCGCCGCAAGCTCGACCAGCCCACGCGCCATCGCATGCCGGATACGCGCATGTCATTGACGCACCGCTTCGAGATCGCGGGACATGAAGGCTACATCACGGTCGGCTTGTACGAAGATCGCCAACCCGGCGAACTTTTCATCACCATGTCAAAGGAAGGCAGCACGATCGGCGGGTTGATGGATACGGTCGGCACGCTCACGTCGATCGCGCTGCAATACGGCGTTCCGTTGCAGAGCCTGGTGAGGAAATTTGCCTATCAGCGTTTCGAGCCGAGCGGGTTCACGAAAAATCCCGATATCCGCAACGCGACCAGCATCACCGATTATGTGTTCCGCTGGCTCGGGTGCCAGTTCATCCCGGGCTATAAAGAAGCCACCTCGCCCAACCGCGGCCAGGGCGAGCTGCCGATGAAGGAACTTCCGGAGATGGAAAAGAAGGCGATCAATCGCCCCGTGTCCGATTTATCGCGGACGGCCGAGAAGGAATTGATCGATGTGATCACGAACCACGCGCCGAACGAAGGTAATCCTCACGTCGCCAGTAACGGCCACACCCACGCGGAACGAGTGCAGGAAGCGCTCGGCAACATGTTCATGGATGTGCTCTGCTCACATTGCGGCAGTGACAAGGTGGTGCGCGCAGGCGCTTGCGGTGTTTGCACGGAGTGCGGCACGAGCCAGGGATGCAGCTGAGGTAGCGCGTGTCCTCGTTGCGGCTGACCTATGCAACTTGAAATTTTCACGCTCTGCGACGCGGCCACTGAACACGCCGGCAAACTAAACATCATCGGGACGTTCGATGCGCTCCGCGGAATGGAGGCGCCGATCGCGCATCCGCAATGCGCCATCGCGGGCCGGCTTCGCTTCGAGCAAATCGAAGAGGGAAATCACCGGGTCAGCCTGACCTTTGCGGATGAAGACGGGAACATCGTGATGCCGAAGTTCGACTCTACCCTCGCGGTCAAGTTTGCTCCGGGCCTGCGGACCGTGACCTCCCACTTCGTCATGGTGATACAGCAAATCCGCCTGCCGAAGTTCGGCGAGTACACGATCGATTTGGCGGTCGATGGGCGTCAACTGGGTTCGCTTCCGCTCTACGTTTCCAAAGTGGAACCAGTCGAGTAAAAATTATCGGTTGTCAGCGGCGGTGGAATCCACGATTTAGTTCCCCGCGCCTTCGCGCAATCCGGACCCAGTTTGCGGAAAGCCCCCTTTGCGTAAGATCGAGACCGACTTTAAAGCTATTAGCGTGAGTTTATGAACGAAGTAGAAATCCAGCGCCAAAAAGAGATCAAAGAAGCTGAAGAGCTTCTTTTCACCGGCCCGCAGGCGCTCGGGTTCGCCAAGGGGCTTTTCCTCGGGCGTTTCGTGTCTGACTGGGCCATGCCTTATCCCCGCGTGCCTGCCGCCCAACAGGCGGACCTCGATAAATCGCTCGCAGAGGTGCGCGAATTTCTCGATCAAAATCTCGACCCCGTCGCGATCGATCGCGCCGCGGACATTCCGCAACAGGTGATAGACGGCCTCGCTCACGTGGGGGTGCTCGGGATGACTGCGCCCAAGGAATACGGTGGCCGCGGATTTTCCCAGCGCGCATACTGCAAGGTGCTCGAGGAAATCGGAGCGCGCTGCGCTTCGACTTCGGTTTTTACCAACGCCCATCATTCCATTGGCATCCGGGCGCTCCTTCTTTTCGGCACGCGCGAACAAAAACAAAGATGGCTGCCGCCGCTGGTCACGGGCCAGCAGCTGGCCGCTTTTGCGCTGACGGAAAAGGAAGCCGGCTCGGACGCGGCGAATGTTCAGACCCAGGCGGTCCCAAGCGCCGATGGCGCTCACTACATTTTGAATGGGGAAAAGCGTTACATCACCAACGCGGCCATCGCGCAGGTCTTGACGGTGATGGCGCGGACGCCAATTCCAGGATCAGACAAGACTGCGATCACCGCGTTCCTGGTTACGCCGGACATGCCGGGATTTACGATGCTCGAGCCGCGCATGGAAAAGCTCGGGATCCGTGGAACCGCCACTGGCCGCTTTGCCATGCGCGACATGGCGGTGCCAAAGGAAAATATTCTCGGGCCGCTCGGCAAAGGTTTGAAAGTCGCGCTGACGGTGCTCGATTTCGGGCGCACCACTTTCGGCGCATGCTGCACCGGCGCGGCGAAGACCTGTCTACGCCTAGCGGTCGAGCATGCCAATACGCGCCGGCAATTCAAAAAGACCCTGGGCGAGTTCGATCTCGTAAAAAAGAAGATCGGGCGAATGGCGGCCGACATTTACGCGATGGAAGCGATGACGGCGGTGACGGCTTCTCTGATCGACCGCGGCCTCGAGGATTACATGCTCGAGACCGCGATGTTGAAAGTCTTTACGACGGAGCGGCTCTGGGAAGCGGTCAACGACGCTTTCCAAATTCACGGCGGCTCGGCCTATTTCAACGACTCGCCGCTCGAGCGGATGCTGCGCGACGCGCGAATCAACCAGATCGGCGAGGGGAGCAACGAAGTGCTTACCTCCTTCATTGCGCTCGTCGGGATGCGCGGCCCGGGGATGGAATTCAAAGAGATTTACGATACGATGTTCAAGCCGTCCCGTGGTCTCGGCAAGGCATGGACCGCAGGCATGAATCGGCTTGGCGCGGCAGTGAAGATTCCGAGCGTGCCGGTAAAGAGCGAAAGTTTGCGCTCACAGGCGTCGCAGCTTGGGCGCTTAATCTGGCGCTTTAATCTGAGTGTAAATCGCGCATTGATTAAGTACCGCGAACCGGTCATGGACATGCAGTTGGTGCAGGAGCGAATCGCCGGCGTGGCGATGGAAATGTTTGCTTCGGCCTGCGTCATCAGCCGGCTGGATTCGCAGCTCCAAGGCGTCGGGCGAAATGGTGATTCCCCAGCGGGCAACCATCGTGCCGCCGAGCTTTTCTTGCGGCAATCTTTTCATCGGATTCGGCGGTTCCTGAGTGAGTTGACCGACAACGACGACCGCCAGTTGCTCGAGACCGCCAATGTCGCTCTCGGCAAGGAGAGCGCCGCGAATCGGAACGGGTTCTGAGCGCTCGTTGCCTGCGCACGGGTCGTCTCAAGACAGGTCGATGGATGTAGCGCGAATATTTCGGCGACACGAGCCCTGGTTCGTCGGGGCCTTCTTCGCGGTCGCGATCCTGGTAGCATTTCCGCAGATCGTTTTTCTCGGCCGCTCTCTCGTTCCGACGGACAACTATAATCCGTTGGCGGCCAGCTACGGAGCCCCCTTCAATCCCGGGGGGGAGTGGAGTGCTCGTGGGCTTATGCCGTACCCGAACTTCCAAGATTCCGGCGGCTCGTGGTGGCAGGGTGAGCCTGCGCTCATGTTCTTCCGGAAGGCTGTGCTCTCGGGCCAACTGCCGTTTTGGGACCCGTCTGCCGCCTGCGGCGCGCCTGCTTACTGCAATTTAACTTCCGAATTTCTGTTCCCGCCCCAAGTCGTCCTCAGCTTGCTCGGCGCAACGTCGGCGCAAAAGAATTTTTACATCCTCCTCCTGTTCTGGGTCGCAGGATTTGCGACCTACGGTCTCCTTCGGCTGCATGGCGTCGGAAGCCTGGCCAGTATTGCCGGAGGTCTTGCTTTCCTTTTTTCTGGGGCCCTTCAGCAAGTCGCTCCGTCGATCTTCATGGGCCAGGCCATCATAGCCTTGCCCTGTTTGCTCCTGGTCACCAGATGGTTCCTCAACCGGACGTCGTGGCGTCGCACAGCGGGACTGGCCGGAGCCTACGCCTTTTTCTCCCTGGCAAGCTTTCCGCCCGTGCTTTGCGCAGCGTTTGGGTTCGCCGTTTTTTATGTTGCCTGCTCGTTGCTGCTGGAGAGGCGGGAGACTTGGCGCGTGCCGGCGATGCGCTTCGTTATCGCCGCCGCTCTTTCGCTGGGGCTCGCAGCTGTTTATTACGTCCCGGTCTTCCTGACGATGTCAGGAGTGGACTACGTCACCGAATGGTATCGCAACGCAGCTCAAAGTATTCTGAGGCCGTGGGCCATCTATGGTCTACTCTCGCCCACGGCGACGGGCGGCGCGCTGGTTTACGCGCGTCCGATTCTGGCGGATTATGGGAGCCATTTGTTCTACATCGGAGCGAGTGTCCTTTTCCTGTCGCTCCTGGCGCCGGGCCTGTGCAAGGAGGCCCCGACTCGGACGCTGCTTGTGGCCGCGTCGCTCGCTGCAACGCTCAGTCTTCTCAAAATATTCGGCGTGCCGCCTGTCCAGTGGATTGCGCACCTGCCCGTGCTGCAGAGCATTCATTACGCGCAATATTTTGGAATTCTGATTGCCTTCCTTCTCTCGATTCTGGCTGCAATTGGATTGGATCGTCTGCTTGGTGATCGCGCCGGCATTCAGGTGGCGGTTGCCATTTGCCTGCTTGCCGCAATTCTCTTCACTCTTTGGTTCTTCGTAGAACGCTCGGGTGCCTTGCGTCAACCGGAGGCCTGGCGCTGGCTGGCTGATTACAATTTTACCCTCGCCATCGCCGCGACCGCCGCCGGTCTCGCCTTAATGACATTTTTGCGGGGATGGAGCGGAGTCAGCAAGGTCGCCGGTGGTCTTTTGCTTACGTTGATTTTTGTAGAGGGAAAAATCAATGCGACCTATCCGCGTGAGCCGCAATGGGATGTTTTTGCACGGCCTCCGCATTACGTCAGCGTCCTCCAGCAACTGGAACGTCCGGCGCGCCTTTTCACAGTCGCTGCCTTTAACGCCAACGTCGGCTCGGCCTTCGGCGTGGACGTGCTCGACTCGCTCTACATGTTTTCGCCGCCGCGCATATACAATATCTATCAGCGGTACGCCTCGGGCCGGGAGCCCATCACCATGCGGGAAGCGAATTTGCTTCCGCCCGACACCGTCCTTGATCGCGCCGGTATCGGTTATCTTTTGCTCAGGCAACAGGTGGCGCGATCTATCCAGAGACCATACACCTTAGCCTACGAAGATGAGCTGGTCCGTCTCCTCCGGCGCGGTCCGGCGCCGCGTTATTTTTTCACAAGCGAATACCAGGTGACAGACCGCCCAGCTGCGCTTCAGCTAATTGCAACCGCGCCCCGGCAGCAAGTGATCCTTGAATCGCCGCCCCCTTTTGCCTCCGCTCCTAATCTTGCCGACGATCCGGCGCCGGAACTAATTTCCTCCAAGCTGAATTCCCTGGCGCTGAGTCTGCACGCGCCGAGGCCGGGCCTCCTTTATATGGCGGACGCCTACGCGGAGGGTTGGTCTGCCAAGGTGAACGGATCTCCTGCGCCGATCTTACCGGCCAATTATGGATTTCGCGCCGTTGCGGTTCCCGCGGGTGACACGCACGTTGAGCTTTCCTATTTGCCACCCGGTCTGACCACCGGTGCGCTGGTTTCCCTGGTCTGCCTCGCGATCGCGATGGCAATGAGCTTGCGAAAAGCGTTGCCCGAACCCTTAGCGGAGAAGTCCGACCGAGCGGCCTGATTCTAGCTACGAAGTGCACCATGCGCTTCGATGAGCTGGAACTCAGTCGAACCGAGCCGTGCGATCTCGGGGGCAAGCGTCTGCTCATTTTCATCGTCGCCTACAACGCCCAGACGACGATCGCGAAAGTCCTGAGCCGGATTCCGCGCAGCCTGCAGGGCGAGAACGTCGAAGTGCTGATCATCGACGATTCGTCCAAGGACGACACTTTTGGGCATGGCCTCCGTTATCAGCGACAGAATTCGGCTTTTAAGATCACCGTTCTGCGCACTCCGGAGAATCAGGGATACGGAGGAAACCAAAAACTCGGATATCGGTATGCGATCGATAACGGTTTCGACATCGTGGCGCTGATCCATGGCGATGGCCAGTATGCTCCGGAAAAATTGCCGGAGTTGATCGCCCCGCTCGTGCAGGAAAGAGCGGATGCCGTTTTCGGCTCTCGCATGATCGACAAGAAAGCGGCCCGCCGAGGTGGCATGCCTACCTACAAATGGGTCGGCAACCAAATTCTAACTGCGTTCCAGAATCGGATGCTGGAAACGGAACTCTCGGAATTCCATTCTGGCTACCGGCTGTATTCGACCGCGGCGCTGGCTCAGATCCCGTTCGAAAAAAACACGAACGATTTCCATTTCGACACCGAGATCATCGTGCA
>Ga0193744_1000320_pt1 | contig 10836 bp, 21 predicted proteins | sample L1a1metaG_FD_143056 | JGI IMG/M metagenome (GOLD analysis project Ga0193744, IMG submission 143056) | Soil microbial communities from a riparian zone of the East river system, Colorado, United States - L1a1 | ecosystem: Environmental > Terrestrial > Soil > Riparian zone | place: USA: East River...
CTAGTACAGGCAATCAAATGGGCGTGCTCTAAGAAGCCGGAAACACCTAAAACACCTGAAGATGTAGAATCTGAAAATAAACGCGAAGCGCTTAAGCTACTTAAACAAATAGCTAAACAGCCAGATTACGTGAAGATTGAAATGTTGAATAACTCTGTAGAAATCATCTACTTAGGATCGCAAAAACCACCAGAAGAAATAAAGTACTCAGAAAAAGCCTTCTTGCAACAATTGAAAAGTAAGCTATATAAAGCGGGGTGTGTCTTTATGATGAATTAATAGGTTGATATGGATGATCAAATTTTAGAATTCTGCTTAAGTGAGATTTCAGAGTATTTGAAAATGATTCATAACGAGTATTTTATGTATCATGACAAACCTAATATTTCACATTTGAAGCGACAATTGACTAGCTACACTAGAAATATCTTATCCCTCCAGAATGATAGACTAAAGGATCATCTTGAATCTCGACGCAAGGATTATATCAAAACATCTAAATCACAAAAGGAGAAAATTTGAACCTAGTTTTTTCTTTTCAAAAAAACATTAAAGTAATCAGTGAAGCAAATAACACTGATCATTGGACTAAAAAGAACAAAAGACATCAACAACAGCAATTTCTTATAAGATGTGCATGGAATGAGTCGGAAAAAAAGATTGTGCCACCATGCACTGTTAAAATCACCAGGTTGGGCGTTAGAGAATTAGACTGGAGTAATTTGGTTTATGCACTTAAATGGATTCAGGATGAATTAGCTGCATGTATTTTACCGGAAAAGGTTGTTCACTACACAACAAAAAATGGAACAGTTAAAAGCAATAAAGGTTTTGCCGACTCAGATAAAAGAATCACTTGGCTATATGAGCAAGAGTGGTATCCTATTTCTGCTGTTCGTGTTGAGATTTATCAAGAACAGTCACAAGCTCATGAAGAATGCGCTTAAGTTCTTTGTTTTCAGATTGTATTATATTCAGTTGCGAAAAAAGTTTTTTTCTAGATTTGTCAAAGCAAAGTTTTGCTTCATCAAGTTCTTTTCTCATGTAAGTCACTTTTTCATCAGAGGTTAGACATTCCTCTAACTTAAATTCAAGTTGAATCGCGCTCATTTTTTAAATCTATTAATACATTAACGTTTTTTATTAAGGCTTTACATTCGGCTGAAACTGCTTTTTGTATCTCTTCTTCATCATCACTAATTAGATGTTTTATCATTGCAGCATGAATAAAATTAAATGCAGCTAATGCAACATTAGGGTGTGCTGTTTTTATATAAGGAATTAATGCCTTATATAGTTTTTCACTAAGGCTGTTCACTTCCTCGATGACATGATCGGGAACGTCTTCTATTTTGTATGCTTTTAAATTCTTCATTTTCATAAGCAATATATCTTATTTCATACAGCAATTTTAAGAAACAAAAAAAATTTGTTTACATATTTTATTAAAATATTTACTTTTCATTTTTCACTAAAAGGAGCCCAAATGACAGACAAGGCAAGAAATAAAAAGAAGATTGAACTTTCTCAAGAAGAGATTGATTTTATGCGACCGGCTCTAACCAGAGCGATGCTTGGATTAACAATAAAAGAAAAACAGAAAATGATCAGACAAATGGTTAAAGATCACTACGATAAAAAAAGAAATATATCTAAGGCGGTATATGATAAACTGGCATCTTCAAACACGTAAAATTAACACCTTAAAACCACATCCCAAAAACCCAAGACAGCTATCAAAACAACAGCATCACCATTTAAGTGAATCGATTGCTAAATTTGGTCTTGCCGATAAGCCAATTATTAACACGGATGGAACAATCATAGGCGGTCACCAACGAGTTAAGATATTGAAAAAACTCAAGCACAAAGAAGTCGAGTGTTGGTGTCCAGATATCCAATTGACAGATGAACAGGTTAATGAATTCAATGTCAGACTGAACAAAAACTCAGGATCATTTGACTATGATATGCTTGCCAACGAATGGGAAATGTTTGACCTTATGGAATGGGGTTTTACTGAGGATGAATTGATGGGAATCTTCCACGAAGAAGATGAACAAGAGAAAAAAGAAGACAAGAAAAAGAAATTAAAAAAACAAACATGTCCATCATGTGGACATGAATTTTAAAGGAATATTAATATGGAGTGTATGGAAAGAGAAATGTTTCAGCATTTATCTAATGATCTAAATAGAATAAAAAAGAATATTCTGAATAAAGAATTTGAGGCAGCAGCTTTTCACTTAGGACAGCTAACTGCAAACGTAGCAATGATTCTTCATAAGATTGACGAGAGCTGTGAAAATTGTGATTGTCAAGAGGGATGTGATTAATAAAAATGTGTCGGACCTGACGTATAGACCCGACACTAGGAGGATTCAAAAATCTGAAATCTATGCATAACACCACTTATCAAATATTCAATTTATTTTACACACCTTTCTTTTAAAAAAAAAATTATATACACCATACTTAAAACACCAAAATAGGTAGAGTATGGCTGATGAAATTAAAAAAGCAGGTAGACCAAGAAAAGAAATAAATTGGGATCAGTTTGAAAAATTATGTGAATTACACTGCACACAATCCGAAATCGCAAGCTTCTTTCATATTCATACTGAAACTCTAAGAGACGCAGCCATAAGACATTATGGTGAGGATTATTCGACTATATATAAAAGATATCTAGAGAACGGTAATTGTTCACTCAGAAGAGATCAACGAGTTATCGCTAAAAAGAATGCTACAATGGCTATTTGGTTAGGTAAACAATATCTAGGTCAAAAGGATTTACCAGACCAACAGCTTAATGAACAGGCTCTTACACAATTTAATGCTTTAATGGCTCAATTGTTAAGATTACAAGCAGCAGCACCAGTGCCACAAACGTCATCGGCCCATCTTGCCTCACCTTCGTCACACTTCCCATTAACACAATCTGAACATGTAGAATCAAATGACAAGATCATAGACATCAATTCTAATACCATTAATAGATCATAATGACTCACAGGAGCTGTCATCGATTGCGGTGGTAGCTCTTTTAGACATTTGATATATTCATTTAGACTGTCAAGACATACTTCACGACTTATTTCCTTTGTTTTTTCTAATTCTTCTTTAGCAAACTTTTTCACTTTATCTCGTTCTTGTGATGATATTGATTCAAGTAATTCTGCCTCATGACCGATGACAAAGAAATTGCTTTTATTTGTTTTGCAAGCAATTAGCTGCATTTCACCATCTAACAACACTTCTCCGCAAACACATCCAACTACCTTATTTTCAAGATGTTCAATAATTGAACTGCAAATTTTGCATTGTATTTTCATTCTTTAAATGCCTCAAAAAAATTAATAAGTAATTGGGTTTCTGTCATTTCAGGATGGTTAAATCTATATTTAAACTGATATATAGCCAATATTCCTAGGATTAACAGCATAATCCATTTAATATTTGTTTCGTTTAAATTTTTCATTGTACCGTAAAATGTTGATTTGATAAACAAGCATCATGACAGACATCCTATCTAAAAAGCAAATAGAATTTGTAGTAAAAAGCTTATCTAAAATCAACATCGCACACGGAAGCGTTAGAAGTGGTAAGACTGTCGGTGTTGTATTCAGATTTATGCAAGCTTTAGACATGTGCCCAGGTACAAAGATATATATTTGCGGTAAGACGTTTGATACTGCATATAGAAACGTAGTTAGATTGATAATGGAGAGCGAAGAAATGGCTATATTTAGGCCATTTTGTTCCTGGTCAGGAAAGACATTCTACTTCAAGAATAAAGAAGTTACATTGTTAGGAGCTAAAGATACAGGTGCTATTGGTAACTTTCAAGGTGATACATGGGATTTATGTTATTGTAATGAAATTGCTCTATATCCTGATAATATAATCGACATGATTCAAACTCGTTTAAGTAAACCCACAAGTCTTTGTTTCGCAGACTGTAACCCTTCACATCCTACGCATAAAATAAAACAATGGATTGATAGAGCCAATTCAGGTGATAAAAATTACTACCAACTTCATTTTACATTGGACGATAATCCTTATGTCGATGATAATTACAAGTCTTTTGTTCGCGACAGTCTTAGTGGTGTATTTTATAAACGTATGTATTTGGGTCTTTGGTGTCTTGCTGAAGGAGCGATTTTTGATTTTTTTGACTATACTACTTACACTGTTGATAGTCCTCCTAGGTCTGCTGACTATTGGATTGCTAGCATCGATTATGGCTCTGTTAACCCATTTTGCTGCCTGCTTATCGGTGTAAATACAGGTCATTATACACAAGAAGGTATGCAAATGTGGGTCGAGAAAGAATATTTTTGGGACCCTAAAAGCAAAGGCAGACAGAAGGTTAATAGTGAGTTTGCTGATGATGTCAGAAACTTTCTAGAGCCTTACTCTATTAAGCAACTTTACATTGATCCATCTGCTGAAGCCTTTTCTCTTGATCTTAAGAGAAGAGGTTTGCGTCCTGTACATGCAAATAACGATGTCTATAACGGCATTCAAAAGATGTGTGCTGACTTTAGAGATGGTCGCATACTCATCTGTCGAGAATGCAAAAATCTCATTAGAGAAATAGAGAGTTATGTATGGGATACAAAGCAGGCTGAGAGAGGAAAAGATGAACCTGTTAAAAAAGATGACCATGCTATTGATGCCTTACGCTATGCATTGGCTTCTCATAAAGTAACGACATATGATCCTTATAAAGAACAAACACGAAATACAAATTACCTAAATAACAGATTTCAGAGTAAGTTTTCATGATTAAAATAGTTGAATTCTATCCATTCAAAAAAAATGCAGACCTAATGTTGTGATCATTACGAATTGAAATTATAGATATCGGAGTCGAAATCCTTGGTATTGTGGCCATTAAAAACACTAAAGGGTGGAAGTTTTTAATGCCTGGTAGTCAAGGTATAGATCACCAAACAGGAAAATCTAAACGTTATCCATATATCAATTTAAAGGATGAAGATAAGAAAAAAGAGGTAATGTATCAGCTGATGCAAGAAGGGCCTATCTTCATAGAAAAGAGATTAAATGACACTGAAAGACCTATTGTTTGGCCAGAAATTAAACATAAAAACAATGGTTTTTCTGCTGAAAACCTACCAAAAAATGAAGAATTGGTAAACAATAATCACAAAAAAATTACAGAGAAGATTTGGGTTAATCCACCAAAAAGAGATTCCAAATCCAGAATGAATAGTTTACGTAAATAAATTTATATTGTAAGTGTTAAGTTTTATTTAGATGTGTTAAAGTATACGCGAGTGTTTTTTTTCATAGAACCTTGAGTTCCCTCGTTGTCTCCATGTGGGGGGAATTTTTTTGACTTAAATTTTATTTTCTTCTATAACATTCTTAATCAGTTTTCATTCATTTTTCCTGCCTAATCGTTAGGCAGGTTTTTTTTGCACTGATTGTCATAATAAACATTTTATTATATAGTCTACTTAAACAAACCTATTGTTTTTGGAGGCTATATCTCTTTCTACTATCCCCCATGGAATAACGCTCTAGAACCAAATCAGGGCAACGTAAGGCAGTGGTTAGACAATTTATATTCAAAATTCCAACCGATTGAACAGTCGAGATGGAATCAATCGAATATCGATACTCTTTTCTATGCTGGTAGCCAATCTTTCGTTAATAGATATTTCAATTTTAGTCCAACCACCAGCTACCAACAATACTATTTCAATTTAATACAGCAACCTGTAAATATGCTTACAGGTTATCAGAGACAACACAGGAAGAGTATTAATTATGTACCCTCTGAAGGGGCGGACCCGAATACAACGGATCAATACACACGCATTATTACCCACATTTCCAATACGGAAGGAATACATGAACAGTTCTCTAAGGCGTGCGAGCTTGCGGCAGTTTCGGGAATGGTGCTATTACAACCCTATCTTGACTATACAGGAGATGATCCAGCTCAAGGGTCCCTTAAAGCAAAGATATGGGAGTATAATTCCTTCTTGGTCGACCCTTATTTCCGTTCGCCTGATATGTCTGATGCGCAATTTGTTTGGTGTCAGGAATACATCAGCAAACAAGAAGCAGAAAATCGTTTCCCTGATAAAAAACATGCAATAGCCCCAATGGCTGGGACACCTCAAAGATATGGATCTTTCTACTTTCTTCCCGAAAATTATAATATGGCCCGTAATGATCTCATGGTGCTTTCTTACGTATGGTATAGATGGAAGCGTACTAAAAAGCGTCTTTATAGTCGCAGCCGTAATCAATTTTTTGATTTTGCTGGTGGCAATGAAAACCTAGAACAAATACTATATAACATTCATGATATGGAGGAAGTAAGTGTCGAGGTTCCTTGTTGGAAGTTGGCGGTTATTCTTAATGATCAGCTCATGTTTCAAGGGGATAATCCTCTTGGTTTTGACAGCTGTCCTTTTATACCTGTGTACTGGAATTATGAGCCTCATATTAATTATTATGATCTACGTGTGCGCTCACTTGTTAGGACGATGAGAGATCCACAGTTCCTTTATAATTACAAAGTAATCACCAATAATGATATAGCTGCTGCAACAATTAACTCTGGTTGGAAAAGAAAGATAGGTGCTGTTGCTAATGAAGATAACCTTAAGAAAAGTGGCCAAGGTTGGGATGTTATTATCAATGACGGATATGAACTTACTGACTGTGAAAAAATCATCCCTAGCGCTGTACCAGAATCTGATCTTGCTCTCGCCCAGCAAATGGCTGATCTTATTTTCTCTACCTCTGGAATTAACCTTGAAAATTGGTCAGGTCAGGAAGATAAGCAAGTCTCTTCTCTTACGGTATTACTTAAACAAGCAGCCAATCTCATGGTATTTCAGAAGTACTTCGATCAATGGGATTATTCACTCAAACTACTGGGTGAGAGAATGCTGCAGATTGTATTAAACAACTGGAATGAAGCTAAAGTTGGTCTACTTATAGGTGAAGAGCCTAGTCCACACTTCTATTCTAAAGTCTTTGCAAAATTTCAAGTGATTGTTGAGGAAGGTCTGTTAACTGCTACGCAGAAAAACTTCCAAGCTCAGCAGATGATGGATATAAATCAGGCGTTTGGACGTGAGGTGTTGCCTCCTAGCATGATCATTAAAGACATGAATATTCAGGGTAAGGCCGAGATAATGGAATTCCTTAAGAAACAGGAAGAATCTGCTTCAGAAGTACAACAACATATGGAAGATGTTCAACATGCACTTGAAGATGCTAAGATTAAAGAATTGTATACTAAAGCAACTGCGAATTTGGCAACTGCACGTGAGCGGCATGGTCGTGCCGAGGCCGACATTGGTCTATTTGAAGAAAGACTTTCAGAAATTACTCACAACAGAGCAATGGCTACCAAGGCTAAAATGGAAGCTCTTGAAAAGATGGTGGATGTTATTGCTAAATATGGTGAAGTTGAAACCATGTTAAAAATGAATGAGATAGAGAGTTTTGATTATCAGCAGATTCAGAATGAAGATCGAGAGAAGATTGACGCTAAGCAGACGTCTCTTGCGAATGAATTCTTGAATAGTATATTAGGAAATAAACAAAATGTAGCATAAGGGGTATATATGTCAGGCGGAAGAAAAATAGACGACCATTCGTTTTGGGCGGGGGGAAAAGGGAAAAATTCCGTTTTACCTGACGGTCCACACAAAACTAAAGTTGAGAGTTCAGCAGAAGGTGCGGGAGCTGAAATGGATTATGAAGATACTACAGAGAAAATCAAAGCTCAACAAGTTGAAGGTGTAAAGAAAATTAAATCCCGTCCAATGAAGCCTTTATATAGAAATTAATTTTTAGGGTAGACGTAGCAGGGTGGCATTGCTTAAAAAGCATATAAGTCTCTCCGGAAATCTACTCTATTTTCTCGGTTTTCGGTGACACTGGTTAGGAACCGTAAGTTATACCTAAAAGTAGCTATAACCATCTATAACTATAGATAACTGGATACATATGAAAAGCACTAAGACAGTACAGAGTTATAAAAATACTGCTGCTGAGAAGAATAGAAGCACGCTGAAGAATACAAAATCGGGATTTGCTGATCCTGTTAAAATAAAGAATCAAAATCCTGAAGATAAACCCAAAGACGGTGTAAAATCTCCTTGGGATTTTCGTTGTCCTAAGTATGATCAAAGAAGCAGTAACTTTGTAAATGCTGGAACTCATTACGGTGTTGGTCATCGTCAGCCAGTTGGTCATGAAGGTAGTCCAAAGACTGTTGTTGATGTTCTTCCTCAGTCTAGAGTAAATACACTCCAAGATGATGATTTAGGTTAAGAGTGAAGAAACCAAAACCTCTTAAAAATGCCCATACACCCAATACCAAATATGGTATGGGTGATTATTACGGTACTGGTGTTAAGCAGAAGCTTGGTCGAGTCCGAGATGATAATGTTGGCATGGTCAATATCAGTCGGAAGGGACTAAAGACTCCTCCGCGTTCAACCGCGTAAAATACTCTATAATAAAATCAGATAAAGCATACACTAAATCTCTATGTCTTTGAATGTAATCGACAGGATCGCATACTGTCTGTGCTTTTTTGTATTTAATTCTAAGATCCATAAATAGAGTATCAATTTCATTTAAATCATTTTCCATTCTATCGCCTATTATTGTAACTTGTTTAACTCCTTAGATTGTTTTATTTGTCTTCTTAAAACTTCAGAACATATCCCTGATAATCGACAAAGATCAATAATTTCATTGTGTTCTAAAATTTCGTAAAGCTCATCATCTGTGTATTCTCTCAAGCTTTTTACATGATCACTTAAATTGAATACCACTCTATCACCTCTTTAGTAATTGGATCACACTTACCAACTGCCATTTTTCCTTCTGGTGAAATCACAACAAAAAACCCCAAAGGGAACTTAAATCCTTTCCATTCAGTCAATTCTTTTGAACTCATCTTTTAACCTCTCTTCATCGATTTCCTTGGCCACTTTTATATAGATATTCCTAGCTGCCTCATCACTTAAATCATCTTCCAATGGTTTTTCTAGATCAATTTTATGATTCTGAAACATATCAATACTCCACAACACAAGCGGATGTTCTGTCACATTTCCTTTCTTATATTGACTCCACATCTCTTTTGGAGGCAATAACCAGCAGATTTCCATTTGGTCAGTATTTGATACCGCTCTAAATAAATATGAGTTGGTTTGTGCTAGAGGACGTATTAATCTTGGTTGCCATATCATTCTCTTTGTAACACCGTCTTCAGCAGTTCTGGGATGTGCAAATAGATACACGTACGTAGAATATTGTTGCAATCCTAAAGATAATGGATTCTTTTTCAAGCAATCTTCGGCACCTTGTGCGATGTTTAGAGCCTGATCTTTTTTAAGATGAAGGAGACGGTCGTGTGTTTCAAGACGATTGATTTTCATAATTCAAATGCCTTCTTTACCTTTTTCTTAAATCCTTCCATGAATTTCTTTATCTCTTCAAATTCATCTTTCAATTTATACACATCATCACATAATGATTTGTAGACTTTGAATTGTTTTAATTGTTCTTGTGCATTTTTAGAAAACTTTTCTAATTTGTCAGATGATTTTCTTAAGTTTCCATCGATATCAGGATATTCTTTGGATAAGAAGTCATTTATCTGTTTGATTGCATTTTTAATATACTCCTCTTTTTCTTTCACAATAAGATCTTTATGCTCTCTAATTAGATCATCGAGTCTAGATTGTGATAACTCAACTTTCCTTAGTTTATTGATCAGATTTTGATCAAATTCAGGATATTGTTTCAACATCCATTCATTTATAGCTCCCGTCATTTGATTAAAAAACTCAAACTTTTCTTTCTCATTTTTAAGATCGAATGGATTTTTCACTCTTAACACCCCTTACTTAAATTAAATTTTAACGTATATATTAGAGAACTTTTTAGTTTAACAAAAAAACGCAGACCTGCGTTAAAGGCAAAGGGGAAAAATGAGTGTAGTTACTGATAATCAGCAACAACCAGAACAAAAACCATCCGATAAGGAACTGAATTTCCGGGCACTTGAGGCAAAATATCAACGTCAACTTGAAGCAGAAAGAGCTGGTAGATTAGAAGCTGAGCGCATAGCACAAGAGGCAACTAATAAGAGATCCTTACCTGTTGATGAAGAGGATGACTCAGAACCTTACGTTGATCATAAGAAATTACGTAAAGAGCAAGCTAAATTTGGACAACAGATCAAACAAGAAACTCAACAAGAAATCAAAAGTGCAGTACAACAGGCGCTTTCAGAAGAAAGAAAGCAAAATTGGATAAAGAATAATCCTGATTTCTATGAAGTACTACAACATGCCGATAAATTCGCACAGAAAGACCCTGAATTGGCTGAAACGATACTTGAGATGCCTGACACCTTCGAAAGACAAAAACTTGTCTATAAGAACATAAAAGCGTTCGGAGTACATAAACCAGAAGTTAAACAGCCATCAATTCAAGAAAAAGTTGACGCAAATAGACGTAGTCCTTATTACCAGCCTTCTGGTGTGGGTGCTGCACCATATGCGCAAGTTGGTGATTTTAGTACTCATGGACAGAAGGATGCGTACAACAAGATGCAAGAGCTTAAACAACGTCTAAGATTGGGTTGATTTGAATACTAAAAAATGGGTCACTTTTCAAAGAGTAAATAAAGTTATTTTATTAAAACTCAGAGAAGATGTTGAACATTTTAATTTAGATTTTTCTTTTATTGCAGATGTGGAAGTTTTTCAAGAATTACCTCCCTCATGTGATATCCATGAGACAGCCGCGGGTTCA
>Ga0193744_1000321_pt1 | contig 10820 bp, 9 predicted proteins | sample L1a1metaG_FD_143056 | JGI IMG/M metagenome (GOLD analysis project Ga0193744, IMG submission 143056) | Soil microbial communities from a riparian zone of the East river system, Colorado, United States - L1a1 | ecosystem: Environmental > Terrestrial > Soil > Riparian zone | place: USA: East River...
CCTTATTAAAGCTTTAATCTGCTCAGCTGTATATCCCTTAACTGTAAGTGTTGGTCTGGCCATAATTTATAGGTTTTATGGCACAATATACATATAATTGTGTAATTATTTATTAGACTTTATATAAGTGTATTGCAATTTAGTTATTTACAAGTGAATTACAGAATGGTCTTACTTCAAGTTAATAATTAGACCGCGAATTTCCCCAGCGGGGTTAAATGTTAATAGCACAAAATCAAAAAACCAACCTAGCTCCATAGGAGCTTAACAGCTAAGTAAAATTGGGGTCCATTTCCACATTGCGCATTCTAGATCTATTGTAATAAATAGATTGTCGGTTCAAGGTTTCGCTCCTCTGGAGCGAGTCGTACGGGTTTATGTTTTTCTATTAACATTTAACCCCGCTGGGGATATTCGTGGCAATCTTTCTTTTAAGTTATTAAATATATATAATGAATATTTAAACACTAGCATTGCTAGAATAAAAGCAAAATAACTAAGGTCATAATATGATGTATTACAGCAGAAATACAATAAAAAAGCCGTTGCTGGATTAAGCAACGGCTTATTGATAAAATATGAATATGATATTCTTTATAAAACAATCTCCTTTTCTTCAATTTTCTTACGAATGTTTATCAAAGCATAACGCATCCGGCCTAATGCAGTATTAATACTGACACGGGTCAATTGAGATATTTCTTTAAAGCTCATATCGGCATAATGACGTAAGATCACTACTTCCCTCTGTTCATCAGGTAAGGCATCTATAATGCTACGCAATTTATCATGCGTTTCATTTTTAATGATGGTTTGTTCTACATTCGGATCAGAAAGTGGAAGTACATCAAAAATATCAAATGTCTCAGTCGGAGAGATATTAGATCTTCTCTTATTACGTCTAAAGTAATCTACACACATGTTATAAGAGATACGCATGGCCCACTGAAGGAATTTACCTTCATGGTTATACTTACCTTCTCTTAATGTGTTAATAATTTTAATAAAGACCTCCTGAAATATGTCTTCGGCTAAGGCAGTATCCTTTACGAATAAATATATAGAAGTATAGATCTTATCTTTGTGTCTTTCCAGTAGGATTTCGAAAGCTTTCTGATCACCTTTGAGGTAGAGCAATATAAGATCTTGGTCTTGAAGCATTTGAACTTGCATGACTAACTGTTTTTACCTGATTAAAAATTAAATACAGTGTCGAAGTTTAGCTTATAAGAACAAGATTTTAGTAGATGAAGAAAATTTATTAAATAATATTATGTTGCTTTCAATGGTATAAAAGTAAATGCATTTCAAATCAAAATCCAGTGCACCTATTAAAATTAACACTTTTTTAACCAATATAACATACTAAATGAAGATGTGTTGAGTAAGAATTAAGTAAATAAGGCATTTTGCTAAACAAGCCAATAAAAAAGAAAAGTACATCACATCATTCCATTAACAAAAATACCCTAAATATTTAGTAGGATTAATATCTTTTGCCCTAATAATAATTAACAATATTATATAATGTAATATTATCTATAATGACACGCTATCTTATATAAATATAGATGCTTAAAATCATAGATCCTATTGAGAACCAATAGTTAAAGATCATTGTTAAGATAAAATAATAAACAGGCAGCAAAAGCAAGAAGACGCCGTTATAAAGAATACGCGAAAATTGTTTCCGGAGAATTTGGCTGTTTAAATATTTACCAATACTTTTAGTTCGCACCAGATGGATTATAGTTTGAACCTCACGCACACCGAAGCAAATATTATTTCTGCCTGCCTGGCCAAACAAGCCTGGGCACAACAGAAGTTGTATGAGCAATATTATCCTAAGTTAATGGCTATAAGCCTTAGGTATGCAAGTGGTGAAGATGAAGCACTGGATATTTTGCACGAAGGCTTTATCAAAATATTTAAGAATATAGATAAGTACCAGCCCAATACTTCTTTGATAGCCTGGATGAAAACCATAATGATCAACACGGCTATCGATCAATACAGAAAAAATTCAAAACACAGAACAGAAAATATTGATGCAGTTTATGACCTCGCTCAAAGAGGAGCCGATGCTGTCTCTATGGTTAATGAGCAGGACATAATGAAATGTATCCAATCTTTAACTCCTGCGTATAGATCTGTATTCAATTTATATGTTATAGAAGGTTATTCGCATAAAGAGATCGGAGAATTATTAAATATTACTGAAAGTACCTCACGATCAAATCTGGTAAAAGCCAGGGCAAAATTAAAAGACATGTTATCAGGTTCATATCAGAGCTTAGAAGACTAATAATGGAAGATAGAATTAAAAAATATTTCGATAATCTTGAAGTGCCTTATAATCCTGAGCACTGGAACCAAATGGAACAGAGAATGTCCATTGAGGAGCTTTCTGATTATACCAATAAGGAAGATGAGGCATTTGATAATTTTATCAAAAAGGAACTTGTTTTTGAAGAACCTGCCTTTAACCAAATGCATTGGGAAATGATGGCAGAGAAGTTGGAAGAAAGAAGTTGGAGGGGTGTAGTTTATAGATATAAGATTACTGAGGTAGGGCTTATGTTACTGTTGCTTTTTACCATTTGGTTTTCAATATTACCTCATGAAGAGCCTATCCAGCTTACAGCAGTTAATATGGGTTCTCGCGCTTTACCAATTGAACCTACAATCAGCAATTCTGCAAAACTTAAGACTGCTATTCATAATAAATCAGAATCAGGCTCTGCAAGAAAATCATCACTCAGCAGCCTGGCTAGCATTGTTCAAATATCTATTAAAGATCGCCAGATCGAAAATAATAATAAAAGAGGATTAGAGGGCCTGGGTAATTTTATCTCAGATACTAAAATAAAAAATTATAGCTCTCCTAATAAGTCTCTCCTGGCATACAGTCAAAAAAATGTATATAATAAGGAATTAACATCCCAGGTATTAAGCCTTGAAAAGCACATTCAATATACAAAGCCATCAGGTAATGTAAGAATTGGTGTATTTGCTGCATCCGGTATAGAAAGTATTACTCCTGAGGAAATAACCGGAGTTAATATAGAACCCAATCTGGCCTTCGGTTATGGTGGTGGCGTTTCATTGGGCCTGAAGTTTAAAGATATGGAATTTGAAACAGGGGCATCTTATAATGCATTAGTACCTATGCATATTTCAGAAGATGCTTTGGCTACCAGGTCCAGTGTTAAAAACAGTACTATCAAGTCAGATGAGCCTGCCAATAAGTTTTTAAAGTTGCCATTTGCACTTAAGTACTTGTTTGATAATGAAGGTAGCTGGAAGTTTTATGCATTAGGGGGAGGAAATGTGCACATAGATGTAAACAGTCATGAGTGGCAACAAAGAAGTAACAGCTATACATTTGATTCAAGGTCACTGAGTGCTGATCAATCATTATCATCCAATCAATTGAGCCAGGGTTCGACTTTCTTCGACAGGTTTTATTATACCGCCAGTATTGGATTTGGAGTTGAAAAGCAAATAAGTGAAAAAATAAGTCTTTTCCTACAACCCGAATATTATCATCAATTATATAAACCAACTATTAGTTTAGGCGTTGGTCAGACAAATACATTTGCATTGGCATTTGGTTTAAAGTCGACTCTGTAGTATTAGCTAATCAAGTATTCTCCCAAAGTGTCCTCCATTTAATTGATGAACCTGAACTGCATCTTGCTTACTAGCTATTTTATTCCAGAACGTATAAGAACTATGAGGATCATTCTTCGCCAGATATAAATGAACTTCCCAAATAATACTAAACACTTCCTTTATTTGACTACCTGACAACTGGAGAGATGGAAGCGAAACCGCATAATACTGCAGTATAGAGAGGCTTTTCTCATCTTTTAGTGAATTTAAAATAAAATCCTGATCTGTTTTCTTCAATAACCCAAGACTATTTAAGAATCTGCTTATCCTGTTTAATCCAATACCAGTAATCCATTTCCTTACCATATAATTAATAAATGATGTTGGCAATAATGATAATATATTTTCCATAGGATTTATTGAACTTACTGGTGCTATCAGACTAAGTTTTTCTATTTGACCTGGATATTGTGCAGCATATAAAATGGCTATCCTGGCACCAAAACTATGCCCAATAAGTTGAAATGTTTTCTCGTTATGATGCTTTAATATCTGAGTTATTAATTCCTGCAACATATTAATACTAAACTTATTACCAATTAAATCAGAACCATTAAATCCCGGCCAGTTTATTGCATAAGCAGTTGAATTCTTAATTAATGCAGAGTAATGTTTCAATGCCCATTTAGCTGAAATTGAATATCCGGGTAACAAAATAAGCAGTTTATCCCCTTGCTCCTGGAAGTTGCTTGTAATAATTTTAGACTCAATTATCCAGTTTTTATTTAAAATATTATCCAACTACTGTTATTTTTAATAAGAAAAGTCATTGCATTTATTTCAATTAGAATGAATTCAAAGTTTCTGTTGAGTAAGTTTGTACTTTTAATCCAGTTAGTTTTAAGCCCTTTGTAATATAGAGAAAATATAGTCTCTGGTATTAAAATTTACGCTTAATCTTTTAAATCAAAAAGAACAATGAATACCATAAAAGCAATTCCGGCATATGCTATTTAATTCCTTTTCCTTTCTTGTATTCTTTCCAATAGTTTGTATTATTTATTTTATACTACCTGATAAAATACGCTGGGGCTGGCTGTTATTGTCAAGCTGTATTTTCTATATGGCTTATATTCCCTGGTTTATACTGGTTATAGCTTCTACAATTGTTATTGATTATTTTGCCGGCAGATGGATAGAATCTTCAACCGGAGCCCGAAGAAAGCATTTTTTACTGGGTAGTTTAATGGCCAATATCGGCATACTGTTCTTTTTTAAGTATTTCCATTTCTTTACTGACAATATCATAAGCCTGGCAGGCCAATTTAATATAAGTCTCCAACAACCCAACTGGCATATACTCTTACCAGTCGGCCTTTCCTTTCATACTTTTCAGGCTATGAGTTATACCATCGAGGTATATAGAGGGAATCAAACATCAGAAAAGCACTTTGGCATGTATGCATTGTACGTTATGTTCTTTCCTCAAATGGTAGCCGGGCCAATAGAGCGGCCACAGCACATGCTCCCCCAGTTCCATGCACCCCATATATTTGATGAAGCCAGGATAGTAAGTGGATTGCGATTAATGTTGTGGGGCTTTTTTAAGAAGATCGTAATAGCCGACAGAGCAGCCATTATAGTAGATCAGGTATATGGAAGTCCACATAATTATGGTGGTCTGGCTATTATATGGTCCAGTATACTGTTTGCTTTTCAAATTTATTGTGACTTCTCTGGCTATTCAGATATTGCTATTGGAGCTGCAAGAGTGTTGGACTTTAAACTCATGACAAATTTCAAAAGGCCCTACTTCTCAGCATCCATTACGGAATTCTGGCATAGATGGCATATTTCATTATCCAGTTGGTTCCGGGATTATTTATATATACCACTGGGAGGTAGTCACATAAATATATCCCGGACGGTTATGAATCTGTTCATCACCTTTCTTATCAGTGGTTTATGGCATGGTGCTGACTGGAAATTTGTAATATGGGGTGGATTAAATGGCTTCTTTATAGTAATTGAATATGTTTGGAAAAAGAATCTCTGGCCAACTCCATTTAAGTACTTACCAAAATTTGCCGGTATACTATGGACTTTTCTCTTGATCACGATAAGCTGGATCTTCTTTGCCGCACATACTGTAAAAGATGCATTTTATATGCTTACAAAACTTACAAGTATAGCTGGATTTTCCTTTGAATGGAAAGGAGTAATACTCAATAAAGATTCAATTATGGCTTGTTTATTCATCTTTATATTCATCACAGTTGAATACCTGCAGGAAAAGTCAGTCAAAATAAACCTGTTACAAGTACAACCCACATGGATAAGATGGTCGGTTTACATTATCCTTATCTGGATTATATTTCTTTTTGGACAGTTTAGTGAGCGGCAATTCATATACTTTGTATTCTGATGGTAAATAGATTTATTAAAAAGCTTCTCTGGTTTATAGCTCTCAATCTGCTACTGGCAATATTGTTATTATTGGTTATAAGCATAAAAGGACCTAATTTTAGAAAGACAGATGAAAATACTGAGGCCAGTCTTGCAGCTATTCCTTTTAATAGGCAATTTGATTTTACAATCTTAGGCACATCACATGCCAGAGAATTTACCAGATCAGGAAATAAACCAGCAGTAGAATCGATATTAAATAAACGCTTTTGGAATCTCTCAAAAGGATTTGGTCATGGAGGCCTGATATCAAGTATAACCGCGTGGGATCTATTCAATGAAAGAAATAATCATGCTAAAAAGCTGGTGTACTTTCTGGATCCTTGGACCCTTTGTTACTCAATATGGAACGAAGAAAATTATTTCCTGGAGGAAGAGCCTTTAAAATGGGATATTTTAAATAATGCTATCAAAAACAATGCGTCAATACCTACCATAGCCAACTATATTAAATCAAAGTTTAAGCCTTCTTATTTCATGACAAAGCCCTTAGCTAACCAGAGAAATAATAAGCTATCGGATACATTTAATGCTTCAAAAGCTGATAAGCAAATGAAAATATATTACCCTGAAGCTATTAATCCAAAAGTACTGGATAAGTATGAGCAGTTATTTTTGGCCTTCACAAATGCACTTCATAAAAAAGGAATTGAACTGATCGTTATCATACCTCCAACTTTATTAAATAAAGAACCCGGATTTGAACCTATATGGAAGTTCGTGAATACAATAAAAACAATCAAGGTCTTTGATCATAGTAACACAATCAGGAGCCCAATCTATTATTATGATATAAGCCATTTAAACTCTAATGGGATTGAGTATTATACTCGCAATTATTTAAAACCGATATTAGCTGACTAATAGCTGTTGGCTTTTGGCTTTGGTAAATACTTGAGATGGTACTTTTTTATTAGAATCGCAGATTAATCAGATTTAAAGATTCCACTGATATTGGATCTGTATCATCCTGTAATCTGCTTCATCTGTGATTCAGAAAAGAGGGCTGTTCTGAAGCTCATTCACAGTTAAGGCACTGGTTAAATTATGATTTATTTGTTTTCAGGCTATTATTAAATCCTACCTAGGGCATCAGATATTAGCATACGGTGTAAGCCCTGTGAATCAAAATGTTTATATCCATCATTTCAGAATTCTTATTTAAAAAATCGAATAATATTTTCTGCTAGTTCAATACCAATTCGTTCCTGGGCTTCTTCAGTTTCAGCTCCTATGTGAGGAGTTGAACTTACATTAGGGTGAGCAAGTAAATCTGTATTGGGAGTTGGTTCATTAATAAACACATCCAAGCCTGCAGCTTTTACTTTACCACTATTTAATGCATCCAATAATGCAGATTCATCAATAAGCCCTCCTCTGGATGTATTAATTAGGATGACCCCATCTTTCATCATCTCAAATTCTTTAGCACCAATTACCGTATTCCCATCCTGAGAAGGAATATGCAGAGAAATAATGTCAGATTCTCTCAGCAAATCATGTAAAGAAATGATTTCCAAAGGCACCATTATTTCCATACCTCCAATTATACAATTCAGTTTGGTGGGTTGATACATGGAATCATAAGCCAATACTTCCATATTCAAGCCCACACTCATATGGCCAAGTTCCTGCCCAATTCTTCCAAACCCGATAATTCCAATCTTCTTATTCTCCAATTCAAAACCACCGGCAAACTTTTTCTTTAAACTACTAAATTGAGTAGCGCCTTCTAATGGCATCTCTCTCGCAGCCTGATGCATATTTCTGGAAATAGATATAATGTGCGCCATCGCAAGCGAAGCTACTGCTTTAGAAGAGGCGCCAGGCGTATTAAAAACAGTTATATCTTTCTTATTTGCAGCAGACAGATCAATATTATCTAACCCAACCCCGGCTCTTCCGATTAACTTCAATTTCCCAGGATTCAATAATTCAGCTTCTCTTACCTTTGTAGCACTTCTTACAATTAATCCATCAAAACCAGAGATTTTACCAGGCAGCTCTTCTGGTGCTATTTTATCAGTTATAACTTCAAAACCTGCCTCCTCTAAAAGTAGCTTACCTACTGGATGGATACCATCATTTGCTAAAATTCTATACATATTTTCATTACTAGGCGACAAAATTAAACTTAATAGACCAGATAGAGTATCTTATATCAAATGATTTTTATTTAGATATTCTCTTCAATTGTTAAAGATTTCAGGGTATAAATAGTTAAATAATTCATTAAACTGAGGCTTACATATTTACTTTTATCTAAATACTAAGTATATTGAGCGAAATTTCGCTAATAGTTTAATTCCTTTCTTTAATATCACATTATGTCACAGGAAGTATTATCACATCAATTTATATTAGGAGGCCAGTTTTTGATCAAAGAAGCTGAAGCAGACAATTTATACCCGAAGATTTCAATGAAGAGCAGCTAATGGTAAAACAAATGGCTGAAGATTTTATGACACATACTTTTGAGCCTGTCAGAAAAAAGGTAGAAAAGATGGAGGATGGTATTACGGTAAAACTGTTGGAAGAAGCTGCAGCTTTAGGTCTTTTGGGCACCCATATGCCCTTAGAATATGGTGGTACCCAACTTGATACTAATACCAATACTTTAATAAGTGAAGTGTTGGGATCAGCTAGTTCCTGGATTGTTTCTTTTGCCGCCCATACGGGTATTGGCATGCTCCCAATACTCTATTTTGGCACCGAAGAACAAAGGCATAAATACCTTCCCAAACTAATATCTGGAGAACTTAAAGCATCTTATTGCCTTACAGAACCCGACTCAGGTTCAGATGCTTTAGCTGCTAAAACCCGTGCCGATCTTACACCAGATGGTAAGTCATATTTGTTAAATGGTCAAAAGATGTGGATCACCAATGCAGGTTTTGCAGACCTGTTTATTGTCTTTGCTAAAATAGAAGGCGATAAATTTAGTTGCTTTATTGTGGAAGGCCATGTCCCGGGATTGACACTGGGTCATGAAGAAGTGAAATTAGGAATTAAAGGCTCTTCTACCAGGCAAGTATTTTTTGAAAATGTAAAAGTTCCGGTCGAGAACCTCTTAGGAGAAATAGGAAAAGGTCATAAAATAGCCTTTAATGTATTAAATATCGGCCGTTTTAAATTGGCAGTAATGTGTGTTGGAGGATGTAAAAAAGTCCTTGATATGAGTATTCACTACGCTAATGAAAGAATTCAGTTCAAAGTACCCATAGCTCATTTTGGTGCCATACAATATAAACTAGCTGAAATGGCTATCCGGGTTTTCACCCTTGAAAGCACAATTTACCGGGTTTCTGATCTGATGGAAGAAATGAAAGAAAGCCTGATAGCAGATGGCGAAACTTATGAACATGCCGTAAATAAAGCAGCTGAAGAATATGCCATTGAATGTTCTATACTAAAAGTTTTCGGATCAGAAGTAATAGATTATGTAGTAGACGAAAATGTGCAGATACATGGTGGTATTGGATATTCGGAGGAATTTGGAGCAGCGGGTGCTTACCGTGATGCCCGTATCAATAGAATATTCGAAGGGACCAATGAAATAAATCGACTGCTCATAGTAGACATGCTCTTAAAGAGGGCAATGCAAGGCAAAATAGACCTGGTGGGTCCGGCCTGGGAAGTACAAAAAGAGTTGGCATCCATTACGGTATTAAAAGCTTTGGATGGAATATTTGCACTAGAAAGAAAAGCAGTAAGAGACTTCAAAAAGATCATCCTGATGGTAGCAGGTTCGGCTGTAAAGATGCAAATGGATGGTAAAATTAAGCTGGAAGAAGAGCAAGAGATTTTAATGAATATTGCAGATCTCATAATTGATACCTATACTGCTGAATCCCTCCTGTTAAGAATTGAAAAACTCAGCAGTATGAGAACAGAGACAGAAATGGAGATTTATAATACATAAATGACGCTACAATAAGAATAAACAAAAATGCAACAGATGCTCTATGCTCATTCGCTGAGGCGGATCTTTTAAAGATATTCCTAATGGGTTTAAAGAGATTTACTAAATACCCACCAATCAATGTAAAAGATGAAAGAAGAAAAGTGGCGGCTGCACTAATCTCTAAAAATGCCTGGTGCTTTTAAATAACAAGGTTGAGGTTGAGCTTGAGCTTGAGCTTGAGCTTGAGCTTGAGCAAAAAATTAAATATTGCAGTAAATACTTATCATTAACTAATACTGCTCCAGTCTTTATAGTTGGCGTACTTGATATCCATAAATCTTTTCATAGCCACATGTCGGGGGTGGATTAAGTCAGGATCATTATCCAATATGCGGTGGGCAATCTCTCTTGCGGTGGAAAGTATAGCACCATCCTTTCCTAAATCAGCAAGAGATAATCCTAGCAACCCACTTTGCTGAGTGCCCTCCAGATCTCCGGGACCTCGTAGTTTTAAATCTACTTCGGCAATAACAAAACCATCATTGGTATCACACATGGTTTTTATTCTTTCCTTCCCATCAGTCGTAAGTTTATAACTGGTCATAAGAATACAATAAGATTGATCAGCTCCCCTTCCAACTCTACCTCTTAACTGGTGTAACTGAGATAAACCAAAACGCTCAGCATGTTCAATAATCATAACAGAAGCATTGGGTACGTTTACGCCCACTTCTATCACGGTTGTAGCTACCATTATATTCGTCAGGCCTTTTACAAATCGCTGCATTTCAGACTCTTTGTCTTCGGCTCTCATTCTTCCACGTACACCAGAGCT
>Ga0193744_1000322_pt1 | contig 10778 bp, 16 predicted proteins | sample L1a1metaG_FD_143056 | JGI IMG/M metagenome (GOLD analysis project Ga0193744, IMG submission 143056) | Soil microbial communities from a riparian zone of the East river system, Colorado, United States - L1a1 | ecosystem: Environmental > Terrestrial > Soil > Riparian zone | place: USA: East River...
TGTGTTAAATCTAACTTTACTAGTATCCTGTAAATATAATCTCTAGCTACAAACACATCCCAATGCTTCTTTAAGTTATCGTTACATTCATACATTGAGGTAACTTCATCAAAGAAAGCATGAGTCTTTTGTAATCTCTCAAACACCTGTTGTTTAATATCATCTGTCACATTCCTTCTTACTTGAACGTATTTAACTTGAGTAATGTCATCGCGTGAATTGGTATTCTCGTAAATATCTTCCATACCATTGAAATATCCGTACTGATACTTATCCACAATCTTTCTGACATTGGCCGTTATAGGACCATTATCCCACTCAATAGCTACACTATTTCCACCTGAATAGGTTTGTGATGTAACGCTGAATTTAATCAAAGGGAATGACTTCTTTAGCTCTTGTCTTATTGCTTTAGCTGTCTGTGCGTGTATTCTCATACATCCTCTCTTATTGTTTAAGTTAACTATTTGATAACACCTATAACACTTTCATAAGGCTTCTTTGCGTATTCGCTCCACCCACTAATCGGTTATGTGTAATACTATACCATGTGGTACGACATATATGCAAGCATTATGTTGTTATTTCTTGTTTTAAAGAAAAGACTTGACAAAGATATATAACTCTATGGTATAGGTGATGATATAATCAGTCTTGAACGCAAGCCATCCCCACGGCTATAGTGGGCCTAGCTTACTTATGTTCACTATGACTAAAAAGAAATACATGAAATCATCCCCTAAGCATTGTAATACCCTACTCTGTAGACAACGTAAACAATGCCTATGTAACATACATAAACATAGATACTGGATGAGTCGTAAATACTACGGAGTTCAATAATATGGCTGGATACCCAAGCGTTGCTAAAGGTAATAAGTTAGGTGAGAAAGCTAAAAGACCTAAACCAGGTATCCCACTAAACAAAGAAGATATAGCTAAACTCATCATAGAAGAACATGGTAACCTATCTCGTGTTGCTGATAGGTTAGGTACCACTCGTACCGCTGTACGCAAGAGATGTGATAATGACCCTGAACTCAAGGAAGCTCTTGAAGAAGCTAGAGAACGTAAGCTTGATAGGTTAGAACATAGCGTATGGCTTAGAGCTGAAGACTCTAATGATACAGGGTTACAATGCTTCATACTCAAGACACAAGGTAGACATAGAGGTTATGACCAAGATGATATGAAGAATGCTGTCAAGGATATAACCTCAGCTGCATTTGAGTTCATAGTCAACAAGAGTAAGAACCCAGCTGAGTCTAATAGATAACCCTCACACATATGCTACAGCTAATGTTGTAGTAGTCTCACTAGGTAACCGACTGACTGGTTGGTTACGATCACATAGTATTAAAGTATTTAGTATAGAGTTGATGGGAGTCTCACCCTCGTTTAAACCTCAGAAAAGAAGGGTGGGGTGATGACCTTAAGTAGTACCGGTACTATGTTTATATATATCCCATGCTGAAGTCACATTTAAATCTCTTTCTCAAAAAATTAAGGTATTTACAGAATACATCTGAATCCTTTAATACCAAGCATGTGTAGAATCCTTACGTCTCAAAAAAATTTTATGTTAGGAATTCACACATAAACAAACCTATTTACATTGGAGGATATGTGGAGACTATAGTGGTAGTTGCTGAGTTATGTGAGTGTGGTAGGTTGTATAAGGACCGTAGGGATAGTGAGGGTAAGATGATATGTAGTGCTTGTTATTGTGGATGTGATGTAGAGACGTTGAAGAAGTTATGGGGAACACCTGTTAAAGGAAGGATGTATGGAGAGATATGATATGGGGTATTTAAGGGATATCTTTGATGAGCATGGTAAGGAGTTTATGAGGAGTGATACTTACAACAGTGATGACTTTAACTTACCTGCGGCATTGAAGAGTATGATAGAGGAGATTATCAGACTAAGACAGAAGATAGCTGAGTTAGAGGAGGATGTGAAGGGGTGGAAGTGAACTGTTAAGTAATCCTTACTAGTTGAGTTATCAAGGAATCCTTAACACCTGAAAAAAACATTTGATAATAATTTTTTTTTGAGTATAAGAGGGAGATTCAAGTGAGGAGAGGATATGGAGCCTAAGTTAACGCGTTGGGAGAGGATAGCGCTGGATAAGACCTCTATGATGGGTGCTACGTGTCAAGAGTGTGGAGATAAGTACAATAAGAGGAATAGGGGTAGTCTGAGGTGTAGTGGGTGTGTAAGAAGAGCTAAGAAGACACCAGCAGAGAAGTGGTTAGAGAAGAAACCTTATGTTAACAATGCTCCTTCATTTAGGATTAGGTGAGATATGACAACGATACGATGGTTGATAAACGAGAGAGACATAGAGAAGCGTAGGAGAGAGGTTGAGATGGATAGGTTGTATAGAGATGCTTATCTATACTGGGAAAAGCATTATGATGATGCTTATGATTCTATAACCTATTCTCGTGCTATGGAATGGGGAGAGAAGTTTGAGGGTATGAAGCAAACAAAGTTTGGTACAGCTCCTGTCAAGGATGCTTACTGGGGATGGGATGGTAAGATAGTTTATAAGAAATCTGAATCTTTTTACATTGATCCAACAGTACAAAAGTACTTTGATAGCATATTGTTAAACCCAAAACCTGTTAATATGGAGTTTGATAGCAATAGGGTACTCACTACCCCTTTCTATGACATGGATACCCTATTAAAGTCTTTCCTTGGAATTTTAGAACCTATGGGTTATAAGTTCGGAAATAGTAAAGGGTTCATCTTAGACGATTCCTGGACCGTGAATCTAGTATCTACACAACCTGAAGGTGATGTTATGATGAGAGAGTTTTTAAAAGGCTTTGGATGCCAGAATGAAAAAGTTAAGAATCAATGGGAGGAGAAACATATGTCTGGTATAGACGTTAGTGAAGAGTTGAAGGACCTGTATAAGGTTTATAGTGATGCTCATACTCATCTAGAGAGTAAAGAGAAAGACCAGTTGTGTAACCTCGTGGGTAATATGAAGAAATTCATAGAAGTCTATGAGGAGCGTAAGAAAGTGGCTAGTAAGCTTTCAAACCTTAAGGGTAAGCTTACTTCTGCATGTAGTGAATGTGAAGACGAGGGGGATGACGAATGAAACAGTATATATTAGTTTGTGATGAAATTGGGATGTCGGTATTGGCTAAGATGTTGAGAGCTGATTCTATTCAGTTTTTAGAAGTTCAGGGGATGACGATGGGTGAGAATAATCACTATAACTTATTGGTAACACCTGTTGTTCCTCAGCTTCCTGTTGCTGAAACACCTACAGCACCAGAGACACCAGTTCAGCCATGATTAGGTGTTTAGTGAACTGTATAGTAATACCGTTAATAATAATAGCAGCATGCTGGTGGGCATATGTGGAGTATCATGCAGTGAAGAGGTATTTTCCTGGGTTGAACTACGTGGAGTATTTAATCCTGCATGATAAACTGCGTATAACACCTGACTGGAGGGATAATGAGTAATGTTACTAGAGTGGTTGGAGGAAGCGCAATACCAGGAAGCGTTATAGCTGCTGCATTGTCTTACGCTATAAACAAGTCCATATTCTTTTGCATATTGCATTTCATATGTGGATGGATATATGTATTATACTGGTTATTTACATATACTGATATTAGTAACTATATTAACAGTTGGGTTATATGATTATAGCTAATGAAGACACAAATGAAAGAATAAGGAAGATGATAAGATTATTAGTAGATATACTAAACTCAGATATTCCCATTATTGGTGCATCTGCTATGGTGGACTTATTGGTGAACAATGCTATAAGTAGTGGATGTACTAAAGAAGCTTGGCTTAAGGATTTCAGTGATGCTTGGGACTTCTATGAGAAAGAGCAAAATACGACTGCTGAACCAACACCTTAAACCTTTGTGTGAAGATTGTCTTGATCTTCCATCTGAGCGTTTACCAGAACCTACATGGATTGAGGTGTCTATTGAAGAATATAAAAGGATGTTTGAGCCTATGAATATGGATAAAGACGTCTTATTACAGATTAATAAGTTAGAAGAAAAGCTCAAAGATCAATCTGATCTTCTACAGATGTTAGAAAAGCAAGACGAACACTTGGTTAGAGTTTTACATTGGATAGATCATATTGAACTCATGATAAGTGAAGTTCAAGAGGCTGATAATGATAAAGAGCTTGAAGATTCTTTAAGAGAAATAGTTTCTAGACTTACACAAGAGGCCGGAGTTAGATTATCCATGTTGATGTCATGACACAAGAAAAACTTTTAGAAGCCTACAAGAACATGAGTGATAAGTTCGATGAGTTCACACAGACCATACGTAAGACTGTTCCTGTTAATAGCCTTCCTCCTCATTGCAGGATGGGGTGTGACGCACCTGGAACTCATATTTCACAAGCATTACAACCACCAAAACCCATAGAGATTCCTATGTCAGGAGAATGTGAGAAGTGTGGGGATCATGCTTTAGAGTGTGAATGTGATAATCTTAAGAAAATACTACCGGCTTACATGATAGAGAGAATTGAAGATATTGGTAGAGCTCAGGAAAAGCTTAAGGGTATTCTTAATCATGAAATCTTTGACAATTTATCGAAACATGACACATACTGGCATTCAAAAAATGACCTAGAAAGCGAAAAATTGGACGATTTGCGCAGAAAAATCTCGTATTTGAAGGAAATGCTAGGCGATTTATGGGATATTTTGAGAAAAGAGGAATAAGTGTTTATCAGGAGCTTGGGGAGAAACTGATCGTTAGGGTGGATTTGACGATATATCCATTGGAAGAGTCTGTTATTGCCATGTTCTAGACTAAAAGTATAACAGCTGGGTCGCTTTACCCACTGGGAGTGAAGTATGTGTCTAACAATGTATTCACGACCTCTCCTCCCATAGCTTTTATAATCAATAAGGAACTGATTTTCCGCCGATTCCAGCGCGTTTCTTATCGCCTTTGGCGCTAATCTTAGGTGTCAAGCTTTTAGGCTTAGGAGCCTTAGTTTGCTTTGAACCTTGTGTGTAAGATGCTTCACTATTCTTTTTTGATAATGGCTTCATAAAAACTCCTGTTGTGTTTAATACACTTTTCTCATTAAGATGAATTTATGTAAAGAAATTATTAGGAAATGTTATGACTAACCCAGTACCTAATCCACAAGACCCTTTAGATGCAATGTATGAGTTTATTGACACTCAGCCGTTAGATGAATATCCGGATTCTAAAGACTCAAGTCAGAGTCACTTTACTACGAGGCAGTTTACTCCTGAGAATATAACGAATACCCTTCCAGTAGTTGTCACTTTAACCAACCATGGGTTTCAGAATGGGCAAGCGATGCGTGCTACTAAGTTTATTACTGTTCCTTTTGCTTTGGCTACAGGTATGGAGCAGCTCAATATTAGGCAAGTCACTAGCAGCACTTTTCAGCTGTGTGATGCTAATACCGTACCTATTGACGGTCGTAGTTTTACTCCTTATATTCAGGGTGGACAATTCACTTTAACAGGCCCCACGCTACCCATAGTAAACCCATCACACTTCCCTCCACCAGGTAATCCAATTGTCCCTCCTTTTATCTAATCATTCATGGTCATAACGCATTTTACCATCTGAAAGCTTCCAGGTCCTCTCTCTGTGATGAGTTCTTGGTGCTTGAGGCTGAATAGTGGTTGGCGTTCCTAATACAGCTACAGAGACGTTGTTTACTGCGTATTGAGCTGCCTTCTTAGGTTTCTTCTTGCAACATGTAAAGCAGCTTGACAGCCATCGACATGGAGCACACCAGCAACTAGTCTTACAGCATTCAGAAGACATCTCAATCACCTTTAATTTGTTTAAATTTTACGCCATCATACTCTATTCTTACGGGTTTATTTTTAGGTTTATAGTGTTCATCCATAATGCTTGCATTAACGCATAGGATGTCGTTGAATAAGCAAACCCCTGGAGACTCATGTATGTGTCCGAAAACGTGAAGGCGTGGCTTTATACGCAGAATTGTATCACGTAAGACTTCACACCCTTGACATCCAGTTCTACTATCTACAAAATCCTGAACTCCAAATGGAGGACCATGAGTGATAAGGATGTCCGTATCTTCGGGTATGAGATCCCATTTCTCTTTTATTGGATCACCACGATCTTTCATGAAGTGCCAGTTAAGGAAAGTAGGGGTCCATGGACTACCCCATAGCTTTAAACCTTCAAATTCAGTTCCAGAGTCAAATAGGTATTCAACGTCTTTTCCCCAGTCGAATTGAGACATTGCTTCACCATCATGATTCCCAGAAATAAATATCTTTTTTTTGTATTCTTGTTTAGACAACCATTCAAAAAATCTCATGTATTGAATAGCTTTATTGGAGGCTGTTAAATCCCCACACACTAAAAGAAGGTCACCGCCCGCTAGCTTCGGTTGGTGACCGTGGAGGTCACTGATGCAATCTATAATCATAATAAATATTTTACTTTAAGGGTTATATATTTATTTGCCATTCTTTCTTCTTGTGAAAAAAATGTCAAGATTATATATCTTGATGCATATTTCGTCAACAAAAGGATAATAATGCCTACTATTACACATAATACTCAACATTTAGGATTTATTGATTTAACTGATCCAAAATCTATAGAATCTCAGACTAAGTACTTACACGAATATAATCCTTTTGATGAAAATCCTATTATAACACCAGCTCGAACAGAGCATATTTACACGATGTTGGCTTTTGAGAAGGCGCAATATTATAGACAAAGAAGAACCTACGCAACGATAAAGCAGGAGAGAGAAAAACAGCTCTTGACAGCGAGTAAAATGTCTAGGGCAGAGAAGATTGTACAAACATTCGAGAAGTTTCATGAAAAATATCCAAAAACGGCTTTGGTGACAACCACCATAGCATTATTGTTGATATTTCCTATCACCCTACTTGCCATCACAGCTTTTGTGCTCACCGGCATCTATTATCAGATATTTAAACCAAAATAAAAAGAGATATCACATGAGTTTATACGTAACATCAAAAGAATTAGGTCTTCCAATAGAAATTAGGGAACATGAAGTACAAGCGAAAGATAGAGGAACAGGGGTACAAGACTTTAAAAAAGAACAAGCAAATTATGTATATGTAAACATCACTTGTCGTCAATGGTCAAAGGTTGTAGTTCCAACTGCTATAGCGGCAGGAGCAGGAGCTATCGCTGGAGGAGCAGCTGGTTTTGTGCTTGCCGGACCACCAGGAATAGTCCCTGGAGCTATGACTGGTATGGTAGTTGCAGGAGGAATATCAGCGGTTACCTCAACGATATTAGTTTTCCGAAAAGTTCCTTTTCTAATAATGGTAGACCCAAAATATCATGAATGGAGAGCTGAGAAACAAAGAAATAACCTCCTACAAATATTCGATAAATCTATCCATGAGCATAATTCATTAATGGATCTCTATTGCCCTATTTCTGCCGACTTTCCAAGAGTACCAGTTAGAGCTCCATGTGGTCATGTTTATGATAAATCATCAATTGAAAAGCATTTAGATAGCCCTTTTGCAGCAAAATCATGCTGTAGCAGTTTAGAAAACGTTCGTTTCACTAAAGCTGATTTAACTTTCTATCCAGAACACCTTATGAATATAATGAAGACCTGTATTCAAGTTAGAACAATCATGTCAGTTGACGTAAGTGGAAAGCTAGAAGCAAGAATATTAAGAGAGGGTTTAGATGTTATATATAGCGTTGCTGAGAGCATGTCTCATCAATCTATGACAATTCGTATCTCTGAGTTGATGAGAACATCTAGACAACCAGGTGTTAAATTGAATAAAGATACATTTAAGAAAGAAGTCTTCAAAATCTGTGAGGAACATTTGTTAGATGATGTCGAAGAAGGTGAATCAAAAGAGAAATCCGCTTGTGCTGAAGCTCAATTTATAGACTCTGTTTAAATCTTGATAGAGTGGTTGTTATATTCAACAACCACTCTATTCAAAAGAATTGATTCTTCTTTTTCCCAAGTCTCTTTTGTTTATGCTCAAAGTCTTTTTGAGCTTTCTCTGGATTATAATTGATAGGACTTCCCAGTCTCTTAGATTCTCTCATAACTACAGATTTACAACGACCTACATGAATGGCTAATTCACTATAAGACATATTCATGTCCAAGCCTTCTTTGACTTTTTCACGCTCTTCTATAGTCAAAGGATTGATGCAACTCCATTTACCTACCATATTATTCTTCGTCTTCTTCAAAGTCATCGTCATCATCTACTTTATCTTCAGATATGAATGGTGTATTGATTGGGTTCTGTGTTTTACCGTCATTGTCAAAGTAATACGTAGTTCTCTGTGGATCATATTCAATCATCCATTTTTTTAATATATCTGTCTGTTTATCATAAATCCAGTTGTAAATCTCTTGGCAAATAGGCTGAAACTTAGGCCTAAACTCATTTTGTATTGAAAACTTCAGGTTATCTAAGGCTTTAACGAATACTTTTTCCTTAATCTTGCTGTTGGCTTCTATTATGTCTTTATACAAAGGTTTTGATGATTCTAGCGATGTTTCCACTAATTTAGTGAGCTGATCTATTTCGTTTAAGGCTTTTTTTTCTTCTTCAGGGAAAGGGATAATATGTGGTTCTTTTACTGTTATAGTAAACACTAAATCCCCTTCAGGACTCATTGTACGGTCTATAGATATCTTCATCCAAAACTCCAACTTGTTAATGTTATCAAAGTGTTTGTTTATATAATATAAAAAAAACTTTGTAAAGTATTTTATTGAAGTGTTAAAAAAAAGATTATGAATGATGAAAACGAAGCACTCACATTACTTGGTAATCAAGATTGGCGTCTTAGGAATCTTTATAAGATAAAAGATAAACAGGGGATGATAGTTGATTTCGAACCTAATTGGGCTCAAGATGCACTTAAAAACCCTCATTATCTCAATATCATCCTCAAGGCTCGCCAACTTGGTATTACAACTTATCACGCAATTCTATTCCTAGATACGTGTTTGTTCAACCACAACGTAAACTGCGCGATAGTTGCCGATAGCAAGCCTATTGCTCGTGAAATCTTTATAGACAAGGTTAAATTCGCTTATGACAATCTACCTCAATTCGTTAGAGATATGTGCCCAGCTTACAGAGATAACGTTCACGAGATGCGTTTTGCCAATGGTTCGGTCTTTCGTGTCGCAACGAGCTTACGCGGTGGAACCTTGCAACTCTTGCATATCACAGAGTTTGCCAAGATTTGTCAGGAGAATCCTTCTAAGGCTAACGAGATCGTCTCCGGTGCGCTCAATGCGGTACAGGCCGGACAGTTTGTTTGTATCGAGTCAACCGCAAGGGGCCGCGAGGGTCATTTCTTTAATCTGTGCAAAGAAGCCCAGGCTTTACAGGATGCAAACAAAGATTTAGGAAAACTTGACTGGAAACTTTGGTTCTTTCCTTGGTGGAAACACCCAGATTATGTAATAGATTCAAAAAATGTCTTGATAAGTAAAGACCTATGTAAGTATTTTGATGATTTAGAATGTAAAGATATTATTTTAAAACCTGAGCAGAAAGCGTGGTACCAGAAGAAGTCTTTAACCATGGGCGATTACATGAAGAGGGAATTTCCCTCTACACCTGAAGAAGCTTTTGAATCAGCTAACGAAGGATTTTACTTTGCAAAACAAATCTCTCAAGCAAGACACGAAAAAAGGATTTGTCACCTACCTTACGACGACAATGCCAAAACGTATACAAGCTGGGATATCGGGATTGGTGATTCGTGTGCGATCTGGGTTTGGCAAGTTGTGGGTAAAGAAGTCCACTGCATCGACTACTACGAAAACAACGACGAAGCCCTTGCGCACTATGTTAAGTGGCTTAAAAGCAAGCCTTACATATATGAAAAACACTTTCTCCCTCACGATGCCGCCGCAAGGGAAAAAGGATCCGGAAAGTCCTTCGCAGATATCGCCAGAGACCAAGGATTAAAAGTTGATATTGTCCCAAGACAAGCTAATGAAATATTCGGTATAGAATGCCTTAGGAATAGTCTTCCAAGGTTTTTCTTTGACTATAACAAGTGCGAGAAGGGAATAAAAGCTATTGAAAACTTCCGTAAAGAATGGAATGAGAAGTTAGGTTGCTATAGAGAGAGAAGCTTCCACGATTGGGCTTCACATGGTGCTAAGGCATTGATTTACGGTGCTGAGTCACTACAGAGATTAATGGGTAGCAACGGAATGACGGCAGAAGAATGGAAGAGAATGCGGAAGGAATGGATTTAGGGTTCTGCTTTAACTGCAAATTCTATATCAGCGAAGAAATTGTTGTGGATGGAATACCTTATCAAAACACTTACGGTGTGTGTAGAAGGTATCCTCCAAAGAGAATTGATGGTTCTGCATCGGGATTTCCTGTTGTGGAAGATGACTGGGGATGTGGAGAACACCAAAAAAAATTTGCTCCAACTATCAAGTAATTATTTGAATTAAGGCATAGAAACATGAGTTACACAGCACAAGGTCCTGGAAGCTTATATTCAAATAGTGACAACAGAGTCTTCCAATGGCAGCAATTTTTCTACGACGCTTATAGAACTTGGGGTGTTTTCTACGCCGAAGCTTATAGGGATTTAAGAGCATATGCAGGAGATAACTGGACAAACCTCGAGAGAAATAAACTTGAAAGACAGAATCGGATGGTTCTCGAACTTAATAAGATCCGACGAGTTGTTAACTTATACTCCGGGTACGAAAGGGAAAATAG
>Ga0193744_1000323_pt1 | contig 10775 bp, 27 predicted proteins | sample L1a1metaG_FD_143056 | JGI IMG/M metagenome (GOLD analysis project Ga0193744, IMG submission 143056) | Soil microbial communities from a riparian zone of the East river system, Colorado, United States - L1a1 | ecosystem: Environmental > Terrestrial > Soil > Riparian zone | place: USA: East River...
CCACTGCGCCGGTTCCGGCCGCGAGCCCGCCCCCCTGTCGATCGAGTTCTCGCGCTCTGGCGACCTGCGCGGGGAGCAGCAGCGCATGGCCGACACGACCGGCATCAGCCCGCCCATGCTCTCGATGATCATCGCCGGCCAGCGCACCCCGAGCGTTCTCACCCTCATCCGGATTGCCCGCTATTGCCGGACGACTGTGGATCGGGTGCTCCGGATCCCGGCGATCTGGACCCGAGTGCTCGAAGACGAGCGTCCGTGGCCTGCTGGGCCAACCTCCTGACACGGGCGACCTGCTCAGAAGTAGGCAGCGCCGCCGCGTCAGTAGGGTCCGGCGTAGCCACAGTACGCCGCCTCGGCTGACCTGCACTGCGCCCCTGCTCATTCGCCGACTTGCCCGCAAGGAACTTGAGGTGCTCCTGGTACTCGATCAGCACGTCGATCGCCTCTCGGATGATCTCCGAGCGCGCCCCGTTGCGGCCGCGGGCCTTGAACATGCCCACCCTGCGGGCGGCCTCCTCCTCGATCCACTTGTGCTGGTCCTCACGGATGTAGCCCTGTAATTTCACAGTGGGGATTGGGGAGTAATTGACCCGCTGGCTGGAGCGGCGGCGCGTCATCTGATGCCCCACGTCCACACCAGCCGGCACATCTTCGCCCACCATCTCCGGCGCAGTGCCGAGCGCATCGATTGGCGGATGGCGGTGATGTTGGGGTCGGTCATTTGCTCGGCTTCTTCAATGTAGCTCGTTTGCTTGCCTTGATGGCGTGATACGCATCCGCGATGGCGTTCGCTAGTCCGTCAACGCGCGTTCCACTAGTCGTGATGCGAACTCCATTGGAAGCGCGCTCACCTTGTGGGGCAATCTGCACGTACCAATCGCCATTGCCGCCCGGAAAGATCACCAACTCGTGCGCCTCCGGATCGATGTCGATATCGTCGGTCGTGTAGCGGGCTGTGTCTACATCAAACATCAGTTCCCCGCGATCAGTTCGATCAATCGGATCAGAGCATCGGCAATGTTCTCAGGGTTCATCGCCGACAGCTCAATGTCCCGCGTAAGTGGGGCGCAGGCTACCAGCGTTGTACGCGCCAGAGTGCCGAGCCGCTTCCTCCCCTCGGCGAGCTTCACGAGGATCGACGGGCCGCTCCGCCGCTCAGCGTCAGCCTTCCGCTTCTGAGCGAGTAAACACCAGCCGCAGCTCCGGTCTACCGGCCCGATATCGACATTCGGCAAGGTGAACAGCGGCTTGGCCTTGATGTCGGCACCGAATGCGACCGTCGAGTCCATGCATTGGTCCTGTAGCGCGTCCGAGCCCGTCGCTTTAGCCGCTGCGACGTGCGCCAGGTACCGCGGCGAGGCGAACACGTTCAAGCGGTCCTGAAGGGTGAGGAGTTTGCCCTGTTCGGGATCGGGGGCGGGCGCGTCAGGCGCCGAGGTTGACGTTGCGGCCGGCTGCACCCCGTCCGGCAGTGACGACGGCGCGGGCGTGTTGATCGATGCCGGACGGAAACTTGCGCACCCGGCGAGAAGTACGGCGGCGAGGACTGCGATGGTGAGGGTCTTCATGATTTTCCTCCCTGAAAACTTCCGATAAAGCAGCAGTCAGCATCCACGCCCGATTCGACCGGCAGCACGCGGTTCTCGCCTTCGTTCAGCAGCTCGCCGACGTGTGCCGTGCAAGCGTGCGTGAAATCGTCCGACCTTGGGCCGTGATAGATCACCCACTCTGCCTGCTGCGTACAACTATCTCCAGCCAATTCGCTTCCGTTCATCTTCTTTCTCCTTTCGAAAACGCAGCGACCGTCCGCTTCGGAGGGAATCGAACCCCCGACTGCCGCCCATGGTTCGACAATGCGCTCCAGCCGCATCGCGAGGCGGACGGTCGCTCAATCTTCGACCGCGCTCAACCATCTACCCCCTCCTCCGGCGTTCGCGCCACTCTGTCATCGCGCTGCAGTTCTTTTAACTGCTGGCGGAACTTCGGCCCTGCCTCCTCGAACGGTTCCGCATCCGCGATCGATACGCCTTGCGCCCAATTACACGGACCGGCGCCCCGGATGTGGACACCATTGCCGGTTGCTCGGTCGAGCACTGTGACTTTCAAATAGTTCATCACGCCTTCCTCCGCCGCGCTGGCCCGACAACCGGATGCTGACCTTCAACGCATGCCATGCAACGCCGATATTGTTTACCGAGCGAATACCACCGCCCGTTCGTGCAGACCACGCAAACCTTGCATGCGCAATGCGGGTACGGCAAGGGAGTCAGGCACGCGAGGCTCACCCCTTCCTCCCCTTGCGCGCACCGGCCACCTTCGCGGGGCGCTTGGCTGTGGCTGACAGGTAATACCCGACCGGGAAGAACGCAAGCGGCGATATGCCGAAGTGCTTCGCCAGCCGACCAATGTCTTCAAGATCGGGGCGGCGAGTTCCGGCCTCCCAATAATGAATGGTCGACAGAGCTTCCTCGACGTTTACGGCTAACTCGCTCTGCGTTTGGCTGCCTGCCTTTCGATGCCACCGAATCGTAGCGCCGACGAGCTTGAAGAATTCTCGTTTAGTCATTTCACGCAATGATAAGTTCCCGAACCGTGAAACGCAAGCGCAATCTACACCTTCGTGGCCTGCCGGACCGTTACAGCCGAAATCTCGATCCGATCCCCACGCCGCGTGACCCTCGCCAACCGCGATACGAACGTCCGCAAGGTCAGGCCACGGCATTCGTTCACCTCGTCAGGAAGATCGCCTGCCCATTCGCCGACGCGACGCCACTGGACATCGATGAGGGGATCGTCGCGGTGCGGAGTGCTCATGTTCTAACCGCCCGCCGCCTGCCACTCGCCACCCTAACCTCCGCGTGGTGCATGCAGTGCCACGGCATCACCTTGCACCCCCGATCGCATCCGTTCACGTCGTGCATCGCCGGCCAGCAGCCGAAATCGCGGACCAAGTTGAGCCCGAACACGTTGACCGTCGCGGCGCATTGCGGAATGACCGGATGATGGCCGTAACGCGGGCACGGCTTCCGATTGCCGCAGTGCGCAAGCTCTCTCGGGGCAACAAACACCCATGAGCTGCACAGGGCGGGGTCGAGTTCGGGGTATGGGTTGTAATCAGTCATTCGCCGCCGCCATTCTCCAGATACGCGTCCGGATTCGACAACGCATCGACAGTGGCCGATACGCCACCTTCGAGGCCGGTATCGATGATGGTGCAGCAATCCGTCACCTTCTCTGCACAGATACTGCAACTGAGCCCGCACTCGCCTGACGACGTTTCGGTTTCCACGTGCTCTGCGCGCAGTGGATGCCCACATTTTGCGCACGGCGAATCGATCAGCGTCAGCCCCATCTCTGCGGCTGCTGACGGATCGAGCGCGAGGAGTTCGGCGACGGTAATACAGAACTGCGTGTCGTCCGTCACCGCTGTTTTATGACTCGTCCGCACATAGACGGGCAGGTCAGTTATTCGGCCGTCTATGACCGGAAGCTCTCGTCGGTAGTGCTCCGCTTTCAGCCAATGTCCACACTTCGGGCAAGGTGGCCCTGTTACGCGTCGCATAGCGGCGATCTCGCGCCGGAGTTCGGCGATTGTCGCGTTCTTTGTGATCTCGAGCTGAAGGCTGGCGTACGCCACCGCCTTTATCCTTTCGGTCTCGTCGGCGGCGGCAAGGATGTAGTCGCGGGCAGCATTGACGTGCTCTTCAAGCTGAGGTGAATTGTTGCAAAGTTCCTCTGCTGCGTGGCGAAGAGCCGCCACCATCTCCTCTACGCTCACTTCCGGTTTGTCCACGCTCGGAGCCATCAGTTCACCTTTCCTTCTGCGGCCTTCACCGCTGCGTCGCCAGCTTCGATGAGTGCCGCGTTGACGATCTTCTCGATGATCCGGTACGTCAGGACGTTGCCGGCGCCAGTTCACTGCGCATCTGCCGGACTCGCTCCGCGACTGCCACCCTGATCGCCTGCTTCCGTTTCTCGCTGAGGGGCATTCAGTCGACTCCTCCGAATTTCACCACCCATCTCTTCTTCGGCTCCGGCCTGGCAGCAGGTCTGCGGCGCCGCGCTGGGCGATCATGCTCGCCGCCATCCGTCATTCCGGCGAACGTGAATCCAGCGCCGCGCAACGAAGCCCCGGACTCCTCAGGGAGCGTGTACGTCCAAACCTCGGAATACGCCAACGCTTTGGCCGCGCGCGTGAGACTGCGATAGATCATCGAGCAGGCATTTCGCGCGCCATTGGTGGCGACTCGCGTAATGACAATGCGGCCCGTTCCTTCCCATTCCTGCCACGGATTACCAGCGATGCCGACGCCCACTATCCCTCCGGCTTCCGTCACCGCTACTGCGAAACGTCCACCGGCAACTTTCTTTAGATGCCGATGATTGTCGGCAACGTACTTCATAGCCGCCTTGATGGTGCACGGCGCGAGTCGCATCACGGCCACACCACACAGAACTCGTTCCCTAGCACGGCACCGCACTTCCCCGGCAACGGAAACCCGCCCTGCGCCTGCACGACGATCCAAATCCGCTTGCCCTGGTTCGGCCCCTCGGTCGCGATTCCGGTCAGCACTGCGTCGCGGCCCTTCTCAAATGCCGAGGTCATCACGGGCGGCATCGCCAGCAACTCCTCGCCGTAGACGATGATGAAGGGTACATTCGGCGGCTTGGACGCGCGTCGGCGCCCCGGACCGGCAGGCTTGAACGTGCCAACCTTCAGCGGCCCGCCGTCCGGCCCCAAGTAGATCGTCGGGTTGCGGCAATCGAGGCCAAGGTCCGCGATCGCCACCGGCAACGCGAATCCGAATGCGCCGTCCGGCCGGCGACGGGCTGTTGTCCTCCAGACGTCATTGTGATCGCGGCAGTCGAGCGTTGCGCCGCGGTCGAGTGCGTACCGGGTCGAGCCGTCCTGCCCCGGATTGTTGAAGTGCCATTCTTTCCGGTCGACCCAACGGTCAACAAGCGCGGGCTGATCGGGGATGCGCTGACCTGGGCGGCGTTGGGCGCTGACCGGCGCGGCGAGGAGGAGGACGAGGAGGAGAAAGATTGAGGTCCAGACAGACGCTCGGCTGTGACACTCGCACTCACAAAGCCGGTCGATGCACGACCTACAATTTACCAACTTGCAGGAGGCAGAACGATAGAGGGCGAGGAGGAGGGCGCGTTTCATAATACGTGCTCCTCACTCAGCCATTCATGCTTGGGATCGGTGACCTCGGCCATCGCTATAACCGGCTCACCGCCGCCGATGCAGCTTTCAATGAAGTGCCGAACGAGCCATCCATTCGGGGTACGGGTTCGATAGATATAGCCAAGATGATCGTGCTGCACAGACTCCCATTCAATCTTCACCATCTCTTCATCCCTCCTTCGATTCCGCCGGAGCGGGTTACCTCACCCGTTGCAGGTTATTGAATTCGTCTGTGATAATAGTCATCAGCTTATCGCCAGCTTCCTTGACCGCCGCCGGAGCCGCCGCAATGTTGACGCCCGGCGCTTCCGCTTGGGCGCTGTAGCCGCGCCATTCAATCTTAGCGTGAGTGGTCCCCGAACCGGACGGTGACGTGCTGATGAAAACGCGCGCCTCGGACAGGATCAAATCTCGGTTCATCGGCTCAGACATTTCAAATCCTCCCTACAATCGCTGCAACTCCCGCCAACTCCTTCTTCCTGGTTGCGTGTCAACATTTCAACTTTTCTCCCCAAGCACTTTAGATTGATCTTCACTAGTAGTCAAGGTCTGGCCTAGTAGGACTCGTGACATTTCCGAGGGCCAACTCTCCGCGCCGGAACCTGCGGAGCATCTGCATTGCGTAGGCGTCGGCGTCGCGCTCGCTGAACCTGCCGCGCGATCCATAGACCATCCCGCGCCGGGGCCGGACGACACGCCGGCGGTTGTCGAGCGAGGTGCCGCGCGCCTGCCACATGTGCCGCAGCTCATGTGCTACCACCCACAGCAGCGCTTCGATACGCGAACCCCACACATGTGGCAGGTATGCTCCGTCAGGCTTCGTATTGCGCGTCTGCGCAGCTCTGTCCGTCTTCGCCACACGCACCACCAGGAACGGGCTCGCTGTGTCGTGGTAGCCGCTACCTTCAGTGTAGGCGCGTCCGCAGGCGTGTCTGCTGGTGTTGCTGATCCGCACGTCGAAGTTGCCGATGCCGGCCGGACGTACGGCGCGGATGATGGCTCGTACCGTTTCGCTCGGGATGTCGGTGTGGTTAGTCAGCCTCATTTCGCGCCGTCCGCGGGCATGGATTGAAGATTCACCTTCAGGCTCTCATGCTTTGTAGTGGCGATGGTTTCCTCCACCTCGGAACGCTGAATGAACCATGGGCGATAGCCGGAGTCATCGTCCATGCGCGTACCGTCCGCCATATAGGCGACCTTTCCTAGGCGCTTGGTTTTCCAGCTCGACGACTTGAAGCCAGACGGGTCTCTCGGTTCTCTCGTGTGCCAGTCCATCTCCATGAGTCCAGATTCATTTGAGTTTCCGAGATAGATTTCGCCGGGCTGCTGTTCTGGGTGTGTGTTCATCTCGAATCCCTCCTCTTCTCTTCTCACGGCCACGCCGGCGGGCGCGGATCAGCGGGCGAACTTCGGCAGCTTGACCGGCGTCAGCAGCGCACGCTTGACCTTGCCGGCGAACGACCGCAGTGCTGACTGCTTAGGCTGTGACTGCTGCCGTTGCTCCCGGCGGATCGCTGCCATCTCTGCGGCAGTCTCCTGTTCTGTGGCGCGCTCACGTGCGCGTTTCTTCCGCTCCGTATCGATGTTGCGCTCCAATTGTGTGCTCGGACGTGAATGCGGTATGTACTGTCTACGGTGCATAGTTCTGTTACTCCTTGAATTGCTGATTGCTGATTGGTTAGGTGTTCTGGTACGTAGATACAGCCATACGCGAGTACGTACGCGCTCGTACTGTGCTACCCGTTGCCGACGCTGCGATTGCTTCGAGTACGTCGAGTATATCGAGTACATACCCCACGTGTGTGGACTCATCCGACTGCGCGAACGACGACCACAGCGTTCCCAGGCGTGTGGCAGCGGCAACAGCCTCGGGAGTGCGTTCGGTTGGCCGGCGCTTCATGATTTGCGCTCCGGAAACTTTGCCACCCGCGCGGCGATAATGACCGTCTCATGATGTTGCAGCCGTGCCAGCGTTGCATCATCCTTCAACCGGATTGCGAGCGGAATCTGCGCGCGCACGATGTCCAGCATCCGCGACAGTCTGCGGTCCGGCATCCCTCGAAGATTCCTGACCACATTCGCGTCCATATCAACGTCGGGTAGTACGAGCGCGTTCATGACAAATCCTCCAGCCAGCGATACGCGGCCACCCGCTGCGCCTTCAAACTCGCCTCGGCTTCGTCCACCGCGCGCTGTGCGCTGCTGATTACCTTCTCAGCCGCGAGCATGCGTTCGATGATCGTGATTGCCTCGGCGAGCTTGCGCTCCGTCTTCGGGCAATTCTGGCACTGCGCGCTCATGACGCCCACCCCACTACCCGCGCGACGCGCTCCCAGAATGGCCAATAAGCGAAAGGAATGTCGTACCACTGCGCGCCGTCAATCCGACTCGTGAACACGGTCACGTTGCTACTGTAGAACTCGTACGTCCGCACGATCGGGCGCGATACGTCCGTGACCTTCACATAAAGATCAGATTCGTGATGATCGATCGGGACATCAGCGGCGAGGAGTTGCGCATATAGGTCGGTTGAGTTGATAGCGTTCACATATCCCCCTGTGCACCTTTGAGGCGATCACGTTGCCAGCTCGGTGAGTAGTCAGGCGTGCTCAGTTCTGATTCGCCCATGATGACGACGCGGCAGCGTTCATAGTCCGCCGCGTCACCAGGTTGCTCGGGCCGTGACATGAGCCGGAAGATGCGGCCTAGTGCTAACTCTACTGCCGCGCTCACGCCGTCCTCCGCGCTTTCGCCGCTGCCGCATGCTCGCGCTCAACCTGCTGCCGGTCATAGATGCAATCCAACAGGACCAGATTGCCGTGCGCGTCGACCGCGCAATTCCGCTTGGCAAACTCGAACCACCACGTGGAGCCGTAGTCCGACGCAGCGCTTTGCAGTGACTCCAACGCCTCGACTAGCTCTGACGTGATGACTTCCGGCTCCAGTTTGGCGCGCTCGATTACGGCGTCCATGCAATTGTGACCCTCATGTGAGAGGAACCGCAGGCCGTCCCGTTGGCCTATAGCGAGTGTGATCTTGCGTTGCTCTTCCTCGGCGATTGTAGCTAGTCGCTTGAACTGCTGCCACGCCTTCCCACACTTCGCAGTCAGCGGGTAGTAGAACTCCGTGCGGTAGATGTTGAACCACTCGCCGGCCATCCCGTCGAGATCATCGAACTTGCTGATTGCCGGGATGTGCTGGTTGCCACCGCTGATGAATGCGATTGCTTCCTTGGAGTAGTCGGTGGAGCCGTCAGGCCGTACGGCGACGAACAGGTAAACGTGTCCGTGCCCGTGCCCCTCTGCGTCGCCGTCGTGGTAGGCCGTGGTCCAGCGACCCTTACCAATCTGGCGCGCATGGATCGGAGGGCGGGAATCGTCGAACGTCATCGTGATCCACTTCTCATTTCGTACTCTCATGACGCACGCTCCCCTGTCAGCCTGTACGTACCTACTACCTCGCGAAGGATGCGCGATACCTCAATTGCCCGGTTGCGCGCCGGATCATCAGTGAGCGTTTCGGAGAACGCCGGAGTCGTGCAGTCGAGTGTGAGGACGAATTGCGCGTTCACTGGCGCACCTCACCGGCTTGCTCGCTCGTATCGCACGCCATGCCGGCGGGATTGCCGCGTGCATGCCCGGCGCAGTAGCACCCCATGGCGAGGACGCACTGCGGTAGTTCGACCGCGCGAAGTGAGCACTCCTCGTTCCCGCTGTCGTCCGGGTTGCAATTCGGATTGTCGTCTTCGGGGCCGTTGTGGACCGCGTTGCAGGCATAGCAGACGTGAGGCTGGGCGCAGCGTACGCACAGCGACAGCAGTTCGTTGCCCTGCGGACCTCCGAACGCTGTTCCGATGTATTCCGCAGCAGCGTCCGCGATGTCATCTACCGTAATTGCAGCGGCTTGCGCGTCGTCGATCGCTTCCTGTTCCGTGTCGAACGGCCCGTTAGCGCCAGGTCCGGCATCGGCAAACACACCTGCTGAAGTGCTCTGCCAATACCATCCTGCACCACGGCAGACGCCCTCAGAATTGAACACCGCTACTGACGGCCGGCACCCTCCCATTACCGTGTGATGGTGCTCCCACACTTCCACATCCGGCCCCGGATTGCTGTAGATCATGGTCATGACGTAGCTCCTTTCCGTTCCGGCGACACGTACACTTTGCCATCATCGCCGACATAGAGATCACACTCACCGAACTTGTGTGCAGCGTCCGTGAGTACATCCCCTGCCTTTTGATCACACGTTTCCAGCGGGGGCAGTCCGATGTTCCAATCACCATCCCAAAATCCCGCACCGTGCCCATTCCGAGTCAGCCAGAAATCACGCCCGGCCGCAGCGTACGTATCGCCGTGCTCACCTGCCGATTCGCAGTAATCGAGTATCGCGGCCTGCTCCTGGGCGAACTGCGCGCAGTCCAGACGAACTGATTCCAGCGACGACGGGGCGATGTCATCCGGGCCATAGTTCCTATCCATCGGCACATCGTTCTCACCTTCGATGCTGGACCAGAGCGCGCACTCGATGTAGGCGGCGATGAAGCGATCGAGGTCAGTAGTAGGTGTGCTCATGCCATCCTCCCTCTCACGATGAACGCCTCAGCGATCGCCGCGCGAATCTCCGCGTCCGTCTCCCGCCGCAACTCGCGCCAGCGCAACTCAGCCCGCGCGCTCCGGAATGCTCCCCGCAGGTGCCGCTCGGCGTTCTCGGCGATGCGCTCTGATGCCTGATGTAATTGTTGAATGCTCATGACGCCGCTCCTGAGTCGTCGCCGTCGTAGTGGATATTGTCCGAGGTCACGCTGGCTGCCTGTTCCTGCTGAGTATTCACTTGCCACCCCCTACACTTATTTTACCCTTAGCCGTCGTCTGCCCGGCCACGCTCACAAATGGTGCCATCTTCCCAAACCTCGCCACTTTAATCCCCTTGACCCTCATCAGGTCCGCCGGCACCTTGTATGGCCGCCCGGCGACGATGAGTGCCACGGTAGCTTGCCCCACACCCGGTAGGAGCATGAGTTGCTCGGCGCCGGCTGAGTTGACGTTCACCACGGGCGGCACGGCGACAGTGCGCAGCTCAGCTGCGGCACGCTGTCGAACGAGCAGCCTAGAAGTTGAGGGATCGGCGGGGCGTTGCGCGTTGAGCGTTGTGGCGGACAGGAGACAAGCAATTAGAGCTGTGTATCGCATGATGGTATACATTCATTGCGCGCATCGTGCCAACATGCCCTCCCTTTAGAATAAACAACTTACAACGCTTGCCCGCTAATTAGTGTCATTTTTAAACTTCTTTGACACCAATTAATGTCACACATGATATTCCATAACTGGTGGGTCATTGGGTCAGCACACCCCCTTCTACGTGTGCTACCTTGCTCGCATGAGATATGGCAACGACCGGCGGATGAAGTCTGGCGCCTGGTCGCTGGCGGACAGTACCTCTCGACGCTGGAGTGTGTGACCTCGCCGGAGCTAGGCGTGCGCAAGGGCATATCCCGCAGTGAGTTGCGCAAGTGTTACAGACTTGTGAACATTAGTTAGCCGGAACTGTTAAGCCGAGTTTCCGTGGTAAACTCACGTCG
>Ga0193744_1000324_pt1 | contig 10771 bp, 16 predicted proteins | sample L1a1metaG_FD_143056 | JGI IMG/M metagenome (GOLD analysis project Ga0193744, IMG submission 143056) | Soil microbial communities from a riparian zone of the East river system, Colorado, United States - L1a1 | ecosystem: Environmental > Terrestrial > Soil > Riparian zone | place: USA: East River...
CGGAGCTGGTACCAGAGCTGGTCCCGGAGCTGGTCCCGGAGCTGGCCAGCCGAGCTCAGGTCGACACCCGACGGCCCCTTACCATCGCTCAGCGCCCAGTGCATCAGCAGCGCCTGCAGTGGCGACTGTGCCCACAGAACGAGCTTGGGCGGCTCGACGCCGATCTCTCGGTACGCATCGACGATCGCAGCACGTCCAAGCTCGGCGCACTCGGAGTCGTGACCAGTGCGAGTCCCGATCGCGCGCTGCTCCTCGCAAAAGGTGACCAGGCGTTGCTTTTGCTCTGGCGTGAGCTTTGTAATCTTGCGCGTCATGGCTAGTCCAACACCGTCCGTGAGAGTGCGCCTGGGACATACTCGGAGTCCAGCTCCCGGTAGTAGCTGCCAGGCGGGATGTACGTATTGCCGGACTGATCGAGCGGAGTGGCCTCAGATCTCGCGTGGCGCTCGCAGGTGTAGCGCTCGGGCTCGGGCAGCTTCCGCGTAGCCTGATAGTGCGTGGCCAAGGTCGGCGGCTCGTCGGGGCACAAGTAGCACACGGTCTTGTGCTCCTCGTGAGCGAGCTGCACGGGCGCCGTGACGCGCAGATACCGCTGGTCGGTCTCCGTGGCGTATTGCGCGGCAGACCGGAAGTTGGCGATGCGGTGGGCGTGGCCGGTGATCTCGCCATCGGCCAGGACGACACCGCGCGCGGTCGGAGGCATCTCCTTGGCGCCATCGGGGATGGCATCGACGCGGATTAGGAACACGTCGCCCTGGCGGATTTGGAATGGGATTTTCTTGGCAGTCATGGTAAGCGGCTCCGTTGCGTTGGTTGTTGAGTCTGGGTGTTGGCAAGTTTGTTCGGCGCATAGACATGAGGTCAATCATCAGTTGACCTCCACGCACTCGGCGTCAATCGCGCCGTCGCGAGCGCGATCCCAGCTCGCGCCAGCTACGGACGACACGACCACGGCGCGCTGCGCCGAACGACTACGACGCACGGTCGTACGGATCGAAGCGGAGCCCGTGGTCGACGCAACCGGCTCGTTCTCGGTCGCCGCTACTGGGGCCGTCGCGGCGCGTGCCGCACGGTTCCCGGAGCGCGTGGCCGACCGTCGTCTGTCCGCTTCGTTGCGCTTCTGCGTCGCGGACCGTGCCATCGCGATCGTGCAGCCGGTGGTTACCGCATTGATCAACACCAGCGCCACCAACGCGACGGTCGCGGGTCGACCGTGGGCGACCAGCATGACGCCTTCCAAGGCCAGGCAGAACCCGACCGCCTTGCGGGGGTCGCCAACCGCTGCGCGGCCGAACCCGTACACGGTGACCATAGAGAACGCCACGCAGCCCAGCACGATCGCGAGGTCGATCGCCGCCATCCGGTAGTCGCCGGATGAGACAGCCGGCGCGAGCTCGCCATGGGCGATTTCCCGGGCGAACCACGGCACGATGCCACCGATCGCCGCGCCCAGCACCGCCGCAAGCGGGTTGCGTGCCGCGGTCTTGAGCTGCGAGATGATGTCGACGACGCGCGCGGCGCCGGCGCCAGTGCGAGACTTGCTGGCGCGGCGCTTCTTGGTGCGGTTGCTCATGCTGGATTCCTTATGCGTGCGTCATGCCAGAACGTAAGTATGCGTTCTGGCTGGTAGTCGACTGGCGCCGTGTCATGGGAGACGCGGATACCGTGTACCGCGAAAGCAAGAGCTCCGATCAGTCCGCAAGTAACTTCGTGCGATCAATAAATACGTTTGCGTTTGATCGTTCGCTTGGCTGAATTCGCCGTGCTCGCCAAATGCGAATCACTCGGAGCCATGACTCGCATGACTCGAGATGGCGTAAGTACGTGCTTGCCAGTCTTGCGATTTCGACTGAATTGCAGGGTAAGCCGATCGCTGTCGCAAACCATGCCAGTTTTCAGATCGGCAAACATGTATCCATAAGTTTTCGCTTGGTTTTCATTTCCTACTCCTCCTCTCACGTCGGGCGAGATTTGGCTTGCGCTTCATACGCTCGACGTCGGCTTGCGCATCGGACAGTGAGACGAACCTCCTTCGCCCGCTGAACCACCGCCTCCAACCTGCGCCGCGCCTCAGCGGCGAACACTGAGCAAACACCAGCGAGCGGCTCATGGGTAGACGCGTACTTCGACAGGCAGGCGCGGCGTGCGATTTCGCAGTGAGCCGCGTCCAGGACCACCTCATCGGATGCCCTCAAGAGCCGCACCAGTACGTCCACCGCGTCGACGATTTGCTGCTTTGTGACAGGCATGGCTACTTGCCCTCCTGGTCTGCGGCCTCGACGATGATTCCCCGATTGCGGAGCTCGGACTCGAGGCGCGATAGGCGAGACTTGGCGAAGTGGATTGCGGTGACCTTGTCTTGTGCCATGTCCATTTATCATGCGTGATGCATGCCATGGTTCAAGCGTTCGTAACTGTTACCCAGGATGACCGCTCGTGTCAGCGCACACACGATCACCGTGTACCGTCACGGCATCCCGTCAACCTCGATGCTCCTTTCGATTACCTCTTGTTTTGCATGACTCACGGGACAATCGGCCGCGTGGTGCTGCCCCACGCATCGATCGCGGTCTGGGTCCGCACCATCGTATCCGGTGCAATCGGCGCCACGTTGCGCGACCACCGCATCCTGCAAGGCCAATAAAGCGCGAACCGTCTCGAGCTCAAAGAACGCTCGCACCACGGTTCCGTCGGTTGGCCCCAGGCGGCGTCGCAGCCGAGCGACCGCGGTCACGGATCGACACCAAAGTTGGTCAGCTCGTGGACGCCAACTCTTTCGCTGTAGCCAACCTCGGCGTCGAAGTCGCGCGTAATGCCAACGTCGCCCATCAAGCTGGCCATGGTCACGCGCACGCGATCGTCGCCGTAATCAGCAAACAACCGCGGATGAGGCCTGGGAAGTAATAGACCATGCGCAGGCGAGCGCGCGAACTCTAGCCACACCCGGAGAGGCTCGGGGGCGGACGCGTCCTCGATATACTCATCGCAATGTCTATGCTCTGCAAATCTCTCCGTGATCGGTCCAGGACTCACGATCCGGATCAGCGCTGGTGCGATCTTCCTAAGATCGGGTGCTCCGACTCCACGAGACGACATGGAGATCGTGCCGTCTCGATTTCTACGCACGGAGACGGTTGCGCCGTTCTTGCGTTTCTTATTCAATTGAGCGTTCCCTTCTGGCGAGCGATCTCGCGATCCAAATACCACCGCGCTTTCTCCAGATCTTCCAGTCCAGCCTTCGCGCCGTGTCGCAAGACGTACTTGACGACGTCACCCAGGCAGAAACCGAGGTCAAATTGCTCGATGATCCGCATGACCGTGTCGCCGCGGTAGTGGGCCGGATGGATCGGATCATCCTTCTTGGAAGGCGGCTTGCGAATCACAGGACCACCGTCAGCCGGCGCGCGGCGCGCGTGATGCCGGTGTAGAGCCAGCGACGCGCGGTGTCGTCGTCAAACACCCCGGACTCGTCATACAACACGACGTCGTCCCACTGGCTACCCTGCGCCTTGTGACAGGTGATGGCATACGCGAAATCGAATTCCTGGTAAGCCATGCGTACGGGACCCATGCTGTCAAGCTGACGCTCCTCGCCGCGAAAGTGATGCGCCCACGACTTGACCTCGACGCCGGCGGCCGAACCATCGTCGCTATCGATCACCATGCTCACGGTACGCTGATCTTGCGAGGCAAACGCGCGCCGAACCAGCCATTGCGATCCGTTGAGTAGCCCTTTCCTGCGCTCGTTGCGCAGGCAAATCACTCGATCTCCGGATACCGGAACAGGACTCGACTGCCCCATCATACGGCGCAAGCGATCGTTCAGCTGATGTCGGGTCCGGTTGGTGCCGCAAATTACTTGCCCAGCGGCCGTCATCTTGCCCCACAGCACCGCCATCAACTTCGGGTCTCCTGATCCAGGTCGCTGCATCACCTCGCAATCGATCTCGCTTCCAGCCTCGCCTTCGGTCACCGTGTGGTGTTTCCACCCGGCGCGCTCGACAAGTTGCCTACCCTCCCGAACATGCGTCGCCAGGTCCAGGATACCGCTCTCGCGCGCCTGGCGATGAACCTCGGTAAGCAAGGCGTCCGGCGCCCCGGACGTGAAGAATCCGCCCCCGAATATCGGCGGTAACTGCTCTGGGTCACCGCCCACCAGGATCTTCTTGCCGAATGACAGAAGATCGCGGCCGACTTCCTCGTCGACCATAGAGCACTCGTCGATGACGACGCCGGCGACGTCGTCCAGCAGCATCGGACTCTCGTCCCACAGCTTGAACCGTGGCATCGCCCACCCATTGTCGTCCTCGACAGCGTCGCCATCGGGACGATAGATCAGCGAGTGAATCGTTTGCGCGCCCGTGCAACCCTTCTGACGCATGATCAGCGCTGCTTTGCCGGTATACGCGGCGTATAGCCACGTCTTGCGCTCCGAGGTGACGAGCTCGCGGACCAGCGTGGTCTTGCCAGTTCCGGCGTAGCCGAACAAACGGAACACCTGTGAAGTACCGGGAACCCAGCCATCGTCACGAGCACGGCCTGCCATCCAGTGAGATACGAGATCGATCGCAGCCTCCTGGCCGGGTGACCAACGGAATGAACCAGTAGACGGAACAGCCGGAGCAGTCTTGGCCAGCGAGGCTCGCGCGGGCTCGCGGCTTACAACCTCGACAGCTGAGATTTTCGATAGTGCCACTGGCTCGAACCAGTCTACTAAGCGAACGATGTCACTCGTACTCGTCGGTCGTCTCGATGCCATCCCGCCCAATACCAAGTCTTCCACGGGAATCGAAACCACTTGCAGGCGTCGCCGCAAAACACGCGCCACGAACGCGTGAACGGCGGCTTGAATACCGGGCTCCTTGCTCTCTCGTGGACCGGCGACGTTAAGCGAACCGATCCTATGTTCCTCAATCCAGGAGACGACAGAATCGACGGCATCAGCAGCATCCGATCCGGACACCGCCAGCGCGACGTGAAGATGCGGCTTGCGCTGGCGTTCGGCGCAACGTTCGGTGGCAAGCGATCCGCCGGTCAGCTCGGCACCGAGCGACAGGATCAGCGTGCCGTCGCTGTCCTCGACGTTGCGAGACGTCCGGTCGAAGTAATCGGCCGTATACGACTCCTGCATCACAGATCGGTAGATCTGGCGAATCTCGCCATCCTCGGATCGCCAACCCTTGGGCGCCCAACCGCCGGCGGAGACCTTGAGCTCCAGCGCTGCATCCAGCGCGCCACGGTCTGCTCCGGTCTGGCCTCCGCTGATTACGAGCCTTGGGATACAAACCGCGGCTACAGAGCGGCGAAGCACACCGATCTCGTTTTCGCCAGGGTAACTCGAACACAGCACCCGACCATGGGAGTCGACTGACGTCTCCGCGTCACCTTGGTCAACCGAACGAACCCAGGATCGATCACTGCCGCGCGGGATCGATCCTCCGAACAGCCGGCGCCACGCGCGGCTCACCGTGTCCTCGTCGGGGACCGCGTCATACTGATGCCACAGTCACTCCACGTCCTTGATCCATGCATCCGAACCGTTCGACGTCATCTCGTCTTCTGCGTTGCTCATGCTCTGCCCTCATTGCCATTATCGTTACCATTGGACGCCGCCGCTTTATCCGACGCCCTGACGCGTGCCAGCCCAGCGGCGTGCCTGGCACGCTTCGCCGCGATCACCTTCGCCGCGAGAGTGAGCTGGAGCTGAACCACGCGCCAGCGGTCATACGCTGCCCGGTCCAGTGGACGCGACAGATCGCCAGACAAGGCGAACTCTGCTTGAATCGGTCGAAGAAATGACAGCTTGCGGAAATACTCTTCCTGGTCTGCTTCTTGGCCATTACAGCCTGCCCTTTCCGATTCGCCACAGTTTTCGAACGATGACGCGGCCGACGATCATCACTGCGAATGCGAGCACCGCAAACCAGGCTACGCTCACCAGGATCGTGGTCAACCACCGCGTGGCATGCGGACAGCTTTTCCGATCACTCGTCTGGCACCGTCCGCATGCACCACCGGAGTACGAACGACTGATCAGCATCGTAAGCACTGCGATGCATGAGTACAGGGTGACATACGAGATCATGATGGTCCTTGTTCGATCGCAACGCCTCGCTGCGTCGACTATTTCGCTCGTGGACGAGATCGCTTCGTTGCCAAATCAGCAGCCAAATCAGCGGCATGTTGCGTTGCTGCCATGCTCAGCCGCGACTCACGTTCGGCCAGGATCGACGCCGGCCTCTCCCAGACGATCTCCTCGATCGCGTCGCGACTCTTCTTCCGGGCTTCGACTGCTCGGCCGAGCTCGCGTAACTCATCCGCCGACGCCGGATAAGTGAGGCCGTCGGAGCCAAGCTTCCGGTCTCCGTACCACGCGCGGTCGCGCTGGGGCAGGGACCACTCGCGATGCCGCTTGTTGAACAGCCCCTTGCTCGAACGCATCGCATTGCCCAGGGTGACAATACCTCGATCGATCGCGCCGCGCCCTCGGCGCCAGTCGTCCTCCGTGATGCCCGGGATGCCGTGAACCTGCAGCTCGCGAGGATCCTTCGCGCCCGGGTCTCGGAACGCGTAGACGCTCGGTGCTCTCACTTCCAGATCGGTCCAGGCATGCTGATACTCCCACTGCCCGAGGTCATCGCCGAGCGGCTCCGGCGCCTGGCGCGACGTGTGCCACAGACTGTCGGTGTTGCCCATGCAGATCGCCCGGCCACCACCGGATAGCGACGGCGTCGCGTCCGGGTGCAGAGCACACGTCGCGCCCACATCGAGCTCGACGCCGCATGACCCGCATGACCGGATTTCTCCCATGCGTTCGGCTTGAGACAGCCACTGAACGCGAGTCATGGCCCGCAAGTACGACGACCACTGCGGGTAGGCGCTCGGCGACATTCGGTGGTAGGGCACCGCCCAGATGAACCCCAGGGTGTCGATCTGCTCGTAGGCACCGCAGCGCTTCGTGCACTTCTTTCGGCACTGCCCTTGCCGCGTGCAGATCTTGATCTCGTCGGGATGGAACACCACGCGCTCCCGGTCCGGCCGCTCGGCGAACTTGCCGGTCAATGCCTTGGCCGCTCGACCCATCCACTGTCCGATCGGTGTCTTGCGACCGCTGTCCTTGCGGATCTTGTACCAGCGCTCCACCAGCGGCGCGAACAGCGGCGCCGTCGATTCCCAGACCAGCGCGCTGTGCACGTCGCGGAGCTCGGTACCGCGCTCGAATGCCGCGATGAGCTCTGGCAGCACCCACGATCCAGTGAACTCGCCCGTGGGAAAGCACAGCTGACCCGCCTTGTGCCAGGGCAGCGGCGGCAGGAAGCTGTCGCTCGGCACCGTGACGCTCACCGTGTAGATGCCGGGCCGGCAGCGCTCCAGGGCAAGCTTTGCGCCGGGTCCGCCAAGCTCGCGACAGCCGCCCACGGGAAGCTCGGCATGCGCGAGCTGTGCGGGGTACGCGCTGCAAATGTCGTGATGGGCGCCGACGACACCACTGAGACTGCGCGGCCGGACGACCGCGATCCGGCCACCCTTGTCCGCCTGACGCGCGTGACGCCACAGGTGATACGGGATCTCGGAGTCGGGAACGCCGAGCTCATCCTGGGCAGAGATCCAGGCCGTTTGCCCCATGGTGCCGCGGATTGCGATCTTGTGCTCGGCGCTCCATTCGCTGATTCTCTCCAGCGCCCGGTAGAGCACGCGCGCGTCAGCCTTGACGTAGTCCTCGAGATCCGGATCGCCCTCGAGCGCACGAAGCATGATCTGACAGTAGCCCCCGCAGCCATCTCGGCGCTTTTCCTCGGATCCGGAACGCTCGGGAGATCCGACCTTGCAGACGCATGGCCACGGCAACTTCGGTACCGGCTCGCCGATCGCGCCGCATAGATCGTCGAGCGGCGCCGGCCACAGCGAATACGAGTCGCGGAGCTCGAGACTTCCCATCACGATACGCGTCACCCGGTGCTGGGCGCGATCGACCTGACACGGGATCCCGCGGACCCGCGCCAGCTCCAGGATCATCAGGAGATCGTACACACCGCCGGCGTGCGCCCAGTGGGTGCCTCCGATCTCGCGGAGGTAGTCGAGCATCTCGTTCGGGTCTTTATGGATCCGTGGACGGATGCCGTCGAACGTCGCGCCGATGCAGAACACGTCCCAGTCGGCGCACTCGATGTCGAGTGTGCCGGTGATCTTGATCGGTCGGCGCGTGACGGCTGGACTCATCGATGACTCGGTGATGTCGAGCTGAGCTGAACCAGTGACCTTGCATCGTGGAGCGCGCGCTGATCCTCGGAGCTGAGGTAACCGCCAGTGCGCTCGATGAGCCGAATCAGGCTACGCAATGCCGCCAGAATCGGATCTTCCGTGATCGATTCAGGCGCTGTAACTTGAGCAACGGCTGGGTTCGCGTCGTCGTGGTCACATCCGTGCATGAATTATCTGACCTTCCAGAGCTGTTCACCGTGTTCGTTGCGTCCGCAGCGCTCGACGCGTCCAGCGCGCTCCAGCTCAAGGAGAACCGCCTGGGTTGGCTTGGGTAGTTCTTCGAGCATCGCCTCGACAACGTCCGACATGGCCATCCCATGCTCCGCGCAGTAAGGCTCGAGTCGGTCATAGGCGGCGTTCCGAATGTCGACGGCGCGACGAAAGGGAGAGGAAGAAAGCGATGCCATGTCAGCGATCCTTGTCGATGGAGGGCAGTAGCGCCATCGCGACGCATCCTGCGGCAAATACGAAAGAGATCGCTGCATATGCCGAATCACCCGTCATGATGTTCTCGATCGCAAACAAGGCGAGCGCAACCGCGAGCGCAAGATGCTGCCAGCGGTTCGCCGTCACTTGACTTCTTCGCGCTCGCGAAGCTCGGTGCGGATCTCCATCCACAGCTTGCCGAGCATGTTTTGTCCGGTCCGATCTGGCCCCCAACCCCAGAAATCATCACGCCAGCTGTTCTCGACAAGCACGCGCTGTCCGGTGGCCAATAGCTTTCTGCCCACATATTCGTGCTGTTCTACCTTCATGCGCAAGATCTCGCGCATGATCCGGACCTTGACCTCGTTCCAGTCGAGGCGGACAAATCGAACGTGAGCACGAGCGATTCCAAACGCATCATGCGCTGAATCAGCCGTGATTATGGAATCTCGAATAAGCTTGCGACGATCGTCATCTGGATCGCCTTGTGATGTGAACTTCTCCCAATGATAAGCCGCTTCGCTGGTGTCGAAATGGAACCCACGGCGGCGTAGTTTGAACGCGGAAAAGTTGGACAAGACGTAGAAATCTTGCTCGTAAAAGAAGACTTGTTCGTCAGTGTCCAGGCCGTGGTTCATTAGGTGACGCGAAGCGCGGCGACGACCGTTGAAAGAGGAGTCCTTCTGCGCCGCCTCGAGCTGCTGGCAAAGCGAACTACGTTCATCCTCGGATTGCTTCCAACACATTGCAGTGCTGTCTAATTGACGACGAAGGTCATCGCGCTCAGCAGTAAGAGTGCGAATATCGGATCGTGCCCACAATAATTCATCTACGATGCTCATTGCGCAACGACCGACCCGTCCGGATGACAGCTACATGCCTCGTTGACTGCCGAGTCTTCGCTCGCATCCGCGAACGGAGACGATGCGATATCCCTGTCCCCGATCACCGCGATCGTGGTATTCTGTCCCGGAGCCCACTTGGATGCGCTCGATTCGATCGCATCGGAGGAGACGGAGATCCGAGCACACTTCGTCGAGGTAGACTTCCGTACGACCGACAACGCGCGGTGAGCTCGCGCGAGATGCCCGACGTAGAGATCGCCGGCAAGCGACAGGATCGCTTCCGATCCACCTGGAACGGTCAGCAAATGACCGGCGCCGCCGCGACCGACGGCGGACAGAACATCCCGAAGGTCCTGCGCGGTGCGCTCGACAGCGGTTTCACGCGCTTGATTGGACCCGGTAACCGCTTGCTCGTTCACGTCTTGATCTCCTGGTTGCATGCTCATGTAGCGCCGTGCTGCATCTGATTATTCCAGTTCGAGCACATCATTCACTCGCACGCCTGGTGCACGCTATCCCAGAGCTGGAGCTTGATCTGCCTCCAGTACCCCAGGACAGAGCTGCGTCGCCGTCCCTTCCAGCGATCCGGATCCATGATCTGTCGAACCTCGCGATACGTCATGCCAGTGCGCAGCGCGCAATACAAACCACCGCATGAACATGGACCCGGCGTCGATCGATGCTTGGCCGTTGTTCTCGTCATCGTCATCATCGCATCCCTACGCGTTGCCAGACGGACGCCGTGACGTAGTTGACGATCGTGGACGAAAAGTAAACGTAGAATTTGGGCACGCTCGTCTCCTGGTAACGCACGGCCAGCGAGTCTTCATCGTCAGGTCCTGACCCGACGATTTCGGCTACGAGATCTGCGATGATGTATTCCCACGCCCCGATCTTGCTGACGATCGAATCGCCTTCTCCGCGGCGCGCCCGCGGATCGCTATACACGATCCGGATCTGGGATAGCCGCTGCGGGTTGATGTCGGTCTCGAGGCCGAGATCGGACGCAACATCCGCTAGCGCAGTAGCAAGCTCGCGGTAGCCGATCGCTGCTTGCGGCTCATATCTGCCGACGACGATCCACGGTGTCCTGGCGCCGGCTTCCGGGCTCGTGAGGTCAAGTGAGCACGGAAACACGCCCGCGATGACATTGCGAATCTGGGATAGCCATCCGATCGCCAGCCGCCGCTCGTCCGGAGGAAGCCCAAGCTTCTTCTCTTTCGCACGCGCAGCAGAGA
>Ga0193744_1000325_pt1 | contig 10768 bp, 4 predicted proteins | sample L1a1metaG_FD_143056 | JGI IMG/M metagenome (GOLD analysis project Ga0193744, IMG submission 143056) | Soil microbial communities from a riparian zone of the East river system, Colorado, United States - L1a1 | ecosystem: Environmental > Terrestrial > Soil > Riparian zone | place: USA: East River...
GAGGTCCCAGGTTAAAATAAGGATAATATTTTAACCTGGGATCATGTGCAGGTACAGGCAGCACCTGTATCGCAGCCCTGCCCTGGTGATCATAAATTTCTTCTGCTACCATCGTTTCATGTCCAGTACTCAATCCGGTGATAGTCTGCCGGTTACGCTGTGTACCATCTCCAAATCCTACTATACTCTTGCTTTTGCCCTCTTCAGCATAAGAAGTGGTTATCTGCCAGTTTAGCTGATCGTTTTCAAACGGAGCTGAAATGTGGTACCGGTGATTCCAGGCGCTTACATCAATAGCCTGCTCCGGACCTGTAGGTGAGTTATTCACCGGGTTGGACCATCTACCTGGCATTTGATATATTATATCAGGAACAGGATCATATTCTATTCCAACACCACGTACCCTATAGAGAATATAACCACTCTCAAATACCAAAGGCAATGTATATTTATTTTGAGTAAGCTGAACCCTGGTTGAGTTCCTGTTTAAATTATAATGTTTGTTTAATAATAACTGACCTACCGGGATTTTTTGATTTACATCTTTATAATCATCTACATATGTCCATTCCAGGTCATAGTATTCTGCTCCGGAAATAGCTTGCCATAATATGCTCAATTCATTATCGGAAATAGAATAGCTGTTCCAGATGTCTAACCCCGTTAATGGTGTATGGACATTAAAAGAAAAATACCGCTCAATGATAATGTCTGATCTCAGGCCTACTACCTCAGCCACTGCTGCTTTATCTAAATCAGTCAGAGGATTTGGCGAAGTCAGTGATACAGATAGTATTTTATAACCAACCCGCCCGGAATTATTAAAATGGTAGTCTGCTTTCTCTACCCATTTTGTCCGTTCCTTAGGATCATAATTTATTTTTAAAGTCACTACATCAGTTGTGAAAGTATTGGCGCCGTATTCATTCTTCACTATACCGACCTGTACTTCAAGATTATAAGGGAAATTAATATAAGTGATGTTATCGGGATCCAGGTACAGTTCAAGCATGTTGTCTATTTTCCGGACTTGCTGCCCTGCGGGGAATGAATAGGGTGTGCTGGTTGAATATCCGCTTAATGCATTACTGAAAACAGGAACAGGCGTATAGTTCTGATTTCCGGCATAGTTTATAAAATTCTTGCCATACATGTAAGAAGAAATAGCTGGTTCAATGCTACCATATACCGTGTTAGCATATATAAACAGGTAAAAAAGAATATGATTCCTAAGTCTAAAAAGCTTCATATCAATAACCTTTAATTTTATTCCGGTAAGTCACGAATATTATTAATGAGTTCATAGTCGCTATATTTTGCTGAGAGGAACCATTGGGTGCCTTTTCTGATTAGGTATGAATTTATATTAAGCCTTTCTTTTTCCTGGTTATCAAAACTGGTTTTATGATATTCAATTTCAAGCCGGGGCTTGACAAAGTCTGAGTCCGTATCTGTTTCCATTTGAATTGATCTCCGGTAATTCATTACCAGCCTGGTTACCTGGTACGTGTTGATATCATAAGTGATAAATACTTCTTCAATCTCACCATTTTCTATTTTAAAAGACAAAGAATTCAGCCCATCTGAACCTTGCTTGATTTCGATTAGTGATTTAGCTGAAATCCAACTGTCTATATTTTCCAGAGGATTCGTAGGTGATAGAAACAGGTGATTTGAAATCATGATTTCCTTTTCCTCATTATCTATTCCTATTGTATATTCCTTTGTAGTAAGACTTTCAATAGACAGTAATTGAGAATAATATGTATCCCCTTGTTTGATAAATACTCCGTTTTCAATCGATTGAGGTGCAGAGGATTTATGATCAGCAAACAGATGATATGAAAGTTCCTGGTAGATATAATCGTGAGAAGAATAAAACTTTCCTATATGATCTAGAATAAACTTCGGCTCAGTTTGAATATGATTTGTTCTGATTGTGGTTATTTCTCCCCCTGTAAAAAAAGAAAGGCATAAAGAATAAAGCAGGAATTTTATAACTATAGTGTTCATATATATTATTTAGGCATGCTGCTTCTCGATTCCTGAATAGTCATAATTCCTCTTTCTGTTTCCTGTTTAATCCGGATCAGTTCACCTGCCTGATTGTATTCATAGAATTTAGCATAACCATTAGCATCCAGTTCAGCGAGAAGTTTCAAAGAAATATCATCATATACATAATTTTTCATATTTCCATCAAATGGAAATATTCGTATATCATCAAAATAAACAGGTTTTGTTCCCAGAGCTTCCAGCATTATCCTGATGTTGGTGTCCGTTGGCCCAATGACGAATTCAGCTTCTATGCGTTGCCAGCCGTCAATGATCATTCCTTTTGCCTTAAAACTTTGAGAAAAACTATTTGTAATTACCGAAAGGCTATGATCACTATAATATCGATATCCCAAGCCATTGTCTTCTTTTACCCAGGCGGTAATTACATACTTACCGGGATCAGGAGAAAAGCTCTGAATACAATTGCATTTATCACGGTAATATGGACCCATCGGTAAATTTATGGGTGTGGTTGTATTGCCGGGAGGGCAATTTTCTTCAATGTCATTACTTGTGCTTATACTCGTATTACCTGGAACTTTAAGTGCATATTTACCGGTATGATTGGTTTGTGATGTAGTATCACTTAAAAACCCCTCTCCAAAATGCCGGAAAAAATCACAGCTTTGATTTGGAGACAATGTCCCGTTATAGGCAAAATCTTCAAACCCTTCAAAAGCAATCTGTCTATGCCTGCTATTGGAGGCAACACCAGTGACTAGTTGATTATAATATCCTACAATCTCTGCAGAGAAGAGTCCGAGCCTGTTTTGAGATTCCAACTCAGTTCCATTCGGATTTATTTTGGTTGCTGTAGCTGACCAGATCCAGTCTGTTTCATCCTTACTCCATAGATTAGCTTGTGGGTTTGCCGGATTACTGCTTACGAGTGGCCTGTTCCAGAATGAACTAAAATTCAGATAAAATCCATTATCCCTGATATTGGTACTGGAGGAAGTAGAAGCAATTGGCGACCGGTCTCTTTCAGTAAGATAAAGCCAGGATTTTAATGGCCGCCATTCTCCAAGTAAATTATGGGTATATGGATTAGTATAGGGTTTTCCAAGACAGGCATCCATATTTTCCCCACAGTATGCCTGCCATTTTTCACTGTACTCGGTGGCATCAGCCTGAAGGACTTGAGTTTTCTGGATTGGCTCAAGGTAGCCGTTGGCCTGTATCGGGTTTTTCATTGAAGTTATGCTACCTATCTGTGTGGTAGGCATATTCCGATAACCCGACCTGATAATTTTCAGATTTGACTGACCCATTCCAACAGGTACCCCATCAATATCTATAAGATAAATCTTATCACTAATTAGATCCACATAAAGTACCCAGGCCTTTTTTGTAATTATATTAAGTGGACCATTCAGCAAGACTTCATCGCCTGGCATAAAGAATTTAGTCGATGCAGGTGTATTTGAGAAAGAACACACACCATTTGATATATTGCCGGATGAACTCGCTTCAAAACCTATATTCTTATAGGCCCCCTGCATTCCTTTATATGCCAGATGGGCGGGAATTTTTAAATTATAAATCGGATCATTAAATTCATTATAAGTCCTTGTAAGAAGGACTTCACCCGTTTCAGCATCATAAGCTAAATTATTGGTTGTTATGGTTGATCCAAGGTCATAAGCTTCTATACTTTCCAGTACACCAAATTTATTTATAAGTTTAGTAAAAGACATTGATCTGAAGCGTTCCTCACTTTGTTCAAAATTTGGCCAGGGTAAAGGAACAACTACAGGTACAGGTGTAACCATATACGCATCAAGGTTCAATGCAATTCCGCCTGATATGGTTCTGGTTTTTGATTCCCTGGCGTCACCAGCCAAAGAATAATTTACACCTAGCAACCCTTTTGTTACCCTTCCATCAGGGTGGATGACGTCTACATTGTTATCTAATTCACCCGAGCTATTTGTCTTATAATGATAAAAAACGCCAGAGATCCTCGTCCCGTTTTCATCGTATACTTTACTGGATTTAGCCTGGCCATGCATATTATTTGTTTCTATAGCATATCCCTGTGAGGCATTCATATGCTCTTTTAATTTTATTTTAAGAAGCCCCAATAAAGGATTTATCCTTCTTGGTCTTTTCAGAAGATCAGTCCTGCTTGTTTTCACCGGGAAATCTTTTGCTGTATAATACTCCATTACAGTATGACCTGTTGCCGTTCGTTTTACATTATTATACTGAAGGTTCCTTACTGTAATTTTACTGAAGACTACCTGGGGTGCCGGCATAAAAACTTCGCCATATGGCTTTTCTACATAATGGACATTGTCAATGGCAAATCTTCGCCTTTCAGAAATTACATCAGCAATCCTTAAAGGGTTTTCATCTCCCCCGATAATAGGTTCATAAGATGCTACTCCTGAACTAATCTCTCTTTCACTTCCATCTGACTGGGTCTCGCTGGTCATGTAATCATATATCTGACCATAAGAAAAATCTGCAGAAGGTGTATTTGTCATTGTGCCCCAGTTGTCTTTTATTTCAATTTTAGTAACCATACTTCCTCCTCCGTATTTTACACCATCGGGTTTATATAGTCTTATGTAAGATCGGTCCAGTTCTATTTTCTTTGCATATCCCCTTGCGATCATTACTTTATTAAATCCATGAACAAACTGGACCAGTTGGCTTGCCATAGATGCTAATGGCTGGAAAACTGAAATCACAGGATTCGATGGATCCTGAGTTGCAGGTATTTGATCATATGCAATCTCAGGAAGATTTTCACGCATGTACTGCAGGCTAAACTTTGTTATAGGATTTAAGTCCGTTGGATTTAAGATATCATCACTTATAGGTAGTGGATTAAGTTTTACATATCCATAACCATATTCATTTCCAACACCAACATCATAATCACTTATTTGACTGTATAGAGAAACATATTCCCACTTATCATTACTCACCGGGCCAGAGTTCATTTTTACATAGCATTTGAGATAGATATAATCTTCATTTAGCCTGATATTTCTCAGATAGTCTCTTTTTAATTCATCTCTCGTTGCGGCCGGGTTTTCTAATTTAAAATAAACCTTTAAATAATTACTCAGGGGAAGGCCATATAAGTCTGTGCCACCATTAGCTTTTATGCCAGTAATGTCCATCAGCCGCATGGCAGGTTGATCCTGGACATATGCATAATGTTTGGCTTTATAATTTATCTTTATTGTGCCTCCTGAAGGCAATTCAATTTGATTAAGAGACCAGGTGCCTGCATAAAGATTGGCTTTAGCAGAATCTTGTTCTGCATATGGGAATTCATCATTAGATACAGGATCACCAAGGTGGGGGTTGGTACAATTTGAATTATACATGGATGGCATATAATTACCCCATCTGTCAAAATCTTTACTCCCATATTTATAGGGTTGTCCTTGTAATAGTCCCTGGTGCCTATAAGCGAATTTATAATCTGATAATTTTCCCTTCATGGAGTTACCGAAAGTGAAATATATTCCGGTCAATGTGAGTTTGCCCTTTGGAGCAATATTGGTTTGTGCCGGTGCAACAGAATTATCCGTATAAGGACATAAACTGTAATTATAATTGAAATAAACAGTCTTTATTGGGGTGGCTGAAGTTAAATTTTTCACCCTGTCGGGTTTTGAATATAAGGTGATTTTATAGAGTTTTTTGTTCAAATTATAGGATGGTTCTCTTCCTCCGTTTTCATCTATCACACCAAATCCATCAAGTCTATCCTGGTAAGCAAATTCTGCCACCATGGTTTTTGATTCAATAGAATGTACAAGCCAGATTTCCTTTTGCCCATAGACATAGGTTCCTTTATCATCATGTGTTTTAGAATAAAACCCCGGATTGTAATTAGCATTTTCTTTACCAAAAGGAACACGCCAATGATAAATTGAATCATTATTTACTTTTACTTTAGAATAGTTAATTTTTGTATAGGAACCAAAATCATCAATAGTGGGTCCATTGCCCGTAAGATCTTCATAGTCTTTTCCCAGGACTGTCGTCAACAGGTAAGAATGAGCGAAAGCCGGGGTTTCAACTGAATTGAAATAATTTTCCTGGCCCCGGGTATTTGTATTTACATTATCAATCCCCTTGGTATACGAGACAACACCTTTTGAGCAATCATTGTTTGTGGGTGGGTCAACACTAAAACTCACTTCCTTCTGAGTCAGATTATAAGCAGGTATTCCGTAAATATACCTTAATCCGTCTGGCTGAGTAGATTCTATTTGTGATATATGGTGGGCTTTGCGATGTACATCTTTTCTTGGTAAGGGTATTGAAGTAGACTGAAAATCATTTAATTTGTATGATCTTATTTGCTTTTCGAGACCTACCTTACTTGCTTCTTCAGCTGTTAAATAGGAAATAACCTGGTTTCTTCTTTCTCTTTTTATCCTTTTTGTCAATGAAGCAGTGCTATTAGGATTGCCCACATCAGCTCCTGATTTATTTTTTAAGGTTTGGCTTGATTGCACGTTAAATGGATCAAGTCCCGGAGTTACCAAATCAGCTCTAACTGCCAGATCTTCACCAATTTTTTTATAGAACTGTATATCAGATTCAATTGCCATTTCACCTGCAGCCTTATAATATGCCGGTTCGTAATCTTCATTACCGGTTGAACTAAAGTCATATTGTGACAGTACATCATTTCCACTAGTCCATTTTTTTGAATAACTGCTTGTATTATTAAAATTGATATCAACTCCTCCATGGGCTGTATTACCAGATCCAAATTCAAAGCCAAGGCTTCCACCTCCTCCTTCTGCTATACTTTTTGCATCAAAAAATATAGGCACATCACTTCTCTTTAATTCAAAACTTCCTCCAATTCCCTGTCCGTTTACATTCAAAATATCAAAACCCGGATTAACAATAGGTAAATTGATACTATAGTCACGAAAGGCGCCATCCTTTTCCCTGTTAAAATCCATAAGTGCATTCAGCTTATTTGCTCCGTTGTGAGCATATATCATCCCGTAAGCAGGTTTGTTCTCTTCTTTATTTCTGAGAAATTGTGTAGAAAAATAACCTGAGATACTTGGGGCACCGTTTGATCCAAAAAGTGCAATTCCGGCTGGTTTTATATTCACTGTAGCTGAAACGTTAGTTTGAGGCATCGTAAATTCAGGCGTAAAAGTGTTGCCGGCAAAATTAAAACTGGAGTTGAAAGAACTTCCTTCGGAAATAACACTCTCTTCCTTTGTCCCTTCGTTGTCAACTGAACTTCTTGAAGCATTAGCGGAAAGATTTATTGCTTTTAATCCCTCACGGCTGTTAATCGAAGTTCCCACACTTGCAGATAAAGAACGACCTACATTATCCATCTTAGATGAATAAGATAAACTGGGGCTAAAATTCGCTCCGCTTTGCGAATTAACACTCATTCCCAATCCGGCTGTTAAAGTACTTCCTCCTTTCTTTCCAGCTTTCAGACCCGGCGATATTCCAAATTCATAACCAATTCCCCAATAACTATTGATAAACATGCCCATATTCATACCAATGTTCAAACCTGTATTATGAGCAGCATCAATGCCATATATCTCAAAACTAACCGCCAGAGATGCGCCAATAGTTGAATTTGCTTTTAGATTGTATTCCTTTTTTATCTGGTCGTCTTTTCCATTAAAGTCATCCGGCAATGCACGAATATTTCGGTTAATTACCCCAGGATTAATTGACCAACCTAAACCTACACAGGAAGCCTCCATTTCGGAACTGATATCAGAATGGTAGGATAGGTTCAAAGGGTAGCCTCCAATATCCATGAGTGGAATATTATAAGTAAATCCTCCATCAGGGAGGTTTACCATCTCCGTAGTAGATACAGGCTCAAATGATTGGAATTCAGGCTGTGCCGGCCCTCCTGTTAATGCATAAGAGGAGAGAGGTGAGACTACCTGGAAAATCATGATGAGTAAAAGTACCCTTGCGTAAAAAATCCGTTTCATTGTGCCTGCTTTATTTGGTCAATATCAACCAATACTGATTTGTTAGAATAAACTATATCATTAATCTGTAGTAAATCTTTATCGGCTACATGATGATTGAAAGTGAGAATGAAGTTCATGTAAGGCAGATCCATGAACAATCTTTCAGCATGAACATCATAACATGCAATAGTATCTTTATGCGAAATCAGGTAAATATCATTTTTAAACTTTGTACGATAATAATTTAATCTTGCCTGGTGTTCATCAGGGGTATTGATACCATGTTTCAGGATATCCTCTTTCGTGTTAAGTAATTCTATTTTAAGTAAGACCTGGCTGAATTCAGATAAAGTATCCTGCAAATCAGCAACTGCGACAAAATTTAAAAGCGGTTCCTTTTCCATTGCTTGTGCAGAATCAGTTTTGGTTGAACAGCCAACTAATACCAACATATAAAGTATTATAGAAAATGATTTAATTTTTGCCATTTTCATTATTATTGCTAATCATAAACCTGATGTAATATTTTTTATTCCTTTCATTGCTTAGTTCCAGGTAATAATATCCTGATTTAAATCGCTTTAAGTCGATAGTGACCATACCGTGCTTATCCGAAGTATATTTTCCTTCTTTTTTCCCGGTTTCAAGATTATCAATAATAAATTCCTCTTCATTTCTTTGGTTGAATATCCCAACATGTAACTTTCCACCGGTTTCGATATTCTTTGGTATAGCAAATTGCAACAGCTTTTTCATTAGAATATAATTTCCGCTGTTTTGTGTAGTAAGCTGATAAAACTGATATTCCAAAATATTAGAGATTTTAAAAGTGCTATTTATGCTGTAACAATCTCCCGGGCATGGTTTTAGTCTGTTATCATCAATTGCCTGTACTTTCCACCTATAGGTTTTGTCCATTTCAAGCTTTAAAGTTTCAGGTAAAAGAACTTTCAATATTTTTGAAACTTTGGTTTGAAAAATAAGCGAATCCTTTTTTTGGGAAGTTGAGTCAATAACTTTATACAACCATAAGTTATAATTGGCATTGTCCACGTTTGGAGACTCCTTTAACCACTTCAATGTGAGTGAATCTGTCTCCCTGCCTGAGATTCTCGCTCCATCCTCCGGATATATTGGAACCGGAGGTTCCATTTTCTCTTCTTTGGGCCTGTCTTTGCCTCTACCAATGTTAAAACTAATACCCAAGGTAACCCCTATTATATTGAAATGACATTTCCTGATTTCATTCACAGTGGGCGCTTTATCTATGGCCTCAACCAATTCTTCATTTGACATACCAGGGTTGAAATCTCCCCTTAAAAAACTATAGGAATGTTCCACATCTCTGACATGTTTGTAATTTACCGAAAGAGCTACATCAATCTTTTCTGTGAGCTTATAATTTAATCTTAATGCTGAAAGCAGCATCAGGTTTAGCTTATCTTCAATATCTTCATTCATAGTCTCATAAAGAATGTACCCTTTTTTAAGGGGGCTTCCGATTGCCACGTATTGGCTGAAATCCGGATAAGTGAATTTGGAGAATCCTATCTTTGAGCTGATATCCAGATCGAATTTATTTGATATATCCAATTTAAATAATGGGCCTATACCTGCTGCAAATTGCTTCCAGCTATTTCGATTAATGTTTGAAGATTTTATAACATCAAGTCCCGGGTTAGTAGCCGGCAGTAAATCATCAAATTTTGTGTCATTCATATCCACTCCACCATATAGACCAAGACCAAACTTACCCCACATTTTATCCAGGTTGATACCGTATTGAAAACCCTGTTTTGCAAATACATTAACAGATTTGAAATCTCCAATAGGGAATGAGGGGCCAGCTTCAGGCGATATTTTATATACTGAATTTTGGCCATTGCTTAATACAGAAAAAAATATTAACGCACTGAGTAAAATTGAATAAATCCTCATCCTATAAATTAGGTTTAACATCTGACAATACCGAGTTCTGATTATTCATAATAATATTAATTATTAAGATGAAGTATAACCCTGTTCTAAAATAAAAACAATATTTATATGTCCGGATTTAGGCAAACTTATCTTGATGAAAGGCTGGCAAGTGGTACTATGTGTTTGTTTTATTCAATAGGTCACTAATAATATAAATAACTACAAAAAAATATTAAATGATTCTTTTAATTTGACTAATCAATAAGCCAATCTACATATTTAATTTCTAATAACTATACAATTAAGTATTAATTCATTTTTATTCGTACGTTCTTATAATGAAATTACAAATCAGTTCTATCTTCTTATACGTCTTAAAAATATTAATTATTTTTCTGTAAAGTTAAAAAGAATAAAAATCTGTTGATATATAACTTTTGTTATACATTACCCCATATTTGATATATACATTAAACAATGGAGCAAATAATATTCTATAAGTAAATTGATATTATTGGCTCTGGTCTAAGTTAAGTAAGATTTAAGACAAGTTTTAATACAAAGTCTTATTCTAATTTTGAACTTATTTTGTCTTTAATAGTAAAATCATAATAATAAAGCGCTGAAAGTGCGTCAGATAATAGCACAGGGTGAAGCCCTGTGTTAAAGATTTAATTTAATAAAGCCCTAAAGGGGCGACAGATTTCAAGAAGTAATTTATAATTGCCAAGAAGGGTGTGTATAACGGAGATACTGGGCCAGGTAAAACGGAGCATATGGGGCCACTTTCCGATGTGCAATTATACAATTAATTTAATCTAATATCTTCTTTTTTCTCAAGG
>Ga0193744_1000326_pt1 | contig 10764 bp, 6 predicted proteins | sample L1a1metaG_FD_143056 | JGI IMG/M metagenome (GOLD analysis project Ga0193744, IMG submission 143056) | Soil microbial communities from a riparian zone of the East river system, Colorado, United States - L1a1 | ecosystem: Environmental > Terrestrial > Soil > Riparian zone | place: USA: East River...
CGAAGACCTCCAGCACGGGCTCGCCGATCGACACCTCGGCCTTGGGGAACAGCTCGGTGACCGGCCGGCCGACCATCATGCCCACCAGGTCGCCCTGCGTGACGCCGGAGATCTCGCCGGCGCCCACGTAGCGACCGTCGCGGAACACGGTGTAGCGATCCGCGATCGCGAACACCTCGTCGAACTTGTGCGAGATGAACAGGATCGCCTTGCCGCCGGCGGCGAGGCCGCGGATGACGGTGAACAGCTCCTCGACCTCGTGGGACGACAGCGCCGCCGTGGGCTCGTCCATGATGATCACCTGGGACTCGTGCGACAGCGCCCGCGCGATCTCGACCATGTGCTTCTGGGCCACCGACAGGCTGCGGAGCGGTGCAGCGACGTCGAGGTCGCTCTCCAGGCGGCGCAGGATGTCCGCCGCGCGGCGGCGCATGCCCGACCAGTCGACCACGCCGAGGCGATGGCGCATGAGGTGCCCGGCGAAGATGTTCTCGGCCACCGACAGCTCGTCGAACATCACCGGCTCCTGGTGGACGGCCGTGATGCCGTGGTGCCAGGCGTCCTGGACGCTGTGAAGCTCGACCGGCTCGCCGCGGATCACGATCCGTCCGGCGTCCGGACGGTAGATCCCGGTCATGATCTTCACGGCGGTCGACTTGCCGGCGCCGTTCTCGCCGAGCAGCGCCACCACCCGACCGGCGGGTAGCTGCAGCTCCACGCCGTCGAGCGCCCTCACGCCGTCGAAGTGCATCGCGATGCCCTCGAGGGCGAGGACGGCAGGCTCGGCCGCGGCGGGGGTCGGCATGGCGTGCTCCGGGCCAGCGGCCGGGCTAGAAGAACTTCGCGAACTTCTCGACGTTGGCCTTGTCGAACACGAACGGCTCGGACATCGCGGCGTCTCCATTGCTGTCGATCTTCAGCGAGCCCATGCGGCCCACGGGGACCTTGGTGTCGGGTTTCCCCGTCGCCTTCTTGGCGAGCAACGAGTGCGCAGCATACACGGCCGTATAGCCCAGATCGATCGGATTCCAGATCGATCTGGGCTCGACCGCGCCCGAGCGAACGTAGCCGGCCATCTCCGAGGGCAGGCCGAGGCCCGTGACGAACACCTTGCCGATCAGCTTCTGGTCGGTGACCGCCTTGGCGGCTGCGGTGATCCCGACCGTCGTGGGGGCGATGATCGCCTTGAGGTCGGGGTGCTTGCGGAACAGGCCGACGGCCTCGCGGTAGCTCTTGTCCGACTGATCGTCGCCGTACACGACGTCCACCAGCTTGAGCCCCGCGAACTCGGGCTTCTTCAGCTCGTCCTTCATGACCTGGATCCACTTGTTCTGGTTCGTGGCCTGTGCGGTCGCGCTCAGGATCGCGATCTCGCCCTTGCCGCCGATGGTCTTGGACACCATCTGCAGCTGCTTGAGGCCGATCAGCTCGGGATTGGATGGGTTGATCTGGAAGGTGCGGCCCGCCTTGGCGATCCCCGAATCGAACGACAGCACGGTGATGCCGCGCTGCGCTGCCTTCTTGCACGCCGGGACCAGCGCGTCGGGGTCGTTGGCGGAGATCACGATCGCGTCCACCTTCTGCGCGATCAGCGAGTTGATGATCTCGATCTGGCCTTCTGCCGTCGGCGCGGTGGGGCCGGTATAGATGAGCTGGATATCGCCGAGCTCCTTGGCTGCCTCGTCACCTCCCTGGTGCGCAGCGTCGAAGAAGCCGTTGCCCAGGTTCTTCACCAGCAGCGCGACACGATACTTGGCCTCGGCCGCCGCAACGCCGGCGGACATGCATGCAGTCGCCAGCACCGCCACCGTCGTCATGCGTAACCACTTCTTGGTCGTCATCGTCGAGCTCCTTGTTGGTGTCCGGTAGATGTGCGTCATGCCGCATCGCGCAGCCGGAGGACCCGGCGCTCGTACGCCCGCACCGCGTCGAGCCAGGCGAGCCCGACGGGCACGCCGCTTCGCTCGCAATAGTGGTCCCAGACCGCGCCCCACGGCAGCGACTTCTGCTCCTCGAACACGGCCAGCCGCGCCGTGAAGTCGCGACGCGCCTCGATCTCGGCGAGTCGGGCGGCCGGTTCGAGCAGCGCGCGCAGCAGGGCGCGGCGCACGTTGCGCGTGCCGATCACCCAGGCGGCGACGCGATTGATGCTCGCGTCGAAGAAGTCCAGCCCGATCGACACCCGGTCGAGGACCTCGCCGCGGACCAGCTCGCCGGCGATCGCCTGGGTCTCGTCATCGAGCACCACCACGTGATCGCTGTCCCACCGCACGGGGCGGCTCATGTGCAGCAGCACGCCGTCGACGAACTCGATCACCGACGAGATCTTGTCCGACACCAGCTCGGTCGGGTGGTAGTGCCCACCGTCGAGGCAGACCATGAGGTTGTTGCGGGTCGCGTAGGCGAGGTAGAGCTCGTGCGAGCCGACGGTGTACGCCTCCACGCCGAGGCCGAACAGCTTGCCCTCCACGGCGTCGCGATGGTGCTCGCGGGGCAGCGGCGTCGCGAAGATCTCGTCGAGCGACTCGATCAGCCGGCGCCGCGGCGCGAACCGATCGTAGGGCAGATCCTTGCTGCCGTCGGGGATCCAGGTGTTCATCACCGACGGCGTCTCGAGCGACTTGCCGAAGTGTGCGCTGACCAGCCGGCTCGCGCGGCAGTGGTCGATCCAGTATCGCCGGATCGCGGGGTCCGGGTGGGACAGCGTCGCGCCGTCCTCGCTGCGCGGGTGGGAGAACAGGGTGGGATTGAAGTCGAGCCCGATCCGCCGCTCCTTGGCCCAGTCAACCCAGCGCTGGTAGTGCTCCGGGCCGATGTCGGCGCGCTCTACCGGTCGACGCGTCTCGAGGTAGCTCGCGTGCAGGTTGAACCGCTTGGGTCCAGGGATCTGGGCCATGGCGAGGTCGGCGTCCGCGCGGAGCTCGTCTGCGTTGCGCGCGCGACCGGGATAGTCACCGGTGGCGGAGATCCCGCCGGTCAGCGGCGCTTCGGGGTTCTCGAAGCCTCGAACGTCGTCACCCTGCCAGCAGTGGATCGAGATCGCGACCTGATCCAGCCTGGCGAGTGCTCGCTCGGTGTCCACGCCGAGCGAGGCGTATGCGTCACGAGCATGCGCGTACGCGGCTTCGATCGACGGATTGCGTTCCATATCGGGTCCTTTCAGGCGGTGGCGGTGGCTTGCACGCTCGGCGGGTGCGCGCGGAACGCACGGAACCGCCGCAGCGCGTCGTCGGGCACTGGGGTCTGCGGTGCGTACTCCTCGGCCGGATACGATCGGCGAATCACCGCGCGCGCCGCGTCGAGCGACGCCAGCACGCCGAGCCCCACGAGCTGAATGCAGGCGTTGCCGAGCGCCGAGGTCTCGACCGGGCCGGCCCGCAGCGGGACCTCGCAGGCATCGGCTGCGAGCTGGTTGAGGAACCGGTTCTGCGATCCGCCGCCGACGATGCGGATCCGCGACACCGGCCGGCCGCGCAGCGCGACCAGCTCGCCGGCCACGGTCCGGTAGGACAGCGCCAGGCTCTCGAACACCGTTCGCGCGAGTGCACCGACGGTCTCCGGACGACGCTGACCGCTGGCGGCGCAGAACGCTGCGATGGCACCCACCATGCTCGGTGGGTTGAAGAACCGTGGATCCTGCGGATCGATCAGCGAGCACCAGGGTGCCGCTGCGCACGCCGCCTCGACGAGCTTGTCGTGCCCCTCACCCAGCTCCTTGCGGATCCGCTCCACGATCCCGAGGCCCATGATGTTCTTCAGCACGCGATAGCGCCGCTCGACTCCGCCTTCATTGGTGATGTTCAGGTGCCTGGCCGCGTCGTGCGCGTACGGGATCCGGCTCTCGATGCCCATCAGCGACCAGGTGCCCGAGCTGATGAACACCTCGTCGTCGTCCTCGAGAGGAATCGCCGCGACCGCCGAGGCCGTGTCGTGCGTGGCAGGCGCGATCACGTTCAGCGTGCCGCCGCGGCCCGAGGGCGAGGCCATCTCACCGAGGATCGTTCCGGGATCCACCGGGCGGCTCATCAGGGCGCGGGAGATTCCGGCGAGCGCCAGGAGGTCGTCGTCCCAGTCGTCGGCGCCGATGTTCCACAGCTGCGTGGTCGTCGCGTTGGTGTACTCGTTGACCGCCACACCGCACAGCCGGAAGTGGAAATAATCCGGCAACAGCAGGAGCCGGCGCGCGCCCGCGATCCACGCCGGCTCTCGGGCCGCCGTGGCCGCGAGCTGGTAGAGCGTATTGAACGGCTGGAACTGGATCCCGGTGCGGCGATAGATCTCGCTGGCCGGAATCCGTGCGAACGCCTCGGCCATCACGCCTTGCGTGCGTGGGTCGCGGTACGACACGGCAGGCGCGGTCTGCCGCAAGGCGCCGTCGAGCAGCACGAAGTCGACCGCCCAGGAGTCGATCCCCACGCTGACCAGCGGCGCATCGCGCGGTGCCGAGCACAGGCCGTCTCGCACGCGAGCTTCGATGACCTCGAGGTCCCAGCACTCGTAGCCGCCGCCGCCGCGGACGACCGGAGTCTCGAAGCGCACCGTCTCCCGCAGCGAGATCCGATCACCATCGGTCCGGGCGACGAACACGCGACAGCTGCTCGCGCCGAGATCGACCGCAGCGCAGGAGACGGTGGTCACGCTTGTCGATTCGATTCGCATCCCCGTTCGGTATGGGCAGGGTACGGCCGAGCCGGGCCCGACCACCTTCGCATTTTGGACATCGACGCTCGACGCGAGGCACGAATTCGAAGGGGGAGACCATCGATCCGACGAGTCCGACGACGCTGGTCTGGGAAAGCAACGATCGGGCAGATGCCGTCTCGATCGGGATCGACTCGGTCATCGACGTGATGACGTCGAACCCTTAGCGTTCGGTCCGGCACGATCACCGCCGCGCACGGCACCGTACCTGCGCGTACTCGCCCCGACTCCCGCAACCAGCATTGTGCATTTTATGCGTGTGCGCGATTGCGATGATGTTTCGATGTAATGTCGATCTAGCTATCTCGCAGGCAAATGTTCCATTCGTCGCCAGCACCATAGTAAAAGCACCTCACGAGGTGCTAGCGATGAAGCTTCGCAATTCGTTCAATTATAGAACATTCACGGGGCTGACGGCGCTGCTGGTCACCGCCGGTGGTGCGGCCAGCGCGGAGCCCACGCTCCGCATGCGGCCGGGGCCACGCCGGCTCGCCCAGGCGACGCCACCGCTGCAGGCACCACCGGCGCCGGCGCCAGCGGGAGCGGCACCACCGGCTGCGGCGCCGCCATCGCCGGCCGAGCCGCCACTCCCGCCGGCACAGCCGCCACCCTCGCCGGACGCCGCTCCGGATGCACCCGCCACCACGTCCGATGCGGCCCCGGCCCCGGCGGTCACAGCCCCTGCGAGCGCATCCGCCACGGCCGGACCGCAGGAAGCTCCCCCCGCCGCCGACGACACGCCGACGGCGGGGACCGAGGTCATCGTGGTGACCGGATCGCGCATCGGTGATCCGCTCGGCAAGCAAGCTCCGGTGTTGATGATGTCGCGCGAGGACATCGAGCGCACCGGGCTGACGTCGGTCGGCGACATCCTGCAGCAACTACCGGTCTCGGGCGGCGCGATCAACGGCAAGTACAACTCGAGCGGCAACTTCGGATATCCACCCGACGGCGGCGGCATCGGCGCCGGCGCCACCGAAGCCGATCTGCGCTTTCTCGGCTCCAAGCGGGTGCTGGTCCTGGTCGACGGCGTGCGCTGGGTCAATGGCTCGTCGGCCAGCGGCGTCCCGGCATCGACCGACCTCAACACGATCCCGCTCGGGATCATCGAGCGCATCGAGGTCCTCGAGGACGGCGCATCGCCGCTCTACGGATCCGACGCGATCGCCGGCGTCATCAACATCATCACGCGCAAGGAGATCAGCGGGGTCAGGGCCTCGGCCTATACCGGCGGGTTCAATCAAGGCGACGGGGTCGTCCAGAAGTATGACCTCGCGTGGGGCGGCACGACCGGCAAGCTGTCGACGGTGGTCGGCGGGTCGTTCGTCGATCAGCGCGCGGTCACATCGGGCGACCGGACGATCTCCAGGTTCCCGATCCCCGGCGTGGGGCGGTGCACGAGCAACTGCTCCGGGACGTCTCCGCAGGGCCGGGTGATCTATTTTGACCCCGACGGCACCAAGCACGACCTCGGGCTCGAGGACGGCAACCGGGGCAAGTTCCACCCGTTCACGAACGATGATCGCTTCAACTTCCAGCCCTACAACTATGCCGAGACGCCGTCGCAGCGCGTCAACATCTTCAGCGCGCTGACCTACAAGGCATCGCCGGAGATCAACGTCCGCGGCAAGGCGTCGTTCAACAACCGCGCATCGGTCAACCAGGCCGCGCCCGAGCCGCTGACCATCGGTCCGGGCGCCCACACCAACAGCCGGCTGGACCGCATCTCGGTCGACGCGAGCAACCCGTACAATCCGTTCGGGTTCACGTTCGATCCCATGGTCGACACCGGCTACCAGATCGCCCGTCGCCCGATCGAGGCCGGACCCCGCACGTTCGAGCAGAACGTCCATACGTTCTACACGTCCGGCGGGCTCGATGGCCACTTCGACCTCGGCGAGCAGCGCTTCACCTGGGACGCGACCGTGGCCTACGGCCTCAACCGCGCCGAGCAGCGCCGCAACAACGCGTTCAACTCGGCCAAGCTCCAGCAGGCGCTCGGCCCGGCGTACCTGGGCGGCGATGGCCGCTACCATTGCGGTACGGCAGCCGTCCCGGCCGATCCCAGCTGCGTGCCATTCGACCTGTTCGGCGGCCAGGGCGCCGACGGACGCGGCACGTTGACCCCGGGGATGCTCGCCTACACCACGTTCACCGAGCACGATGTTTCAGAGCAGACCGTGGTCGATTCGGTCGCCAACCTCTCGGGCAACCTCGTGAAGCTGCCGGCCGGCTGGGCCGCGGCGGCCGTGGGCGTGGAGCATCGCCGGCTGAGCGGGTTCTACGAACCCGACGCGATCATCGCGGCCGGCGACGGCGCCGGTGCCGTTTCGCTGCCCACGTCCGGCCACTACTCGGTCAACGAAGCCTACGGCGAGCTGCGCGTACCGCTGCTCGCCGGCATCACCGGGGCCGAGCTACTCGACGTCAACACCGCGGGCCGGGTGTCGGACTATTCGTTCCTGTCGCCAACGTTCACCGGCAAGGTGAGTGCACGCTGGAAGCCGATCAAGGATCTGGTGCTGCGCGGCAGCCTCGGCAGCGGATTCCGTGCGCCCGGCATCGGGGAGCTGTATGGCAGCAAGGCGCGGTTCAATCCGATCCTCACCGACCCCTGCAGCAACTTCAACAAGTCCGGGCTATCCGCGGCCGCCCGCCAGCGCTGCATCGATCTCGGGGTACCCTCGAACGGCAGCTACGTCCAGGCCAACCCGCAGATCGGCGTGACCACCGGCGGCAATCGCGCGCTCGCACCGGAGACCTCGACCAGCATCAACCTCAGCCTCGCGTACAGCCCGGTGTGGCTGCAGGACCGGCCGTGGGTCGACAGCGTCGATCTCGAGTTCGCGTACTACGACATCCGGCTCGACTCCGCGATCGCGGCGCTCGACACCCAGCTGCAGCTCGATCAGTGCGTGCTCAACGCGGACGACAAGGCCTGCACGGGCATCATGCGCGGCCCGGAAGGCGCGATCTCGACATTCGACAACGTGCTGCAGAACATCGGCGGACTCGACGTCCGCGGCGTCGACCTGACGCTGGGCTATCGGATGCCGCGCAAGAGCTTCGGCCGGCTCCGCGCCACGTCGCAATCGAGCTACCTGCTCGGCTACGAGACCAAGACGCCGAGCGCCGGCGGGGTCCGGACCACCGACCTGGTGGGCGCCGTGTCCGGAACGCCGACCCATGCATTCCCCAGGTTGAAATCCAACCTGACACTATCGTGGCTCTACAAGACATTCGACATCACGCTGATCACTCGATATATCCATTCGGTGAAGGAGCAGTGCCCAGGATTGGCCATGTTCCCGGGGACGTGCTCGAATCCGAATCCGGATGATACGAAGTCGACCAACAAGCTCGGCATCACCGTGTACAACGACGCCCAGGTGGTGTGGTCGCCCGAGTTCGATCGTCGGCTCACGGTCACGGCCGGCGTGAACAACTTCCTCAACCGCGATCCACCCAGCTGCTTCAGCTGCTCGCTGAACGGGTTCGAAGGCACCACCTACGACGTGCCGGGAATGTTCGGCTACCTCAGCGCGACGTACCACATGCAGTAGCCGGACGCGGGCGATCGATCAGGCCGGCGCGCCGCGGCCGAGCAGGCCGAGCTCGGCGGCGTGGGGGCGCAGGGCGTCGATCACGAACCCGAGGTGGTCGTCGAGCGACACGCCGAGCAGCTCGGCGCCGGCCGTGACCTCGGCGCGGTCGACGGTGGCGGCGAACCGCTTGTCCTTGAGGCGCTTGTTCACCGACGCCGCCTCCAGGCTGGTGACCCCGTCGGGGCGGACCAGGCAGCACGCCATCACGAAGCCGGTCGGCTCGTCGCACGCGAGCAGGGCCCGGTCGAGCCGGCTGTCGTAGGGCACGCCCCAGCGGGTGTAGTGGGCCGACACCGCGTGGGCGATCGCGTCCTCGCCGCGCTCGCGCAGCCACCCGACGATCCGGCGCGGGTGCTCGTCGGGCCACGCCTCGTAGTCGGCGTCGTGCAGCATGCCGGCGATGCCCCACGCCTCGACGTCGGCGCCGGGCTCGCCGTAGCGCGGCGCGGCCGCGCGCATCACCAGCTCGACCGCGCGGGCGTGGCGGCGCAACGAGTCGCCCCGGGTCCACTCGCACAGCAGGGTCCAGGCCTCATCGCGGGTCAGCGCCATGGCGCGAGGATATCCGTCGCAGGCTCCCGCCGCTCGGCCATTCGGCGCGCCGACACTGCGCTGTACCAGGCCAAGCGCGCAGGTCGCGATCGCGTGGTGCCCCCCCGGTCCGGGGCGCGGTAGGGGTGTAGGCTCGCCACATGAACAAGCATCGGTTCGTCTGGCACGACCTCAACACCAAGGACCTCGACGGCGCGAAGCAGTTCTACGGCGAAGTCTTCCGCTGGAAGTTCGACGCCAGCGCGAACGGCCCGTACGTGCACATCACGGCCGGCGATCAGATGATCGGCGGCATGAGGCAGATGGATGCGAACGAGCCGACACCGCCGAGCTGGCTCGGCTACGTCGGCACCGATGATGTGGCGGCGACGGTCGCGAAGATCAGCGCGGCGGGCGGCCGGGTGTACATGCCGACGAAGACAATGGAGAACGTCGGCACGTTCGCGGTGACCGCGGATCCGACCGGCGGCGTGTTCGCACCGTGGAAGAGCGCCCGTCCCGGCGAAGATACCGAGCATCCGGGCCCGCCCGGTCTTCACACGTTCGCGTGGGACGAGCTCATGACGACCGATCCGGCTGCGGCGAGCGCGTTCTACGCGAAGGTGTTCGACTGGGTACCGCAGGCGGTCGATATGGGCGGCGGCATGATGTACACGCTGTTGAATCGGCCCGGCGTCACCACGCCCAAGGGCGAGCCGGTGGCCGCCGGCGGCATGATGAAGTCACCGCCGGGCGTGCCGCACTCGTTCTGGCTGCCGTACGTCGCCATCGAGAACGCCGACGCGCTCTGCGAGCGCGCATCGCGTCTCGGCGCGACGGTCATGGTGCCGCCGACCGACATCCCGAACGTGGGCCGGTTCGCGTGCTGGTCGGATCCGCAACAGGCGTCGATCGCCGTGCTCCAGCCGGCGCGGTAGCTCGACGCCCGCGCTGAACCACGGATAGAATGCAGGCGATCGGGATCAGCGTCGGGATCTCGTCGCGCCGGACCCTGCTCGCCTACATCGGCACGTTCGCGTCCGAGGGACATGGAGTTCGCCGACCTGAACCGGGCGATCGAGTGCACGCTGACGATGGCGCGCAACGCGTGACGCGGGACGAGAAAATTCGCTGCTCCTGCGGGTCGGCGTTGCATGATGCGCCGTGATCACCGGTCGCGCAGGATGCCAGCCATGAACCGAAGAACGTTGCTGAAGGCCACCGCAGCCGCCGGTGGAGCCATCGCGCTTCCGCTCGCCCGGGCGCAGCCGGCGCCGGCGCCGGCTCCGGCTGCGAAGGCGCCGCCGGTGTGGCTCGACCTGGACCAGAAGGCGCTGGACGATGCCTACGACCAGGGCGTCTGGGCCACGAACGGGAAGCAACTGCTCGGCCGGTACGCCGTGCTGAGCGACGACGTGCGCGCGCGCCTGGGCACGCCGCAGCGCTTCTCGTACGGGGCCACGCCGGTCGAGGCGCTGGACGTGTATCGAGCCCGGGACGGAGCGCCGATCCAGATCTTCATCCATGGCGGCGCCTGGCGCTCGGGGACGGCGCAGCAATGGGCCTTCCCCGCGGCCATGTTCGTACACCGGGGCGCGCACTTCGTGGTGCCGGACTTCGTGTCGGTGACCGACGCGGGGGGCAACCTGGTCGCGATGGCCGAGCAGGTGCGGAGCGCGATCGCCTGGGTCTACCGCAATGCGGTGCGGTTCGGCGGTGACCGCGAGCGCATGTTCCTGTCCGGTCACTCGTCCGGAGCGCACCTCGCCGGCGTGGCGCTCACCACCGACTGGAAGCGCGGCGGGCTTCCCTCCGACCTGGTGAAGGGAGGCGTCCTGCTGAGCGGCATGTACGACCTCAAGCCCGTGCGCCTGTCCGCACGCAGCCGCTACGTCCAGTTCGATGACGCCACGGAAGAGGCATTGAG
>Ga0193744_1000327_pt1 | contig 10759 bp, 5 predicted proteins | sample L1a1metaG_FD_143056 | JGI IMG/M metagenome (GOLD analysis project Ga0193744, IMG submission 143056) | Soil microbial communities from a riparian zone of the East river system, Colorado, United States - L1a1 | ecosystem: Environmental > Terrestrial > Soil > Riparian zone | place: USA: East River...
TTCAGACGTCATCGCTGCGTTGCTCCTCGATTCGAGGCACTCATGGCATACGGCCGCGGTCCGAGCAAGCACCGTCGACGCGCGTGTCCATGCAAGGCATCACCGACACCATCTGCCGCGTCGCACCTTCGCGCAACGTGGTGAGGTGTAAGCCAGCTCACGTTGGCCAAACCCGCGCAATACGCTTGTCGATCGTGCCCTGTGCATCCTCGGCGTGCGCGGCCCATGTGATCTGGCGCAGCTGCGACACGATCTCGACGTGCGTCGCGGCATGGGCGGGCGCAGCAACGGGTGTGCAGCGAGCTGGGAGGCGCGGCGCGCTTCACGTCGCCGACGATACAGCTCGCACCTTCCACGTTGAGCAATCCCCGACCTGCCCACATGGTCACTCGAACCCACATCTGCCAGTCGTGCACAATGCGCGACAGCGAGGTACTTCATGACATCGAAAATTATTAGTATATCTGCACTCGCCGGAATCAACGCCCGCGCGCTCACCGCCGCCGCGGTGACCATCGCACTGTGCGCCGCCGGCACGCCGCGCGCGGCCGCCGCGGGTGGTTCGGCCGATGCAGACGCCAGCGCCGCCGCGTCGGCGCAGTCGGACGCGTCGTCGGTGCGCTGCGACTGGGTCGGAACCTGGGCGACCGCGCTGACCACCGCGAGTCCGTTCGATACCAACCGCTCGCAGACCGGGTTCGAGAACGAATCGATCCGCATGATCGCCCAGACCTCGATCGGAGGCGGGCTGGTGCGCATCCGGCTCAGCAACGTGTACGGCGATCGCCCGCTGACGATCGGGCACGCCACGGTCGCTCGCCCGACGGCAGCAGCCACCGGTGACATCGATCTGGGCACGGTGCGACCGCTAACGTTCCGCGGACGGCCGACGGTGACCGTGCCTGCGGGTAGCGAGATGGTCAGCGACCCGGTGGTGCTGTCGGTACAGCCGCTCGGCCAGCTCGCAGTGACGGTGTATCTGCCGCAAGCCACCGGGCCGGTGTCGTGGCACTGGTTCGCGCGCCAGGCCGCATTCATCTATGCCGGCGATCACACCGCGAACCCCAGCGGCGGCGGCGCCAGCATGACGATCAACAGCTTCTACTTCCTCGCCGGCATCGAGGTGCCCGACGATCACCGCGCCGATGGCGCCGTCGTCGTGCTCGGCGATTCGATCAGCGACGGCCCGTTCCAGGCGCTGAATGCCAACACGCGCTGGCCCGACTTCCTCGCCCAGCGGATCACGCGCGAGCACCACGGCGCGCGCCAGCTCGGCGTGCTCAACCTCGCACTGTCGGGCAACGCCTCCGGCCACGACGGCGACGAGGTCGGCCTGCCCGAGCTCGGACCGAGCGGGCTGAACCGGCTCGGCGAGCACGTGTTCACCCAACCCGGCGTGCGCACGGTGATCGTCGAGCTCGGAATCAACGACATCTTCCAGCACGACGATGGGCCGGACGCGATCATCGCCGCGCTGCAGCAGATCGTGGCCGATCTGCACCAGCGACACCTTCGTGTGCTGCTCGGCACCATGGTCCCCGCCACCGGCGATCCGTCGTGGACGCCGGTGCGCGAGGCGACGCGCCAGGCGGTCAATCGCTACGTCCGCACGACCCGTGATTCCGACGGCGTCGTTGATCTCGACCTCGCAGTGCGCGACCCGGCCAATCCCGCCCAGCTGAACCCGGCGTTCGACGGTGGCGATCACGTCCATCCCACCGCCGCCGGTAACCGCGCGATCGCCGAGATCGTCCCGCTGTCGCGGCTCTGATCGACGGGCCAGCCGGCGCGTTCAGAGATCGAGCCCTACAAGCAACTCCCCTTGCTATCCCGACACCAACAAGGGCGTCGGTGCCGCGATCGAGCCGCTGCGCGATGCGGTGTTCGGCAACCTGCGGCCGTACGTGCTGCTGCTGTTCGGCGCGGTCGGCCTCGTGCTGCTCATCGCCTCGCGGATCGCGCTTCACAGCCCGCCGAGCATATGGCTCTGCAGCGCGACGGCGAACGCCGCCATCTGGCCGCGCGTCACGTTCGGCGTCGGGCAGTAGCGCAGCGGCGAGGTCGCGCAGCCACCGGTCATCTGCTCGTGGTAGAGCTGATCGATCCACGGCACGTCATCGCCCGGTGGCACGTCGGTGAAGTACTGGCTCACCGGCGCCGGCGGCGGCGCGTACGACCCGGTGTGCTCGGCGCGGAGCACGAAGCCCGCCATCTCGGCGCGGGTCGCCGCGCCGGTCGGGCAGTACAGCAGCAGCAGGTTGCTGCACGACGGCACCACGCCGCGCTGGTACGCCGCCTCGATCCACGGCGCGAACGAATCGCTCGCCGGCACGTCGGGGTAGATCCCGACGGCAGGCGGCGGCGCCCAGAACGGCCCCTTGACCGCGCGCATCAGGAACACCGCCATCTGCGCGCGGGTCGCGTCGGCGTCGGGGCAGTACAGCGACGGGCCGCAGCCGCCGGTCATCCCGGCCGCGGTCGCGGCCTCGATCGCCGCGTAGAACGGGTGCCACGGCGGCACGTCGAAGTAGCGCACCGCGCCGCCGTGCAGGTTGTCGAACTGGACCGTGCCGTCGCCGAACTGGAAGCCCATGAGCTGGACGTCGGTGATCGGTCCGGGCTTCATCGAGTAGTTCGTCACCGCGAGCGCGCCGTCGACGTAGACCGACACCGTGTTGGCGTCGAGGTCGACATCGCACCGGATGTCGTACCACCGCCCGACCTGGACCGCGTTGATCGGGATGACGTAGGCCTCGAGCACGCCGATCCGGTTGATCCGGAACCGGTCGAACCCGAACTCGATCTGGAACTTGTTGTCGTCGAGCGGCGCGCCGTTGCCGCGCAGCGTGCCGAGCTCGATCTTGGCCATGGTCGCCGCGCCGCCATCGACCTTGACCCGCAGATCGAAGCGGTGCTTGCCGGTGGCCTGGATCGGCACGTCGCGGTCGACCGCGATCGCGGTCGGCCCGGATCGCAGCACGGCGACCTTGTCGGCGCCGCCCTCGACGCTGGCGCTGTCGTCGATCCGGACCCAGCCGCGCTGGCCGTCGAGCCATCCGACGGTGAGATCGTCGAACTTCTCGTCGAGCCAGGTCCCCGGCTGCGGCGCCGGGGTCGGCCCGCGGCGGTGGACGTGGAGCGCCCACGAGCCGGCGGCCGGCGGCGTGAAGGTATGCGGTGCGCCGCCGGCGATCACGTCGACCGCCTGCAGCACCTGGGTGTCGGTGTTGTACCAGCGGACGTCGAAGCGGTCCTCGGGGTCGGCGAGCTCGGTGATCGTGATCGGCCCCGACTGGTCACCGACCGGATACGTGAAGAAGTGCCCGATGTAGTCCTGGTGGCGGCGGCCGACCAGGCGATGGTCGATGATCGGGTGCGGCGTGTAGCGGCCGAAGTCGGTCTTGCCGATGACCGAGTGGAAGAAGTGCATCGCGGACAGCGTGTCGCGGCGCTCGTAGAAGTCGTCGCTGCCCTGCCAGTACGCCAGGTACGTGCCGCGCGCGAACGCGTGCCAGACCTCGAGCGCGAACTGCGCCGGGGTCGAGTCGCCGTACTCGTTGACGCCGACCGGCTTCTCGACGATCAGCGGGTACGGCTCGGGATAGTCGCGGTGACGGCTGACGTAGTCGATCCACGGCGCGCCCTCGATGTCGGGGTTCATGCTGTTGGTGCCGAACAGCCGGGCGGCGGGCAGGTGCTGCTCCATCTCCGCCACCACCATCGCCTCCCACGCCGGCTTCCCCATCGCGGGGCACGTGTTGGTCTCGTTGCCGACCTGATAGATCACGTTGCGGTGGCTGCCGGTGACCGCGGCGATCTTCTGTAGCCACGCCTTGGCGGTCGGGTTGTCGGTCGGCATGTGCTCGCAGTCGTAGGCCACGCCGTTGTCGTTGTGGCCGGCCTGCCACGGGCTGATCCGGTCCTTCGGCGGCGGCACGTCGTGGTACTTCATCGTCCAGCCGTCGACGAGATCGACCTCGACGTAGATCCCGAGATCCTCGGCGAGCGTCAGGATGTGATCGACGCGGGTCCAGAACGCTTCGTTCCAGATCTGCAGGTTGTAGCGCCCGGTCTGCGGATTGAAGTAGTACGCCTCGTCCTCGGGGCCTTCGAACCAGCGCACGAACGGCCCCATGTTGATGTGGGTGAAGTTGCCGCCGTTGTCGTGGATCAGGCGCAGCGTGACGTCGTCGATCAGCGGCCAGCCCTCGGCGCCGCCCTCGGCGCCGCCGCCGCTGATCAGGCCCTTCGGCCAGAACGGGCGGCCGTTGCTGTCCTCGAAGCCGGTCCACTTGCCGGCGCTGATCCGCAGCGGCGCGAGCTCGAAGCTCGGCGCGGCGCCGGCGGGCGGCCCGGTGAGCGACGCCCGGGACGCCGCCGCCGCCGCGGGATCATCGAACGCCGGCGACTCGCCCGCGCATGCGGCGGCCGCGGCCAACAACACACTCATCAACCAGCGATGACTTGCCATGCCCCGGTGGCGAGCAAGCGCTGTACCCGCGCGGCGCACATCACACTCGCCGTGGTTTCCCGAGGTTGCGTGTGGCGCGCGCCGCCGCGTCGGCTCGTTCGATCGAGCTGGACGGTTCAGATGATCGGCTCGGACGATCGCACCAGGAGGGCGCGGGCGCCAGCAAAGTCGCCTCTGCTGACCGACGCCGTAGATCCTGTTCTCCTCGGCATCGGTCGCGTCGACCCTGGTCGCGCTGCGCCCGAGCAGGTCTGCCGAAATTCGTTCAGCGAAGCGCATTCGCGCACAGAAGGCGTGCGTCGTCGAGCGCATCGCGACCGCAGCTCAGCTCCGAGGGAATCCGGTATTCGGTAGCTGCGTAGTACGGCATCGGCATTGCTCGTCACGTACTCGAATAACTGTATCGGTGCATCCATTTTAAAGGGAGGTCGATCGATGCAGAGATCGCATGGACATGAAAATTGCGCGCTGCGCCTCGTGGCCGCGCTCGTTGTGGGTTGTCTGCTCCACGCAGGTTGCGGCGAAGTCGTCGGTGACGGCGGAACCCCGGGCGGCGACGACGGTGACGACGAGCCCAAAGACGAGCCTGGCGCGCGCTTCGAGGCCACGGCGACGCGATGGACGCTCCCGTCCGGGGGGACCGCCATCGCGAGCTTTCCCGCGCTCGCGCGTCAGAACGAGTTCGAGAACGTCGGCGATGAGTACTGGGTCACCACGGACATCACCGGCGATCGGATCCCCGACCTGGTGGTCACGACGGTGATCCGCGACGTGCAGGGGACCGAGGACGTCGAGGATATCTTCGACGAGACCTATGGCTACCCGGCGCAGCCGAGCTGGCGCGTCTACCCGGGGAGCCGATCGGGATTCGCGACCTCGCCGATGAGCTGGAGCTTGCCGAACGGCGGACGCATCGCGCGCGGCTACTTCCGTGCGCAGAACCAGACCGGCGCCGAGCGCCAGAAGAACGGGGACAGCGTGTTCAACAAGCTCGGCGACGAGGCTTGGGTGCTGCGCGATCTCGACGGGGACGGCAAGCCCGATCTCGTGGTCACCGGCGTCGCCACCGAGCTGGTCATGCTCGGCTATGTCTTCCGCGTCAACGGTTTTGGCACCGCGCCGTACTGGAATGTCTATCTCAACACCGGGTCCGGATTCAGCACCACCGCGAGGAAGTGGCCGGTACCCAACTTCCCCGCGGACGACTTCTCGGGCCTGTCGACCGCGTCGTCCTCGGTCATCGCCGTCTACAAGCAGGCGCTGTGGCAGCTCGAGGACATGGACGGCGACGGCAAGCCCGACCTCGTCGTCAGCGCAATCGTCGATCAGCCGATGGCCGGAAGCCCGCGCGCACGCGTGCCTGGATTCCCGAGCGCGCCGCACTGGAACGTCTACCTCAATACGGGTACCGGGTTTGCCGCGAACGCGACGTCGTTCGCGCTGCCACAGCAGCGCGGCACGTCGGCACAGGGAGCGTTCCTGCTGTCGGGCGCGGGCACGGGCGACGGCGACAATGCCTGGGCCACGCTCGACATCAACGCCGACAAGCGACCGGATCTGGTCGTCACCGGCGCGATGCTCAACCAGGCGATGAAGGCGCCGGGCTATCCGGGCGACGCGCACTGGGAGGTCTATCTCAACAGCGGCACCGGGTTCGGTCCGCTCACAGCGTGGCCCGTTCCGCGTGGTGGCGACGGAGCGGGGGGCTTCAACGCGATCGCGGCGGCGGGTCGCAACGTCGCCGGCGATGACGCCTGGAGTCTCCAGGATCTGCACGGCGACCGACTGCCGGACCTCGTCGTCACCGGCGAGTTCAGCGCCGGCACGTCGCAAGGCGTCTATCAGTTCGGCCGGCTCGCGAACGAGCCACACTGGCAGGTCTATCGCAACACCGGCGCTGGCTTCGAGCCACAGCCCGTACGATGGGACGTCACGATGGGTGGTCTTCAGCCGTTTGGCCTCAACACCACGTCAGGTGGGGGCCAGAAGATCGGTGACCAGAGCTGGAACCTGGTCGACCTCGATGGCGACGCACAGCCGGAGCTCGCGATTGTCGCCGATCTCATCGAGCGGCCCGACTCACCGGGCTTTGGCTTCACATTGCCGATCGCTCCGGGCCACCCAGGTAATGGTGCGTGGCTCGTGTTCCGCAACGTGCCGTAGGCGGTCAACGACGCTGCAAACGGTTCTTACACGATCGAGTTCTGGCGAGGCACAGGGACTTGCCGAAGATCAGCTGGCTAGGGAGGACATCCGGGCCTGCCGATCTCGCACTCGCCACAGTCGTCCTTGCACAGCTCCATTTCGGCCCTGCAGGTCGCGACCGAGTCTCCGTCGTGAATGCAGATGTCGTAGTAGCATGTCACGCACATCGCCACGCAGTTCCTCGGTTCGCAACGCGGTGGCCAGACCCCGAGGCCTTGCTCGACGACGCCGACCTCCGGCGCGACAGGAGTCTCAGCACCGCACGCTGCCGTCGCCAGGAACCCCAAACCCAGTAACATCGCCAATAAGAATCTCATCTCACACCTCCTTCGCACGAGGGCGCAGCAACTGGCGTGCCGCTCGTGCGATGCGGAATTTCAAACGGTTACGTCAGGACCAACCGATTCTGGTCCATCCCGGCGATGTCCCACGGTGTACCAGGCGGTCTGAGCCCTCGGCCGGCTCGCCGCGATCGCTGCGCGAGCGACACTCGGCACGCCGCTGTCGCCTCACGAGCGGCGCTCGGGCTATCCGGACACTGGCTTGCCCTCGATCCCGTAGCGCTTCATCAGGCGATGGACATGCGAGCGCGAGGTCCGCATCGCCCGCGCGACTGCGCTCAGGTTGCCGCCGTGCTCGGCGAGCAGCGCGACGAGCACGGTGCGCTGGTCGGCGTCGGCCGCTGCGCTGGCGTCCCCGGGCGCCGCGCCGGCGCCGGCGAGCGGTGCGCCGTCGCTTCCCGGTGCGCCGTCGAGCTCGAGCGACGCCGCGAAGCCGGGCGGCAGATCCTCGGCAGTGATGACCCCGTCGTCGGCGAGCACGCAGGCGGCGCCGAGGCACTTCTCGAGCTCGCGGACGTTCATCGGCCAGTCGTGGCGAACCATCGCGCGCGCGGCGTCGGTCCGGATGCGGACGTCGTGCCGCCCGAGCTTGCCGGCGGACAACAGCAACGCGACGAGCAGGCCGAGGTCCACCACGCGTTCGCGCAGCGGGGGAAGCGTGAACGTGTAGCCGGCGAGGCGGGCGTACAGATCGCGCCGGAACGCGCCGCGCTCGACCAGATCCTCGAGCGGCATGTGGGTCGCCGCGATGATCCGGACATCGACCTTCGCGGCCTGCGTGCTCCCGACCGGCTGGACCTCGCTCTCCTGGAGGACCCGGAGCAGCGCGGCTTGCGAGCCGACCGGCAGGTCGCCGATCTCGTCGAGCAGAAGCGTGCCGTATTGTGCCGCGCGGACCAGGCCGGGCTCGTCCTTCAGCGCGCCCGAGAACGCCCCGCGGACGTGACCGAACAGGTGGCTCTCGACGAGGTTTTGCGGGACCGCGCCGCAGTTGAGCGCGACGAACGGACCGGGGCGCTGCGACAGGCCGTGCAACCCGCGCGCCAGCACCTCCTTGCCGGTGCCGGTCTCGCCAAGCAGCAAGATCGAGAGCGGCGACGGCGCCACGCGCGCCAGTCGGTCCAGCCGGCGCGCGAGGTTGGGGTCGAGGGTCGCGAACCCCGGGCCCCGGGCCGCCGCGGCGCTCGCATCCAGGCCGGGCGCGCGGCCCGCGGCCGCTTCCTCGATCTCGCGGTAGAGGAACACGGTCTGGCCGAGCTCGACGAGATCGCCGTCGCGGAGCGGGTGTGTGGCGACCGGCTCGCCGTTCACCAGGGTCCCGTTCATCGAGCCGGCATCCTCGAGCACCAGCGACGCCCCGGCCCTGAGGATCCGCGCATGCGCGGCGGACATCTGCGAGTCGGGGACCTCGAGCGCCTGGGTCCGGTCGTTTGCCAGGATCAGGGCGCGGGCCTCGCCGCGGCCGATCCGCAGCACCTCGACGCCCTCGAGCGCCACGCGCAACCCGCCCGCCTCGAGCCGGGCGCCCTCGAGGACCAGGAACAGATAGCGCTCGCGATGGCCATCGCGCCTGCGTCGCGCCGGAGGAGTTCGCTCGGTACCCTGGAATGACACGGAGCCGAGTATAGTCGTGTCCATTGATGCTCGAGCCAGTCGCGAATGACTCGCTCGGTCTGGTCGGCGCGCTCCTCGAACGAAAGTACCGGATCGATGCGCGGGTGGCCGAAGGTGGCTTCGGCGTGGTCCACGGCGGCCAGCACATCGGGCTCGCGACGCCGCTCGCGCTCATTGCGTCGGCGTCCTCCTCGACCTTCTCGGAGCTCGAGAAGTCGACCGTACGCCTTGTCGCGCTGCGAAGCTCACCTCCTCGCTCGGGTCGCTCCCGTGGCCCACCGCGTTCTCCACCAGTGCTTGACAGAGCGTCGGCGGCGCCCGTAGCATCGGCTCTGTAGGTGGTAGGTGGTTCGGGACACGACGGAACAGGAGAGTTCGTCGAACGCGGTGGTGCCGCGGCCGTCCGGGCTATCGTCGTCGGCTTTCACCGGCCCGAGCTTGCAGTATTCCGCCATGCCGGGGGCAGGTGGCCACGATTCGCTCGGTCTGGTCGGGACGCTACTCGAACGGAAGTATCGCGTCGACGCGCGCGCTGCCGAGGGCGGCTTCGGCGTGGTCTACGCCGGGCAGCACATCGGGCTCGCCAGGCCGCTCGCGATCAAGGTCCTCAAGTGCGGACCGGAGGTCGGCGTTGCCGAGCGGGGACAGATGGTCGCGCAGTTCCTCGAGGAGGCCCGGCTCGTCGCCCGGCTTCGTCACCCGGCGGTGGTCGGCGTCATCGACGCCGGAGTCACGGTGACCGAGCGGCACCCCGAGGGTCTCCCGTGGATCGCGATGGAGTGGCTCGAGGGAGAGACCCTGGCCTGCAACCTCGCGCGGCGCCGGGCGCACGGGGACGGGGGCCGGACGCGGGCCGAAACACTCGAGTTGCTGCGCCCGGTGGTGGAGGCGGTGGCCGAGGCGCATGACGCCGGGATCGTCCACCGCGATCTGAACCCGAACAACGTGATGGTGGTTCCCGGTCGGTGTGGGTCGTCGACGCGCGTCCTCGACTTCGGCATCGCGAAGGTGATGAGCGCAGAGGCAGCGGCGCCGAGCGGCGGTGCCACGACGGGCACGGCCGTTCGAGCGTTCTGCCCGGCGTACGCCGCGCCCGAGCAGCTGTCCGGCGGTCGCACCGGGCCGTGGACGGACGTGCACGCCCTGGGTCTGTTGTTCACGGAGGTGCTGTGCGGACACCGCGGGCTCGAGGTCGACGAGGTCGACGAGGTCGACGCGCACTACCGCGCCGCGTTCGACCCGACCCGACCGACGCCTGCGACGCTGGGCGTCGACGCGAGCGACTGGGAGGCGATCCTCGCTCGCGCGCTGGCTTTGAATCCGCGCGATCGCTACGCCTCGGCCGGCGAGCTGCTCGGTGCGCTCGCTGGCACGCAGCCGGCGGAGCGTCGGAACACCGCGGCCTGTGATGCCGGGCGCGGCTCCGAGGCGCCCGCGCCGGGCGAGCCGCGCGATGTCGCGCGAGCCCCGGCGCCGCGAAGGTTGACCTGGCTCGCCGTGCCGACCGCGTTCACTGCGCTGTTCGCGGCCGGCTGGGTGGCGGTGAACTGGGACTCTGGCCCCTCCGACACCGCGAGCCCGGCCGCGGAGAGATGCGCGAGCAACGCGGCATGCAGCAGGTCCGGCGCGCCGGCGGTCTGCCGCCCCGGCGTGGGGTGTGTCGCGCTGCGCTCCGAGGACTGCGAGCTGTTCGCCGATCCGCGCGCGCTGGAGAGCGACTCGACCGTGTGGTTCGGCGCGATGATGCCGCGGACCGGGGCCGACGCCGAGGCGTGGGGTGAACGCGAGACCCGCGCGATCGAGCTCGCGCGACGCGACTTCGCACGGATCATGGGCAGCGCGGCGGGCAGGCTCGACCGCGCACGCCCGTTCGGTCTCCTCGCATGCGATAACGCCACCGACTACCGCCGCGCGGCGAGCCACCTCGTGAACGTCGGGGTTGCGGCCGTGATCGGATTCAAAGGAACCGAGGAAGTCATCGAGTTGACGACCAAGCTGTTCGTGCCCAGGCAGATCCTCGCGATCGCCACACTCAATTCGAACCCCCTGGTCACGAAGATGCCGCCCCCCGACGGGATGCCGCGAATGGTATGGCGTACACGAGACACCCTCGCGGATGGGGCCGCGG
>Ga0193744_1000328_pt1 | contig 10744 bp, 17 predicted proteins | sample L1a1metaG_FD_143056 | JGI IMG/M metagenome (GOLD analysis project Ga0193744, IMG submission 143056) | Soil microbial communities from a riparian zone of the East river system, Colorado, United States - L1a1 | ecosystem: Environmental > Terrestrial > Soil > Riparian zone | place: USA: East River...
ATATGTTCAAATCGAATTGGAGGGGAGGGAACATGGAAAACCTTTCAACGGATCACTTGCTATCATTGGTCAACTTGACCCTAATTGCGGCTGGAGGACCACCTACCCCGGTGGTTGCAGCACTGATACTAGTTGCTGAAGACACCGGTAGAATTCTCATGCTTCAACGAGCATTAGAGGATGGTGACCCAGCATCCGGTAAGTGGGAATTTCCGGGCGGGAAGCTAGAAGAAGGAGAAACACCTGACGAAGCTGCCATCAGAGAATGGAGCGAAGAAACAGGAATAGCTATTCTTCCAACAGGACACTTCGCTGGTTCATGGACTTCACCTGATGGTGTGTTCGTAGGTTTCATATATAAAATCAACAACGAAAAAGATCTTGGTATAAATATAGATCACGAAGACCGTTACGTATTAAACCCAGACGATCCAGATGGGGATAACATAGAAGTTATTGCTTGGTGGAACATAGACGATGTTATAGACAATCCCAGTGTTCGCAAAGAAGTTCAAAATAGCGACTGGGACCTATTAAGGCGAGTAGCAAAGTCTAAGGGAACAGACATGATGATCAGCTTAACCCTTATCGAAGGTGAAAGCATCCATTATCACTACGATCCAATAGGCGAATTTTACAACCAATGCCACAGTACCGCAGACGGAAAATTCTGTACTGGGGCAACGGCCGGGAGAGCAACTCTAAGGGACTCCGATGGTAGGGGAACTCCAAACGAGGGACCCGTTCATCGTGGGAAATTAGGTGGAAGCCTAGTAGATCCTCATGAAGGCACCAATACATTTAACGGTGTTAAAGGATATGACAAGAAAACAGGTAAACCAGTCCCAGGCACCGATGCGTGGTTAGAGAACCACGGCCTATCAAGACAAATCTTCGATTCTCGTCCCTATGTTAAATTTGAGGCTACCAAGACAGATCCCGCCTTACAAGAAGCATTTGCACGAGGAACCCCTGGAGCTAAGCAATGGGATCGCCTAGCGGGACAAGAAGGGCAAGAGGGCGGGTACATAATGTACAAGCACCAAATCCCTGATTCTCCCTATGGAGCAATTGAACCTCAAGTTCGTCCCAACGAAGGTGCTATCACAAACTACGCAGATAGAAAAAAGGCCGAAGTGCGTCTAGCCAACGCTAAGCAGCGATATATTGATCTGAAGACTAAAATTAAGCCAGAAGATCTGATAGCAGAACAAAAGGCTAATATCAAAAAGGCTGAGATAAACCTAGCTCGTACAAAAACGGCTACTCCAGAGTTAATTAGATCAGAAGCTAAGGCCGATCTTGAAAAGGCTACTTCTGACTATGTTAAGGCAAAAGAAACTAAAGATCCTGATATTATTACCCAGGCTAAAAAAGACTTAAATGCAGCTAAGAGAAATATTGATAGCTCTGACTATAAAGCTAATAAGTTTAAGCCTGAATCAGCTATCTACCACGCTGAGAAGCAAGTAGACAGCGCTAAGCAACGACTAGCCGACATCCAAGAAGATCCAAAAGCATTCCTCGCTGCCGAAATCATCCGCCAAGGTGGAAAAGACGGTAAGGGAGGCAGAATTGCTCGTGCAGAAAATGCTTACAAAGGAACAAAGGCTAAGTACCTGTTCACCAAAGACGGAGACGTTGCCCGTATCGATATTAACCCAGATAAGCAAAATGTCAAGAACCTTATGGAAACCAAGGGACGAATCTATTTCGCAATGGAGGGCAGCATCAAGAACGACGCTGTCCTAGCTGCCATAAAGCGAGAAGATCCTACAGCTTCCGTAGTTAATGTGCCATCCGTTACTCTTTGGCACAACAAGACTGCTACTGAGGGTGAAATTCAATGGTTCGCTAGAACCCACGGTAAGGATCGTCAAATCGTTCTAATTCCTGATGCTGACGGTGTTAACAACGTAAATGTTATGCGACAAGCAAATGGCCTGGCTGCTGCACTGAAGAACGGTGGAGCTAAGCAAGTATTAGTAGCTGCCCCTCCCGTTAAGCACGGAACTAAGAATATTATTGATCCTGTTAAGCTGGTAAGCAAAGACGCTAAGGGTAAAGATGTTTATGATGAGCGTAAAGGTATTGACGATCATCTAGGAGCAGGACGAGGCACCCTAGGACAATTGGCATACCAAACAGACGCTAAAATTCCTAAATTCACTCTTTCTCATCTTACTGGTGGTGAGGGTAATACCGAAGAAGGTAAGATTAACAAGAACGGTGTTGCTAACGCTGAAAAGATGCTAGGAGCTATCAGTGGTCTAGCTGGTAAGAAGGGTGCAGTACAAGTATCAAAGAACCTTCTAATGCAGACCTCAGGTATCACTTCTCCAGGTTCCGCTATTGCAGCACGAGATAAGCTTGCAGATCTAGGTATTATCGACATCCATTATGTATTTGATAAGGATGTTCTTTACAAGAGCCGTAAACGAGTTTTAGTAATGCCTCAGAAGGAAGTAGATCATTGGGTATCTCAAAAGATCATCAAGCCTCTTCCTGAAGATTTATTTGCTAAGGACGATTATGAAGCTTCTCCTGTTATCGTAATTAAAGATCCTAAATATATCGTTAAGGCAGAAAATTCTAGTACCGGTGTTCTATCGGACCTACCTGACTGGAAGCCACCTAAGACGTATACTGGATGGAAGTCTCCGCTAACGGGTAAGAACGATACTTCTGGTATTGCTGAGAAAATGGCTTCAGAAGAAGCTGCAACAAAGGCAAAGGCTAAAGGTTCCACCCCCACTGGTGTTGGAGGCACAGCCAAAGTCACTAAGAATTCTTATATGACGGCTGAGAAACGACTAGCTCTGAAAAAGGCACCAGCAGGTCGTCAGATAGTTCGAACAGAGGCTGGAGCTAAGAAATACGGTGTTAGGATCGGAGACTTAGTTCCTCTATCTGCCGAATATCTTACATCTATGGTTCTCCTATCGTCTGTTATGTCCGAAGAAGATTTAATAGAGTTTTACAACCAATGTCACGATGACCACGGTCAATTTTGTCCTGGTAGCGATGGCCCTGGTAGAGCCAGAGATAAATTAAGACCAGGATCTAAAACTCATAATCAAGGATCCAGTTCTAAGTCTGAAGGTCCCGTATCCGGTAAATTCCATACTGGTGAATGGCCTCCCGACACTGGACGACCTATCCATACCCGACTAGCAGACAGTGGACACCCTACCTCTATAGATGGCATTGATGGAGTTAGAGCCGTATACCAAGTAACAGATAATTACGGCAATAAGATAAACCTCTATGATAAAACCGGTAAGGCTGAACCTTATAAAGAAGACTTACTCCAAAATCACGCTAAGATGAATGAAATGTATCATTTTAATCATCTTAGAGATATAGTAGTAGCTAACCCAGGAGACGAAGGGTTAAATGACAGAGACTTTGCTCTTGTATGGTCCAACAAAAACTATACAACTGTTAATGCTAATCAACTTGGATTTGATTTAAGCAGAGAGTCGGCTGACTATAACATGCCAAGTGCCCATACTGGTGATACAAGAAATATGGACTATCTTCTAACCCATGAATTCGGACATCATTTCGATTTTGATAGACACCACGACGGTGCAAATTACCATCAACACGGAATGACTAAGGATCCCAGTTTTAGTAGTTGGATTTCTCGATATGGTAACAGTGATAATAGAGGAATGGAATCATATGCAGAAGCTTTTGCAGAATGGCATCATTCTAAGGGAACAACTAGAAATCCCGCTGCTATTGCTCTGGCACAACATGAGGGTTGGAACGGTAACGGATTAACACCCTTAAACGAACCGATAGCTGCCTCTGGTAAATTAGATCACACTAAGGTAAGTTTAGAACTGCTAAATCTTATTTCTTTCCAAAATAATGAGGACAAGAAAAACGTGATTATTGTTCATGACAGTCCAGTAGATGGTCCATCTGTCGAAGGAGACTTCACTGTGATAGAACCTTCAGCAGAAGAAATTGCTAAGGCCAGTGAAATTATGTCTAGGGTATTGAAAGAGCTTGGATTGGAGGCAACTAATGAGTAATGAAGACAGAAATCTTCTATCATTGGAGATTCTATCTATTGCTCCAACGATAGACCAAACAAAGTTCGAAGGGCTCTGGGCTGATCTCAGAAAAGCTATAGAAGTAGTTGTGAGGAAGGATGGTATTCGAAAGGATGCTCTTCTTCCTCATGAACTTGAAACTGACGTGTTCAAACGAGCCGTAGATTACATATACGATGATGTATCAGAATTCTATTACTGGATCTTCGATACAGATGATCTATTCGACAGGGCTGACTATCTCGTAACCCAAGCTGTTAAGGGTGGTCGATTTGCTGGCTCTGGTTATAATGCTCTACGGAAGGCTGTTGAGCCTGTTGTGGTCGATAATCTAGTAGCTATGCGAGATGCTGATGAAATTCTCCCAGAACAAGATGTTGAAGGCTTAAGTGAAAAATTAACCGATGAACTCACTGCCTACATCATCAACTGGCAAGATTGGTTCTATCCTCGTAAGGTAAACGATGACATAGACGCCTATTATGAATTTATGGCTGAGCACGCTGATATTTACCACAATGGTGGGTACGGAGATTTAACTAATAACATCGATAATAGTGTTTACGACGGTGTTACTGACGTGCCATACCTTTCACAGTAAACTTATAGAATAATTTATTTAGTAATAGGTTATAATTAAATGGGCTCCCTCCCGCAAGAAAAAAGGCTTACCAGTTAAACTGGTAAGCCTTTTTCATTTTATGACTTCTTAGGCACTGGTGATAGCACCACACGGCACCTACATCTCCATTCAGAGTTACACACACAATTAGTGAAACTCTTCCTATTTCCGGAAGACCAGACCACTCTTAGGTCGTAGTCCTCATCGTCGGACGTATTATCCGAATAACTATCGGGCAAGAGGATTGCTCTTTTTCAGATTGTCAATCTCTTCTTGCTGCTGACGACATATCCTTGTCAGCAGAATCACTTGAACTCCAAGCTCTTCAATCCAATCATCAAACTGAATGAATTTGCCATTCATAGCATCCATACGATTTTTTAAATTAGAGCAAGTTCCAATGACATCTAGTTTATCAGCCACGTTGGCTCCTTTCTCTATGGGTCGAGGAAAAAAAGATTCAGTGTAAACTGAAAAAAGGATCTAGTATAATCTAGATCCTTTTCCGGGTACCAATGCCCGGTAGGTATAAATAACTGAGATCCGGCAGAACCGGTCAGCGCTCTCAGGGCGCACGAGATACAAGTATCTCTATGGGTCGGGTTCTATGATTTTTAACGACTACTCATCAAAGAAAAAGAGCTACCGGGACTCATTACCCGGTAGCTCTCTTCATTTAGATTTCCCTATATCGGTTAACAGTGTTTCTCATTTGTACAAATCCCAAACGAAATACACCAACACAGCTACGATTAGCCATATAATTATACCCATGTCCCCATGATCTATAAACTCCTCTCGTAACTTCTCCTTTATGGTAGGGCGGGCGTAATTTGCCCACTTTCTATAGGTCGGGAATAAATTGGACATCAGTGAAGCAGACATGCCCTATGAGGGCATGTCTGCTATGAAACTCCTAAACCGAGACTAACTACCATCTTTTACTCTAATTCTGATATACTATCCGTATAAGAACGGGGGTAATAGGCTCATGGACACAGAACGGCACTGTTTATACTGCAACCAGGCATTAGGAGACGAATGGGCTCGAAAGAACCAAAAGTACTGCAACAGCAACTGTAAAACGTCTCATTGGTACAGGAAAAAATATAAAGCTTACTATGATGCTAAGTACCAAAAACTCAAGCGTCAATGGGAGCGTAGTCCAAATGGAAAGAAAGCTGGAATAGCTATCCGTGTCTGGCTTACACTTCCCATAGATTGGCGATGAAAAAAAGATCAGTTCTAGAAATGCTTTCACATCTAGATCAATCCCAGATTTCAGTAGTTACTTGAAACCTTTGAACCTTTCGGCTCAGGACCAATCTAGTCTGTCAATCTTTCGATCAACAGATACTAGCCCATCTGAGAACTATCCCTTAGCTTATCAGGCCAAGGCTCAGACAGTTTAATGTCTTTAGTTTTGGATACACACTATAGTCATCCGCCAATTAAGGCATCCGATATCAATTAGGCTTTCTCTAGCCCTCTCAGAAGTCAAAAAGGGTTCCTTAGGTCGCCGAAAAAAAGATCATTTGGACGGTTGATCAACCGTTTCAAATGCAAGAGTTGCTAACCCCAATCCACACATCTCTATAGCCTTGCGGGCATATAGATTTGTGATTCATAGTCCATTACATATTCGGGACCAGTGTTGAATTTGTGACTCCTTGCGGGAGTATCAACGCTAGATTATTAGCAATCCAGACGACCTGTTAACTTTCATTAGTTACCACACGATACTCAGTTTGCCATCTTGCGGATGGCTACTTGAGTAGCAGGGGGTTCTTACATATATTAGAACCGTTCCAGCATTGTAACGATTTCTCGTAGCTGGTTCCTTAACAGGAATCTCTTTCTATGGGTCGGATTATTTTAGAGAAGATTTAAAGATCTCACAAAGAAAAAAGGCTTACCAGTTGTCCTGGTAAGCCTTTTCTCATTTTATGTACATCTATGCAGATCATTTTCGGCGTGAAGCCTAAAAGCGGTAGACATCACACGCTCATACTGCTTCATCCGTTCCCACATTTCTTCTATGCGTAATTCAAGTTCTTCTACTCGTTTGGCAAGTTCTGGTTCGTCATCATTCCAAGTTACTTGTTCCGTATCGCTATAACAAACAGAATGATTTAATCCACACTTCTTACATTCTTCCATATCAACCAAAGAACGTTTGGTTTAGTACAAGCCTGTCCCCAACCTTAGGAGCCGGGGGTCTGTAACTTTTATCTGGTTCGTGACCAAGAATTTCACCACTTAGACATGACTCGCACCAGTCCTTGTTGTCAGGCTCTTGAGACTGCTCATTTCGGCGTATCCATTGACACCTAGGACAAACTAGAGGAGTAACAGGCTTTTCCTTACCTTCAGATCTCCAACCGCCTTCATACTTTTCTTCCACGGCCTCCACCTTCGTAGTTTGTTCGCTAGCTAGTCGAATTTGGGATGCTTGATAAGCTTGGGCTGCATTTATCCACTGTTGCGTCCAAGGAACAGGAGCGGGAGTTACTAATTCTAATTGCAGTTGTTCTGGATCTGGGATACTAATCATTTAATTGCTTCCATCATTATTTCCTTCTCTCCTTCATTTCCCATTTCAATCGGATGGCGACAACTTCTAGAATAGCAGTTCTCTCATACAGAGTAAAAGCATTGATATCTGAGGCCATCAGGAGAACTGCTCTATACAAATCACCAATCTCTAGATTATTTGCCCATTTGAAAGCTTTTTCTCGCTCTAGGGATGTTGCGTCTTCCCAGGATCCAATAGCGTCCCAACGACCAGAACTTAATGGTTGGGAGCTAATACTTTGACATTCACATTCTGGTCTGCCGTGTCTACATTCCATATATTGGTTAGACACTGGTATCCGCTGAGTCACTATTCTCATCATCAGCCTTAAACTGTGCATAAGCCTTTAAGGCCGCTTGAAACTCTTCTTCTGCCTCAACTACCTTAGCTGCTGCATCTCTTCTCGCTTGAGCCGCTGCTGCTAGCCTAATTAAAATCTCTTCCATTAAATTCTACTTTCCGTGATTATAAGCTAAGCGAATAGCTTGAAGGATAATTTCATCTGCAGCTACTTCATCAATCTCGTCTAGGTATTCGCTACCATATTCTTCATAAACAACGCCTGTAGCTAATCCTGCCTTAACCATAGCCATATAAACAACATACTGCCAGTCACTGTTGCCGAAGGGTCGCTTACCAGAGAAACTCTCATTCTGAAGCCACAACGTGCTTAGAAGAAGGCCAAGATATTCGCCTACGGTAGCGGCACTAGCATCATTCTCACCCATAGGCAAATGAAGCAATTGATGAGCTAGGGAGTCTTGAATAAGTTCCTCATCTAGCGTGTTGTAGTTTCCTGGCTCTAATTGAGTTCCCTCTCGGTATTCTAAGTTCACAGGTCGTCTCCATTCATGATCTTGTAGTCCTTAATTCCATTCGGGCCAGGTGCCTGCTCTATTTGTTTGGTAGCGAGCACTCTACCCCTATTCACTGCATGTTGAAGTTCTACATCAAGAGCATCGGCAATGTAGGCAATGAGCCAAGAGGCAGCTTCTAAACGAACCTCTAGGTCTGGATCTTCTCGTTCTAAAGCTAAAAGTTCTCCTGATATCTTCCTAAGAGAACTAGTGACATCCATAGTTCCCCCGGCTTGAAAGTTAGGATTAATCACCGATCTCATCCTCTTCTGTCATCTCCAATACAACTTCTACAATAGCCCAAGATCCCTTTGCGAATTGAGCCACCTTATTTGGAGAACCAAAGTCCACTTCAGTTAATCCATAGATGAGCAACGTGCTATCTGAAGCTATTGACCACATAGCATTATCCCAAATATGAATATTACCATCAGTCCCTGTTACCATAACAGAATAAATTTCATTCGTCACCTAGACTCTCCTTTTCTATATATTTGTCTCTCTTCAATTCGTTCCATCATGAATTACCTTCTCAATGTCTCCTACCCAATTATCAAACCATCTTGTTAGTTTGATAATTACCGTACCGTTAACAACATAGGGTGCTTGTAGCATTGTCTGGGCTGCGATAGCCAGAGGATCTTGAACCGGGGCCATAGAAGCTCTCACAGCATCCACGATTGAAGTCCCTTACGAGCTTCTTCCAATTTTCGGCGTAGAGCTAGGTTCTCGTTAACTACTTCAACGTAGTTTGTATTGGTGTCGGAGAGTGCCTTTCGCATAGCGGCATTTTCCTTTTTCATCTGTTCGCAACTATTACACTTCTCAGTCATTTTCCTCTTTCCTTTTTCTCTAGTTCTCGACCCCAAGCTATTCCCATTGCTAAAATGCAAAAGAATAACATTATGAGGAGAATACCAAAAATAGTTCCCCAAACAAAATCTTCCACTTCCTAGTTCCTTTCTTCCATTATTCGTCTTTTTCAACTATCTGAACATATATGTCCCAATTACCCAAATCAACATTATCAGCTAGAAAGTCCCATCGTTCTTGCAGGATATAATCATGAACTTCATCTTCGGTCCAGTCTTCACCATCCCAAGCAATGTCCTCCATAGGTTCTTCTACATCAACAGAAACGGAAATAGTATATCTAACGTATTTCTTTCCCATTATTCAGTTCCAAATTCTCTGCCGTGTACTGTCACAGCAATTATCTTAGTAGCATCCATATAAAACTTATCCACACCTACCTCGAAAGCTAAAACACACGAAATAGTAGTGCCCTGCCTTTCGCTTGTTACCACATCCACTAACACACCACGGTATTTATGAGTTTCGGTGTGAACCGTGATGTCCTTATTCATAAAGTCAGTGTAATTCATTATTTAATCACCTTTGTTTCTGTAAAGGTCATCTTCGATTACTCTTTTCTTATAAGCGTTTAACAGATCATTTTTCTTGAATCTATCCGGTACATCACAATAGTTAACTGGACAACCAACACACCAACCACACAGTAATATATTCAACCGCACTGAGAAATATCTACAACAGGAACATAACTCTTCTGTAGGACGTAAATCTTCTGTAGGACGTAAATCTTCTGTAGGACGTAAATCTTCTGTAGGACGTAAGTCTCCAATGGGGAGAGTAGACGACGAGAACCCAGTAAAATTGTTTTCTTCTTCCCAGGCTTCCATATTCATACTTATTCTAGTATCTAAATCTCCTACAGGGAAGATTTCGATTTTCTCCATTTCGGCGGGAGAGATTTTTCTAATTCTAGCATCTCTCTGTTCATTAGGATACTTATTCCTAGTTTGTTGCACAAGAGGCTCTTTACACCTAGGACACGGCTTATTGAAGTGCGGGTGATCAACCGTATCAAAGAACGCTATCCTCATAACTCCACGATGCCGTGGACACCAAGCTATTTTCATAGGTTAGATTACTTTCTTCCTAGACTGTACAGATAACACCAAGTAAACATAGATATCATTGAGAAAAATGATAAGGTCACTTGTTTCTTTTTTCCATTTGTAGCTTCACGATCCTGTCTTCTACTTCCTGAAGTTCCATAAGTAGCTTCTGCCGTTGACCGTATAGTCCGTGTATACATCCATTCCACCAAGCTCCAGCAAACCTACCTGGGGTTGATTGGAATGGACAACAACTATAATCGTTTACATCATAACTGGTATGATCCCCGTCGTCTATATTCATGTCACACTACTTGATGGAACGAACGCAAAACAATTAAAAGTATTTTTTTCTGTTTTACAATACCTCTTACCGATCATCTGAAACTCATGACCTTCTACTTCGGGCTTAACAGAAGATATATCCAAAAGACGGCGGAACATATAATCCATCTCCTGCTTAGAGAGAGGAGTACCCGACCTGTTCATATATTTAGCGGGATGGGGTTCTGTTTGGTAGGTATTGTACCACCAGTCCAGATCGATTTCTTCATCTAAGGAATCCATATCGTCTTGACTTAGTGGAGTGTGAGCAGGATACTTATTACTGCCCTCTCGCTTCACATGTATACCAGAGCTAAGTACCTCTAGTATGTTAGACAATAATACATTCTGTGCCTCTAATAGGGAGGCGATATATT
>Ga0193744_1000329_pt1 | contig 10623 bp, 10 predicted proteins | sample L1a1metaG_FD_143056 | JGI IMG/M metagenome (GOLD analysis project Ga0193744, IMG submission 143056) | Soil microbial communities from a riparian zone of the East river system, Colorado, United States - L1a1 | ecosystem: Environmental > Terrestrial > Soil > Riparian zone | place: USA: East River...
GATCGGCTTGCCGAGCACCACGACCTGGCTGCGCCGGTCGCCCTCGGGCTTGAGCAGGATCGGGTTCATGTCGACCGTGGCGGCGATCCCGGCGGCGTCGGCCTGCACCGCCTGGGCGCGGCCGATCTCGAGGCCGTCGAGCGTGACCGCCGAGTTGAGCGCCATGTTCTGCGACTTGAACGGCGCGACCCGCAGCCCGGCGCGGTGGAACAGCCGGCACAGCCCGGTGACCAGCAGGCTCTTGCCGACCGACGACGCGGTGCCCTGCACCATCACGGCCGGCGCGGTCACGGCGCGAGCTCCCGGGCCAGCGCCGCGACCAGCCGCGCGCGATCACCGGGCGGCGGGGCGGCGATCCGGATGTGGTCGGGCAGGCCGAACGACGCGCAGTCGCGCACCGCGATGCCGTGGCGCGCGAGCAGGCGGTGGCGCAGCCCGTGCGCGCCGCCGGTGCGCACCGCGAGGAACCCCGTGCTCGACGGCGCCGGCGCGAGGCCGAGCCCGGCGAGCGCCGCGGCGAGCTGCGCGCGATCGGCGAGCCCGCGCGCGCGGCTGTCGGCGACGAACCCGCCGGCCGCGCACGCCGCGATCGCGGCGGCCTGGGCGGCGGCGCTGGTGGTCCATGCCGCGCGGCCGCGCTCGATCCGCGCGATCAGCGCCGGCGCGGCGAGCGCATAGCCGACCCGCACGCCCGGGATCCCGAGGTCCTTGGTCAGCGAGCGCACGCACGCGACGTTGTCGGGCTGCGCGATCGCGGCGTCGGCGAACCGCTCGCTGAGCGACAGGAACGATTGATCGAGCACGAACGCCGTGTCGGGCAACCCGGCGGCCAGCTCGCGCACCGCGCCGGCCGGGATCGCGGTGCCCGCCGGGGTGTTCGGCGCGCACAGGTAGGCGACCGCGGCGCGGCGGTCGCGGATCAGCCGGCCGACCGCGTCGAGATCGATCGCGAAGCCGTCGTCGGGCCGCGCCCGCCACTCGTGGACCCGGCCGCCGGCGTGGTCGACCGCGGCCCGCAGCTCGCCGAACGTCGGCTCGACGATCACCACGCCGCTGCCGGGGCGGACCAGCGCGCCGGCCAGCGTCCACAGCAGCTCGGCCGCGCCGTTGCCGAGCGCGATCCGGTCCGGCGCCGTGTCGAGCGCCGCGGCGAGCGCCTCGCGCGCGGCGGCCGCCGTCGGATCCGGATAGCGATCGATCGGCGCGGCGCGGATCGCGTCGACCACCGCCGGGCACGGCCCGTAGCGGTTGCAGCTCGCGCTGAGGTCGAGCACGTCGCCGGCGCCGCCCAGCGCGCGCAGCTCGGCGGCCGAGATGCCGCCGTGCAAGCGGCCCGTCCCGCCGGCGGTCGCGCTAGCCGAGGGCATGGCGAGCTCCCAGCGCGGCGAACGCCAGCCCGGCCGCCAGCACCGCGGCGACCGCGACCACCGACCACGCCGCGGCGATCGCGGCGTCGCCCGGCGCCGGCCCGTCGCCCAGCCGGTAGTGGCCCGGCTTGTCGAGCGTGACGCCGAGCAGCCCGGCCATCGCCGCCATCGGCCGGCCGGCGTTGGGGCTCGCCGTGCGGCCGCCGTCGCGCACCAGCGTGCGCCATCCGCGCCCGGCGTCGTGCCCGGTCGGGATCGCGGCGACCAGCAGCAGCGCCGCGGTCAGCCGCGCCGGCACCAGGTTGAGCGCGTCGTCGAGCCGCGCCGCCGCCTTGCCGAGGTACTCGTAGCGGCCGCGGTAGCCGATCATCGCGTCGAGCGTGTTGACCGCGCGGTAGCACACCGCGCCCGGCACCCCGAACAGCGCGCAGTACAAGAGCGGCGCGACGAAGCTGTCGGACGCGTTCTCCGCCAGCGACTCGACCGCGGCCGCGGCGAGCTGCGGCTCGTCGAGCGCCGCCGGATCGCGGCTGCACAGGCTGGCCAGCCCGCGGCGCGCCCCCGGCAGGTCGCCGGCGGCGAGCGCGCCGCGGACCCGCTCGCCGGCCTCGCCCAGCGCGCGCAGCGCGAAGCTCGGCTTGACCAGCGCGATCGCGACCGCGAGCTGCGCGACCGGCCAGCGCGCCGCGGCGCCGATCAGCGCGGCCGCCGCGGCGGCGCACGCCAGCGGCAGGCCGAGCGCGACCACCGCGCCGAACCCGAGCTGCGCCGCCGGCCGGCGCGGCGCCGCGCGCAGCACCAGCGACGCCAGGCGGCCGATCCACGCCACCGGGTGGAGCGCGTTGGGTGGCTCGCCGAGCGCGAGGTCGAGCCCCAGCGCGATCGCGAGCGCGGCGGCGAGCAGGTCAGGCGCCACTGTCGGTGACCTCCGCCGCGTCGAACGTCGCCATGTCGCGCAGGATCGCGAGCGCCGCGTCGATCAGCGGCATCGCGAGCGCCGCGCCGCTGGCCTCGCCGAGCCGGAGCTCGAGCTCGAACAGCGGCTTGCGATCGAGCGCCGCCAGCACGATGCGGTGGCCGAGCTCGAGCGAGCAGTGCGAGCACACCAGCGCGCCGGCCGCCGCCGGGGCGAGCCGGACCGCGACCAGCGCCGCCGCTCCCGAGATGAAGCCGTCGACCACCACCGGCACGCCGGCGGCGGCGCAGCCCAGCGCGACGCCGGCCAGCCCGGCGATCTCGAACCCGCCGAGCTTGGCGAGCACGTCGAGCGGATCGCCCGGATCGGGCCGGTTGGTCTCGATCGCGCGGCGGATCACCTCGCGCTTGTGCGCGATCACCGCGTCGCTGATCCCGGTGCCGCGCCCGGTGACGGCGTCGATCGGTGAGCCGGTCAGCACGGCGGCCAGCGCGCTCGCCGCGGTCGTGTTGGCGATCCCCATCTCGCCGATCCCGACCAGCGTGATGCCGTCGCCGGCCAGCTCACCTGCGAGCGCGATGCCGGCCTCGAGCGCCGCGATCGCCTGGTCCCGCGTCATCGCCGGGCCTCGGGTGAAGCACTGCGTGCCGGCGGCGATCCGGCAGGCGCGGATGTCCGGCTCGTCGGGCAGCGCGGTCACCACCCCCATGTCGACGACGATCAGCCGCGCGCCGGCCTGGCGGGCCAGCGCGTTGATCGCCGCCCCGCCGCGCGCGAAGTTGAGCAGCATCTGGCGCGTGACCTCCTGCGGGAACGCGCTGACGCCCTCGGCCGCGACCCCGTGATCGGCGCCCATCACGACGATCGCCTTGCGCGCCGGCTCCGGCGCCGTGGTGCCGCGGATCGCCGCGATCTGGCACGCGAGATCCTCGAGCCGACCCAGGCTGCGGCGGGGCTTGGTCTTGGCGTCGAGCAGGCGCTGGACGGTCTCGGCGACGTGGCGATCGGGCTCTCGGATCTGGGCGATGGTGGCGGCGAGCGTGGTCATGGGGTGCCTCCCGGTGGTTGCACGGCGATCGGATCGGGGCGCAGGCGGACGATCGCGCCCAGCGCGCCCAGGTAGAGCTCGTCGGCGACCGCGGCGAGCCGCTGGTGGGCGAGGCCGGCGAGGTCGCGGAACGCGCGGCCGAGCGCGGACTCGGGGACCACGCCCATGCCGACCTCGTTGGTCACCAGGATCGTGTGGAACGGCCGGTCGCGCACCACGCCGACCAGCTCGTCGATCCTCGCCGCGATCGCGGCGGCCGGCTCGTCGCGCAGCATCAGGTTCGACAGCCACAGGGTCAGGCAATCGACCACCACGGCGTCGAGCTCGCGCAGCCCGGCGAGCCGCTCGGCCAGCGCGACCGGCTCCTCGAAGGTCGCGAAGTCGGCGCCCCGGGTCCGCACGTGGTCGGCGATCCGCGCCGCCATCTCGGCGTCGAACGCCTGCGCGGTCGCCACGAAGCCGCGGCGGCGGCCGAGCGCGCGCGCCCGGGCCAGCGCGAACGCGCTCTTGCCGGACCGCACGCCGCCGCCGATCAGGATCACCCGCCCGGTCATCGCGCGGCCTCGCCGGTGGCGGCCGCCGCCGCGCGCTCGCCGTGCTGGCGCTCGATGCCGCGCCGGATCGCGTCGAGCACCGCCGCGCCGATCACGTGGCCGAGCGCGGTGTGCTTGCCGGCGAACACCGCCGCGTCGCCGGCGCGCGGCGCGGCGATCACGATGCAGTCGGTGCCGGTGCCCGACGCCGGCCGGCCGGTCCGCGTGCTCGCCACGCCGGCCTCGCGCACCGCGAGCGCGCGGGCCTCGGCGGCCAGCGCCAGCGCCTCGAGCTGGGCCTCGGGCGACAGCGGCGCGCTGACCCGGCACAACAGGTTGATCGTGCCGAGCCGGGCGCGCCCCGGCGGATCGCCGGCGCGCAGCGCGTTGCCCAGCCCCACGGTCGCGATGCAGCGCGCCGACACCGCGCCGTGGTGCGCGGTGGCGTCGACGTAGCTGTCGAGGTTGCGCGTGGTCATCAGGCCGACCGCGCCGGGCAGCCCGGCGGCGGCGAGCCGGTCGCGCAGCAGCGCGCCGGGGTCGACCGCCGGCACCAGCTCGTCGTCGCGGACCTGCAGCCACGCGACCGCCCACGCGGCGCCGAGGCCGCCGCCGGCGATCGCCCAGCTCGCGGTGGTGTGCTCGGCGGTGAACCGCGCGATCAGCCAGCCCGGCGAGCTCGACAGCGCGAACCCGCCGGGCACCGGGTCGACGAGCTCGGCGCCGGCGATCGGCCGCGGCGCGATCACCGGCGCCTCCCGCGGTGCTCGATGCAGGCGGCGACCAGGCCGCGCGCGGCGAGCGGGTTCGACGCCCAGTGCGCGTGGACGTACGACGCCAGCGCGCTGCCGACCCGGTAGCCCTCGCGGGTGACCTCGCCGCCGCGCCGCCGCCGCACCGTGTACGCGCGCTCGACCTCGGCGGTCAGCTGGAGCTCGGAGTAGCGGAACTGGTGGCCGCGGAACCGCAGGCCGGGCCCGCCGAGCAGGGTCGCGCCCTGGGTCTCGACCTCGACGTAGCCCAGCGCGACCAGCCGGTCGCGCATCTCGGTCTCGCCGGGCAGGATGCCGACCATCGCGTGGCGCCGGCCGTCGAGCGTCCGGATCGCGGACGCCAGGTACATCAGGCCGCCGCACTCGGCGTAGATCGGCCCGCCGGCCGCGGCGAACCCGGCGATCGCGCCGCGCATCGCGGTGTTGGCGGCGAGCGCCTCGGCGTGGACCTCGGGGTAGCCGCCGCCGAGGTACAGGCCGTCGACCGCGGGGAGCTCGGCGTCGCGCACCGGCGAGAACCGGACCAGCTCGGCGCCGAGCTGCTCGAGCCGGCGCAGGTTGTCGTCGTAGTAGAAGTGGAACGCCTCGTCGAGCGCCAGGCCGATCCGGCAGCGCGGCTCGGAGCGCGCGGCGGTGGCGGCGGTGGCCGCGGTGCCCGCGTCGTCGCCGGTCGTCGTCGCCGGCAGCTCCGGTGCGGCGCGCGCCGCGGCGAGGATCGCCTCGACGTCGAGCCACTCGGCGGCGCGCTCGCCCCACGCCGCGAGCAGGGCGTCCGGCACGCGATCGCGATCGGCGGTGTGCAGGCCGAGGTGGCGCTCGGGGAAGCCGAGCGCGGCGTCGACCGGAAACCCGCCGAGCACGCGCGGCTCGCCGCCGGTCGCCTTGCGCAGGATGTCCAGGTGGCCGCGGCTGCCGACCCGGTTGCACACCACGCCGGCGATCGCGACCGCCGGATCGAACGCGGCGAACCCGCGGGCGAGCGCGGCGATGCTGCGCGCCATCCCCGACGCGTCGCATACCAGCACGACCGGCGCCGCGAGCCACTTCGCGATCTCGGCGGTCGAGCCCTCGTCGCCGGTCGGCGACGCGCCGTCGTAGAGGCCCATCACGCCCTCGATCAGCGCCACGTCGGCGCCGCGCGCCGCGCTGGCGAACGTCGCGGCGACCGCGGCGCGCCCCATCATCCAGCCGTCGAGGTTCTGGCACACCGCGCCGGTGGCGCGCGCGTGGTACGTCGGATCGAGGTAGTCCGGGCCGCACTTGAACACCGCGACGCGCAGGCCGCGGGCGCGCAGCGCGCGGGTCAGCCCGACGGTGACCGAGGTCTTGCCCACGCCGCTCGCGGTCCCCGCGATCACCAGCCGCGCCACCATCAGTAGTCCAGCCCCGGCTGCGCCGGCACGCCGCGCTCGAACGGATGCTTGACCGCCGTCATGTCGGTGACCAGGTCGGCGAGCGCGCACAGCTCGCCCGGCGCGTTGCGGCCGGTCGCGATCACGTGGACGTGCGGCGGACGGTCGGCGAGCGCGACGAGCACGTCGGCGAGCTCGATGAACCCGTAGTTGATCGCGTAGGTGATCTCGTCGAGGATCACCATCGCGTTCGCGCCGCTGCCGATCAGCTGCTTCGCCGTCGCCCACGCCGCCTGCGCCGCCGCGCGATCGCGCGACAGGTCGTCGCTGTTCCAGGTGAAGCCCTTGCCCATGACCAGGAAGGTCAGCTCGGGCAGGGTCTCGGCGTACAGCCGCTCGCCGGTCTTCCACTTGCCCTTGATGAACTGGACCACCGCGACCTTCATGCCGCGGCCGAGCGCGCGGAACACGGTGCCGAGCGCCGCGGTGGTCTTGCCCTTGCCCTGGCCGGTGTAGACCACGACCAGGCCACGGCGGTCTTTTCCGGGCGCGGGCGCCGCGGCTGCGAGCGCCGGCACCGCCGCCGGTGTGGCCCGGCGCTCGCGTGCGAACCCGACCACTGCGTCGACCAGCGCCGCGACGTCGTCGCGCGCGGCGCGCCGGACCTCGCGCACCCCGGCGTCGCGCGCGGCGGCCTCGGTGTGCGGTCCGATCACCACCGCCGGCACGTCGCGCAGCGCCTCGCCGAGCGGCCCGGCGAGCACGCCGCGCGCGCACGACGAGCTCGCGAGCACGACGGCGTCGATCGCGCCGCCCGGCGGCAGCGCCGGGGTCCGCGCGACCGTCCGGTACGCGACCACCGGCGTGACCCGGGCGCCGAGCGCGGCGAGCTCGGCGCGCAGCGAGTCGCGGCCGGCGTCGCCGGTGATCAGCACCAGCGGGCCGGCGGTGAGCTCGCCGGCGTGGTCGCGCAGCGCGTCGCGGCACGCGCCGCGGATCCGCAGCGCCGGCGCGACGCCGTGGCCGTCGAGCGCCGCAGCGGCCTCGGCGCCGATCGCGATCGGCGCACCGAGCTCGCGGCCGATCCGGCGCGCCGCGGCGACGGCGGCGTCGACCCCGGCGGCGCACGCCAGCGCGATCCGCGCGGCGGCCGCGTCGAGCGCTGCACCGAGGGTGGCATCGACCGCCGCGGTGTCGTCGAGCGCGGCGACCTCGATCTCGGGTGCCTCGACGACCTCGGCGCCCAGCGCGCGGAGCTCGGCGGCGAGCGCCGACGGCCCCGGGCGCGCGCGGCCGACCACCAGGCGGCAGCCGGCCAGCGGCTCGGGCGCGAACCACGCCAGCCGCTCGCGCAGCCGGACCACGTCGCCGATCACGACCAGCCCCGGTGCCGCTCGATCGAGCGCCGCGAGCGCGACCTGCTCGGCCAGCGTGGCGAGCGTGCCGGTGACCACGCGCTGATCCGGCGTGGTCGCCGCGGCGATGTACGCCGCCGGCGTGCCCGGCGCGCGGCCGCCCGCGACCAGCCGCGCCAGGTTGGCGGCGAGCGCCTTGCCGGCCATGAACAGCACCAGCGTCCCGGTCGCGCGCGCGGCCGCCGCCCAGTCGGTGCGGCTGGCGTGGCTGCCGTCGGCGTCGTGGCCGCTCGCGAACGTGACATCGGACGCGCAGCCGCGGTGGGTCAGCGGGATCCCGGCGTACGCCGCGGCGCCGAGCGCCGCCGAGATCCCCGGCACGATCTCGAACCGCACGCCGGCCGCCGCGAGCTCCTCGGCCTCCTCGCCGCCGCGGCCGAACACCAGCGGATCGCCGGCCTTGAGCCGGACGACGATCGCCCCCGCCGCGGCGCGCGCGATCACCGCCGGGTGGAGGCGATACGAGGTCGGCCCGCCGCCGTGCCGGCGCCCGACCGGCAACAGCTCCGCGCCCGGCCGCGCCAGCGCCAGGATCGCCGGCGGCACCAGCGCGTCGTGCGCGACCACATCGGCGGCGGCGAGCAGGTCGCGGCCGCGCACCGTGATCAACCCCGGATCGCCCGGGCCGGCGCCGACCAGGTACACCGTGCCGCGCCGCGCGATCGGCTCACTCGGCACTGTGGCCGCCTTCCCGGCGCGGCGTGCCGCGGCGGAACCGGTGCGTGAAGTCGGCGGCGTACAGCCGCGACTCGGCGAACCCGGTCGCGGTGAGCACGCGGCCGACCAGGATCATCGACTGCGTGCGGATCCCCGCCGCGCGGACCTTGTCGCGGATGTCGGCGAGCGTGCCGCGCACGATCTGCTGGTCCGGGCAGGTCGCCTTGTGGACCACCACCACCGGGCAGTCCTCGCCGTACGACGGGATCAGCGCGCGGGTCACGTCGCCGAGCAGGGTGATGCTGAGGAACAGCGCCAGGGTCGCCTGGTGGCGGGCGAGCTCGTCGAGCCGCTCGGTCGGTGGCATCGGCGTGCGGCCCTCGGCGCGGGTCAGGATCACGGTCTGGCTCAGCTCGGGCAGCGTGAGCTCGCGGCCGAGCACCGCGGCCGCCGCGGTGAACGACGACACGCCGGGCACGATCTCGTACTCGATGCCGAGCTCCGCCATCCGCCGCATCTGCTCGGCGGTCGAGCCGAACAGCACCGGATCGCCGGTGTGGACCCGCGCGACGTCGTGATCGGCGTCGCGCGCCTCGCCGATCACCGCGAGGATCTGGTCGAGGGTGAGCCCCGACGAGTCGATCACCCGGGCGTCGGGGCGCGCGTGGCCGAGCACCTCGCGCGGCACCAGCGAGCCGGTGTACAGCACCACCGGGCACGCCGCGATCAGCTCCGCGCCGCGCAGGGTGAGCAGCTTGGGATCTCCGGGACCGGCACCGATGATGTAGACGCGCATGGGGACCTCACGTGCAGCGAAGGACGGTGTCGCGGACGATCTGCCAGACCGCGGGCGGCAGCTCGCCGAGCCAGCGCGCGGCGATCACCGCCGGCGGCGCGGTGGCTGGCTCGGGATCGCCGGGGTCATCGAGGTCATCCGACGCGCCGATCACCAGCCGCCACAGCCGCTCGCTGACCGAGCCGGTCCGCGGGATCACCAGCCGGTCGGCGAGCAGCTGGGCCACCGCCTCGCCCGCGATCGCCAGCTCGAGCTCGAGCACCGGCGCGGCGAGCACCGGCGCGCCGCACCGCGCCAGCCGGATCGCCGGGCGGACCCGCGCGTCGATCTCGACCGGAGGCTCGAACCCCGCGGCGCGCCAGTCGCACGGCTGCTTGGGGTTGCCGATCAGGTAGTAGTCGCCGCCGGCCTCGGCGAGGATCGCGCCCGCCAGGCGCCCGACCCGCGCCATCACTCGAGCTCCGCCGCGGCGCCCGCCGCAGCATCCGGCGCGCCGATCACCAGCGAGTAGCCCGGCCGCTGGCCCTCGCGCAGCGCGCCGTCGCCGGTGTACTTGTTGCCGTAGCCGCGCGGCGTGACCATGTAGCCCTCGTACACGAAGGTCTGGCTCGAGCCGATCAGCACGGTGGTCAGCATCCCGATCTCGTAGTCGAGCAGGTGATCGAGATCGGTCACCACCGCGTGCTGCAGCTTGCGGTACGCGCTCTTGACCAGCGCGACCGGCGTGTCGCCGCTGCGGTGGTTCCGGATCAGCGCCTGGGCCTCGACGATCTGCCGCGTGCGCCGGCCGCTCGCCGGGTTGTACAGCCCGATCACGAAGTCGGCCGAGGCCGCGGCGTCGAGCCGCCGCGCGATCACCGGCCACGGGGTCAACAGGTCCGACAGCGAGATCGCGCAGAAGTCGTGGACCAGCGGCGCGCCGACCAGCGAGCCGCACGAGCTCAGCGCGGTCATCCCGGGGATGATGCGGAGCTCCGGCGACTCGCCGCGCTTCCAGCCCGCCGCGCGCAGGACCTCGAACACCAGGCCCGCCATGCCGTAGACCCCGGCGTCGCCCGACGACACCAGCGCGACCTTGCCGCCGGCGCGGGCGCGCTCGACCGCGGCGCGCGCCCGGCCGATCTCCTCGGTCATCCCGGTCCGCACCACCTCCTTGCCCTCGATCAGGTGGCGGACCAGCTTGATGTACGTCGTGTAGCCGACGACGACCTCGGCGTCGCGGATCGCGGCGAGCGCCGCCGGCGTGGTGTGGTCGCCGGCGCCCGGCCCGATGCCGACCACATACAGGATCCCGCGCGGTTCGCTCATGGGGTTGCCTCCTCGACCGGCGCGGCCTCGCCGCGCCGCCGAAATGGGATCCGCGCGACCGCCAGCGTCATCGCGCGGCCGGCGTCGGGCTCGGTGTAGCGCTGCTTGGGCACGACCAGCGCATCGGCGCCCGCCGCGAGCAGCGCCGCCGGCTCGGCGACCCCGCGGGTCCCGACGTGGCGCTTGACGACCTCGGATGGCCGCTCGATCCCGGGCACCGCGTCGAGCTGCTCGGCCGAGAACCACACCAGCGGCCAGCCGAACCGCTCGGCGACCTCGCGGAACGCGACCTCGTCGTGCTTCTTGTCGATCGACGCGATCGCCTTGACCGACTTGGCCGACAGGCGATGCTCGGCGAGCAGCTGCTCGATCCCGCGCACCACCAGCTCGGTCGGCGTGCCGCGGTCGCAGCCCAGGCCGAGCACCAGGCTGCGCGGCCGGTAGACCACCGCGTTGGT
>Ga0193744_1000330_pt1 | contig 10601 bp, 1 predicted proteins | sample L1a1metaG_FD_143056 | JGI IMG/M metagenome (GOLD analysis project Ga0193744, IMG submission 143056) | Soil microbial communities from a riparian zone of the East river system, Colorado, United States - L1a1 | ecosystem: Environmental > Terrestrial > Soil > Riparian zone | place: USA: East River...
GGTCCGGCTCAAGCTGACCCGCGAGCTCGCGCGGATCGCGAGCCGGCGGCTCGGCGACCCCGAGCGCGCCCGGGGCTACCACCGCGACATCCTCGCGCTGATCCCCGACGACCGCGACGCCGAGCAGCACCTCGAGGAGCTCGCGATCCAGCTCCACGACTGGCCCGAGCTGCTGGCGTCGTACCGCCGGCGCGCGGCGCGCGAGAAGGATCCCACCGAGCGCGCCTCGCTGCTGATCGAGATCGCCTCGCTGCAGGAGGAGAAGCTGGTCGACCTCGACGGCGCGGCGGCGACCTACCACGAGGCGCTCGCCGCGATGCCGGGCCAGCTCCGCGCCCTGCGCGCGCTCGCCCGGATCGAGGAGGCGCGCGGCGACTGGGAGTCGCTGGTCGACGTGCTGAGCCAGGAGCTCGCCCAGACCCCGGACACGCGCGATACCCGCGAGGCGCTGTCGGGGCCGGGCGGGTTCCCGGGCTCGGCGCGGTTCAGCCTGCTGATGCGGCTCGGCGTGCTCGAGGAGACCAGCCTGGAGCGCCAGGGCAGGGCGCTCGGGTTCTTCCGCGAGGCGCTCGGCGCGACCAGCTGGGGCTCGGCGCGCGTCCAGGCGGTGCAGGCGATCGTGCGGCTGATCCTGCCCGGCGCGTCGCCGTTCACCGGCGGGCCGGACGGGCCGGAGCCGACCGAGGTCACCGGGCCGCCGGTCGCGCCGGGTATCGATCCGGCGGACCGGGTCGCGGCGGCGCAGCTCGTGCTGCCCCACCTCGAGGCCGCCGGCGCGGTCGCCGAGCTGGCCGCGGCGCTCGAGGTGATCCGCGCCGGCGCGTCGACCGGGCCCGCCGAGCGGCTCGCGCTCGATCGCCGGCTGATGCGGCTGTACCACGGCGAGCTCGGCGATCCGGCCGCGGCGTGGACCGCCGGGCTGCGCGTGGTGGCGGCCGAGCCCGGCGACGCCGAGGTCCGCGGCGCGCTCGGCGTGCTCGCCGGTCAGCTCGGCCGCGACGGCGAGTGGGCGCGGGTGCTGGGCGGCGCGCTCGCCGCGCTGCGCAGCCGGCCCGCGCCGGACCCGCGCGCGATCCGCGCGGTCGCGACCGAGCTCGCCCACCTCGCCGACGAGCGGCTGGGCGACGCCGCCAACGCCGAGCGCGCGTGGCTGGTCGTGCTCGAGGTCGAGCCCGACGCCGCCGATGCGTTCGAGGCGCTGGCCCGCGCGCTGCGCAGCGCCGAGCGCTGGACCGACCTGCGCGGGCTGCTCGAGCGCCGCGTCCACGTCACCGGCGGCGATCCCGGGGGCCGCGGGCCGCGCGGCGCCGATCGCGGCGTGCGGCTCGCCGCGCTGCAGGAGCTCGCGATGCTCGAGGAGGACGTGCTGGGCCGGCCCGAGCAGGCGATCGCGTGGCACCGCCAGGTGATCGAGCTCGAGCCCGGCGAGCTCGCGTCGTACCGCGCGCTCGATCGCCTGCTCGCCGGCGCCGAGCGCTGGGAGGCGCTCGAGGAGCTGCTCGCGCGCGAGGCCGACGCGGTCGAGCCCCGCGCGCGGATCCACCTGGCGTACCGGCGCGCCGAGCTGTTCGCGCACCGGCTCGGCGAGCCGATGCGCGCGGTCGACCTGCTCGAGGACGTGATCGGCCGCCAGCGCGGCCACGCCGACGCGCGCGAGCTGCTCGAGGAGCTGCTGGCGCGGCCCGGGCCCGCCGAGGTCACGATGCGGGTGGCGCGGCTGCTCGAGCCGCTCTACGAGCAGGACAAGCTGTGGCGCGACCTGGTCGGCGTGCTGCGCGCGCAGCGCCGGCTGGTCGCCGGCACCGAGGCGGTCGAGCTGCTGTCGCGGATCGCCGCGATCGAGGAGGCCGAGCTCGCGGGGCCGCGCAACGCGTTCGACGCCTGGATCGAGGTCCTCGCGCTCGATCCGACCCACGAGCGCGCCCGGGTCGAGCTCGCGCGGCTCGCCGGCCAGCTCGCGCGCTGGCCGGAGGCGACCGCGGCGCTCGAGGCCGCCGCGCAGGCCGCGCCGGCCGGCGACGTCGCGACCCGCGGCGCGCTGCTCGGCGAGCTCGCGGCGTACTACGACACCGAGCTCGGCGATCCGATCAAGGCGATCGCGGCGTACCGCCGGCTGATCGAGGCCGACCCGTCGAACCCCGCCACGGTGCGGCGCGCCGGCGCGGCGCTGGCCCGGCTGTACGAGGAGGCGCGCAGCTGGCCCGAGCTGCGCGCGGTGATGCGCAAGCAGGCCGAGTGGGCCGAGGACGCCGGCGAGCGCCGCGCGCTGCTCGGCCGGGTCGCCGCGCTCGAGGAGGATCAGCTCGGCGATCGCGGCGCCGCGATCGCGACCTGGCGCGACGTGCTGTCCGATCACCCGGCCGACGCCGGGGCGCTCGGCGCGCTCGAGCGGCTGTACCAGGCCGCCGAGGCCTGGCACGAGCTGATCGACGTGCTGCGCCGCCGGCTCGACCACGCCGACGACGCGCTGGCCCGCCAGCTGCTCGCCCGGATCGCCGAGATCCACGAGGTCATGCTCGAGGAGCCCGACGAGGCGATCGCGGCGCACCTCGAGATCCTCGACCGCGAGCCCGGCGATCGCCGCGCGCTCGACGAGCTCGCCCGGCTGTACCGCGAGGCCGCGCGCCACGCCGACCTACTCGACGTGCTCGAGCGCCAGGCCGAGCTCGACGCCACGACCGGCGCCACGGTCGACCGCCATGTCGAGATCGCGCGGCTATTGTCGGGGCCGCTCGGCCGGCCGCTCGAGGCGCTCGAGCGCTGGTCGACCGTGCTCGCCGCCGAGCTCGAGCACCCGATCGCGATCGCCGCGGTCGAGGCCGCGCTCGGCGATCCCGAGCTGCGGGTCGCCGCGGCGGCGATCCTGCGCCCGGTCTACGCCGCCAGCGCGCACTACGATCGGCTCGCCGAGCTCCAGCTGCGCGCCGCCGACTGGGCCGACGATCCGGCGTCCAAGCTGCGGGCGTACGCCGAGGTCGTCCAGCTCCGCGAGCACCGGCTCGGCGACCTGGCCGGCGCGTTCGCCGCCCAGCTGCTCGCGCTGCACCACGCGGCGACCGAGCCCGAGCTCGCGCAGGTGATCGCCGAGACCGAGCGGCTGGCCGGCGAGCTCGGCCGCGAGGCCGATCTGATCGACGCGTATCGCGCGGTCGCGCCGGGCGTGCTCGACGCCGAGATCCAGCGCCGGCTCTACCTCGACGTCGCCGACCTGTCGCGCGCGGTGCGCCACGACCTGCCGCTGGCCAGCGAGTACTACCAGAAGGTGCTCGACGGGGTGCCCGACGACCGCCGCGCGCTGGTCGCGCTCGAGGCGATCTACCGCGACACCAACGACGACGAGCGGCTGACCGAGATCCTGCTGCGCCAGGCCGACAGCGCCAACGCCGACGTCGACGAGCGGGTCGGCGCGCTGGTCGAGGCCGCGGGGCTCTACGTCACGCTGGCCCGGCCCGACGACGCGATCGCGACCTGGGAGCAGGTGCTGGCGGTCGCGCCCGAGCGCCGCGACGCGGTCGATGCGCTCGAGGCGCTGTACCGCGAGCAGGGCCGGTGGCCCGACGTGGTCGAGCTCTACGAGCGCCGGCTCGGGTTCGCCACCACGATCGACGAGGCGGTCGCGCTGCGGGTCCAGCTCGGCGAGATCCACGAGCGCCAGCTCCACGACGTCGAGACCGCGATCGACAACTACGCCGCGGCGCTCGGCGGCGACTCGGACCACCCGGTCGCGCTGGCGGCGGTCGAGCGCTACCTGCAGGACCCCGACGCCCGGATGGTCGCGGCCGAGGTGCTCGAGCCGATCTACGTCGCGCAGCAGCGCTGGACCGATCTGATCCGGGTCTACGAGGCCAAGCTCGAGAGCGCCAGCGACCCGCGCGAGCGGCTGCGGCTGACCCGGTTCGTCGCCCGGCTGTTCGAGGAGCAGCTCGAGGACTTCGAGAAGGCGAGCCGGTGGTACGCCAAGCTGTTCCGCGAGCTGCCCAGCGACCAGGGCATCCGCGACCAGCTCCAGCGCCTGGCCTCGATCGTCGACAACTGGGAGTTCGTGGCCCAGACCTACCAGGACTACCTCGACGCCGAGTCCGGCGAGTCGTCCGACCTGCGCGACGTCGCGATCGCGGCCGCCACGATCTACGATCGCCGGCTCGGCGAGGTCGATCGCGCGTTCCTCGCCTACCGCCGCGCGCTGGCGATCGCCGACGACGGGGTGCCCGACGCGCGCGAGCTGGTGCGCCGGCTCGAGGATCTGCTCGGCCGCGCCCAGCGCTGGCCGGAGCTGATCGCGATCTACGACGACGTGATCGCCGCGGGCGAGGACGAGCTCCGGCGCGAGGCGCTGATCAAGCGGGCGCGGCTGCTCGAGGACGGCCTGGGCGACGCCGGCCGCGCGATCGATGGCTGGCGCGAGGTCGTGCTGGCGACCGAGGACGGCGGCACGCAGGCCACCGAGCACGCCTACCGCGACGCGGTCACCGAGCTCGAGCGGCTGTACCGCGCGCGCGGCGACTGGCACGACCTGGTCGCGCTGTTCGAGTCGCGGCTCGCGCGCTCGACCCAGCCCGCCGAGATCGCCGAGCTCCGGCTCAAGCTCGCCGAGACCTTCGAGCTCCAGCTCGGCGACGTGCCGGCCGCGCTCGACCAGTACGAGCAGGTGATCGCCGAGGGCCACCGCTGGGAGGCCGCGGTGGCGGCGCTCGAGCGGCTGGTCGTCCACGAGGACCACCGCGAGCGGATCGCCGAGCTGCTCGAGCCGGTCTACCGCGGCCAGGACTGGTGGCAGAAGCTGGTGGTCATCCTCGACGCCAAGCTCGACTACGTCCGCGATCCGGCCGACCAGGTCCGCACGCTGCACGAGATCGCGCGGATCCACGAGGAGCGCGGCGGCGCGCTCGACCTCGCGCTCCAGGCGCTGGCGCGGGGCTGGCGGATCGACGTCGCCGACGACGACAGCCTCGGCAAGCTGCTGGTGCTCGCGGGCAAGCTCGGCGCGTGGGACGAGGTGGTGGCGACGCTCGAGGACGGCGCGGCGGCCGCGGGCGGCGGCGATCTCGCCGCGTCGCTGTGGGCGCGGGCGGCCGAGATCCACGAGCAGCGCCGCGGCGACCTGGCGCGCGCGGTCGCCGCGTGGCGCAAGGTCGAGCAGGCGCAGCCCGACGACATGGCCGCGCTCGCCGCGCTCGATCGCCTGCTCGCGCTCGAGCGCCGGGTCGCCGAGCTGGTCGTGATCGTCGCGCGCCGGGCCGAGCTCACCGACGATTCCGGGGTCCGGCTCGTGCTGCTCCACCGGGTCGCCGCGCTGTACGAGGAGGTGCTCGACGACCGGCCGGCCGCGATCAGCGCGTACAAGAACGTGCTCGGGGTCGACGACACCGATCTCGCGGCGCTCGACGCGCTCGAGCGGCTGTACCGGCTCAGCGAGGCGCCCGACGCGGCGCGCGAGCTGGCCGCCACCCTCGAGCGCAAGATCGAGCTGACCCGCGAGCTGCTCGAGCGCCAGGTGCTGCGGCGCGCGGCGGCGCAGGTCTACGAGCGCGAGCTCGGCGACGTCTACCAGGCGATCGGCCAGCTCACCGCGGTGCTCGACGACGATCCCGGCGACGCCGGCGCGCTCGCCGAGCTCGACCGGGTCTACGCCGGGCAGAAGCTGTGGCCCGAGCTGCTCGACGTGATCGATCGCCGGTCGCTGCTCGCGATCTCCGCCGCGGACCGCGCCGATCTCGCGCACCGCGCGGCGCGGCTGGTCGAGGTCGAGCTCGGCGACCGCGACGAGGCGATCCCGCGGCTCGGCGCGGTGCTCGAGCTCGTGCCGTCGCACGCCGGCGCGCGCGAGGCGCTCGAGGGCCTGCTCGCGCGCGACGAGCACGTCGAGCCAGTCGCGCCGATGCTCGAGCGGGTGTACCGCGCGGATCGCGACGCCGCCGGGCTGACCCGGGTCTACGAGCGCCGGATCGCGATGATCCCGGGCGACCACCGCGCCGACTGGACCGCGCTCGCCGACGTCCACGAGACCCTGGCCGGCGATCCGGCCGGCGCGTTCGACGTGTGGTCGCGCGCGATCCAGGCCGATCCCGACGAGGTCGACCTGCTCAAGCCGCTGCTCCGGCTGGCCGAGCGCTGCGATCTGTGGCGCGCGCTCGCCGGGCGGCTCGATCAGCTGCTCGGCGAGGCGCTGCCGCCCGAGGTCGACGAGCTGTACGCGATGCAGCTCGGCCAGATCGCCGAGGACCGCCTCCACGATCTGCCGCGCGCGGCCGCCGCCTACGAGCGCGCCGCCGGCGGCCACGAGCCGCGCCGCGCGCTGGCCGCGCTCGAGCGCGTGCTCGCCCGGTCGAGCCGGTGGCCGGAGCTCGCCGCCGTGCTGCGCCGCCAGGCCGACGCCTCCGACGACGATGCCCAGACCGCCGAGTACCTGTGGCGCGAGGGCGACCTCCAGGAGACCACGCTCGGCGATCCGGGCGCCGCGGTCGCCGCCTACCGCGAGGTGCTGCAGCTCGCGCCGGTGCACCCCGGGGCGCGCTCGGCGCTCGAGCGCATGCTCGGGACCGCCGCCGAGCACAAGGCGGCGATCGTCGAGATCCTCGAGCCGCTGTTCGAGCACGACGGCGACGCCGAGCGGCTGGCCGGCGTGCTCGAGGCCCGGCTCGACGTCACCGACGATCCGATCGATCGCTCGTCGGTGCTCACCCGGCTGGTCGAGCTCGCCGAGCACCAGCTCGGCGACAAGCGCCGCGCGCTCGACGCCGCGCTGCGCTGGCTCGGCAACGAGCCCGGCTCGAGCCAGGCGCTGGCCGAGACCGATCGGCTGGCCGAGGCGCTCGGCCGCTGGCCCGAGGTCGCCGAGCGGCTGGCCCAGATCGTCGGCGCGCCCGACGCCGCCATGCGCGATCCCGACACCCAGGTCGCGCTGCTCGGCTTCCTGGGCCGGATCCAGCACCGCCACCTCCACCAGCTCGATCGCGCCGCCGCGTCGTACCGCGCCGCGCTCGCGCTCGAGCCCGACGCGGTCGCCGCGCTCGACGAGCTGATCGCGATCCTGCGCCAGAAGGGCGACCCGGTCGGCCTGGCCGAGGCGCTGCGCGACCGCGCCCGGATCGTCGCCGAGCTGCCCGAGAAGCGCGCCGCCTACGCCGAGGTCGCCGCGATCCACGAGCGCGCCGGCGACCGCGACGCCGCGATCGCCGCGTGGCACGAGCTGATCGCCTCCGACGACACCGATCGCGGCGCGCTCGACGAGCTCGCCCGGCTGTACCGCGCGACCGCCAACCGCGGCGAGCTGATCGAGACCCTCGGCCACGCCGCGCGGCTCGCCGCGTCGCCCGATGACGAGAAGGCGCTGCGGGTCGAGATCGCCGGGCTCGAGTCCGATGGCCCGCGCGCGATCTCCGCCTGGCAGCAGGTGCTCGACCTCGATCCCGACGACCTGACCGCGCTGTCCGCGCTGCAGGACGCGTACGCCCGCGCCGCCGACTGGATGAGCGTCGCCGACGTCCAGACCCGACGCCTCGCGCTCGCGACCTCCAAGTGGGACCAGGTCGCGATCCACGCCGAGATGGCCCGGCTCGCCGAGGACAAGCGCGACTCGATCGACGACGCGGTCGCCGCCTGGTACGCCGCGCTCGACGTCGACAGCTCGTACCACGCCGGCTACGCCGAGCTCGAGCGCCTGCTCGCCAAGGGCGAGCGCTGGCACGACCTCGTCGAGCTGCTCGACCGGCTCGCCGAGCTCCACGCCGCGCTCGGCGACCAGCGCGCCGAGATCGCCGCGCTGGCCCGCGCCGCCGACGTCTGGGAGGCCAGGCTCGACAACCCCGACGCCGCCGGCGAGATCCTCGAGAAGATCCTCGCCCGCGAGCCCGGCTCGGTCGCCGCGCTGACCCGGCTGTCCAAGATCTACGAGCGCGCCGGCGACTGGGACCGCTGCAAGGCCACCCTCGAGCAGGCGCTCTCGCTGTCGCCGACCGGCCGCGACGCCGCCGACCTGTTCTTCCGGCTCGGCGAGCTCGCCCGCGTCCGCGACGCCGACGCCGACACCGCGATCCAGGACTTCCAGCAGGCGCTCAAGCACGACCCCAGCCACGCCGCCGCGATCGACGCGCTCGAGAAGCTCGCCCGCGAGCGCCGCGACGCCCCGCTGCTCGCCGACATGCTGCAGCGCCGGGTCGCGACGATCGAGGTCCCCGCCGAGCGCGTCGCGCTGCTCGTCGAGCTCGCCGATCTCGAGCGCAGGGCCCAGCGGCCCGCCGCCGCGCTCGCCGCGCTCGCCCGCGCCGCCGACGACGCGCCCGGCGACCCGCGCGTGCTCGCGCCGCTCGCCGATCTCTACTTCGCGACCAACCGGTTCGACGAGGCCGCGCCGATCTACGACCGGCTCGCCGAGGACGCCAAGGCCGGCCGCCGGATGAAGGACGTCGCGCGGTTCCGCCAGCGCCAGGGCGGCATCCTCGAGGCCCGCGGCGACCGCGCCGGCGCGCTCGCCGCCTACGAGGAAGCCCTCCGGGTCAACCCCACCGACGTCACCACCATGACCGGCCTGGGCCGGCTCTACTTCGCCGCCGCCGACTGGGAGAAGGCCCGCAGGATCTACCAGTCGCTCGTGCTGCAGAACGTCGACGCCGAGGCCGGCGTCACCAAGGCCGAGGTCTACTGGGCGCTCGGCAAGATCCACCTCCAGCTCGGCCAGCCGCCCAAGGCCAAGAGCATGTTCCAGCGCGGCCTCGAGATCGAGCCCCACAACCCCAAGCTGCGCGAAGCCCTGTCGTCGCTGCAGTGACCGCCGCGCGCCGCTCGGTCACCCCACGCGCTCGGCGATCCGCTCCGCGATCCCCGCCCGGCGAAACGGCCAGTGGCCCTCGCGGTGCAGCCGGCGCAGCAGGTACAGCACGATCAGCACGTTGACCCCGATCATCGCCACCTTGGCCCAGCTGCGATGCTCGACCAGCTCGTAGATCTCGAGCGGGATGAACGAGATCGTGACGATCACCGTCATCACCTCCGCCCACGCCTTGCGCAGCCACAGCCCGACACCCTCGATCACGAACACCGCCGCATACACCAGGCTGCCGACGCCGATCTCGACCAGCTGGTGCACGCTCAGCGAGCTGACCCGCGCCAGCGCCTTCGCCACCAGCCGGCCGTGCGCATCCGCCGCCACCGCATGGACCCACGTCCCCAGCCACGAGTGATCGTGGCGCATCGACAGCGCACCCAGCCCGATCGCCACCAGCAGCCCCGCCTTCGCCAGCTTGCCCAGGCCGATCAGCCGGATCAGAGGATCGCGCGGGTGTCGGACCATTCTCCACAAGTGTTGCATGCCCCGCGCCAGCCGCCACGGCCCCGACGTGCGCGCCGTCGCGCGCCGCGCGTCGTCGGGATCGAGCGAGCGGCGCTCTCGCGGCCGTGCGCTGCCTGGTGCTCCGCCTCGACCGGCGCGCGGACATGCGCCCGCTGCAGGCGGATGTTGAGCGATCCGGGACGGCTCGCCGCGCGTCACGAGCAGCGATGTGGTCCGCACCCCGCGGCCGTGCGCTGCCTCGTGCTCCGCCTCGACCAGCGCGTGGACATGCGGCCGCTGCAGGCGGAGGTGAACGATCCGGGACCGCGCGCGCGGCGGGCGCGGTGAGGTCCGCCGCGCGCGGCGCCGTGCTCGACGACCACGGACATTTGACAACCCGCGGCTGGCTCGCGAAGGTGCCGCTCGTGCCCGTGCGCCGCATCGCCTGGCTGGTCCTGCTGGTCGCGCGGCTGTCCGCCGCCGAGCCGCGGGTCGTGCTGGTCGAGACCCGGGATGCGCCGGTGCTCGCGACCCTGGCGTCGCAGGTCGAGCTGCAGGCGGGCCGGCGGGTCACGGTGCGCGCGGTCGCCGCACGGCAGCGCGATCCGATGACGTACGCCGACGAGGCCTCGCGGCTGGTCGCGGCGGGCGACGCGACGGTCGTGGTGTGGATCGCGTCGGTCGATCGCGGCTACCTGGTGTTCGCGGCCGGCGGCTGGCCGGGCCGCGCGCTGATCGAGCTGGTCCGCGTCGATGCCGACATCGGCACGGCCGAGATCGAGCGCACCGTCGCGCTCAAGATCGCCGCGCTGCTCGACGCGGTGCTGGCGCCGCGCGCCGGCGCGGCCGCGGTGCTCGGGATCGCGCGCGCCGAACCGGGGCAGCGCTGGGCGATCGAGGTCGCCGGTGCGGTGGCGCGCGAGCCGCACGAGCGCGGCTACGATGGCCGCGCGGCGCTGGGGATCCGCCGGGGCTGGACGTCCGGTCTCTGGACGATCGCGCCCGGGCTGGCGGCGTACTGGCAGCCGACCGGAACGATCGAGCGCGATCGCGGGCGGGCGTCGATCACCGAGCTCGGCGCCATCGCGGCGCTCGACGTCGCGCGGGACGCCGGTCGGATCCAGCTGTTCGCGCGCCCGCGGTTCGTGGTGGCGGCGCTGGCCGCGGCCGGCGCGAGCAGCGACGGCCGGCGCGGCGAGGTGACCTTGGTCATGCCGTACGTCGGGCTCGAGGCCGGCGCGCGGCGCGCGGTCTCGGACGCTGTGTCGCTCGGTGTGGCGATCGGCTGCGACGTCGCGCTGATCCACCGCGAGCTCGTGATCGACGACGCAAC
>Ga0193744_1000331_pt1 | contig 10566 bp, 9 predicted proteins | sample L1a1metaG_FD_143056 | JGI IMG/M metagenome (GOLD analysis project Ga0193744, IMG submission 143056) | Soil microbial communities from a riparian zone of the East river system, Colorado, United States - L1a1 | ecosystem: Environmental > Terrestrial > Soil > Riparian zone | place: USA: East River...
GGTCATTCAGATTTTTCAGGTAAGATAACTTATCTGGATGATATTAAAGTTCCAAATAAAATAGAACATGAGTATGTATTAGGAGGCCTAAGTACAAAATATAAATTGAGTAGTGAAAATATTATTCATGCCGGATTTTCACAAGCCTACCGACCCATAGTATTAAAGGACATTATTCCAGAAACAGTGCAGGAAGCTTCATCTAATAATCTGAAAGATGTAACCGGATATAATGCAGAAATAGGCATCAATGGAAGATTAAGCCCATCCATAAAATATGACCTGACTTTTTTCAGGCTTACCCAGGATAATAGAATGGGAAGTATTACCATACCAGGTGTTGCCGGAAATGATAGCTTGTACTATAAAACTAATATTGGCAACAGTGTTACCAATGGTATTGAATTTTATATGCAATGGAAAATATTCCAAAACTCAAACACCACAGTTTCAATATTCACCTCTACATCTTATATGGATGCAAGATATACAGATGGAGAATTCAGAGATGTCAATGATAAAAATATAAATAAAAGCTTAAAAGATAAAAAAGTAGAAACAGTACCTGATATTATTAGCAGAAATGGTCTTGAGCTAGCTTATAAAAAATTCAGTATGAATATTCTATACAGTTATACTGCTGAATGTTATGCAGATGCTTTTAACACTGTAAATCCAAATAAATCCGGAACAATTGGTCTGATTCCTTCTTATGGATTATTGGATGCCGGTATCTCCTACTTTATTTCTGATATGATAAAATTGAAACTAAACGTAAGTAATATACTGGATAAACAATATTACACTAAACGACCGGTATTTTATCCAGGTCCTGGTATCTGGTCTTCAGATGGACGAAGCGCTCAGGTTACGTTTCAGGTTAAAATATAAGTTTTCATTAGTATAAATTTTAAAGTAAGTTAATCCTGTTCGAAAAGCCGCCACATAATTGTTGGTGGCTTTTTTATATCATCCCTGAATAGGGTCTGCTTAAAAACTTCAAGCCTCTTGATTAATAAGCATTTATTTCAATAATTCATTGTCTTTAATGCACGGTATTTAATTCATTATTCTTAAAATCCTTGCATTCATAGTAGCTAAAAAAAAAGAATTGATTTACTTTCCTAATTAAAATATTTTAATACTTTTTTAATTTATTTGAATTTCATAGCTTATTTATAAGGTGAAAATTATAATGCTTTAATAATCAAATCCATTTTCATTTTTTAATTGAATGTGGCATCATTGATGCCTAATATTGTATGATTATAATCCTAACAGACTTAAAACATGCACCATTTAAAACAAATTATTACAAACAAGAATAATAAATTAATTATTCTCAGGTTTAGTTTAGGGGTCATATTCTTCTTTTTTGGCATATTAAAATTCATACCTCATGCAAGTCCTGCTGAAGATCTTGCACAAGAGACGATACACAATCTTACAAAAGGTCTAATATCAAAACATACTGGCTTGTTAATACTTGCCTCCGTAGAAACCAGCCTTGGAATTTTGTTTATTTTGGGCCGGTTTTTAAAAATTGCAATAAGCATTGCCCTATTACATATGCTTTTCACTTTTTTGCCTTTATTCCTATTTTCAAACACAGCTTATGCAAATCAACCCTTTATGTTTACTATACCAGTACATTATGAAAAATATAGTTTTTATAAGTGCTCTTTGGCTTTTATGGCCGATAGAGGAGAACTCAATTGAGGGTACAAAACTTGGCAGGTCTAAAACTCAAAAAAAGCTACACCAGCAAATTGAGATATAGAGCTTATTAATTAAACCTATCTCCCTAAATTTTAATTATATTATTAAGCCACTATTAAATTATTTTACTTATTAAATCTAATTAACCAATCAGGTTTATGATTATATAATATCTCTTACAAGCCTTCTTACTACCTTATCTATCTCCCTATTATAATTGACTTTGTCGCCTTGCTTTAGATGCGCTTTTACTTTAATTAATTTAATTAGTCTTTGCTCCAGGAGATTTAGGAGATTTTTAACCAGGTCCATGTTTGTAATATATGTTCCTTTTAGAGTTAAAAATTCCTTTTGCTTAAGTTTAATACCTCTTGCCGGTAAATTTACCACATATTGACTATCAGAATAAATATTAATGTGAGTATAAGCTATATTATTTGAATGCAGATAATTAATGGCCTCAATTACTGCTGTAAGTTCCATTCTGTTATGTGTAGAATTAGTTTCAATTTTGCTAATTTGTTTAATATCATCCTCTATCAGGATAATAGCTGCCCAGGCCCCCCTATTTTTATGCATGTCATAACTTCCATCTGTATAGATTTCTATTTCAAATGACATAGTAATTTTATTTAGAAAGGAAACAGGACAAAACTTTATTTCAAATTAACCGCTTATTGTCCTTCTTTATAAGAAAATATAGATTTATAAGACTAATGGAAACATTTGTAATAATGACCGGATAGGAATAGTTCAAGAGGATACCATATAATACAAATAATAAGCAACCTACAGTATTGGTAATTCTCAATTTAATTATTCCCTTCATAAGAAAAGAGAGAACTATAAAAAACGCACCCAAATAACCAACTATCTCTGTAAAAGTAATATTAGACATATCCATTCCATTTATGAAATCTATTAAGACCGATGCCCCAAATATCTTTAACAGTACCATACTAAAAAAATATTCAAGAACAAAGTAAACTCTATTCTTGAATATTTAAAGTCAAAAAACACGTATTAAGCTACTAAAATACTTTATTTAGTTTGCATCTTATGTACTATCGGGGTATCATTTACCCACTTACCATTTTTTGATTCGCCCAGGATAGTAACATCTTTTGTTTTTTCAAAATCTTTTACCGCCTGCATCATCTCTTCCGGATTATCTCTTCTTATTTTAATACCTGTTTTAGAACCTTTATTATGTACTTCAATATAAAAGCCATCTTTAAAGTTCTTAGGTTTTGTTGGTGGTCTACCCATGATTTTTATTATTTCTTAATTTAATTGTTTATAAAAACTACTAGTTTTCTTGCTTAAACAGCATATATTCAAATTTGTTGTCCAATCATTCAAATAATGCTATATATATTTAATTTAATGAAGGAATAGCCTTTAAAGTATCTAAAAGAAAGCCCCAAAACTTATTAACTGAACTTATCTGTACCTTTTCGTCGGGTGAGTGTGCACCATGTATGTTAGGTCCGAATGAAATCATTTCCATATCATGGTAATGTGCACCTATTATACCACATTCTAATCCAGCATGACAAGCATTTACTAATGGTTTTTCTTTAAATTTCTTTTTATACAAATCCGCCATTATTTTGACAATATTGGCAGCAGGATTAGGTGTCCATCCCGGGTATCCTCCGGTGAAACTTACTTTGGCTCCTGAAAGTTCTAAAGCAGATTTCAGGGAATAAGCAAGGTCCATTTTTTCAGAATCTACCGAACTCCTGGTAAGACATTGAATTGAATAGTTGCCATTTGCAATTAATACTCTTGCAATATTATTGGAAGTTTGAACCAGCCCGGGAATGTCGGGGCTCATTCTGTAAATACCATTTTGGCAGGCATAAATAGAACGCAAGATCTTGTTCTGAAAATCCAGTGACAGTACTTTTGAAGTAGTTTCAATCACTTCGTAGCTTAATCTTAAATTGGGGTCAGTTGTTTGATATTCGGATTTAATAATTAAATCCTGCTTTTCAATAAAACTGGTCAAAGCTGCGGTTTGATCTTCCTGTATAATGACTTCTGCAATTGCCTCACGAGGAATAGCATTTCGTAAACTTCCACCATCAACGTTGCAAACTCTTAATCCGAATTGTTCGCTTGCAGATATTAATATTCTATTCATCAATTTATTAGCATTGGCTCTGCCTTTATGAATATCCATACCTGAGTGCCCGCCTGTAAGTCCTTTCAAATGTATTTTAAAAGCTTTACTACCTTTTGGAAACCCTTCATAATTGTAAGATCCTGTTGCTGTGACATCTACCCCTCCTGCACAACCAATAGTTAATTCGTTATCTTCTTCTGTATCGAGATTCAACATTATTTTGCCATGTAACATGCCCGGATTTAATCCCAATGCCCCCGTCATTCCTGTTTCTTCATCAATTGTAAATAAAGCTTCTAATGCAGGATGCTTAATCGTATTTGATGCCAAAATGCTCATGATAGATGCAACACCAATACCATTATCTGCACCCAATGTAGTTCCTTTAGCTTTTACCCAATCGTCATCAACTAACATTTCAATACCTTGCTTATCAAAGTCGAATTTTGTTTCTGTGTTTTTTTGATGTACCATATCAAGATGACTTTGCAGTACAATTGGTATTTTATTTTCCATACCCTTTGTAGCAGGCTTTTTTATAATAACATTTCCAATTTCATCTTTAATGGTTTCCAAACCAAGGCCCAATCCAAAATTATAAATAAACTCGATAACTCTTTCTTCCTTCTTTGAAGGTCTTGGTACAGCATTTAAATCGGCAAAATAGTTCCAAAGTTTAACAGGTTCCAATGCTCTCACTTCTTCATTCATATGTTTTCCTTTAATATTTATGGCTTATCAGATTTAGGCTAATATAAGTATTTAAATTGAACTGAGAAGTAAATTGAAGATTAATTAAAAATAAACAGTACCGATCTATATCTGCATAAATAATTATAAAAATAACTGATTAAGTAAGGTTCATTTTGAGCAAGTAGCCACTTAAGCGGTACTTTTCACTATTGCGATGGCCATTCCATCATATTCTTTTACGCCTATCATTTGTAAAATTGTAGAATCAAGAGATTTATTTTCTGAAAGCATTTTATTAAACCGCTTAACACCAATCACTTTTTCATCTATAGCATTATCATCCAGTACTTTACCTTCCCTGATGACATTATCAGCAATAATTATAGTCCCTGCTCTTGATAACTGGATTGCCAGCTCCAAATATGCCGGATATTGAGCTTTATCGGCATCAATAAATATCAAATCAAATGCTTCATATTTGTATTTTACCATGTCGGATAAAAGATCCACTGCGCTTCCTACCTGAATTTCTACTTTTGAATTCAAGCCGGCAAGTTTAATATTTTGTTGGGCAAGTACGGCATAATCCTCATCCAGTTCGAGGCTAATCAGCTTACCTTCATTTGGTAAGGCCCTGGCCAACCAAATTGTACTATATGCTCCTAGGGTACCAATTTCTAAAATCCTTTGTGCTTTACATATTTGAACCATGATATTCAAAAACTTGCCTTGATTTGAGGAAATACTTATATCTGGCAAGCCAGCTTCTTTATTTGAATTAATTACTTGTAATAGTATTTCATCCTCCCCTACAAATAAGGAACTTATATAATTATCTACTGACTTAAATAATTCTTGATTCATATATAAATCTATATTGAACTAGTTAAGAAATGCCCATTCACTTATAATATTAGCAACCCGTTTTCTTGTAAGACTTTCCATTCATTCCTGTTGATAAAATCTGCCAACGTGTCTTTAAAATACCTGGAATAATTATTCTGTAATTCAACATAACTAATTGGCTCAGCATTAGTGGAAAATAATAAAGGAAATACCTGTTTTAGCCATATTCCTGTCTTGATTGAAGTTTCTAAAATCCATGTTTTGTCCTTATCGTAAAAGACAAATTCAATTATTTTAGTTTGATCATTAATATAAACTTCCGGCTCATTTCCTAGCCAGACTACAACTGCATTCTTTCTGATATTTATTATTTCATTATCCAAAATACTAGTTTCTATATAGTCGATTGGAATACTGGTTTCAGGTATTTCAAAATCAAACCAGTCTGAAAATGGATAATCTAAACAGATACCATGCATAAAATTAAAGAGTGATTTCTTTAACCCTGCTGCAAATGAATCATGATCAATTTGTGTTGCATCTTCAAAATAAAGATCATTGTCTGCAAATCCTCCAAAATCGGGACCTGTTTTTTCTATCCCATATAAGACTGGATCTAAACCTACCGGGCTATGTGCTGTCATTGCAAATTTATGCCAGAATCCTGAATGCACTATACCACTCTGAAAAAGTTGTCGTACCATTTCCAGAGAATCAATCGTTTCCTGGATAGTTTGAGTGGGGAATCCATACATTAAATAAGCATGTACTAATATACCTGCATCAGTAAATCCGGAGGCAACACTGGCAACCTGTGAAACAGTCACTCCCTTTTTCATTAAAGTAAGTAAGCGATCAGAAGCTACTTCTAAACCCCCGGAAATAGCTATACATCCCGAGGCTTTTAACAAGCGGCAAAGATTTGGTGTGAAATTCTTCTCAAATCGGATATTTGTCCACCATACAACAGTAATTTTTCGTCTTATAATTTCAAGGGCAAGCTCTTGCAATAAAGCTGGTGGTGCTGCTTCATCTACAAAATGAAATCCGTTTTGTTTTGTTTGTTCTATGATCTTTTCTATTCTATCGCAAAGTAACGAAGCAGTTAATGGTTCATATCTTTTTATATAATCCAATGTTACATCACAGAAAGAACATTTACCCCAATAACATCCGTGAGCCAGAGTAAGTTTGTTCCATCTACCATCACTCCATAAGCGATGCATAGGATTAATAATTTCAATAACAGAAAGGTAATCATGAATTAAAAGATCACTATAATCAGGTGTGCCTGTTTCTCTTTGTGGAATATCCAGATCCCTGGATCCATTGTAATATGAAACAACCCCATTAGTTAAGGTAAAAGTTCTTTTTAGTTGTGTTATAGGTAGTTTTCCCTCCAGATGTTCCAACAAAAGCAATAACGGTAATTCACCATCATCCAGGCATACAAAATCTACATAATCAAAGACTTTTTCATCTGAAACTGACCTCAATTCGGTATTTGGATATCCTCCACCCATAACAATTTTAATATCCGGATAATGCTTCTTTATATATTTTCCACATTGTAATCCGGCAAATAGATTTCCAGGAAAGGGAATTGAAAGACAAACAATTGAAGGTTGATATTTATCTATATTACATTTGAGTAAGTCATATAATATTTCAGTTAACTGACTTGAATGATTTTTAAGTGCTTTATCAATTTTATTAAATCTGGTAGCGGCACTGCTCAATTTTTCGGCATATCTGCTAAAACCAAAATAAGGATCAACTGCTTCATGAATAAGGTCAGCCAGATCTTCAAGGTATAATGTAGACAAATGACGTGCTTTATCCTGGATACCCATAGTTCCAAATGCCCATTCTAAATCATCCAGTTCATGAAATCTGGATGATTCGGGTAAATAGCTTCGGCCGACAATTGAATGAGCTAATGTAGAGTTCTTATTTTGAAGGAAAAGTATTACTTCATCAATGGTATTAATATATTCATGTGCCAGTTTAAAAATCCTATAGGAATTATCTGATAATTCAATATCAGAACTTTCGAGATTTTCAAACATTGTCATTAACCCAGTTTTGGAAAATAAAGCTAGAATTACTTCAAGTCCTAAATCCACTTGAGTTGATTCAATATCCTTTGTATTTAAAAAGCCTTTTAAGTAAGCAGTGGCCGGTGTTTAATTGGGTAAATGGAGGTGTTATTAAAAGAAGTTTCAAGACAATTAATCTTAAAATGTTGAACCGCTAAGGTAGGGCTTTTTATACCAAAATCATTTAGCCCATTTTAGTTTTTCTATTTATCAGTAAGAAACCCTCCTATTTTAAAGATTTTAATAAAATAATTTACTTAAGTATTGTTTCGTACGAAATTATTCGTACCTTTATTTTATGAAAGATGAAAAGCTAGAAAATAAGAATACAGAGCCTACAAAATCGGAAATAGAAATTCTCCAGATTTTATGGCAATATGGTCCATCAACCGTAAGGTTTGTAAATGATGCTTTAAATGAATTAAAACGCTCAGTTCAATATACTTCCACATTAAAGTTAATGCAAATTATGACAGAAAAGGGAATTCTCATTCGTGATGAATCTAGCATGAAACATATTTATCATGTAGTGGAAGAGGAACAAAAAACAAAGAATCAGCTTTTAGACCGTTTTGTTGATTCAATGTATAAAGGCTCTGTCGGAAATCTGGTTTTACAATTATTAGGCAATAAGAAGGCTTCAAAAGAAGAAATACAGGCTATTAAACAGATGCTAAAAGAATTAGACAAAGAAGATAATTAAGCTATAAAAACTAATACTTATGATTTTTATTTCTTCTTCCGATTTACTGTTGAATAAACTTATACAGGTAATAAGTTGGACATTGGTACATTCATTATGGCAGGGATTATTAGTTGCTGCTATTGCAGGTATCATTATTATGCTTACCAGGAAAAGCAGTGCTGCTAAAAGATATACTTTTTTAATAGCTGTTTTTCTTTTATTTATACTTTCTACCCTTATTACTTTCTTCTTTCAATTAAAGGAATATAGTTCAAAATTGGAGCCTGACATAATAATTAACACGCAATCAATTTCAAGTTCTTCACCATCCATTTCAATTGATAATTCAAGTTCTTTTTATGGCAACATAATTGAGCTTTTAAACCAGAATGCCAGCCTCATAGTTTTGCTATGGTTACTAATTATAGCAGTTCGTAGTTTAAAACTATTTGGAAGTTTTTTTGCGATATATAATTTAAGAAGAAATCAGCTTAATTCGCCCGGATCATATTGGCAATCTCGTATTCAAGAATTATCAGTACAACTTGGTATCAAACAGTCTGTCCATTTTTTCTATTCAGGCTTAGTAAATGTCCCAATGCTAATTGGATACTTTAGGCCCATTATACTTTTTCCTTTATGTGTAATTAATAATTTAAATAACGAGGAAGTAGAAGCAATATTGATACATGAACTCGCACACATTCGAAGAAATGACTATCTTATTAATTTACTTCAACAATTTACAGAAATCATTTTTTTCTTCAACCCTCCCCTATTATGGGTCTCCTCTTTAATAAGTTCTGAACGGGAAAATTGTTGTGATGATATAGTAATTAAATATTCGAACAAGAGAAATTATATCAACGCATTAGTGGCCTTTGAGGAATACAATATTTCTTCTCCAATATCGTCATTAGCGCTCGCAAGTAAAAAAGAATATTTACTTCAGAGAGTAAAGCGAATTATTTATAACAATAATAAATCATTAAACGTCATGGAAAAATTATTTTTAGCTACAGGACTTATTTTAATCACACTGCTTTGTTTTACTATAAAACCTAATGCACAAGAGAATGCAGTGCAGAATGACCCTAAAATACTTTATCAAAAACCAATAGACAAGGATGATAATAAATCGATACCTCAATTACCAGACACAATTCCTGTTATAACCCCTAAAGAAGATGATCCCAATAAATTTACAGGAAGCATTTCTACCCCTGTAGATGGCAAACAGTACAAAATGGAAATTGAGAATAATGTACTAACAGGTCTATCCATAAATAGAATTAATGTTGAAAATGATAAAATTAAGGAATATCAAGTTATCGCAGATAAAAAGTTAGCTGAAACAAGAGAGTCTGTTTCTCAACATAGAATGGAAGAAGAAAAAGCATATCAACTGGCCAGAGAAATGGATAAAATACCTGCAATTCCAAACATACAGGAACAGCAAAATGATGAATTGATGCACAAGCTTATTATGGAAAAGCAGTTGTCAGAAATGAACCGGGAATTGGCAGAGTCAAATAAGTATAATGAAAAAAGAATTCAAGAAATGTTGAATAGTGTAAAAGCATTAGAGTATGAAAAAGAAATGCTAAACTATCAAAAACTAAATGAAGGAACCATGCGCCAAAAAGAGCTGGAGAAAATTAATTCTATTCGTTCATTAGACGAACTAAGTTCATTAAGTCAAAAACTTAAGCAACAAGCAGAAGAAATGAATTCACTTGCAGACCTTTCAAATATCGATTTTAACCAATTTGGAAATAAGAATTTTAGCAATACAATAAAGGAACTGTCCCAACTTGAAATTGAAATGTCCAAACTACAAGCTGAGAAATCCAGGATCATAGCTGAAATGAATATAGTAAATTCTGATAAATTTAGAAAACTCACTAATAAAGCTCGGGAACAAGCAGATAGAAGCAGAAGGCAAGTTGAAAAAGTCAGAGAACAGGCAGAGATTTCCAGAGAACAAGCTAAAATTTATAAAAAATATGCTGAAACTGAAAGAAGAATAGCTGAAAAGGCAAGGTACCATGCTAATATGGATTTAAAAAATGCAGAGATTGAAAGGAAACATGCTGAGTCAGTTAGAAAAGAAGCAATCAATTTAAGCGAGCAAATTATAGCTGATCTTTTTAAAGAAAATATAATCAATGAGATAAATGGTATTACTATTAGTTTGAACAACAAAGAGCTAAAAGTGAACGGTATTAAGCAGCCAAAGTCTATATTTAAAAAGTTTAAAGAGAAATATGTAAAGACAAAAGACTGGAACTTTAATTAGGGTCTGCTGAAAAAGTCAACCTGTTATTACATTTATGGTTTTTAAGTTAAAAGAGATATTTAAATCATTGTGCTTTAAATATCTCTTTAATGTA
>Ga0193744_1000332_pt1 | contig 10543 bp, 7 predicted proteins | sample L1a1metaG_FD_143056 | JGI IMG/M metagenome (GOLD analysis project Ga0193744, IMG submission 143056) | Soil microbial communities from a riparian zone of the East river system, Colorado, United States - L1a1 | ecosystem: Environmental > Terrestrial > Soil > Riparian zone | place: USA: East River...
CCTGGACTGGAACTCGAAGTTGATCATCGCGTCGAACCCGGCGTCGTGCAGCGGCCCGCGCGCCGGCCCGTGGCCCCAGAGCTCGCCGACCATCCAGAACGCAGCGTCGTCGATCTTGTCGCGCGGGTGGTCGGCCTTCCAGGCGGCGAGCGCGGCGGTCGCGGCGCGCTTGAGCTCGGCCCACGCCTCGGGCTCGACGTGCTTGACCGTGTCGCACCGGAAGCCGTCGATCCCGTAGTCGCGCACCCACGCGGTGAGCCAGGCGATCAGGTAGCCGCGCACCGTGGTGCCCGGCAGATCGACCGCGCGGGTGCCGGGCTTGTTGCGCAGGAACACCGGGAGCGTCACCGGCTCCTTGCTGTCGGTGCGGAAGTCCGGGAGGTACGCGAGCTGCTTGGTCAGCTCGTCCTGGCCGCCCTCGAGGTAGCCCGGCAGGCCGGCGCGCACCCACGCCCGGCCCCACCACTGGCCGAACTTGAAGTTGTTGTAGTCGATGTACATGTGGTAGTCGGCCAGCGTCGCCTTCTCGGCGTCGGGCCAGATCACCGGGACGTGGAGCTGCACCGCGGTGGTGATGTCGAGGTAGCCCGGGTGGTTCATCACCACGTCGAACAGGATCCGGATGCCGCGCGCGTGCGCCGCGGCGACCAGCGCGCGCAGGTCGTCGGGCGTGCCCATGTTCTGATCGAGCAGCGTGTAATCGAGTGCGTAGTAGCCGTGGTAGGCGTAGTGCTTGAACTCCTTGTTGCCGCCGACCACCCAGCCGTGGATCTGCTCGTACGGCGCGGTGATCCACAGCGCGTTGACCCCGAGCGCGTCGAACCAGCCCTCGCCGATCTTCCGGGTCAGCCCGCGCAGATCGCCGCCGTGGAACGTGGCGATGTCGTCGTTCGCCGCCGACTCCCGGGTCCGGCCGTAGCTGCGGTCGTTGCCCGGATCGCCGTTGACGAACCGGTCGGTCATCGCGAAGTAGACGATCGGGTTGTCGGCAAAGCTGCCCGGCGCTCGCACCGGCGGGCCCGGGGCATTGTGTACCTCGCCGGCCGGCGCGGCCGGTGCAGGAGGCAAGCCGCGATGACACGCGGCCACCGCCACGAGCGCGACCAGCGGCGCGGCCCAACAACTCGATCGCAACAGACTCTTGTCTCGGAGGTGCATCGTGGAACCTGCGTATCGGCCGACAGCGTTGTTGCTTTTGTCAACCGGAGTGTCTGGATATCGGGTTTTTCGCAACGCCGGAGCACCGGATATGGTATCCCACGTGGCGACGACGATGCAGCCGCTCCGGCCGACCCGCGCGACCCTGTGCGCCGCGATCGCAGCGTGCGCGCTCGCGGTCGGCGGGCTGGGCTGCCTGACCGGCCAGCCCGGGCCCAACCACGGCCGGCCCGACGTCATCGCGCTCGACGCGCCGCGCACCGCGTTCGTCCAGCTGTTCGAATGGAAGTGGACCGACATCGCGCGCGAGTGCGAGACCTACCTGGGGCCCAAGGGGTTCGCCGCGGTCCAGATCTCGCCGCCCAACGAGCACAACTGGATCACCAGCGGCGACGGCGCGCCCTACCCGTGGTGGATGCGCTACCAGCCGGTCAGCTACAGCCTCGATAACAGCCGCAGCGGCAACCGCGCCCAGTTCATCGACATGGTGAACCGCTGCAACGCGGTCGGCGTCGGGATCTACGCCGACGCGGTGATCAACCACATGACCAGCGGCTCGGGCACGACGTCGAGCGCCGGCAACGATCCGTGGGGCGTCGAGAGCTATCCGCGGGTGCCGTACGGCCCCGGCGACTTCCACGCGACCTGCACCGTCAACAACTACCAGGACGCCGGCAACGTCCAGAGCTGCCAGCTGGTCGGGCTGCAGGACCTCAACACCGGCGCGGGCTACGTCCGCGGCAAGCTCGCCGACTACCTGGTCGACCTCGCGACGATCGGCGTCAAGGGCTTCCGGGTCGACGCCGCCAAGCACATCAGCCCGGGCGACCTCGGCGCGATCATCAGCGCGGTCAACGCGCGGGTCGCGACCCGGCCGTACTGGTTCCTGGAGGTGATCGGCGCCGCCGGCGAGGCGGTCCAGCCCGCCCAGTACTTCTCGACCGACGACAACCTGGTCAACGTCACCGAGTTCGCGTACGGCCAGCAGCTGTTCGGCAAGTTCGCCGGCGGCGGCAAGCTCGCCGATCTGCGCACGTTCGGCGAGTCGTGGGGCCTGATGCCGAGCAACCGCGGCGTCGCGTTCACCGACAACCACGACACCCAGCGCGGCCACGCCGGCGGCGGCGGCGTGCTGACCTACCACAACGGCCCGACCTACGACCTCGCCAACGTGTTCATGCTGGCGTGGCCGTACGGGTTCCCCGTCGTGATGTCGAGCTACGCGTTCAACACCAGCAGCGCGTTCGATACCAGCTTCGGCCCGCCGTTCGACAGCGGCACCGGCGCGACCCGCGGCCCGTGGGATGGCAACCCCGCGCAGCCGGCGTGCCTCAACCAGGCGGTCGGCGGCTGGGTCTGCGAGCACCGGTTCCGCCCGATCGGCAACATGGTCGGGTTCCGCAACGCGACGGTCTCGAACTGGTTCGTCACCGACTGGTGGGACAACGGCGGAAACCAGATCGCGTTCGGCCGCGGCAACCAGGGCTTCGTGGTGATCAACAAGGAGGGCGGCGCGCTCGGCCGCAGCTTCCACACCAGCCTGCCGGCCGGCAGCTACTGCAACGTGATCTCCGGCGACTACGTGCCCGCTACCGGCGGTGCACCGGCGAACTGCACCGGCAGCGTGGCGACCGTCGACGGCGCCGGCAACGTCACGTTCAACGTCGCGGCGTTCACCGCCGCGGCGATCCACGTCGGCGCGATCGTCCCGGCCGGCACCGGCGGTGGCAGCGGGGGCGGAAGCGGCACGCCGACCACGGTGACCGTCACGTTCAACGAGGCGGCCGACACGTTGTTCGGCCAGAACATCTTCGTCACCGGCAGCATCGCCGAGCTGTCGAGCTGGAACCCCGGCAGCGCCGTCCCGCTGACCTGGCTCAACGGCTCGGGCACGCGCGGCAACTGGCGCGCGATCGCGACGCTGCCGGCGTCGACCCACGTCGAGTACAAGTACATCAAGAAGGACGGCGCCAGCAACGTGATCTGGGAGTCCGGCGCCAACCGCGTGCTCGACACCGGCGCGGGCGGCACCGCCCAGACCGTCAACGACGCGTGGAAGTAGCCGGCCGGCGGGTCACCGGGCCGAGGCCGCCTGCTTGCGCCGCAGCACGGAGTCGACCGTGGCGGTCACCAGCAGCACGCCGCCGGTGACCATGAACTTGATGCCCGAGCTGAGCGAGAGCAGATCCATCCCGTTGGAGATCGACTGGATCACCATCGCGCCGAGCAGCGCGGCCCACATCGAACCACGGCCGCCGAACAGGCTGACGCCGCCGATCACCGCGGCCGCGATCGCGTTGAGCAGCACCTGGCCCTGCCCCGCCGACTGGTTGACCGCGAACAACCGCGACGCGCCGAGGATGCCGCCCCACGCCGCGAACATCGAGGTCAGCGCGAACACCGCGATCCGCACCCGGTGGATCGGGATCCCCGCGCGCCGCGCCGCCTCGGCGTTGCCGCCGAGCGCGAACATCATGCGGCCAAACCGCATCCGGCGCAGCACGAAGTCCATCGCGATCACCGCGCCGAGCAGGCACACCAGGCTCAGGTTGACCCCGCGATCGAGGTCGAGCACGATCACGGCGGCGACGGCAGCCGCGCTGACCACCACGGCGCGGACCGCGACGAACGCGATCGGCGGCACCGCCAGACCGGCGGCCGCGCGCCGGCGGTGGATCACCAGCGGGGCGATCGCCACGTAGGCGATGAACGCGGCGAGCCACGCGTACGCGGCGGGCCCGGTGAAGAACGTCGCGGCGATCCCGGTGATCAGCGGATCGCGCAGGTTGATCGTGCCGGTCCGGCCGAGCACCAGCAGCAGCCCGCCGCCCCACGTGCTGAGCCCCGCCAGCGTGACGATGAACGACGGCACCCCGAAGTACGTGATCCAGGCGCCCTGCAGGGCGCCGATCCCCGCACCGGCCAGCAGCGCGGCGCCGATCGCGAGCGGCGCCGGGAGCCCGGCGTTGACCGAGGCCACCGCCATGATCGACGCGCACATCCCGCTCATCACGCCGGCCGACAGATCGATCTCGCCGAGCAGCAGCACCAGCACCAGGCCGACCGTGATCGTGCCGCCCGCGGCCATCTGCAGGGTCAGGTTGACCAGGTTGAATGGCCGGAGGAAGTTGCCGTCGGTCGCGACCTCGAAGATCGCCGCGATCACGATCAGGCTGACGATGACCGGCAGCTGGCCGATGTCCCCCGACCACAGCCGCCGCCGGTACACGGCCAGCACGCCGCGCACGCCCGTGCGATCGGCGACCACCCGCGGGTCGTTCTCGAGCGTGCTGCTCATGGTGCCCCGCCGTGCGCAGCGGTCGCCTCGGGGTTGCCCGGCACCGCGCCGGTCATGAACCCGACCAGCTGCTCGTGACTGGTCGTCTTCGCGTCGTAGGTCCCGACATGGCGCCCGAGCCGCAGCACGGTGATCCGGTCGGCGACCTCGAACACGTTGGCGAGGTTGTGGCTGATCAGCACCACGCCCAGCCCCTGGCCGCGCAGCCGCTTGATCAGCTCGAGCACCTCGTGAGTCTGCGCCACGCCGAGCGCCGCGGTCGGCTCGTCGAGCAGCACGACCTTGTTGTCGCCCATCACCGAGCGCGCCACCGCGACCGACTGGCGCTGACCGCCGGACAGCGACGCGATCGGGATCCGCACGCTCGGGATCTTCACCGACAGCCGGCGCAGCACCTCGACCGCGCGGCGCTCCATCGTCTCCTCGTCCAGCACGCCGAGCGGGCCGCCCGGCGTGGCCAGCTCGCGGCCGAGGAACAGGTTGGCCACCACATCGAGGTTGTCGCACAGCGCGAGGTCCTGGTAGACCGTCGCGATGCCGAGCGCCGCCGAATCGTTGGGCGTCCCGATCGCGACCTCGCGGCCCTGCCAGCGGATCGTCCCGCCGTCGGACCGGTAGATCCCGGAGATGACCTTGATCAGCGTCGACTTGCCGGCGCCGTTGTCGCCGACCAGCGCGACGACCTCGCCGGCGTACACGTCGAACCGGACGTCGGTCAGCGCCTGGACCGCGCCGAACCGCTTGCTGATCCCGGCGAGCTCGAGCAGCGCCGTCCCCGCGTCCCTCGGTGCGCCCGGGGAGCCCGGTGCGACCGGGGAGGACGGCGTCGCCATGCCCTGCTTGCCCTGCCCTACTTGATGTTCGCGGCCGTGCAGGCGGCCTCGTACCCCTTGCAGATCTTGGCCACGGTATCGGCCCCGTAGAACTTGTCCTTGACCACGGTGTCGGCGACCGACTTGGTGGTGCCGCCGCCGGCCGCGGTGACCGCGATCGGGACCAGCAGGACCGACGGCACGTCGGCGGTGCCGTTGTTGACCTTGCTGTTGACCACGTCGCCGGCCGGCTTCTCGCCCTTGAACAGCGCGCACGCCAGCTCGGCGGTCTTCTCGGCCTCGGGCTGGATCGCCTTGTACACGGTCAGGTACTGCTCGCCCGACAGGATGCGCTGGATCGCGGCGACCTCGGCGTCCTGGCCGCAGGTCGGCTTGGTCTTGGGATCGATGCCCGCGGCCTTCATCGCGGCGATCGCGCCGCCGGCGGTGCCGTCGTTGGCCTGGTACGCGCCGTCGAAGCCGTCCTTGCCGACCGCGGCGATGAACTGCTCCATCAGCTGCTGCGCCTCCTCCGGCTTCCAGTTCGCGGCGGCGTCCTCCTTGACGACCGTGACCTTGCCGTCGAACACGCTGTGCGCGCCGGCCTTGAACAGCGTCGCGTTGTTGTCGGTCGGCGAGCCGTTGATCATCGTGATCTTGGGCTGCGCGGCGCCGCCGCTGGTCAGCTTCTCGAGCAGCGCCTGGGCCTGCAGCTTGCCGACCCGCTCGTTGTCGAACGACACGTAGAAGTCGGGAGTCGAGCCGCCCTTGATCAGGCGGTCGTAGCTGATCACCGGGATGTTCTTGGCCTTGGCGCTCTTGACGATCGCGCCGGCGGCGTCGCCGTCGACCGGATCGAGCACCATGACCTTCACGTTGCGCGCGATCGCGGCCTCGGCCTGCTGCTGCTGGTCGGCGGCGACCTGGTTGGCGTTCGAGTAGACGATCTCGACGTTGGGGCACAATGCCTTGAACTTGGCCTCGAAGAACGGCCGATCGGCCGACTCGTAGCGCGCGGTCTGCGACTCCGGGAGCAGCAGCGCGATGCTGCCGCCGCCGCCGCCCCCGGCGCCGCCGCTGCCACTGCCACCTCCTCCGCCGTCCTTGCTGCCCTTCTTGCAACCAGCCGCGGCGAGCGCGGCGGAGATCGAAACGACCGACACGATCGAGATAGACAGTTTCATCGAATGCCTCCAGCCCAGTGTGGTGGGGATCGCGACGGGTTTGACCGTATGGCGGTGGCGTGCGGGGATCAACAGCAGTACGCCGCGATCGCCGGACCGGACCGACAAATCGTGTTGCCAAACGCAACGCGAGATCAGCTGGCGCGGCGCTCCGCGCCGGGCAGCGCGTCGACCGTGCGCGGGAACGCGCGGCCCTCGGCGTCGAACACGTGCAGCGCGCCCGCCGGAGCGCCGAGCTCGATCCGCTCGCCCTCCTTGATCAGGCTCGCCCCCTCGATCCGGCACAGCGTCAGCGCCTCGGTGTCGGGCAACCGCAGGTAGATCAGCGCGCTCTCGCCGAGGTTCTCGACCAGCACGACCTCGCCGTGCAGCCGGCCGACCCCGGGAGCGGCCGCGGCCGCGCCGGTGACGTGGACGAAATGCTCCGGACGGACCCCGACCGTGACCTCGGCGCCGGCCGCGGCCCGCGTGGCATCGACCGCGCAGGTCAGCTCGGTGCCGTCGCGCAGCGCGACCCGGGCCTGGGCCGGCTCGGCCGCGACCAGCTTTCCGGGGAGGAAGTTCATCTTGGGCGAGCCGATGAACCCGGCGACGAACCGGTTGGCCGGGCGGTGATAGAGCTCGAGCGGCGCGCCGACCTGCTCGACCAGCCCGGCGTTGAGCACGACGATCCGGCTCGCCATCGTCATCGCCTCGACCTGATCGTGGGTGACGTAGACGATCGTGGTCTTCAGATCGCGGTGCAGCTTGGCGATCTCGATCCGCATCTGGACCCGGAGCGCCGCGTCGAGGTTGGACAGCGGCTCGTCGAACAGGAACACCTTGGGCTCGCGCACGATCGCGCGGCCGATCGCGACCCGCTGGCGCTGGCCGCCCGACAGCGCCTTGGGCTTGCGCTCGAGCAGCGCGCCGATCTGCAGGATGTCGGCGGCGCGCCCGACCCGGCCGCGGATCTCGTCCTTGGCCATGTGGGCGAGCTTGAGCGAGAACGCCATGTTGTCGTAGACCGACATATGCGGATACAGCGCATAGCTCTGGAACACCATCGCGATGCCGCGCTCCGAGGGCGGCAGGTCGTTGCAGCGCACGCCGTCGATCTGCAGCTCACCCGCGGTGATGGTCTCGAGCCCGGCGATCAGGCGCAGCAGGGTCGATTTGCCGCACCCCGATGGTCCGACGAACACGACGAACTCGCCTTTGCGGATGGTCAGCGTGACGCCGCGGATCACCTCGACCGCGTCGAACGATTTGCGGATGTCGCGAAGCTCGACGGTCGCCATGCCGCGTGATCCGACCACAGCCGGTCACCACAGTTCAAGCCAATGACCCGGATTGATCGCGGTCCGAATTGGCGCGACTGACGCGCGGTGTCGTTGACAGCGCCGGATATACTGGCTCGGCATGCAGCCACGCTACCGGCGCATCGGGTCGCGTATCGCCGTCGCGCTGGCCGCGCTGGTCGCCCTGGTCTCGGTCTACCAGCTCTACCTGGGCGGCAATCTCGCGCTGGCCGCCGCGTGCACTGCCGGGTTCGGCCTGGCGTTCTACGTGTTCACCGCGCGCCGCACGTACACCTATCGCTACCTGTTCCCCGGGCTCGCCGGGATCGCGATGTTCACCGTGCTGCCGCTGGCCTACACCGTGTGGATCGGCTTCACCAACTACAGCTCCAAGAATCTACTGACGTTCGAGCGCGCGACCGAGGTCGTGCTCGGCGAGGTCTACGAGCGCAGCTCGGTGCGCTACCAGTTCACCCTGCGCGCTGCCGAGCACGGGTTTCGCATCGTGCTGCGCACCGGCGGGGACGACGAAGCCGAAGCCGGGGCGGGCTCGGGCTCCGGATCGGCCGCGCGGCCGCCGACCGAGTTCATCACCGAGGCGCTGGCGCTCACCAACACCGCGCCGCAGCGCGTCGCGGTCGTGCCGCTGGGCGGGATCGACCCCGGCGAGCCGCTGCCGCTCAAGGACGTGATCGCCCGCCGCGATGCGATCCGCGCGGTCACCGTGCTGTTCCCCGACGGCGCCGCGGCGACGATGGCCAGCCTGCGCGAGTTCACGCCGTACCAGGCGCTGTACCAGCGCAACCCCGACGGGTCGCTGACCAACCGCCAGACCGGCGGGCGGCTGACCCCCAACTTCCAGACCGGGTTCTACGAGACCGCCACCGGCGACCAGATCCAGCCCGGGTTCCGGGTCTACGTCGGCGCCGACAACTACGTGCGGGTGTTCACCGACGGCAAGTTCCGCGGCCCGTTCCTCCGGGTGTTCGTGTGGACCGTGGTGTTCGCGGCGGCCAGCGTGATCTTCACCGCCGGGCTCGGCATGCTGCTCGCCGAGTTGCTGGCCTGGGAGAGCCTGCGGTTCGCCGGGCTGTACCGCGTGCTGCTGTTCCTGCCCTACGCGGTGCCGAGCTTCATCTCGATCCTGGTGTTCAAGGGTCTGTTCAACCGCAACTTCGGCGAGATCAACCTGATCCTCGACGGGCTGCTCGGGCTGCGCCCGAACTGGACCGGCAACGCGCTGCTCGCGCGCGGGATGATCCTGATCGTCAATACCTGGCTGGGATACCCGTACTTCATGCTGATCTGCACCGGGCTGCAGAAGTCGATCTCGCACGACCTGTACGAGGCGTCGGCGCTGGCCGGCGCCGGGCCGTTGACCAACTTCTTCCAGATCACCTGGCCGCTGATCCGCAAGCCGCTGACCCCGCTGCTGGTGTCGTCGTTCGCGTTCAACTTCAATAACTTCGTAATTATCTACTTGCTGACCCAGGGCCGCCCCGACTTCCTGGACACCAACGTCCCGGCCGGCGAGACCGACATCCTGGTCAGCTACACCTACCGGATCGCGTTCGAGGACTCCGGGCAGCAGTTCGGCCTGGCCTGTGCGATCGCGACGCTGATCTTCGCGGTGGTGGCGACCCTGTCGGTGATCAACCTCCGGCTGACCCGGGCCAACGTCGAGGAGCGGCGCTGATGCCGATCGTCGCTGGAAAATCGCACCGCTGGCGGCTGATCGGCGCGCACGGCTTCCTGATCGCGCTGGTCCTGGCCACGTCGTTCCCGCTCGCCATGGTGCTCTCGATCTCGCTGCGGCCGGGCAACTTCGCCTCGGGCTCGCTGATCCCGGACCAGATCAGCTTCGAGCACTGGCGGCTGGCGTTCGGGATATCGTACGTCGACGTCGACGGCCGCGTGGTCCTGCCGCCGTTTCCGGTGATGCGCTGGCTGTGGAACTCGGTCAAGGTCGCCGGGGTCGCGGCCTCCCTGATCGTCGCGCTGTCGACCACGGCCGCCTACGCGTTCTCGCGCCTGAAGTTCCGGGCCCGGACCGCGACGCTCAACACCATCGTGCTGCTGCAGATGTTCCCGCCGGTGCTCGCGCTGGTGGCGATCTACGCGATCTTCGAGGTGATCGGCGCCCACGTCTCGTGGCTCGGCGTCGACTCGCTGCCCTCGGTGGTGATCGCCTACCTCGGCCAGGTCGCGCTCTACGTCTGGACCATCAAGGGCTACTTCGACACCATCCCGGCCGAGATCGAGGAGGCCGCCATGGTCGACGGCGCCACGCCGTTCCAGGCGTTCCGCCGGGTGTTGCTGCCGATGGCGGTGCCGATCCTCGCCGTGGTGTTCATCCTGTCGTTCATCTGGTGCATCATCGAGTACCCGGTCGCCTCGGTGCTGCTGCAGAGCGAAGATCGCCTGACGCTCGCGGTGGGATCGCGGCTGTACCTGTACGAGCAGCGCTACCTGTGGGGCGACTTCGCGGCGGCCGCGGTGCTGAGCGGCCTGCCGATCACCGCGGTGTTCCTGCTCGCGCAGCGCTGGATGGTCTCGGGGCTGACGTCGGGCGGCCTCAAGGGTTAACGCACGCTAGGAGGCCGTATTGCATCCGGCCTCCTAGCTCATCTCATTCCGCGGGTCCCTCACTTCGCTGCTTCCGGAGCCTCGGGCAGGAGCCCGATGCTCCGGGCTTCGTTCGGTCCCCGCTCGGCGCTCACCACCAGCTCTCGGCCTGGACGCCCAGGGTCAGGCCGACCTTGTCGCCGGCGAACGCCGCGCCGCCGGGGGCGCCGGCGACAAGGTCGGCCT
>Ga0193744_1000333_pt1 | contig 10539 bp, 10 predicted proteins | sample L1a1metaG_FD_143056 | JGI IMG/M metagenome (GOLD analysis project Ga0193744, IMG submission 143056) | Soil microbial communities from a riparian zone of the East river system, Colorado, United States - L1a1 | ecosystem: Environmental > Terrestrial > Soil > Riparian zone | place: USA: East River...
GGAGACAACGGGTCGGACAAAATTGAGCATTTCTCCCTCCGGTGTGTGTATATAGTGATGACACGCCACGCAGCCCAGTCCCTTCATCCTGCAGCCGGTGTGCCCGGCTATGCTGCTGCGCTTGCCAGTCGGGCGAGCCGATGAGAGCCGCTTCGAATCAGGCCATGCCGGCTACAGTGTAGACGGCGCCCGAATCATCCGTTGCACAGCAGCGTTCGACCCTCTTCGGAAACCCGAACTGCCTGTCGAATTCCACTGGCCGAGGCTGGAGCGTCTCCGCAAGGTTGAGGAGCTGATCAATCGTCAGGAACCCGACGGGACTGACCTCCTCGCCCGTCGTCAGATCCGTGACCACAGTAACGACGTCATTCACCACGTCGACTCTGACTGGACCGCTCGGGGCTCCGCAAAAGCATACCTGAGTGCCGGTGTAGCTGTACGTCACGAGATTGTGCGCCTCCCAGACCTCGCGTGCCTGTTCGATCGATAACAGCGGGCCGGTAGCGTCGCTGCAGGCCCCGAATAGCAGGAGAAACAACGTTATCCCGCCGTTTCGCACGAATCTCGACATCGCCACTCCTTGCGGTGCCGCGAAGCCGCGGCGGAGGAAGACAGTGCAGTTGGATTGAGTATACCATGGCCATGGCATTCACGCGCTTGTCGGTTTACTTTTCGTGGCTAGCCGAGAACCCCTTAAACACGTCTTTACCAGGCTGTTAACTCCAGCCCCGAGCGACATATGCATCCCTTCATCGAAACCCAGAAAGAGTGGCTCCGCGACAACATCCCCCCGTTCAGGGCGGGTGACACACTTCGCGTCAACGTGCGCGTGCGTGAGGGCGACAAGGAAAGAATCCAGGCTTTCGAGGGCGTCTGCATTGCCAAGCGCGGTGGCGGAGTGAGCGCGACCTTCACGGTCCGCAAGATCTCCAACGGCATCGGCGTCGAGCGCATTTTCCCGGTACACAGCCCGATGATCTCCGAGCTCATCGTCGTGCGCCGTGGACGCGTCCGCCGCGCCAAGCTGTACTACCTGCGCCACCTCACCGGCAAGGCCACTCGTATCAGAGAGCGTAAGGCCAAGGTACTCGTGCCGGGCTCGGAGACGGTGTCAGAAGGCGCCGAGTCCGGGGTTTAGGCCTAGCGTCCTCCTCGCTCAAAGAGCGTAGACCGGCATGCAGGAAGAGGTCGAACCGGGCGCTCCCCAGTCGACCCCCGAAGCTCCAAATCACGATCAAAAACAAACCCGTCGCGGGCACGTCCCGCGGCGGAAGCGCTGGACCACCATCGAGCGTGATCTGCGCGCCGCGAAAGGCCCCCTCCTCGCCGGCGTCGACGAAGTAGGCAGAGGTCCAATCGCGGGTCCGGTCGTCGCATGCGCCGTGATAATGCCGGCCGAGATGCGCGCCATCGCCGGCGTCGACGACTCCAAGCAGCTGACGGCGGAGCAACGAGTCCGCCTCGCCGTCAAGATTCGCGAGCGCGCGATCGCGTTTGCGCTCGGCGCAGCGTCGGTGCACGAGATCGATCGCATCAACATCTATCAGGCGAGCGTTCTAGCGATGCGGCGTGCGCTCGAGCGACTCGTCGTGAGGCCTGATCACGTCGTGATCGATGGCCGCGTGATGCGCACGCTTCCAATTCCGCACACTGCGGTCGTGCACGGTGACGCGCGGTGCTTCACCATCGCGTGCGCGTCCATTCTCGCCAAGGTCACGCGCGATCTCCTCATGACGCGGCTCGGGGTGCGCTATCCGCAGTATATTTGGGACCACAACGCCGGCTACACGACGCGCGCGCACGTAGCTGGACTTACGTCGCACGGAATCACTCCGCACCATCGCAGGAGCTTCTGCCGGATCAGCGATCTGCTGCTCGAGGTCGAGCGTCAGGCCGTGGCTCAGGATCTCGAGCCGCGAGGATTGGACGACGTCGGCATGCCGGACGAAGACGATTTTGACTACGAGATTGTCGCCGGTGCCGAGCTCGGTCCCGATGACCTAGATCAGGGACTGGAACTGCGGCAATAAGCCGCGCTCGCCGGATCACAAGACCGAGAGGAATCGCTGTGGCGGAAGCGCTCGTGGGACTGATAATGGGCTCCAAGTCCGATTGGGACACCATGCAGCACGCCGCCCAGATTCTCGATGCGCTCGGCGTCCCGCATGAGACCAAGGTCGTTTCCGCGCACCGAACCCCCGATCTGCTCTTCGAGTACGCCGCGTCAGCCGAGCAGCGCGGGATAGAAGTGATCATCGCGGGAGCGGGCGGCGCGGCGCATCTCCCCGGGATGGCGGCGGCTAAGACGATAATTCCGGTGCTGGGTGTTCCGGTCGAATCGAAAGCGCTTCAGGGCATAGACTCGCTCCTCTCAATCGTGCAGATGCCGGCGGGCGTGCCGGTAGGGACGCTCGCCATCGGCAAGCCTGGCGCGATCAACGCCGCGCTCCTCGCCGCGTCCATCGTTGCCATCAATCGCCCCGAAGTGAAGGAGAGGCTGCGCGCGTTTCGCGCCGAGCAGACCAACGCGGTCCTCGCTCAGCCGGACCCGGCCGCGAGCGAGTGAGAGTCGGAGTCCTCGGTGGCGGGCAGCTCGGAAGAATGCTCGCGCTCGCCGGCTACCAGCTCGGCATCGAGTTCAGATTCTTCGATCCGAACGCGGGCGCCCCGGTGGGACAGATTGGGCAGCTCATCGCCGCGGACTACGGTGATCACGCGGCGCTGGAGCGCTTTCTCGAGGACGTGGACGTCGTGACCTATGAGTTCGAGAGTATCCCTGTCTCGACCGTGCGGTTCGTCGCCGAGCGCATCAAGGTCTTTCCTCCGCTGAAGGCGCTGGCGACTGCGCAGGACAGGCTCCTCGAGAAGCAGCTCTTTGCCGACCTTGGCATCCCGACGCCTCCATTCGCGGCCGTCGACAATGTTCAGGATCTCCAGCGCGCGGCCGCGCGAATCGGGCTGCCGTTGGTGCTCAAGACCCGAAGAATGGGGTACGACGGCAAGGGACAAGCGGTAATCCGCGACGCAGCGTCGCTCGACGCCGCCTGGCAGCAGCTCGAGGGATCACCGCTCCTGGTCGAGAAGTACGTCGACTTTCAGTACGAGCTATCTGTGATCGGCGTCCGGGACACTGCTGGGCGGGACGTTTTCTATCCGCCCATCGAGAACGTTCATCGCGAAGGGATTCTGAGAAAATCGACCGCGCCGGCGCCGAGTGTCACGCCGCAGCTCGCCGGGGTGGCGATCAACTACTGCCAAAGGCTGATGGAGCGCCTGGCCTACGTGGGCGTTCTCGCGCTGGAGCTGTTTTCCGTTGATGGAGAATTGTTCGCGAATGAGATGGCGCCCCGCGTTCACAATTCCGGTCACTGGACGATCGAGGGCGCGGAGACCAGTCAGTTCGAGAATCACCTCCGCGCGGTGCTGTCGCTCCCGCTCGGCGCCACGACTATGCGCGGGAATGCCCTGATGTTCAACATCATCGGACACATTCCGCCCGTTGAACGCGTAGTGGCGGTAGAGGGAGCGCATTTGCACCTCTACGGGAAGGCGCCTACGGAAAAGCGGAAGGTCGGCCACGTCACGCTCGTGGGGGAGACAGCGGCGGGACTGGAAGAGGGGTCGAACGCTTTGCGAGTGGCCCTGGGCCTGGGTAAGGGCGACGGGTAATCCCCCTCTCGAAGGCCCTAATGAGGCCTCCAAAACGCTCCCGAAGCTGGTTCAAACCACTGGACCAGCCCAGACTGTCATATCCGCAGCCACAGGAAAAGCCGATTGCCCCGCGTTCAAACCTTTAAGCCATTCGAGCTATCCAATCACGCAACAAGACAGGGACAACGATCGAATGGCGGCGGCATCAAACCTGGCACACGCAGCAATGGGTGATACCACGGACGTGGCGCTTGCCGCGGGCGGGGACCGTCAGGCCTTCGAGCGACTGTACCGGACGCACGCGAACAGGGTGTTTTCGATCTGCGCGCGAATGTCGGGAAGCAGGACGAAGGGCGAGGAGCTGACCCAGGATGTGTTCGTGAGGACATGGGAGAAGCTCCCGCAGTTCAGGGGAGAAAGCGCATTTTCGACCTGGCTGCACCGTCTCGCTGTGAACGTTGTGTTGAACGCACGAAAGACCGAGGGCAGGCAGGCCTCGCGAACGGATGATGGAGAAGTTGACGACGAGCGGTGGGATGAAGCAGCCCGCGCTCCGATGCACATAGAACGGATGGACCTGACGGATGCGATTGCCGGTCTGCCAGCGGGAGCTCGAAGGGTTTTCGTGCTCCACGATGTCGAAGGCTACAAGCACGAGGAGATTGCGGAGATGATGGGCATCACCTCGGGCGGGAGTAAGGCGCAGCTGCATCGCGCGAGACTTCTTTTGAGAGAGGCACTGGAACGATGACGAGCTCCAATATGACCTGCGACGAATTCGATACAGCGCTCCCCGATTATCTCGAGGGAACACTGGACGATTCGCGTCGCGCGGCAGTCGAAGGGCATTTGAGCGAGTGCGTGCGTTGCGCCAGTATGCTGCGGGACATTGAGAACATTCAGAAGGGAGCAGCGGCGATGCCTGATCTGGTTCCGTCGCGGGATTTGTGGCTGGGAATCGAATCCCGCATAGCCGCGCCGGTGATTCCCCTTGCTACTCGGCCCGCGCCGCAGAGACGCATGGCTCCAGCGTGGATGGGAATTGCCGCGGCGGCACTGATCGCGAGCACCGCTGGAATCACCTATATGCTCACCGCGAATTCGTTGCGCCCCGCAAAGAGCAGCACCGTTGCGGCGGTGACGCCGAGCAGTCCGCTCCAGCCGACAAACGGCGCGGATTCCGGAGTGCCCGCGGAATCGACCAGCGCGCCCTCGCCTGTGGGTGCGGTTGCTGTGACGAGGCAGCCGGACGTGACAGGATCGCGGGTCGCAGCAAGGGAAACCCCGCCGCCCCAAAGAATACCGGTCCAGCTCGTCAGCCAGTCTTCTGATCGCGCTCATTCCGACGTCGTGTACGGAAGGGAGATCGAGATGCTCCAGAACATCGTGAGCCAGCGAAGGACTCAGCTCGATTCCTCGACGGTGGCAATAATCGAACGGAATCTCCAGATCATAGATGCTGCTATCGCGCAGAGCAGGGCGGCGCTCGCAAGAGATCCGGCCAGCCAGATGCTCGACCAGCAGCTGACACATGCGCTCGACAAGAAGGTCGAGCTTCTACGGACGGCAGCAATGCTGCCGGCAAGCACATAAAATGAGAAACGAAATGAAGCTGTCACGATTCGCAGTTGCCGCATTGGTGGCGATCGCCCTGCCGATTACCGCAAGGGCACAGGACGAACCTGGCGTGCAGATACGCGGCGTCACGCAGATCGACACTACGGTAAGACTGGATCGCGGCGGTGCCGTGGATCTCTCGCTCATCTCCGGCAGGATCCGCGTCACGGGATGGGATCGCTCCGACGTAAAGATCTCGGCGTCGATAGAGAGCGGGCGACTGCGGTTCAGCTCGAACTCATCGAGGGTCAGTCTTACAGTAGACGACTCCGATGACGAGGGACGCAGAGGACGGAGACACAACAACAACAACGGCGAGGCCCGGTACGATGTATCGGTTCCACGCGGATCGCGTCTCATACTGGAAGCAGTATCGGGCGACGTCACGGCAAGGGGCTCACAGGGCGAAATCGAAGCGTCGAGTGTGAGCGGCAACGTGGATGTGACCGACGGAGTACGGGCCGTCAGCGCCGAGTCTGTGTCAGGAGACGTGCACGCCGCCCAGGTGAACGGGAGCCTGCGCAGCGAGACGGTGAGCGGCGACCTTCGTATCGAGAACGTGACCGGCGACCTCGAGGCAAGCTCGGTTAGTGGCAGCATCCGGTTGGTGGGAGTTCAGTCGAAGGATGTGCGCACAGAGACCGTCAGCGGCGACATCATTTACAACGGGACCATCGAGGCGTCGGGTAGATACGGCTTCGAGTCTCATTCGGGAACATTGCGACTCAACATCCCGCGCGGGGCAGGGGCGCAGTTCAGCGTCGAGACGTTCAGCGGCGACCTGCAAACCGATTTCCCGGTGACCCTTCCGGGAGGCTCAATGCGAAAAGAAGGTCGCGTGGAGTTCACGGTTGGTGACGGCAGAGCAAAGGTTACTGCGCAGACGTTCAGCGGCAGCATAATTATCAACAACGGTTCAGACTCAACCACCCGGAGAGATGATGAATAACACGAGACTTCTTGCGGCGATCGCCGTGCTGGTTGCGGCGCCCGCACTCGGTGCGCAGCAGCAGTTTGGCCGCGATTCTGATGTCTGGAAGTGGGACGGCCGGGTGGAAGCAGGCCGCTGGATGCACGTGTTCAACGTCAATGGTTCAGTGGACTTTGGGCCGAGCCCGGACAATATGGTTCATCTCATCGCCGAGAAGAAATCGAATGGGCGAGAGATGGACGATATCCACTATGAAGTCGTCCAGGCCGGTGGCAACGTCACGATCTGCGCGATCTGGAACAACAACTCGCGATGCGAAGATGGCGGAGTTGAGTCGTTTCGCCACAACGGCAACAACAACAATCACTCGAACGTCAAGTTCACCGTTCAAGTGCCCCGCGCCGTCAAGGTCGGTGCGCACTCCGTGAATGGCGGCGTCTCGGTGCGCGACGTCGGCGCGGAGGCGAAGGCGAGCACAGTTAACGGCGGCGTCACGGTTCGCAACACCAGCGGCCCCGTGCGGGCGACGACGGTGAATGGCGGCGTCAACGTCAATACCGCTGCCGGCCCGGTGACGGCTGAGACTGTGAACGGGAATGTCGATGCGCGCATGGCGACGTTGCAGGGTGACGACGACATGAACTTCAAGACGGTAAACGGATCGGTGTCGATCTACGTGCCCTCGAACTTCGGCGGCAAGTTCCGTTTCGATACCGTGTCCGGTGGAATCGAGAGCGATTTCCCGATGACGATCTCGGGTCGCTGGGGTCCCCGTCACGCATCTGGTACGATCGGGAACGGTGTGCGGGATGTCCGGGCGAGCAGCGTCAACGGAAGCATCGAGCTGCGGAAACAGTAAAGCAGGAACCGCAGCTGAACGACGGGGAAGCTTACAGCTTCGAGCTTCAAGCTTCCGGCTTCCAGCTTCCCTCTCGTTCAGTGGCAGTGCCTTGTCTCACCGCTTAGCCGGTAGCGCGCCAAGCAGACTGAACCCGATAAAAACTGAGCGTTGCGAACCTGGCTCGTAGAACTTCCCCGCTGCCGCGTTCACGCTGACGGATGAGATGTACTTCGTGTTGAACACGTTCTGCGCGCCGAGCGTGAGCTCCGCGCCGGACCCGTTCCAGAGCGCGCTCGAAACAACCCTCGCGTTCACGATCCCGTAGCCGGGAGAGCTTTCCGAGTTCGCATCGTTCACGAACATTCTGTCGGCGAATGTCGCTTCCGTTACCAGCGTTGCGACCGCGCTGTGAAACGCTGCGCTCGCCTGAAGCGTCTGCCGCGGAATACCAGGAATCCTGTTCCCGGCGTAGTGCGCAGTGTCCACCGTGAACTCGACGAAGCGATAGTTGGCGTAGGTGTATGCTCCGCCAAGCTCGAGGCGTTTGATTGCAGCCCCAAGGCCCACCTCGATGCCCCGGCGCGACGTGCGGCCTGCGTTCCGGAAGTATCGTCTTCCTCCTCCGCCGGGAATGTCGAACGGAATCAGCTCGTCGTGCACACCAGTGGCGAACAACGCGGCGTTGTATTGCAGCCCGCTTGCTCCGACGCCCTTGACCCCCACTTCGTACGTCGTCGAGCGCTGCGGCTTCAGCTCGCGATTTATCCCGGCTGCGCCGCTCGGCTGGTTCCCCAGCTCCGTCGCCGTTGGAGTCTCGAACGCCGACGAGATGTTGGCGTAGGCGCTGTGCGAACCAGAAAGACGCGCGAGCACGCCGACCATCGGACTCACTGCATCGAGAGGCCGCTCTCCCGAATCATCCGGGTTGGTCGCGTTGATCAGCTTGTCCTTCACCCTGAAGCGCACCGCATCGGTACGTGCCGATGCCGTGAGAGTGTATCGCCTTCCGAAATCCACCTCGTCGCGGAGATACGATCCGAACGATGACACGATTTCGCGCTGATTCAGCGTCACTGTCCCGCGCTCAGTGCCGAGCACAGGGCAGGTCGTTGTCGGAACAGTAGGCGCGGGGGCATCGTTGCAGTTGGTGAAATTCCGGCGCAGGTCGTTCTGGAGCTGGAGCTCCGTCCCGGCCGTGAGCCGGTGATCGAGGCCCAGCAACGAGAAGGGAACCGTCGCACGAAGATTTCCCCCCGACATCGTCCGCCCGACGTCTACCACTGCAAAGGTGAGTGGATTGTCGAGCGTTCGAGTTCCAACGTAGGCAGCCGCCTCGACGACTCCGCGCGCGATGGTGTGTCGGGCCGTCAATCCCAGCTGGGACTGAGTCACTGCCTTGCGGGCGCCCTTCCTGATAGAGAGCGGATCCGCCAATCGAGGATCCGTATCGAACTGCGCTCGCGTGAGCGCTCCCGGGTTCTCGGCGACAGGCGTGTTCACGCCGAGCCATTCGAGAGCATAGGATCCTTCGACATTGTCGTAGGATATTCGGGCAAACCCGTTCGTCATCCGCTGGCGGGAGTAGTCGCGATAACCGTCGCTCTCGGTTCGCGCGACGTTGGCCTGATATCCGAATCCGTCGGCGGCGCCGCCGGTTTTCGCGACGAGCCGGCGCGACCCAAATCCTCCATTCCACATTCGAACCGCGCCCGATACCGGGACCTGCGGCGGATCGCTGGTGCGGATGTCAACCACCCCGCCTCCGGCATTTCCATAGAGCGAGGATGCGCTTCCGCGCATCACCTCAACCCGTCCCACCGACTCGAGGTCGAGGTAATCGACGGGCGTCTGGCCATCGGGGAGCGTGAGCGGAATTCCATCGCGGAGTACTCGAATCCCACGCACGCCGAAAGCGGATCGCGCGCCGAATCCGCGAATGGATATGCGCGGATCCTGCGATGGGTTGTTTCGATTCGAGACTGAGAGGCCCGGGATCAGCCAGAGAGTCTCGTCGAGTGAAAGATGACGCTGGCCCGGCCGCAGCGAATCGGGCGTCTGAACCGTCACCGCGAAAGGAAGCTCGAGGGGCGACGTGTGTGCTCCACGCCCGACTTCCACTACCACCGGCTCGAGCTTCGCTACCGTCGTATCCTGGGCGACCGCGCGATTTGTGAATGGGGCGAATAACATCATCGCCCCCGCCAGCCCGATAGCGTTCGAGTTCATGCCTCTATATACGGAACGGTACAGGCGCGCTCAACGGTGCAGCGGGCTCAACCCTCGTCGAGAACCTTCCTCACGGTTTGGAGGAGGGCTTCGGTGGTGAACGGTTTCTGCAGAAAACTCTTCGACGGCTCGATGAACCCGCGGCGGATGATGTCGTCGTCGGTGTAACCAGACATGTAGAGTGATTTCATGGTGGGGCGAATCCCCGCCAGACGCTCCACGAGACCTCTGCCATTCATGCCGGGCATCACGACGTCGGTGAGCACGAGGTCGATCTTGCCCGTCTCTTTCGTCGCAATGTCCATCGCCTCGCGTCCGTGCTGCGCCGGCAGAACGCGGTATCCCTGCTTCTCGAGAATCCGGCACGCCAGCCCGCGCACTGCAGGCTCGTCTTCGACGAGGAGAATCGTCTCTGATCCGCGCGTGGCTTCCCTCGTTGCCGGCTTGTATTCTCCCGGCTGAAACGCAGCCGCGGCGCTGACCTCGGGGAAATAGAGTTTGAGCGAAGTTCCCAGCCCGGGTTCGCTATAAATCCAGACGTAGCCGCCCGACTGCTTCACGATGCCGTATACGGTTGCCAGGCCCAGTCCCGTCCCCTTTCCGGCGTCCTTGGTGGTGAAAAATGGATCGAACGCGTGCTCCCTCGTATCAACGCTCATTCCGATGCCGGTGTCCGCCACCGACAGCATTACGTAGCGCCCTGGGATCACCGGTGCGTGCTCGCTGGTGTAGGTCTCGTCGAGCTCGACGTTCTGGGTCTCGATGCTGATCGTTCCACCCTGCGGCATCGCGTCGCGGGCATTCACGACCAGATTGACGAGGATCTGCTCGAGCTGGCCTGGATCGGCGACAAGGTAGCCGCGCGCCGCGCAGCTCGAGACGATCGTGACATCCTCGCCGATGAGGCGGCGCAACATCGGCTCGACGCTAGCAACGACGCTGTTCATGTCGAGAACACGCGCCTGCAGAATCTGCTTGCGGCTGAATGCGAGCAGCTGCTTGGTGAGTGTCGATGCCCTCTCTGCCGCGCTCTTGATCTGCCTCACGTCTTCACTGCGCGGGTCCGTCGGATCGAACCCCTCCATGATGATCTCGGTATTGAGCCTGATCACCGTCAGGAGGTTGTTGAAATCGTGCGCGATTCCTCCGGCCAGGCGTCCGACGGCATCCATCTTTTGCGATTGCCGGAATTGCTCCTCGAGATTTCGCCGTTCCGTCAGATCGATCGACACCCGAACGTAGCCTACGACGACACCCCGTTCGTCACGAACCG